>Ga0308163_10002772_pt1 | contig 15483 bp, 14 predicted proteins | sample PhyTR1_FD_201037 | JGI IMG/M metagenome (GOLD analysis project Ga0308163, IMG submission 201037) | Phyllosphere microbial communities from UC Gill Tract Community Farm, Albany, California, United States - DLSLT.R1 | ecosystem: Host-associated > Plants > Phyllosphere > Unclassified | place: USA...
CATCGACGTCGCTGATAAAGCCTAATCCCCACGGACCAATGGCAATACCCGCCACCAGATAGCCCAGAACTGCACCGATACCGAGGCGAGCCGCCACCGGTACGATCAGTACCGCCGCCACCAGATAGATCACCCCCGCGGTCAGCAGCGTTTGTCCTTCCATCTACACCCCTCCATTCGGCAGCGGTGCTGCCAGCCAGTCGCCATAGGCGCGGGCATAATTTTTCATTAAATCGGGATTCTGACGACGCGCCCAATAGACAATCATTGGCGGCATCCAGTGCATTCGGCACATCTGCGCCGTCAGTTCGAACGGCCGCATAATGTCGTTCATCGAATAGCGATTCAGACCATGGTGTTTAAAGGCGCTTTCCGGCTCGCCGGTGGTGATCACGCTGCGCCAGTACTTACCTTCCAGCGCATTGCCATCCACACCGTTAGCAAACCCGCGCGACAGCACCCGATCCAGCCACTCTTTCAGCAGCGCCGGGCAGCTGTAGGTATAGAGCGGATGCTGGAAAATGATCACCTCGTGTTCGCGCAGCAGCTGTTGTTCATGATGAATGTCGATAAAAAAATCCGGATAGGCGGCGTAGAGATCATGCACCGTGACATGCTCCAGCGCCTGAGCCGACTGCAGTAAAATCCGATTCGCAATCGAATCCTGCGATTCCGGATGAGCATAAAGCAGCAAAACCTTGGGTGGCTGCGACATCCTTTCCCTCCAAAGCGTCGTCATTGGTGCGGTTTTCCGCTACCATGCACGACGCAGCAAAATCTCATTATGTTGCCTGTAAATTAACATATTCTGACGATACGGCGCTTACATGATTGTCTTCTCTTCCTTACAAATTCGCCGCGGCATCCGCGTTCTGCTCGATAACGCCACCGCCACCATCAATCCTGGCCAGAAGGTCGGTCTGGTGGGTAAAAACGGTTGTGGTAAATCCACGCTGCTGTCGCTGTTAAAAGGTGAGATCACCAGCGATGCCGGCTCAGTCACTTTTCCGTCCAACTGGGCGCTGGCCTGGGTCAATCAGGAGACGCCGGCGCTGGGTAAACCGGCCCTGGAGTACGTGATTGACGGTGACCGTGAGTATCGCCAGCTTGAGGCGGAACTGGCAGACGCCAACCAGCGCGACGACGGCAATGCCATTGCCCTGCTGCACGGCAAGCTCGATGCGGTACAGGCATGGAGCATCCATGCGCGCGCCGCCAGCCTGCTGCACGGCCTGGGCTTCAGTCAGGAGCAGTTGCAACGGCCGGTCAGCGACTTTTCCGGCGGCTGGCGCATGCGTCTTAACCTGGCGCAGGCGCTGATCTGCCGTTCCGATCTGCTGCTGCTTGATGAACCAACCAACCACCTCGATCTCGATGCGGTGATCTGGCTGGAGCGCTGGCTGAAAAGCTACGAAGGCACGCTAATCCTGATCTCCCATGACCGCGACTTCCTCGATCCGGTGGTCGACAAGATTGTGCACATCGAACAGCAGGCGATGTACGAATATACCGGCAACTACACCTCGTTTGAGCGGCAGCGCGTCGCCAAACTGGCACAGCAGCAGTCACTGTATGAGAGCCAGCAGGAGAAAGTGGCGCACCTACAGAGTTATATCGACCGCTTCCGCGCTCAGGCCACCAAGGCGAAGCAGGCACAGAGCCGCATCAAAATGCTGGAACGCATGGAGATGATTGCGCCTGCCCACGTCGATAACCCGTTCAGCTTCAGCTTCCGCGCGCCAGAAAACCTGCCGAATCCGTTGCTGAAGATGGAAAAAGTCACGGCGGGTTATGGCGATCGCATTATCCTCGACGCGATCAAACTCAACCTGGTACCCGGCTCACGCATCGGTTTGCTCGGCCGTAACGGCGCCGGTAAATCGACCCTGATCAAGCTGCTGGCTGGCGAACTTGAGGCGATGGAAGGCAAGATTGGTCTGGCAAAAGGGATCAAGCTGGGCTACTTCGCACAGCATCAGCTGGAGTATTTACGGGCTGATGAGTCGCCGGTACAGCATCTGGCGCGCATCGCACCAAACGTGCTGGAGCAGCAGCTGCGTGACTACCTCGGCGGATTTGGTTTTCAGGGTGACAAAGTCAGCGAAATCACCGAACGCTTCTCGGGCGGGGAGAAGGCGCGACTGGTGCTGGCATTGATCGTCTGGCAGCGTCCTAACCTGCTGCTGCTTGATGAACCGACTAACCACCTCGATCTGGATATGCGACAGGCGCTGACCGAAGCGTTGATCGATTTCGAAGGCGCGCTGGTGGTGGTATCGCACGATCGCCACCTGCTGCGCGCTACCACCGACGATCTCTATCTGGTGCATGACGGCAAAGTGGACGTGTTTGAGGGCGACCTCGAAGATTATCAGCAGTGGCTGAGCGATCTGCAGAAACAGCAGGCGCAACAGGATGCGCCGCCGAAGCTGGATAACGGCAACAGCGCCCAGGCCCGTAAAGATCAGAAGCGCCGGGACGCAGAGCTACGCGCGCAAACGCAACCGCTACGCAAAGAGATTGAGAAGCTGGAAAAGCAGATGACCCGCTGGCAAAGCCAGCTGGCCGAAGCGGAAAACCAGCTGGCCGACAGCGCGATTTATGAGCAAAGCCGTAAGGCGGATCTGACGGCCGCTCTGCAGCGTCAGGCCGAGAGTAAGTCGGCGCTGGAAGAGGTCGAGATGGCCTGGCTGGACGCGCAGGAAAAATTAGAGCAGATGATGGCCAGTTAAACGGCTGGCGTTCTCCCTTTAACCGGGGGAGAGCGCCGCTGACTCTGCGTCTTAAAACGGCTTATCCCCCAGCACCGTTGCCCGCTGCATTATCCGCCGCGCCGGATAGTAATCGGCATTAGCATAATGCTGGGTAACCCGGTTATCCCAGATAGCCAAATCGTTCGGCTGCCAGCGCCAGCGCACCTGGAATTCCGGCTTAGTGACGTGGCTGAACAGGAAGCTCAGCAGCGTCTCACTCTCTTTCTCGCTCAGATCAACAATCCGCGTGGTAAAGCCTTCGTTCACAAACAGCGCTTTTTTGCCGCTGACCGGATGTGTACGGATTACCGGATGCTGCACCGGCGGATGCTTCGCCACCGCCTGCTGCCAGCGCTGATGCTCCTCTTCCGTTTTGCGGTACTTATATTCCTGGAAAGACTTTTTGAAATCGTGCTCGGCGGTCAGGCCGGCCAGCAGGGCTTTAAACGGTGCCGAGAGCGCCTCATAAGCAGCAATGCCGCTGGTCCAGAGCGTGTCCCCTCCCGCCTCCGGCAGAACTTTTGACGCCAGCAACGCAATCGCCGGTGGCGTTTCGATAAACGTCACGTCGGTATGCCAGTTATCGTTATCCGGTGGATTGTCCTGATGCGTGTCCAGCACGATGATCTCTTCAACCCCGTCGGCGTGCGGATAGACCGGGTGAATATGCAGATCGCCGAAGCGGATCGCCAGCGCCCGATGCTGCTCCGGCGTAATCACCTGGTCACGCAGAAACAGTACCTGATGACGCAGCAGGCCATGGTAGAGCTGTTCAAACTGCGCATCACTGAGCGGCCGTGAAACATCAAGGTTGGAAACCTGGGCGCCAATATACGGACCAAGCGGTTGAAAATTCAGACGTTCATTCATGATTGTTCTCCATTCCACGGCGTCAGACGGCGCTGCAGGGCCCGTAAGCCGAGTTCTAAACTAAACGCGATTAAGGCGATGACCGCGATGCCCGCCAGCACCACATCGGTGGCAAGAAACTCCCCGGCGGACTGCACCATAAAACCGAGCCCCCGGGTGGCGGCGATCAGTTCAGCCGCCACCAGCGTTGACCAACCGACCCCCAGACCGATGCGCAGTCCGGTCAGAATTTCGGGCAGCGCGCCAGGCAGAATGACCCAGCGCAGCAGTTGCCAGCGGGAAGCGCCCAGCGACTGTGCCGCCCGGATGCGTACCTGTTGCGCATTACGCACCCCGGCTAAGGTAGAGAGGGTGACCGGCGCAAAAATGGCCAGATAAATCAGCAGGATTTTCGAGGTCTCACCAATGCCGAACCAGATCACCATCAAAGGCAGGTAGGCCAGCGGTGGGATTGGACGATAAAGTTCGATCAGCGGGTCAAGCAATCCACGCGCCACCGGGCTCAGGCCCATCAGAATCCCGACCGGAATTCCGATAGCGGCGGCGGCAAACAGCGCGATCAACATGCGGGTCAGGCTGGCTGTCAGATGCTGCCACAGCGTGGCGTCCATAAACCCTTGTGGGCTGGCAATCAGCAGCAGTTTGCTGAATACCTGCTGCGGCGGCGGTAAAAACAGCGGCGCGATTAACCCCAGCGCGGTCACGCCCCACCACACCAGTAACAGCAGTAATACGCTCAGTACGCTTAATGAAAAGCGGGTAGAAAAAGGCCAGCGCAGTCGGCGTCGCACCGGCAAGGTTTTGTCGTTGATTAACGCACTCATGCGAACGCCTCCCGTTGCTCAAACACCCGGCTCAGCACATATTCGCGCTGAGCAATAAACTGCGGATCGGATTTGATGCTGCGGCACGGCTCCCCATCGGCAAAGCGCTGACCAAAATCGGGCCGCAGCCGCTCGACAATGCGTCCGGGTCCCGGCGACAGCAGGATCAGTTCGCTGGCGAGAAAAATCGCCTCTTCAATATCGTGGGTAATCAGCAGGATCTGTTTGCCGCTGTCGCGCCACAGCGTCAGCAACAAGGTCTGCATCTGTTCGCGGGTAAAGGCATCAAGCGCGCCAAACGGCTCATCCAGCAGCAGCAGGCGCGGATCGGTCGCCAGCGCGCGCGCAATGCCAACCCGCTGCCGCTGACCGCCTGATAACTGCCAGATTGCCCGCTTTTCCGCGCCTTCCAGGCCGACCTGCCTGATCAGCCGGCGCGCAATGGCTTCACGCTCCTGACGCGCCATGCCAGCCAGTTGCAAACCGAAGGCGACGTTATCCAGCACGTTGCGCCACGGCAGTAAGCCTTCATGCTGAAACACCACTCCGCGGTCAGCCCCCGGTCCGGTGACCGGCTGGTTATCCAGCGTGATGCTGCCCGATTCCACCGGCAAAAAACCGGCTACCAGGTTGAGCAGCGTGGTCTTACCGCAGCCTGACGGCCCCAGCACCACCAGCAGTTCACGGCGATCGATCTGCAGATTAATATCCTGCAACACCGGTTGCCCGGCATAACGCGCATTCAGATGAGCGATGCGTAGCATGAGGACTCCTTAAGGTTTGGCTAACGGCGCGACAAAGCGGGAGGTCACGTAACTGCTGTAATCGTTATCCGCCTGCGGCACTCTGCCCTGCGCTTTCAGAAACTGGGCCGTGTCGACAATCGCCTTGTTCACCGGCTTGCCCAGCTGTTCAATCTGCTGTTGCGCCGTCAGGTAGGTGTTGCCTTTTACCAGGCCGGGCACCTGCGCTTCCGGTACGCCGCTCAGGCGTGACAGCTTGCTGAGATTATCAGGCTGCTTCAGCCAGCTATCAGGATTGTCGAGATAGGATTGCTGCGCGGCCAGCGCGCTGCGGGCAAAGGCGGTGACGATCTCCGGATGCTGCCGGGCGAAGTCTTTGCGCACCACCCAGACGTCGAGAGTGGGCGATCCCCAGCTTCCCACCTGCGCAGAGTCGGTTAACACCTTGCCGTTTTTCTCCAGCTCATTGACTGCAGGTGCCCAGACGTAGGCACCATCAATGTCGCCACGCTGCCAGGCAGCGATAATCGCGGGCGGCTGCAGATTGACCAGCTGCACCTGTGACGGCTTGATGCCCCAGTGTTTCAGCGCCGCCAGCAGGCTGTAATGGGTCGTAGAGATGAACGGCACGGCGATGCGTTTACCGATCAGATCCTGCGGTGTTGTGATGTTCTTCTTCACCACTAAGGCTTCAGAGTTACCGAGCTGAGAAGCCAGCAAAAAGGCTTCGATGGGCAGCTTCTGCGCCGCAGCGACCGCTAACGGACTGGAGCCGATATTGCCGATTTGTACGTCGCCCGACGCCAGCGCGCGCAGCACACCGGCACCGCTGTCAAACTTACGCCAGTCAACGCTGGCACCACTCTCTTTGGCGAAACTGTTGTCCGCCTGCGCCACCTTGGCCGGTTCGGCAGAAGTCTGATACGCCACGGTGACATTGACCGCGTCCGCCCGGAAGGCCAGCAGCGCCAGCGCTGCGGCTAAAAACGTTAAACGTGCTGTAACTGCCATGATTGCTACCCCACCCTTTTTATGATGGAAGCAGTGTCTCTGGCGGCAATAATTTCACCAAGGAATTAAAAATTATCCCTAATAGAAATAAGTTCTTAGATCACTATCTGCAAAACTAAGCTAAAAATCGCAAATGCTGAAAACAGCGCCAGCATAAAAAAATGTCAGGCGCTCACATTCGGCCTGTGCTATTGATATGCGTTCCCGTTTCTTGCTTGTAAAAGGTCTTTGTGTTCGATGTCCATTGAGAAAGTCGCTCAGCTGGCTGGCGTCTCTAAAGCCACGGTGTCGCGGGTTCTCAACGCCCATCCCGGCGTCAAACCCGATACGCGTGAGAAAGTGCTGTCGGCTATCGCCGCCTGTGACTACCAGCCCAACTTATTAGCCCGACAACTGCGCACGGCGCAAAGCCACATGCTGCTGGTGTTGATTTCGGACATCACCAATCCCTTCTGCTCGCGGGTGGTACAGGGCATTGAGGCGGAAGCCGAGCTGCACGGTTATCACATCCTGCTCTGCCACTCCGCCTCGCAGTTACAGCGTGAAGCCGCCTATCTCACGCTGCTGACCGGCAAAGTAGTGGATGGCGTGATCACCATGGATGCGGCGTCGGGACTGCAGGATTTGCAGCACATCATTGCAGGCGCGCCGTGGGTCCAGTGCTCGGAGTTCGATCCGGCTATCCCGGCCTCTTCCGTCACCATCGATCATCTCGACGCGGCACGCGATACCGTCCACTACCTTGCCGGCAAAGGCCGCAAACGCATCGGGCTGGTTAACGGGGATATGCGCTACCTCTATTCGCACCATCGTGAACAGGGCTACCAGCAGGCGATAAACGCGCTGGGACTACAGTGGTCAGGGGTCGCCTACGCCAGCGATATCTCCACGGAAGCGGGCAGCCAGGCACTACAACAATTACTGGCGATGCCGCAACCGCCGGATGCGATTTTTGCCGTGTCGGATGTGCTGGCTGTGGGGGTGATTCATGCCGCGCTGCAAGCGGGGCTGCGCGTGCCGGAAGATCTGGCGGTAGTGGGTTTTGACGGCATTCCATTTACCGGCAGCCTTAACCCGCCGCTGACCACCATCGAACAACCGATGTATCAGCTCGGGGCGCGAAGCGTGCAGCTGTTGTTGCAGAAAATCCGTCAGCCGCACGCGCCGGTAATCCGTGAAGTCCTGCCCTGGAAGCGCGTTGAACGCGCCTCCAGTTAACTCAGTGCCAGATCAACAGCACGCAGGCTGCCGTCAGCAATCCCATGGCGAGATTAAAGATTTTCCAGGCGCGGCGGCTGCGTAAAATGCGGCCAATCATTGCGCCGAATCCCATCCAGATCAGGCCGGACACCAGATTAACGATAAACATGCCGAGACTGATCGCCATCACCGATTGACGATAGGCATCGCCAGCCAGGCTAAAGCTGGCGACCGCGCCCAGCGCCATCAGCCAGGCTTTGGGATTGATCAGCTGCAGTAATCCGCCCTGCCAGAACGGCATGGGCGACTCCGGCACCTGATCGGTTTCCAGTTTTTCGTAGCTGGCGGTGGCAATTTTCCATGCCAGCCACAGCAGGTAGAGGCTACCGGCGATTTTCAGCACCAGATGCAGTGAGGGATAGAGCAGGATCAGTCCGCCGACGCCAAACGCCACCATCAGCAGCATGACCTGCATGCCGATCATGATGCCAATCATCAGAGGAATGGTCCGCAGGAAGCCAAAATTGGCGCCGCCCGCAGTAAGTAACATATTATTAGGGCCTGGCGTGATCGCGGCGACCCAAAGGAATCCTAACATCGACAAGAAAAGACTCAGTTCCATAGCAATCGGGTGCTCCTCACCCCCAGCAAGCAAAAAACCTATCGAAGCTAACAGCGCGATATGGAACAGACAAGCTTTTACCCGATGAAATTAATCGCACCCGACACGGATCAATTTACGCCGTTAGCCGGCATGCGCAATGCGCATCTGCAAACGGTACTGCCACGCCTGCTACGGCGGCAGATCAAGCTCGATCCTCACTGGCAGCGTCTCGATCTGCCCGATGGCGATTTTGTCGATCTCGCCTGGAGTGAAGATCCGCATCTGGCACAGCACAAACCCCGGGTGGTGCTGTTTCACGGACTGGAAGGCAGTTTCCACAGCCCCTATATCCACGGGCTGATGGGAATTTGCCGCGCACGCGGCTGGCTGGCGGTGGTGATGCACTTCCGCGGATGCAGCGGCGAACCTAACCGGCTGAACCGTATCTATCATTCCGGTGAAACCGAAGATGCACGCTATTTTCTGCACTGGCTGCAAACCCGCTGGGGTCGGGTACCGACCGTGGCGGTGGGTTTTTCGCTCGGCGGTAACATGCTGGGCTGCCTGCTGGGTCAGCAGGGATCCGATGCGCCGGTTGACGCGGGCGTCATCGTCTCCGCGCCGCTGCTGCTGGAGCCGTGCAGCGTCAAACTGGAGCGCGGCTTCTCGCGCTTTTACCAATACTATTTACTGGCGCAGCTGAAGAAGAACGCCCGGCGCAAACTGCACGCCTGGCCGGAAACGTTGCCGGTGAATCTGACGCAGCTTAAAGCGCTACGCCGGCTACGCGACTTCGATGACGCGATCACCGCCCGCGCCCACGGTTTCAGCGATGCGGCTGACTATTATCAGCGCGCCAGCGCCCTGCCCTGGCTGAAACAGGTCGATAAGCCGCTGCTGATCATTCATGCCAAAGATGACCCGTTCATGAGTGATGAGGTGATCCCGCACAGCAGCCAATTATCTGCCACTATTACTTATCAACTGACGCCGCACGGCGGTCACGTTGGCTTTGTCGGCGGGACGTTGCGCCAGCCCGAAATGTGGCTTGAACAGCGCATACCCCAGTGGATTGCCCCTTTTCTGGATACCTAACGTTGTGATTATTCCCTGGCAACAGGTCTCACCTGAGACGCTTGAAAACCTGATTGAAACTTTCGTACTGCGTGAAGGCACCGACTACGGCGAGCAGGAACGCAGCCTGAGCGAAAAAGTGGCTGACGTGCGCCGTCAGCTGGAAACCGGCGAAGTGGTGCTGGTGTGGTCGGAACTGCATGAATCGGTCAATATTATGCCGCGCAAAGAATTTCGCGGCTGATGCAGCCGGCGGCAATTCATGTTAACAATGCGCATGGCCCGACTTCACAGGGAGCTTTTTTATGTCAGCACGCCATCCGATAATCGCCGTCACCGGTTCCAGCGGCGCGGGGACCACCACCACCAGTCTCGCGTTCCGTAAAATCTTTCAGCAGCTCGATCTTCACGCTGCCGAACTGGAAGGCGACAGTTTCCACCGTTTCACCCGGCCTGAAATGGATATGGCAATCCGCAAGGCGCGCGATTTGGGCCGTCATGTCAGCTATTTCGGTCCGGAAGCCAATGACTTTGGCCTGCTGGAGCAGAGCTTCAGGCAGTATGGGCTCAACGGCCAGGGCCAGTCGCGTAAATACCTGCACACCTATGACGAAGCGGTACCGTGGAATCAGGTGCCGGGCACCTTTACGCCGTGGCAGCCGCTGCCGCAAAACACCGATATCCTGTTTTACGAAGGACTGCACGGTGGCGTGGTGACCGCCCAGCATAACGTAGCGGAGCATGTCGACCTGCTGGTGGGCGTGGTGCCAATTGTTAACCTCGAGTGGATTCAGAAGCTGGTGCGTGACACCAGCGAACGCGGCCATTCGCGTGAAGCGGTAATGGATTCGGTGGTGCGCTCAATGGAGGATTACATCAACTTCATTACGCCGCAGTTCTCGCGCACCCATCTTAACTTCCAGCGAGTGCCGACGGTCGATACCTCAAACCCGTTCGCTGCCCGCGCTATTCCGTCACTGGATGAGAGCTTTGTGGTGATCCACTTTCAGGCGCTGGACGATATCGACTTCCCTTATCTGCTGGCGATGCTGCAGGGCTCGTTTATCTCGCACATCAATACGCTGGTAGTGCCTGGCGGCAAAATGGGTCTGGCGATGGAGCTGATCATGGGTCCGCTGGTGAAGCGGCTGGTGGAAGGCAAGCGGATAGAATAAGAGGCCAGCAAAAACCGCTCTGAGAGCAGATGTCTTTAACAAAGAGAGTAAAACTGGCTTTCCTGCGGCTAAAGACTTACCCCTGGGCAGGCTTCAGGGAGCATACACCTTTCGCAAAGACGCAAAACCGTTATCGCTGGCAGGCTCAGCACGGGCCATCCCTGGCCCGCGATGCTTTGCTACAGGCATATGCTCCCTTCGCTTCACGTCCGACAACCGCATCCGGTTTCAGGAAGGTCGCTACAGACAACCTCTGGGCAGAAAGAATCTGGCAGCAATAGATAAGTTCAACACGCTGGGAACCGGGTCAGAAGAGGAAAGCGTCCCGCCGCCCGGATAAAAACGCCGGGAGCGTTTTTGAACAACGCAAAGCGTTGGCCCGGCTACGGGCGCGCCTCAGGGATGAGGTGCGTAATCGCGCAGGCCGAGCGGCCAGGGATTGGCTTAAACGACTTTCCGATCTGACCCGGTTCCCTGCGCAGGCACAGTATCAAAACGGATTCCCTGCCCAGGCACAGTCTTAAAGCAACCTGCATCAGATACTGGAAGTGAAGTTAGCAGGTCTGCAATGACCCTTGCGGCTACTACAGTTCGATCACTTCATAGCTGTGGGTGATGGTAACCCCTTTGCCCAGCATGATGGCGACCGAGCAATATTTTTCAGCAGAAAGATCCACCGCGCGTGAGACCGCCTTATCCTGTAGCGCTTTGCCGCTCACGATAAAGTGCAGGTTGATGTGCGTAAAGATTCGCGGCGCCTCTTCACGACGTTCTGAGGTCAGTTTTACTTCACAATCAGCCACATCGTTGCGACCTTTTTGCAGAATTGAAACCACGTCGATGGCGCTGCATCCGCCCGCCGCCATCAGCACCATCTCCATTGGGCTGGGCGCTTTATCACCCGAATTGCCATCCATTAATACCTGATGTCCGGATGACGACTCACCGAGGAATGTCAGCCCTTCTACCCATTTCACTCTTGCCTGCATGATTTTCGCTCCAGAATATGCGGTTTTGCCGTCAGAGTACGCTTTCGCCTGGTAAACAGCAATCCAGAGAAATCCGCCGTTAGCTGAAGCGAGACAACAGAAGACAGTCGGCAAAAGCTGTGCTACAAACAGTGCTGAAAATATTTTTCGTCACCCGATGGCGAAGCCGGGAAGAATGATGCGCACTGCGCCGAATGCAGCCCGAATAATTTCCTGTAAGGGAAACGCTTGAAGCTTTCATCGCCTGACAGGGAAACTGCCCCCTGTATTTTGGGCACGATTACAACAGAGGATAATAGCGAATGGTTCTCGGCAAACCGCAAACAGACCCTACACTCGAATGGTTCCTGTCCCATTGCCATATTCACAAGTATCCATCCAAAAGTACGCTGATTCACCAAGGTGAAAAAGCTGAAACGCTTTACTACATCGTGAAAGGTTCCGTTGCGGTTCTGATCAAAGATGAAGAAGGCAAAGAGATGATTCTTTCTTACCTGAATCAGGGCGATTTCATTGGCGAGCTTGGCCTGTTCGAAGAAGGTCAGGAGCGCAGCGCCTGGGTACGTGCCAAAACCGCGTGCGAAGTGGCGGAGATTTCTTACAAGAAATTCCGTCAGCTGATCCAGGTTAACCCGGATATCCTGATGCGACTGTCGTCGCAGATGGCGCGTCGCCTGCAGGTTACGTCGGAAAAAGTGGGTAATCTCGCTTTCCTCGATGTGACCGGACGCATTGCTCAGACTCTGCTTAACCTGGCGAAGCAGCCAGACGCCATGACGCATCCCGACGGCATGCAAATTAAAATTACTCGTCAGGAAATTGGCCAAATCGTTGGTTGTTCACGTGAAACCGTGGGCCGTATTTTGAAGATGCTGGAAGATCAGAACCTGATCTCTGCACACGGCAAAACCATCGTCGTTTACGGCACCCGCTAATTCCTGTCACCCACGGCGTGATGGCAACATCGCGCCGTTATTGTTTGTGTTGGGCCGATGTGGCGTCGAATTATTTACCATCCTGAAGTCAATTACGCCTTGCGGCAAACCCTGGTGCTCTGTCTGCCAGTGGCGCTGGGCTGGCTGGCTGGCGACCTGCAAAAAGGTCTGCTGTTCTCGTTAGTTCCCGCCTGTTGCAATATCGCCGGTCTGGATACCCCGCATAAACGCTTCTTCAAACGCCTGATTGTCGGCGGCAGCCTGTTTGCGCTCGGCAGCTTTCTGATTCAGTGGCTGACGCAGCACGCCATTCCGCTGCCGCTGATTCTGTTCGCCTTGCCGTTGCTGCTGGGGGTCACCGGCGAAATCAGCCCGCTGCACGGCCGTCTGCTGCCCGGCACCCTGATCGCCGCCATCTTCACGCTGAGCCTGATTGGCCGTATGCCGATCTATGTGCCGCCGCTGCTCTATATCGGCGGCACGCTATGGTATGGGCTGTTTAACTGGTTCTGGTTCTGGCTGTGGAAAGAGCAGCCGATGCGTGAAAGCCTGAGCCTGATCTACCGTGAGCTGGCCAACTATTGCGACGCCAAATATACCCTGCTGACTCAGCTGACCGATCCGGAAAAGGCCCTGCCGCCGCTGCTGGCGCGTCAGCAAAAAGTGGTCGATATGATCACCACCTGTTACCAGCAGATGCACATGCTTTCCGCCAGCCGGGATCACAGCCATAAGCGGCTGACCCGCGCCTTTCAGGTGGCGCTGGACCTGCAGGAGCACATCTCGGTCAGCCTGCATCAGCCGGAAGAGGTGCAGAAACTGGTGGAGCAGAGCCATGCCGAAGCGGTGATCCGCTGGAACGCCCAGACTATTTCGGCCCGCTTACGGGTGCTGGCGGATAACATTCTCTATCACCAGTTGCCGGATCGTTTTGGCATGGAGAAGCAGCTCAGCGCGCTGGAAAAAATCGCCCGCCAGCATCCTGACAATCCGGTGGGAAATTTCTGTCTCTACCACTTCAATCGGATTGCGCGGGTGCTGCGCACCCAAAAACCGCTCTATCAACGTGACCTGATGGCCGATCGTCAGCGCCGTCTGCCGCTTCTGCCGGCGCTGCGCAGCTATCTGTCCTGGCGTTCGTCGGCACTGCGCACTGCCGGGCGCTTTGCGGTGATGCTGATGCTGGGCAGCGCACTGGCGCTGTTTTTCAACATCCCTAAACCGTACTGGATTCTGATGACCATTATGTTCGTCAGCCAGAACGGCTACAGCGCCACCCGCGTTCGCATCCAGCACCGGGCACTGGGCACCTTTGCCGGCCTGGTGATTGCGGCTGCCACCTTACGCCTGGCGGTGCCGGAGTCGCTGGTGCTGCTGATCATGCTGGTGATCACCTTTATCAGCTACCGGTTTACCCGCCAGTTTTACGGCTGGTCGATGATCGGCTTTACGGTGACGGCGGTTTACTCGCTGCAGTTGCTGTCGCTGAATGGGGCGCAGTTCCTGCTGCCGCGCCTGATGGATACGCTGATGGGTTGCCTGATCGCCTTTGGCGGAATGTTGTGGCTGTGGCCGCAGTGGCAGAGTGGCTTATTGCGGCAAAACGCCCATGACGCGCTGGAAACCTATCAGGATGCGCTACGGCTGCTGCTGGGGGCGGAACAGTCACCGGAGAAACTGGCGTATCAGCGGGTACGGGTCAATCAGGCTCACAATGCGCTGTTTAACTCCCTGAACCAGGCGATGCAGGAACCGGCTTTTAACGCTCAGTACCTCAAGGATATGCGTCTGTGGGTCACCCACAGCCAGTTTATTGTTGAGCACATCAATGCAATGACGATTCTGGCGCGTGAACACACCATGCTGACCGCCACGTTAGCTGAGCGTTATCTGCAGTCCTGCGAAATTGCGCTGCAACGTTGTCAGCAGCGACTGGAATATGATGGTGCCAGTTCGCAGGTTAACCTGCTGGATGAGCTGGAAAACATTAATGAAGGGCCGGTCACGGTGGTGGAACAGCATGTACGCCGCATTCTGGATCATCTGAGCGTGATGCACACCATTTCATCTCTGGCGTGGAGCCAGCGACCGCAACATGGCCGCTGGCTGAGCAGACGGTTACGCAAAAACTAAATCAGCCGGTAATCACCTTGCCGACGGCGGTGGCGAAGCGGCGCATACCCTCTTCGATGTCGGCGGGTTCGATGATCAGCGAAGGTGCAAAACGCATCACGTCCGTGCCGGCCACCAGCACCATTACCCCTTCAGCGGCTGCCGCATTGAGGATATCGCGCGCCTTGCCGGCATGCTGAGGCTTCAGCGCCGCGCCAATCAGCAGGCCTTTGCCGCGAATATCACTGAACAGATCGTACTTCGCATCAATCGCCTGCAGCGCGCTGACAAACTGCTGACGCCGGACGCCAACGCCTTCCAGCACTGCCGGGGTATTGATGATATCCAGCGCGGTCTCGGCAATGGCGCAGGCCAGCGGATTGCCGCCGTAGGTGGTGCCGTGCACGCCAGGGGCCATGGTGGAGGCGATCTCATGGGTAGTCAGCATGGCGCTGACCGGGAAACCGCCACCCAGCGCTTTGGCCGAGGTCAGAATATCGGGCTGCACGCCATAGTGCTCATAAGCAAACAGCTTGCCGCTGCGTCCCATACCGCTCTGCACTTCATCCAGCACCAGCAGTGCCTGGTATTGATCGCACAGTTCACGCAGCCCGTGCATAAACTCTTCGGTTGCGGGCACCACGCCGCCCTCACCCTGAATCGGTTCGACCACGATAGCGCAGGTGTGATCGTCGATAACCGCCTTAACCGCAGCCAGATCGTTGAACGGCACGTGGACGATATCGGCAGGTTTAGGGCCAAAGCCATCGGAATATTTTGGCTGTCCGCCGACCGTCACGGTAAACAGCGTCCGGCCGTGGAAAGCATTGTGGAAGGCGATGATCTTACTTTTGAACGGGCTGTGACGTTTGCAGGCGTAATAGCGTGCCAGCTTGAACGCCGCCTCATTCGCTTCTGCACCGGAGTTGGCGAAAAACACCCGCTCGGCAAAGGTGGCATTGATTAACTTGCTGGCGAGACGCAGTGCCGGTTCGTTGGTGAAGACGTTACTGGTATGCCACAGCGTTTCGCCCTGGCTTTTCAGCGTTTCCACCAGCGCAGGATGGCAATGGCCGAGCGCAGTCACGGCGATGCCGCCCGAAAAGTCGATATATTCTTTGCCCTGCTGATCCCAGACGCGGCTGCCCTTGCCTTTGACCGGCACGAACTGCGCTGGTGCATAAACAGGCAAA
>Ga0308163_10002773_pt1 | contig 15480 bp, 17 predicted proteins | sample PhyTR1_FD_201037 | JGI IMG/M metagenome (GOLD analysis project Ga0308163, IMG submission 201037) | Phyllosphere microbial communities from UC Gill Tract Community Farm, Albany, California, United States - DLSLT.R1 | ecosystem: Host-associated > Plants > Phyllosphere > Unclassified | place: USA...
ACGCAAACGACATGACCGCTATCGGAAACCCTTTTCCCAAGTATACTTTTGGCCTCAGCAGTGATTTCTCTTACAAGGGGTTCGACCTGAATTTCCTGTTCCAGGGTGCTGCAAATGTGGATACGCGACTGGCAGGAGCACTGGCAGAAATGGGAAACCAGGAAGGATTTACCTCGGCGATATATACCAACAACTACTGGACGCCTACCAATACCGGCGCAAGATTTGCCCGTCCGCTCAAGTTCGACCTGAGAAACGTAGCTACTTCAGACAGGCTGATTATCGACGGATCGTACCTGCGCCTGAAGAATGTACAGCTTGGATATACCCTTCCCAAGGATGTAATTTCCAAACTCCGTCTCAGCCGCATCAGGGTATACGTATCTGCCACCAATGTGCTTACATTTTCCAAACTGAACGAATGGAAGCTTGATCCAGAAGTGGAATCAGGCAGGGCTACCTATTATCCACAGACCTCGCTGTATACAGCCGGTATCAACGTCCAGTTTTAACTTTAATATTTGAAATGATGAAATTTATATATAAACTATCTTTACTGGGACTGCTGACTGCAATGGGATTTTCTGCCTGCCGTAAGGAACTGCTGGACCCGCAACCCAGCGACAGGGTATCGGAGAATATCTTCTGGAATACAGAAAATGATGCTCTTCTGGCCACTAATGCCTTATACACTGACCTGGACTCTGTTAATGTCTTTACCTGGGATGCACTAACAGAAATTGCGCACACCAATCAGAATTTTGATACTCAGGCATTCATAGAACTGGGGACATATGATATCTCGAACGCCAAAATTTATAATGAATGGTCAGGCGCATACAAGGGTATCAGGGCAACCAATTATTTCCTCGAGAATATCGACAAAGTGCAGTCTTCAAATACCGCACTCATCAACCGGTTCAAGGCTGAAGCCAAAGTTCTGCGCGCATATCAGTATATCAAGCTGGCCGGATTCTTTGGCGATGTGCCCCTGATCACAAAAACTTTGTCTATCGCAGAAGCGAAACTGATTACCCGCACACCTGTGGCAGAAATTTGGGACTTTGTGGATAAGGAACTCAATGATGCCAGTGCATTGCTACCCGCAACTTATGCAGCAGCAGATAAAGGCCGTATCACCTCCGGAGCGGCCTGGGCACTCAAAGCAAGGGCTGACCTGTGGGCAGGCCGTTACCAGCTTGCTGCAGATGCTGCGACAAAGGTAACTGGCTATACGCTTTACTCTTCATACCAGAACCTGTTTAAATATGTTGCAGAAAATAACTCCGAGGTAATCCTTAACAAGGAGTTCCTCAAGGATACTTACCGGAACGGGGTTTTTGCGCTGCTGGCACCCTACAGCCAGAAGAACTCCCAAAGTTATTATGTACCTGCCAAACCTCTGGTAGACGCCTATGAGACGGCTGCGGGAAAATCAATCAGCGATGCTGGCAGCGGTTTCGATCCTTTTCATCCTTATGATAACCGTGATCCGCGACTCCGTTTCTCGATCTTTGTAGATGGCGATGTTCTGCCAAGTGGAACTGTTTTCAAACCTGCACCAAACAGTGGCAGTGCCGATGCAGTAGGGAGCACGTATATTGCCTCTACCACAGGGTACAACATCAAAAAATATATCAATACCGAAGATTATGCCAACCCGGCCAACAGCGGGATCAACATTATCCTGCTGCGCTATGCCGAAGTGCTGTTAACTAAAGCAGAAGCTAAAATTGAGCTCAATCAGCTCGATGCAGAGGTATATGCTGCTATAAATACCGTCAGGAACAGCAGGGCTGACGTCAAATTACCGGCCATACCCACAGGGCTTTCGCAGGATCAGCTAAGGCAGATCGTAAGACATGAACGTACCGTAGAACTCGCGTTTGAAGGCTTGCACCTATTTGATATCAGACGCTGGAAAACTGCAGAAACAGTGATGACCGGGCCTGTCTATGGTATCACTTATCCTGATGCCAGTAACAAACTTGTAACGGTGCAGGTGGTTTCATTCAACCGTGTTTTTAACAGATCACGTGATTACCTCTGGCCAATCCCTCAGAAAGAGACCGACCAGAACAATAACCTCAAACAAAATCCCAACTGGTAATGCGTAAAATTATCCAAAATAGAATCAGTGCTCTGTTGCCGCTTGCAGCAGCGGTAGTACTCAGCTACCCAGCTCAAGCGCAGCAAGCTCATCACACGCAGAATAATGTACAACAAAGTTCTGCCCGGCAGAACGGTACGGGGCAAAAGCCGAATATCATTTTCGTCCTTACCGATGATATGGGCTATTCAGATCTCAGCTGTTACGGCAATCCTGTGATCAAAACCCCCTTTCTGGATCAGATGGCAGCAAAAGGGGTGAAGGAAACCAATTACGTGGTTTCAAGCCCTACCTGCAGTCCTTCACGTGCTTCTCTTCTGACAGGAAGATATGCCTCCCGGATGAATGTGCCGAGACCACTCTCACCCGGGTCCGATTTAGGTTTACCGGACCAGGAAGTAACTATTGCAGAAATGCTGAAAGGTGCCGGCTACCGCACGGCGATGATCGGTAAGTGGCATCTGGGCGATCATTTTGCTTATCAGCATCCACTGGCGCAAGGCTTCGACTCGTATTACGGATTATTGTACAGTCACGATTACCGTGCACCCTATGTAGTGACCGATACAACCATCAAAATCTTCCGTAACCGTACACCCGAAGTGATCAAACCTGCAGATTCTTCACTTGTCGACCTGTACACCAATGAAGCGGTAAAATATATCAAAACACAGAAAAAGGGAAGCCCTTTCTTCCTGTACCTGGCGCACAATATGCCGCACCTGCCTGTTGCACTTGCTTCTTCCAAAAAATACAAAGGCAAATCAGATGGAGGACATCTCGGGGATGTGGTAGAACAACTCGATGCCAGCCTGGCCGAACTCTGGAAGGAAGTAGAAAAACAAGGACTTGCGGACAACACGATCTTCATATTTTCAAGCGATAACGGCCCCTGGATAGAATATCCGGCAAGAATGGAAGGCGATGGTGTTACCCATAACTGGGATGTCGGTACGGCCGGGGTGTTCAGGGGCAGCAAAGGTCTTTCTTACGAAGGTGGTGCCAGAGTACCCTTCATTGTTTACTGGAAAGGGCATACACCCGCAGGCGGAGCTGTTTTAACCAGCATGGTAAGCAATCTTGATGTGCTGCCTACACTGGCCGAGTGGACAAACACGCCATTGCCAAAAGGGAGGACGCTCGACGGGCAATCTGTATCGTCGCTGCTGCTGGGCAAAGAGCCTAATCCGCAACACCGGGAGATCTACTATTATAACAATGGCATCTGCGAAGCTGTGCGGAAAGGCAACTGGAAGTACCGTGAAATTAAAGCCGCGAATACCAATACAGGTATCGTAAAAGATACTCAGGGCGATAAAGTAGAACTTTTCAATCTCGCACTTGATCCCAGTGAGCGCAGTAATGTCATTGATGCCAATCCTGAATTGCGGAAAGAGCTCAAAACATTGTTCGATAAGTTCCCCGGTAAAGCTGACAATTAAAAATAAAACGGAATACATGAAACCACCTGTTGTTTTTTCTAAACCTGCATGCATGATTACCGGGCTGTTGATTATCCTTTCCTGCTTCGGCAGCCATGCTCAGGTAAAGCCTAACATTATTTACATCTATGCAGATGATCTGGGCTATGGCGAACTGGGCTCCTACGGGCAGAAAAAGATTAAGACTCCCTATCTTGATCAGATGGCGAAGGAAGGTATCCGCTTCACCCAGCATTATACAAGTACACCAGTCTGCGCACCCGCGCGGTGCATGCTGCTTACCGGCAGGCACGGCGGCCATTCCTATATCCGCGGCAACTACGAGTTCGGTGGTTTTACTGATGCTACCGAAGGCGGACAAATGCCCCTCCCGGAAGGGACTTTCACCATCGGTCACCTGCTAAAAAATGCAGGGTATACCACGGCTGCAATTGGCAAATGGGGATTGGGCATGAGCACAAACACAGGTAATCCCAATGCGCAGGGATTTGATTATTTCTACGGATACCTGGACCAGAAACAGGCGCATAACCATTTTCCTACACACCTCTGGGAAAATGGCAAATGGGATACGCTTGACAATGCGGGCATATTTGTGCACCGTAAGCCAGATCCCAACGATGCCGATCCCTTTGCTTATTATATTGGTAAGGACTATTCCATCGACCGGATGTCTGCAAAAGCATTGAGCTTTATACACCAGAACAGAGACAAACCTTTTTTCCTGTACCTTCCCTTCACTATTCCCCACCTGTCATTACAGGCTCCTGAATCAGTTGTGCAACCCTATGAGAATCAGTTTGGCGATAAGCCATATCTGGGTGAAAAAGGATACGCAGCATCTAAATATCCACGCGCTACCTATGCAGGGATGATTACCTATATGGATAAACAGATAGGAAAAATATTTCAGTTACTCAAAGAGCTGGGGCTCGATGAAAATACCATCGTCATGTTCTCCAGCGATAATGGGGCAACGTTTGACGTTGGTGGCGCAGATACCCAGTTTTTTAACAGCGTAGCGGGGCTGCGGGGAAAGAAGCAGGACTTGTACGAGGGAGGGATCAGGGAGCCTTTTATCGTGCGCTGGCCGGGCAAGGTTCCTGCCGGCAAGGTAAGCGATCTGGTTTCCGTGCAATTTGATATGATGGCTACTTTTGCAGAGCTGGCAGGAGTGAAGGCACCTGCAAATGACGGTTTATCCCTCCTGCCTACCATTACCGGAAAAACCGGACAGCAAAAACATGAGTATATCTATTTCGAGTTCCCGGAAAAAGGGGGGCAGGTAGCTGTGAGATCCGGTAACTGGAAGGGTGTGAAATCGAACATGAAAGCAGATACGGCCGCAAATTGGGAACTGTATGATCTGCTTACCGATCCTTCAGAAAAAAAAGATGTAGCTGCAGGACATCCCGATATAGTTAGCCGGTTTGAAGGGATTCTGAAGAAGGAACACCGGCAGGCGCAGATCCATGAGTGGGAATTTGTTGCACCAAAATTTTAGAATTTGTTAGCCAGCTAAACCGGGTCCTTTACGGCTACCCGTAAAAATAAAAGTTTTAACGCGGGTATTTTTGTGAAATTCCTATCTTCAGCAATTCAACGTTTCTCCAAATGAATTTTATAATCACAGGTGCAGCCGGTTTCATCGGTTCACATTTAGCTATCGAGTTACTTGCCTCAAACCATAGTGTTACCGCAATAGATAACTTGTCAACCGGTTTTCTCCATAATTTGGATGCCGTCCAAGATCATCCTGATTTCACACTTCTTATTGGTGATGTACAAAACAAAGAGCTGTGGACTAGATATGCGGGTAAAGGTGATATCATCATTCATCTGGCTGCAACAGTTGGCGTAAAAAAGGTCTATGTAAATTCTCATGAAACTTTGACAAATAACCTTGACAGTACCAACGCAGTGCTCGAAATTGCCAGGGAAAAGCAGTGTAAGGTTTTCTTTGCGAGCACCTCGGAAGTCTACGGACAATCTGAGAAAGCCACTTTGTCTGAGACTGATTCACTGCAGGTCCACACTACTGACCAGGGAAGGAGCTCATACGTCATTTCTAAATTAACAAATGAGATCAGCTGCTTAAATTATGATCAGCTGATGTCCGTACCAGTAATTATCGGCCGGTTTTTTAACGTTGTTGGTAAAAACCAGAAGAGTGATTTTGGTATGGTGATTCCAACATTTATAGAAAATGCACTGGCCGGCAATCCGGTCACACTTTTCAATGACGGCTCACAACGCAGAAGCTTTTGTTATGTTGATGACCTGCTCAGGGCCATCATCAGCTTAATCTCTGAGCCAGCTGCCTGGGGCCAGATTTTTAATATAGGAAATGACCATGCCATCACCATAAAAGAGCTTGCCAGCTACGTCCACAGCAAATGCGAAAGCCGTTCTGAAATCATTTACTTACCAATGCCACCAGAACGGGCAGGGAAGTCAGAAATTTATAGCAGATTGCCATCACTTGATAAAATCGCTTCGTATGTTAAATGGAAACCACAGGTATCCTGGCAGGAATCAATCGATCTGATGATCACTAAAAAAAGGGCAGAGCTGTTGATGGATATCGTATGATCAATGGATTTACAATTGACCTGGAAGATTGGTTCTGTTCTCACAATCTGAAGGGGAGTATCCGGTACGATGATTGGGATAACCTGCCTGGAAGGGTAGTCCAGCCAACTATACAGATTCTGGAATTATTGCGAAAATACCAGTGTAAGGCTACCTTTTTCGTGCTCGGATGGATAGCGGAACGCTATCCTGATTTGATCAGGGTCATCAGTGCTGAAGGACATGAAATCGCTTCGCACGGTTATTCCCATAAGCTCCTTACTGAAATGACCAGGGAGACATTTAAGGAAGATGCAGAGAAATCGATTGTTGCAATCTATAATGCCTGCGGCGTAAAACCTAAAGGCTTCAGGGCACCTGCATTTACCGTTGTCGAATCTACTTTATGGGCTTTGGATGTACTTCAGGAGCTTGGATTTACTTATGATTCTTCCATATATCCCACCTCTGTACATCCTGACTACGGGATAGGGGATGCCCCTCTTTCCATATTTTCTCCTCAAAAAGATCTTGTTGAGATCCCTCTTTCCTGCGCCCAGGTTTTTGGCCGCAATATTCCCTGCAGTGGCGGCGCTTATCTGCGGTTTTTCCCTTATTATTTTTATAAGAAACTGGTTGATAATGTGATTGATTCCGGACGGAGCTTTATATTTTACATTCATCCCTGGGAGATAGATGCGGACATGCCACGTGTGGAATTGCCGTTTACAAAACATTTAAGGCATTACAGCAATCTGTTATATACATTTGGGAAGATGGAAAGGCTGCTGCAGGACTACCGGTTTACTTCCCTGGAAAACATTCTTAAAACCCAGGGAAATATTGTACCTGAATTTAAGCTGATTTAGTCTGATGCACAAAGTCATCCCTTATATCAATTTTTCCTATCTCGCATTCCGCAGGGTCATTGAGCTATTAGTGATTTTCCTTTGTGCTCCCATCTTCATCGTTATTTTTCTTTTCGCGGCGGTCTGGATCACTTTTGATACTCCCGGCACAGTGTTATTTTCTCAGCTCCGGCCAGGCCAAAACGGGAAGTTATTTAAAATTTATAAATTCAGGAGCATGTACACCAGTGCTGACTCTTCCTATTTAACGATGAAAGCTGATGCGAGGATCACACGTAGTGGCGCATTTATCCGTCGTTACAGAATTGATGAACTGCCTCAGATTTTCAATATTTTAAAAGGTGATATGAGTTTCATTGGCCCCAGACCTGTTCCGGTAGAATTTCTTGCACAGTATGAAAGGGAAATAGACAATTACCAGATGCGGCATCTTATAAAGCCGGGTATTACGGGCCTTGCACAGGTTAGACAGGGATATACAACAACCGTCGCAGAAGAGAGGCAGAAGTTACGTTACGATCTCTTGTATATCAGATCTGTTTCGCTGAAACTGGATTTATCAATTCTATTCCATTCTATTTTCGCAATAAAAGAATAATCTCAGGCATTAAAAACCCTTACCAGTTATGGTAACTGATAAGGGCAATTTATGTTTATCTTTTCATGATTGTCTCAGGCTATTTTGTTGCGTAGTTAAGATAACCACCATCCACAACAAGCTCAGTTCCGGTAATAAAACTTGCAGCATCAGAAGCCAGGAACAGTACAGTTTTCGCCACTTCATCAGCATCACCGATTCGTTGTAAAGCTGTAGCACCTGCTAAAAACTCATGTGCTTCCGGCGGAAGGGCACCTTCTAAACCGGGTGTTAAAATTGGTCCGGGGCTAACGCAGTTTACACGGATTTTTCTTGGTGCCAATTCATTTGCTGCAATCTGGGCAATTTTGTTCAGTGCTCCCTTGGTTGCAGAATATACACTTGCCCCTGAATTTGCCGCAGTGGCAACTGTCGAAGAAGTAAACACTACTGCTGCGCCATCAGCCAGATGTGGTATTAATTTTTGCAATGTAAAAAAGTGCCCTTTCACGTTGGTATTGAACTGTGCGTCAAAATTTGCCTCAGTTACTTCTGCTATAGGCTCAAATGTTGCAATGCCCGCGTTCAGAAAAAGAACATCCAGTTTATTACCACTTTCTGCAACTGCTTTTTCAAGGATAGAGATGTCTTCGGTTTTTGAAGTATCCGCTACCACTGTAAATAAGTTCGCGTTGTTAATCTCTGCACTTGCCTTTTGCAGGTTACCTGCATTTCTGCCTGTGATCCAGACTTTAGCCCCTGCGCTGATAAATGCTTTTGCTGTTGCGAGCCCTATTCCGGTAGTTCCACCTGTAATAACGACGTTTTTATTTGTAAAATCCATTTTAGTAGTTTTATATGTTTGAACTGCAAAGCTAGCCTGATTCGATTTATTTACGTTACTTTGTAACGAAAAGTAACAGTAACATTTGAGTAACCTAGTAACTTATGACAGTAGAGGAATGCCAGTTAGGGCACAAAAAAGAGATCATGGCAGTTCATGATGCAATGGACGTACTGAACGGGAAATGGAAGGTGTCTATCATTTCTTCCATTTGTTATTACAATAAAAGGAGATTTTCAGATATTCTGGTTGATGTACCAGGCATTTCAAACAAGATGTTGAGCAAAGAATTAAAAGAATTGGAGATCAATAAACTGGTAAAGCGTACGGTACTGGCCACTCAGCCTATCTCTGTTCAATATCAGCTAACAGAGTATGGTATCACATTAAAGACAATCATCAATAATCTGGCAGAGTGGGGGATAGAACACCGTAAAGTTATTACAGGCAAATAGACTGGTAAAATCTATTTGCTCAGGTAAAGATAAGATGTAGCAGAATTTTCAAAATATGTTTAACCACCATTATAGTTTTTGACTATATCATCATCAATAAATACAATGCTCTATTAATGAATCAGGGTTGCGTGACAAATGATTTCGCCTTACCTTCGCAGCAACAAGATAAAAAATAAACAAACATGGCAATAGTAGGTAAAAAATTCCCGAGTGTTAGTATTGATGCAATGTCAGACATGGGTGATGACTTGAAAATCAATGTATTTGAAGAAGCTGTAAATAAAAACAGTAAAGTGTTATTATTCTGGTATCCAAAAGATTTTACTTTCGTTTGCCCTACAGAATTACACGCTTTCCAGGCTGCTTTACCTGAGTTTGAAGAAAGAAATACAATGGTTATCGGTGCATCTTGCGATACCAACGAAGTTCACTTCGCATGGTTGAATACACCGAAAGACAATGGTGGTATTGAAGGTGTTACTTACCCGATCCTGGCTGATACACACAGACAGTTATCCGGAATTCTGGATATTTTAGATCAGGAAGTTAACTACGATGAAGAAGGAAACGAATCATTCTCAGGTTCAAATGTTTCATTCAGAGCTACTTATTTAATTGATGAAACTGGCAAAGTTTTCCACGAGAGTGTAAACGATATGCCACTAGGCAGAAACGTAAAAGAATATCTGCGTTTAATTGATGCTTATTCACATGTTCAGAAACATGGCGAAGTTTGTCCTGCAAACTGGGAAGAAGGAAAAGAAGCGATGAATGCAAACAGAAGTGGCGTTGCTGAATATTTAGCTGCTAACTAATTAAATAAAAAAGTATGTTTTTAGAATTAACAGAAGATAATCTTCAACAATATTTAACCGATAACCCTAAGGTTATGGTTCAGTACGCTGCATCTTGGTGCGGTAACTGCAGAATTATGAAGCCGAAGTTTAAAAAACTGGCTGCTGAAAATGAAGATGTAGCTTTCCTGATTGTTGATGCTGAGAAACTGCCAAACTCACGCAAATTTGCAAACGTTGATAATCTTCCTACGTTCGCTGCTTTTGAAGGTGGTGCACTGGTTGATCAGGTACAGAGCAACAAAGCAGAAAGTTTAATTGAACTTTTTAATAAAATAAAGTAATGAAGATACCGGTTATCAGACAATTGTTTCAAAATACCACTCCTGCTCAATTAGAGACAACTTTAGAAGTTTTAGAGGCTTTCTGTGAATTCAGGGGCGTCAGTGAACATGAAGTTGACGTTGCAGGTGAAATGATTACCAATATCTGTGGTGCGCTTGAAGTGCATCAGATGGTAGGCGAAGGTGCTGTTGAAAAAGATGCACTGAATGCTTTCGGTCAAAAGGTAATGGGTTCTATCGACAGATAGTTTCCTCAAATCACCAGCTAAATACAAACCCCTTGCAGATTAACTTCTGTAAGGGGTTTTTTCATACAGAATAATCATTTCGGGATCTCGATGAAGAAGGTGGTACCCTTATTTACCTTGCTTTCAAACCATATCTTACCCTCGTGCCATTCTACAATAGTTTTGATAATAGACATCCCGAGGCCATGGGATTGTTCCCCCTTCAGGCCAGCTCTCCGGGCTGGGGTATACTCCTGGAAAAGATCTTTATGGTGTTCTTCCGGGATGCCAATACCATCGTCTGTGATGCTAATAACCACCCATGAAGCATGGTCTTCCAGCCGGATGCGGATTGTTCCCTGATCATGAGTGAATTTCAGTGAATTGGAAATCAGATTATTGATGCTCTGGAAAAACTTGTCCTCATCCAGTTCTACGTAAACGCTGTCTTCATTTGTCTGCAGTATAAATTGTCGCTGCAAAATGGCGGCATTGGACTGGTATTCATTTAGGAGCACACGCATCCTGCTGACGAGGTCGATTCTTCTCTTCACCAGGCTAAGTGCTGTACTCTGCATGAATTCTTTATTGATAAAATTCTGAATAAGGTTGATGCATTTCTTACTGCTCCTGTTGATCATCTGCAGGTACTCCTGCATCTCCCGGTCACATTTTCCCTCCCTGCCGGATCCCAGCAAATTGGAAAGTACTTCGATTGAATTTATGGGACCAATCAGGTCATGGGCAACAATATTGAGTATAGAGTTTTTCTTCTTGTTGTGATCTGCGAGTGCACGGATATATTCAGTTAGCATGGTCATATTTTCGGCCCTGCAGCCAATAATGGTCTGCCCAGCGTCACTGCTTACACAAACAGCGGATATCTTGTAATGATAGTGCAGGCCGTCTATTGACAGCCGGCATTCGAAATCATTGATCTGGCTACCGGAACGGCAGGATTCATAATTTTGAATTACATACTGACGGTCATCGGCATGCACAAAATTCATAAGTACTGAGGGCTGATAAACTGATCCGAAAAGATGGTTAAAAGTAGGATTTGAATAAACGATAACATCGTTGTTGATATCAATGAGGAAATAGAGATGAGTGGAATGATCACATAACTTTCTCAGGGTTTCGTCGATAATCATATGAGCTCGTTTTTTGGATTTAGGTAAACAATACTCCAAGTTAAAAATCCACCACATATATCCCTAGCGTAATATTACTCTATTCTCTGGTGCTACTACTCTAAATAAAAGGGCTTTATGGGGTTAATTTACGTATTGCCTGATAGTATTCCTTCGTATTATTGGTGTAACTGAAACATCATGCAACTGCGCAATAAAACCACAGTTTCACAATTGATTGCTCAAACGATTAACCTAGCAAACATATTGAGCTGGCTTTTGTTTTTTTTGTATTACTGTCTGAACATGCTTTTTTGCCGAAAATCCTTATTTTACAGCAAGTTTCCTCCCCGATAAGCCTGGTTCTGTATGAATTGAAGAAAACTATCCTGATATGCTGAATAATTCCATTCATATCATTCTCGCTGAAGACCATTTGGTTGTTCGGGCAGGTATCAAAGCGATGCTTGAAAGAGAACCCGGTTTTATTGTCTCAGGCGAAGCTTCAAACGGTAGGGAGGTCATCGCCCTGCTGGAAAACGGTACACCTGCAGATATTATCTTAACAGACGTGAACATGCCGGAATTATCCGGTATGCAGCTCACAGAATGGATTTCCGAAAATCGTAATTACCTTAAGGTAATTGTATTAAGTGCCTTTGATGATGAGCAGTACGTGATCAATGCCATCAAATTGGGGGCAAGTGGCTACCTGCTTAAAAAGATCACACCCGAAGAACTTGTTTTTTCCATCAGGCATATCATGGGTTCAGGCCAGTATATCTGCGCAGAGCTCTCCTCCAGATTTTTTATGCGGCATATCATCAACGCTGCAGATCCGGTCTCCGCCAATCCTACTTTAAATATAGAATTCTCAACGCGTGAAGTTGAACTGCTGCGGCTGATCGCAGATGGCTACACCAACCTCGAAATCGCTGACAAGCTTTTTACCAGTGTCAGAACCATTGAAAATCAGCGACAGCAGATGATCAACAAGACGGCTTCAAGAAATACTGTGGTAATGATCAGGTTTGCTATGCTCAATGGCATTATTTAATCAATGAACCTTTGCACAGCAGGTATTCGTGTTACTGCATTACGCATTGTTAAAATTAACTTAACATAGCAGGTCACATGAACTGAATACAATTTCAAAGCAATAACCATCTTAAGTTGTTACATCTATATGCAACAAGACATAGCAACAACTATTTTAACCACCGCTGCCAAACGTGGTCCTGAAAAAAGTACCTGCCCCTCAGAAATTGCCCGCATGTTATTTCCTGACGACTGGCGAAAACACATGGGTACTGTTGTAGAAGAGGCGATTAGTCTTCACAATCAGGGAAAGGTAATGATTACGCAAAAGGGCCAACCTATTGATGTAAATCATATCAAAGGACCTATCCGCATCAAAATCATTTAGCGGCAATCTCCGCAATTATGTGCTGGCATGGCATATAAACCGTATCTTCCCGATTTAGGCATTAAAGTACATGATAGAAGCTATAGAGATCAGCAGATTAGTAACAGCAACAACGGGGGAGATTTATCATAATAAACCTGTTATCCATTCAAACACAGGGGTAGCATCTGCACTGTACGCAACGTCAAAGATAGTATTCTGGGAAGATGTGATAGACAAACCTGATAAATCAGTTGCTGCACTTCAATATAAATTCAGTCCATCAGTAACCTGGGGTGATGAATTCAACTACACTGGTACTCCTGATCCAATGAAATGGAACAAAAGCATTGGCAACGGCTACTTTGGCTGGGGCAATAATGAACTTCAGTATTTCACCGGGCGGTCAGAAAATGTAAGGGTAGAAGATGGTAAACTGAAGATTACAGCCCGAAGTGAATCATACAAAGGTTTCAATTATACTTCAGCGAAGATTGTTTCCGCAAAGAAACAACGGTACGGCAGGTATGTGATCAATGCAAAGATGCCATTGGGCTCCGGACTCTGGCCGGCGATTTTTGGATTCGGTGAGCGTCACAAAGATTATAATATGGCCACCTGGCCCAAATGCGGCGAGTTTGATATAGTTGAGGTCAAAGGACAAAATATTCATGAAGTTAATTATAATGTACATACAGCTAATTCTTACGGAGCATCCAATATGGTTACACTACCGACCAATGTCGCTTTGGATCAGTTTAATGAATATAGAATAGACTGGACTCCTGATTATATCAAATGGTATTTCAATGGAAAACTGATGCGTACGTTTAGTAAAAACGGTAAGGGATATGACGGTTGGCCGTTCGATGATTATTTCGATCTGAATATGTGCCTGAGTGTTGGTGGCGCTTTTGTTGGGACTAACATCAACACTGATGTTATGCCGGCAAGTATGGAAATAGAATATGTCAGATACTATGCCCTGATGAACATAAAAAACAGTGCCGAGCTAATAAATCCGGTCAAACCAGTACTGGTACCTGCATCAGCAAATATCTCACTCAGTCAGTCTCAAACCTTTAGGGTCACAAATGTACCTGCAAATTCTACCGTACACTGGTATGCCTTCGGAAATGACCTTGCCGGTTCGGGAGCATCAGGGCCTCAAATCACGATTACCCCAGCAATGTTGCAGGCAGTGGGTGCTGCATCGGGGAGTTCTTTCGAATTTTTCGTGGACTTTATAAATGCAGCAGGAGTATCAAGTAGGGCAACCCGGGCAAAATTAACTATTCAATAATAAACGTTAGTTTCCCTTGTCACTATCAGCATCACTGCCCTTGATCTCTTCAGCTGATTCGGCTGCTGTAGGCTGCTCATCCTGGCCAACACTTTTATCACTATCAGCGTCACTTCCTTTTAGTTGTTCAGCTGCGTCTTCCGGACTGGATTGGTTATTGTCAGCAAAAGTTTCATCAACAGGTGTGTTTGCTGCCTTTTGATATACCTCCTTCAGTACAGCTGCTGCTTTCTCTTCGTTCTGGTTGTCCTGGTCAATATTCATAATGTGTAAATCTTTACCTGTATGACAGATGGGAACTGAATAAGTTTTAGATAGTTTTTCCAATCCGGTGAAAAACCATTCCGGAGCTAATGAGTTCCCTTTCCACTTTTCTTTGTTTGATTTGTATTACCTGTTGACGTCCCACCAGTACCATTTATTCCGGTGCCATTGCCGCCATTCGTACCTGTATTTCCATTATCATTGCCACCAGTTGTTCCGCTGGTAACTGCATTACCGCCTGCAGCACCATTGACTGGTGTGGCGGGGTTGGGGCCTGTAGTTGCAGAATCTGTGGTACCCATTCGGGTTGCGGAAGAATCAGATGTTGCAGAGGAGGTATCAGACTGAGAACCATTGCTTTTATTTGAATTGCTGCATCCTGCATAAACCATTCCGGTTAATGCCAGGACTGTAAATATTTTTGATTTCATATTCCTTTTTTTGGATGAATTTCATTTTAATACCATAAGTCCTCAGGAAGAAAATAGTTTGTAAAATTTAATTATTTAATGTCCCTGAAAGGTTGCCGGACAAAGGGGCCTGATAAATTCACATATACCGTTAAATATAGCCGAGCCCAGACATAATGGTAATTTGAAATAAAGAGGTGTTTGTTATATCCTGATATTTAATATTTTTGGTTATCACGATGATATTTTAGTCTAACCCTATGGAAAAATCTGAGAAGACAGACTTTCAGCATTTATTTAGTATACCTGTAATTGTGGCCGCATTAGGATACTTTGTAGATATCTATGATTTATTACTGTTTGGCATAGTCCGGCTGCCAAGCCTGGCTTCCCTTGGCCTCTCAGATGCAGAAAGTTCATCTGTTGGCGCAAGTATACTCAACTGGCAAATGACGGGTTTGCTTTGTGGAGGAATATTATGGGGTATATTGGGAGATAAAAAGGGACGGCTTTCTGTACTGTTTGGGTCGATAGTTACTTATTCAGTTGCCAATATCTGTTGTGGATTTGTGCAAGATCCAACTGTGTATAAACTATTACGTTTCATTGCCGGGGTTGGTCTTGCCGGAGAATTAGGGGCAGGTATTACGCTGGTTTCCGAAATTCTGCCTAAAAGGCTTCGGGGCATCGGGACTTCTTTAGTAGCGGGAGTTGGCTTGTTAGGGGCAG
>Ga0308163_10002774_pt1 | contig 15477 bp, 15 predicted proteins | sample PhyTR1_FD_201037 | JGI IMG/M metagenome (GOLD analysis project Ga0308163, IMG submission 201037) | Phyllosphere microbial communities from UC Gill Tract Community Farm, Albany, California, United States - DLSLT.R1 | ecosystem: Host-associated > Plants > Phyllosphere > Unclassified | place: USA...
CCGCGGCCACATGGCCCCCAACGGCGACATGCCGGACCGGCGCGCCCAGCACGAAAGCTTTACCCTCGCCAACATGGTGCCGCAGGACGCAGGCAACAACCGGCATCTGTGGGCCGGCATCGAGGCGGTGGTGCGCAAACTGGCGCAGAAGGAGGGCGACCTGTATGTGATCACCGGTCCGGCCTTCATCGGCCGCGACTTGCGCAAGGTCGGCAACGTGCTGGTGCCGACGCACTTGTATAAACTGGTCTACAGCCCGCGCCGACGCGCCGGCGCCGCCTACTTTGTCGAAAACCGCGCCGACGCGCAGTACGAGACGCTCAGCGTGGCGGAACTGGAAAGCCGGATCGGCATCGATCTGTTACCGTCGCTGTCGGCGCAGCGCAAGCGCGAACTGCTGCCGCTGCCCAATGTGCGTCAGCGCAAAGGCAAGGAGAGGAGCAAACAATGGGCCAATTAAGGAAGCAATTCATTCCCTATGCGAACGAGTCGGATGTGCTGCACATCGGCCGGCTGACGATCGAGAACAGGGTCGACCGCGTCAGCCTCAGCGGCGATGTCGACTTGACCGCCGACCAGGCCGGCCTGGTCGAGGCGCGACTGCTGCATCGGCTGCTGGGAGACATCGTGGCGCGTCTGGAGGGCATGGACTTGCCGGCCGCGTTGCCGGCGCCGTCGGCCACGATCGTGGTCAATCCTTTCGAGTAACGGCTGCCGGTTTCAGCGCCTCCACCATGGCCGGCGCCGGATCGCCGTCCGCCGCGGGCAGGCTGATACGGTTGCGACCCATGTGCTTGGCGCGGTAGAGCGCCGAGTCGGCCGCCGCCACCAGCTGGCTCGAATCGTTGCCGGGCGCGGCCAACGCGGTCGCCGCGCCTATGCTGACCGTCACCACATGTCCTTCCGAGCCCAGATTGGGCATGTGCAGCTGTTCGACGCGGCAGCGGATGCGCTCGGCCACGATGGCCGCGCCCTTGAGCGACTGGTTGGGCAGGATCACGGCGAATTCCTCGCCGCCGTAGCGCGCCACCAGGTCGTTGGTGCGCATCTCGCTGGCGACCGCCTTGGCAATGCGTTGCAGGCATTCGTCGCCGCCGATGTGGCCGTAGGCGTCGTTGTATTGCTTGAAATTGTCGACATCGACCATCAGCAGCGACAGCGGTTGTTGCTGGCGCAGCGCGCGCTGCCACTCGGCGTACAGCGTGTTGTCGAAGCAGCGGCGGTTGGCCAGGCCGGTCAGGCCGTCGCGCGTGGCCAGCTGTTCCAGCGCCACCTGCGCGCATTTTTCGTCCGTCACGTCGCGCAGTGTCTCGACCACCGCCAGCAGCTTGCCCTGGTTGTCAACGATGGGGCTGGCGTCTGCCGCCAGATAGCGGCGCCGGCCGATGCGTGGCATGTCGCACCAGTTTTCCGCGCGCAGGTTGCCGTCGGGACCGGGGCACCGCTGGCAGGCCGGCTCGCCGAGCCGGTCCCGCAGGACCAGGTCGGCCAGCGTGGTGCGCTGTTCATGGTAGAAGCCGCGCCAGTGCTCGCTGGTGCCCAGCACCTCCCATGCCTCGACCGCCGTCAGGCGCTCGCATGCGCGGTTCCAGATGATGACTTTGCCTTGGCAGTCGAGCACGAAGGTTGGAATCACCAGCAATTCCAACATTTTGAGCGCAAACGCGTGCGGCTGGTCCGACGGCGGGTATTCCATGACATGTTCGATCTTGGGCTTGCGGTTCATGACGGCGGCCTTTGGGAGAATAGGGGGCGGAGGTACGGGGTCTGGAGTCTGGGCTGGGAGCAAGGCGGTGGTGCGGTGCGGCTATTGCAGCGGGAACGACATTGTCAGCGCCGTGCCGCTGCCGGGCGTGGTGGCGACGTCGAAGCGCCCGCCGGCCTCGGCGACCCGTTCGGCCATGCCGCGCAGGCCATTGCCGCGCCGTGCCGTGGTGGCGCCGTCGGCGGCGATGGCGATGCCGACGCCGTTATCACGCACGGTCAGGCTCAGCCGGTCTTGCGCGCGGGTGACGCCGACCGACACCTGCGACGCGCGGGCGTGGCGGGCGATATTGCTGAGCGATTCCTGCAAAATCCGGTAAATGACCTTGTCCATGCCGCCCTCGACGCGGCCGTCGGCGGCGATGGCCGCGGCGTCAAGCTGGCAGGCGATGCCGCTGAGGCGCGAGAATTGCGCCACCTGTTCCTCGACGGCACCGCGCAGGCCTTCGCGCAGGCCCTCCGGCTGCAAATCGCGTACGATGGAGCGCATCGAGCGCAGCGTCAACGCGACGCGCTCGTCGACCTTGTGCAGCGCCGCGGCCAGCTCGGGGTGCTGCGCTGCCAGCGCGCCCAGCTCAAAGCTCATCGCCAGCAGGTGTTGCCCCAGGTCGTCGTGCAGGTCACGGGCGATGCGGCGGCGGTCGGCGTCACGCAGCGATTGCTGGCTGTTGCTGAGGTGGCAGACTTGCCGGCGGGTGTCGGTCAGCGCCTGTTCGACCAGCTTGCGGCTGCCGCGCTCGTGCGACAGTCCGGCCTGCAGGCGCGCTTCGACGCGGGCGAAGGCGCTGCGTTGCCGTTGCTGCCGCCACAGCAGCAGCAGGGCGAGCCAGACCAGCGCGCACGCGCCGGTGACGATGATATCGATCTGCATGACTTGCGGCGCGTGGTTCATGATGGTGGTTCCCCCTGTGGTCGGGCGCCGGTTCATTGCATTGAATGGGATGCACGAAATCGGTCGCGACCCATTGAAAGTACCGTGGTTGCCGCACAGCAGCATTGTGCAAGGTCAATATCCGCCGGGAACTGCCGGAAACTGTCGCAAACTGTCGCGTGGGATATAATTGAGGGTTGTCCAATCAGGAATTATCGTGACTTACAGCATCAAAGAGATCTTTTACACACTGCAAGGCGAGGGCGCACACGCCGGTCGCCCGGCGGTTTTTTGCCGTTTTTCCGGCTGTAACCTGTGGACCGGCCGCGAAAGCGACCGCGCCAGCGCCGTGTGCCAGTTCTGCGATACCGATTTCGTCGGCACGGACGGCGAGGGCGGCGGCAAGTTCAAGACCCCGCAAGAATTGGCGGCAACCATCGACGCGTTGTGGCCGGCCACTTATCCGGCCAGCAAATACGTGGTGTTCACCGGCGGCGAGCCGCTGTTGCAGTTGGACACAGCGCTGATTGCCGCGATGCACGCGGTCGGCTTCACGATCGCGATTGAAACCAATGGCACCTTGCCGGTGCCCGACGGCGTCGACTGGATTTGCGTCAGCCCCAAGATGGGCTCGACCCTGGTGGTGACCAAGGGCAGCGAAATCAAGGTCGTCATACCGCAGACCGGGCAAGACCTGGCCGCCTACGAACAGCTGGACTTCGAGAATTTCTATGTGCAGGCGATGGACGGCCCATTGGCAGAGTTCAACACCAAACTGGCGATCGAGACCTGCAAGCGCAATCCGAAATGGAAGCTGAGCCTGCAAACCCATAAACTTTTACAAATACCCTAAGAAAAGATGTCATGCTGACTATTACCCGCAAGCTGGAATTCGACGCCGGCCACCGCATTCCCGACCACAAGAGCCAGTGCCGCAACCTGCACGGCCACCGCTACACCCTGGAAATCACCCTGACCGGCAACATCATCACCGCCGAGGGCAATTCCGACAACGGCATGATCATGGATTTCTCCGATATCAAGGCCTTGGCCAAAGAACATCTGGTCGATGTCTGGGACCATGCCTTTATCGTCTATGAAAAGGACGCGGCGGTGCGCGATTTCCTGGCGACCTTGCCCGGCCACAAAACCGTGGTGATCGACCGCATTCCAACCGTGGAAAACCTCGCCCATGTCGCGTTCGCCATTCTCAAGGCGGCCTACAAGGATCGCTACGGCACCGGTCTGCACCTGCACAAGCTGGTGCTGCACGAGACCCCCAACTGCTGGGCAGAGATCACCGATGCCTGATGCACACCCTGAGCCGATGGCGGGTGCCGGGCCTGACGACTTCATGCGGCTGGCGCTGGAACAGGCCCGCCATGCGTGGGATCTGGGCGAGGTGCCGGTCGGCGCCGTCGTCGTCAAGGACGGCGTGGTGATCGCGCGCGGCTATAACCAGCCGATCGGCAAGCACGACCCGACCGCGCACGCCGAAATCGTCGCCCTGCGCGCGGCCGCCGAATTGCTGGGCAATTACCGGCTGCCGGGTTGCGAACTGTACGTGACACTGGAGCCGTGCGTGATGTGCTCCGGCGCCATGATGCATGCGCGCCTGGCCAGGGTGGTCTACGGCGCCACCGACCCGAAAACCGGCGCCTGCGGCTCGGTGGTCGATCTGTTCGGCCAGGAGCAGCTGAACCATCATACCGAGGTCAGCGGCGGCGTCATGGCCGACGAGTGCGGCGCCATGCTCAAGCGTTTCTTCGCCGCACGGCGCGCTGCGGCAGCCGCGCGGCGCGCCGTGCAGGAATAAACTTTCCCGTACACGGCTTTTCGCTACGGTCGCCAGCCGCGCGTTTCCAGACGCGGGCAAAAATGGTATGCTGAAGCCACGATGCGCGGCGCATCGTCGGCATCGCCGCCAGCCCCTTCCCGGAGACCGCTTTGGCTACCGCAAAAGCAAACGGCATTACGCTCACCTACGAAGCCAGCGGCAACCCGCAGGACACCCCCTTGCTGCTCATCATGGGCCTCGGCATGCAACTGATCGCCTGGCCCCAGGATCTGGTCGACGGCCTGGTTGAGCAGGGCTATTACGTGATTCGCTACGACAATCGCGATATCGGCCTGTCGAGCAAGTTCGACCATCTCAAAAAGCCCAACCTGATGCTGGCCTACCTCAAGTCGCTGGTCGGCTGGCGGCAGTCGCCCGCGTACACGCTGGACGACATGGCCGACGACGCGCTCGGCCTGCTCGACGCGCTCGGTATTGCCAAGGCGCATGTGGTGGGCGCCTCGATGGGCGGCATGATCGCGCAAATCTTCGCCTCGCGCTTTGGCGAGCGCACGCTGAGCCTGACGTCCATCATGTCGAGCAGTGGCCGGCGCGGCCTGCCCGGGCCGACCCCGGCCGCTCGGGCGGCGCTGATGCGCAGTCCCGGCAGCGCCAGCGACCGCAAGGAAGTCGTCGACAACGCCGTCGGCGTGTTGCGCACCATCGGCAGCCCTTCGTTTCCGACGCCGGAACGCCAGCTGCGGGCCAATATCGAACGCGCGCTCAACCGCAACGTCAATCCGGCCGGCGTCGCCCGGCAGATGGTGGCCGTGGTGGCCTCGGGCGACCGCACGCCGCTGTTGCGCAAGATTTCCTGCCCGACGCTGGTGATCCACGGCGCGGCCGACCCGCTGGTGCCGGTGGCCTGCGGTGTGGATACGGCCGAAGCGATCCCCGGCGCCAAGCTGCAGGTGATCGAGGGCATGGGCCACGATCTGCCGCCGCAGTTGATCGAGCGCTTGCTCGCCTTGCTCGACAACCATCTGCGCGGTAACATGGCGCCCGACATGCCGGTGCTGATCCCGCGTCGGGCCGGCAGCGACACCCCTCAACAATAGAGCTTCGAACCCTTTGAACACAAAAAAAATCGGTATCGCCATTGTCGCGCCCGGCGGCGCCGCGCCCAACGCCAGCGCGCTTTGCGCCGGCATCGCCCGGCTGGAACAGCAGGGATTCCTGGTCCACAATTATTACGACGACGACCAGCGCCACCTGCGTTTCGGCGGCACCGACGCCGCCCGCCTGGCGCAGCTGAACGCCGCCGCCGCCGATCCGGACGTGCACATCGTCATCGCGCTGCGCGGTTCGTACGGCATGAGCCGGCTGCTGCCCTCGATTGACTTTGCGGCGATGGCCGACAGCGGCAAATTGTTTGTCGGCTACAGCGATTTCACCGCCTTCCAGATGCCGTTGATGAAGCAGACCGGGCGCATCAGTTTTGCCGGGCCGATGATGTGCGACGACTTCGTCCGCGAGGAAGCGGATGCCTACACGATGGCGCAGTTTTGGGACTGCCTGCGCGGTCCGGCGCACAGCGTGCGCGGCCAGGTGGCCGACGGGCGTGCCGACAATCCGGTGGTCGATGTTGGCGGCCGGTTGTGGGGCGGTAATCTGGCGATGATGGTCAGCCTGCTGGGGACGCCGTATTTCCATGCGCTCGACGACGGCATCGTGTTCATCGAGGATATCGCCGAGCATCCCTACCGGGTCGAGCGCATGGTGCTGCAGCTATTGTATGCGGGCGCGCTGGACGGTCAGCGGGCGCTGGTGCTGGGCGATTTTTCCGGCTATAAACTGGGCGCGCTGGAAAACGGCTACGACTTCGAAACCATGCTGGCCTATCTGCGCGAGCGCTTGCCGATGCCGGTGTTGACCGGCTTGCCGTTCGGTCACATCAAGCGGCGCGCCACCTTGCCTTACGGCGGCACGGCGCGGCTGGTGTCGGATGCGCGCGGCTTCGAGCTGACGATCCGCGACTATCCGACCTTGTAGCAATTACTGCACCCGGCGCACGCGCGGCGGCTGCTTGGCGCCGTCGACTTCGAAGAAAATGGTGCCGATCGCGTTGCGGGTCAGGACCACTTGGGGGTTGGTGCGCTCCATAAACCACTCGGAGCTGCCGTCCACCACGCGCCAGACCTGGCCGTTGGCCAATTTGAATTGCGTAGTGGGCCCCCAACCCTCGATCGTGCCGACGACAGTGCTTTCGATGGACTTGAGGTCGGCGGACCTGTTCTTGGCGATGGTGTCGAGCCCGAAGCCGGCTTCGGTGTTGGCTGCCGGTACCTGCGGGGCGGCTGCCGGCGGCTGTGTCGCCGGTGCGGTCGCGGCGGCTGTCGGCGCGGCCGTGGTCGTGGCGGCTGTGGCCACCGCAGCGCCCGGCTTTGCGGCCGGCGCCACAGGAATCGCGTCGTAGCATGCCACGCGGCCCGCCGTGTCGGCAATGGTGCGGCAGTGGAGCAGCGCGCGGTCGTCGGCCAGCGCGGAAGCGGATATTGCCAGCAATGCAAGTAAAGCCTTCATCGAATACCTTCCAGGTTGAGATCCGCTGATTATATCGATAACCAGGTTGATTGCGACCAGGAAAAAAAAGCCCGGGCGCGTGGGCGGCCGGGCTGTCGAAGAGAGGAGGGAGACCGACTCCTCTTGGTGCGGGGTGACGCGCGTCAGTTCCTCAAATTCACGCCGACCATGATGCGGCGGCCGGCGTACGAGGTGTCGAGCAGGTTCGGCGCGCTGTCGGCGAATGCGGCGTACTAGCCCGGCTGTTGGTTGTCGAGCTCAGGTTGAGGTTGCGGCCCGCCGTGGGTGTCTCCATGCATGCTGTCTCTAGTATTCCCCGAGCTAATATATTAGGGCCTAGTCTAGTATCGAAAACAGGCGTGCGGATTGGTATTAAGAAAAGAATCACCCGCTTGAGCGGGATACTGATTTGAACGAAAAAGTGCGCTTCGCCGGCTGCTTTGAGTATCGCCCGGCGTCGCCCAGCGGCGTCCATTGCCCGGCTGCCGCGCAAAAATGTTAAAATGCCCGGTTAATCGGTATCGTTATCGGTACCATCGCCATGTCACTATTTTCTTCACCGCTTTAAGGGTTTCTTCGTGCTATCTACAGCCAACATCACCATGCAATTCGGCGCCAAGCCGCTGTTCGAAAACATCTCCGTCAAGTTCGGCGATGGCAACCGCTACGGCCTGATCGGCGCCAACGGTTGCGGCAAGTCCACGTTCATGAAAATCCTGGGCGGCGATCTGGAGCCGTCGGGTGGCAACGTGATGCTGGACACGAACGAGCGCCTCGGCAAACTGCGCCAGGACCAGTTCGCGTTTGAAGAGATGCGCGTGCTGGACGTGGTCATGATGGGTCACACCGAGATGTGGGCCGCGATGCAGGAACGCGACGCCATCTACGCCAATCCGGAAGCGACCGACGACGACTACATGAAGGCCGCCGAGCTCGAAGGCAAAGTATCCGAGTACGACGGCTATACGGCCGAGTCGCGCGCCGGCGAACTGCTGCTGGGCGCCGGCGTGGACATCGAGTTGCACAAGGGTCCGATGAGCAACGTGTCGCCGGGCTGGAAGCTGCGCGTGCTGCTGGCGCAGGCGCTGTTCTCGAATCCGGACATCCTGCTGCTCGACGAGCCGACCAACAATCTGGACATCAACACCATCCGCTGGCTGGAGGACGTGCTGAACGACCGCAACTCCACCATGATCATCATTTCCCACGATCGCCACTTCCTCAACCAGGTGTGCACCCACGTGGCCGACATGGATTACGGCACGCTGAAGATCTATCCGGGCAACTACGACGAGTACATGTTCGCCTCGACCCAGGCGCGCAACCAGCAGCTGGCCAACAACGCCAAGGCCAAGGACAAGGTCGCCGAATTGCAGGACTTCGTGCGCCGCTTCGCCGCCAACAAGTCCAAGGCCCGCCAGGCGACTTCGCGCGCCAAGCAGATCGAGAAAATCAAGGTCGACGACATCAAGCCATCGTCGCGCGCCTATCCGTTCGTGCGTTTCGACGGCGAGAAAAAGCTGCACCGCCTGGCCGTCGAAGTCGACAGCATCGCCAAGAAATACGACCGCCAGCTGTTCAATAACTTCAGCATCATGGTCGAGGCCGGCGAGCGCATCGCCATCATCGGCGCCAACGGCGCCGGTAAGACCACGTTGCTGCGTTGCATAGGCGGTGACGACATCGCCGGCCTGCACGCCGACCACGGTACCGTCAAGTGGGCCGAGAACGCCAACGTCGGCTACATGCCGCAGGATCCGACCGAGGAGTTTGCCAAGGACACGACGTTGACCGACTGGATGGGCGACTGGACCCAGGAAGGCGACGACGACCAGGCCGTGCGCTCGATCCTCGGCCGCCTGCTGTTTGGCGGCGACGAGGTCAAGAAGTCGGTCAAGGTGCTGTCCGGCGGCGAGAAGGGCCGCATGATGTACGGCAAGCTGATGCTGGGCCGCCACAACGTGCTGCTGCTCGATGAGCCGACCAACCACATGGACATGGAATCGATCGAGTCGCTCAACATCGCGCTGGAGAAATACGCCGGCACCTTGGTCTTCGTCTCGCACGACCGCGAATTTGTCTCGTCGCTGGCCAACCGCATCCTCGAGATCAAGGAAAACGAGATCATCGATTTCCGCGGCAACTACGAGGACTACCTGTCCAGCCAGGGCATCGATTAATAGCATCCATCCGGACACCATGCAAACCATCGAAATCAAATCCGTCGAGTACGATCATCCTCAAGACGGAGCCAGCTGCACCGCCCACGCCTGGGCGCGCACGCCAGCGACACCATCGGCCGAACAGCGCATCGCGCTCAAGGCCCGCATCAAGCAACTGCTGGTCGAGAAGGAGGCCGTGCTGGTCTCGCACTACTATGTCGACGCCGACCTGCAAGATTTGGCCGAGGAAACCGGCGGCTGCGTCTCCGATTCGCTGGAGATGGCGCGCTTCGGACGCGACCATCCGGCCAAGACGCTGGTGGTGGCCGGCGTGCGCTTCATGGGCGAGACCGCCAAGATCCTCAGCCCGGAAAAGCGCATCCTGATGCCGGACCTCGACGCGACCTGTTCGCTCGACCTCGGTTGCCCGGTCGACGAGTTCACCGCCTTCTGCGACGCCCATCCGGACCGCACGGTGGTGGTGTACGCCAACACCAGCGCGGCCGTCAAGGCGCGCGCGGACTGGATGGTGACGTCGTCGATCGGCCTCGATATCGTCGCCCACCTGCATGCGCAGGGCAAGAAAATCCTGTGGGCGCCGGACCGCCACCTGGGTTCGTATATCCAGAAGCAGACCGGCGCCGACATGCTGCTGTGGCAGGGTTCCTGCCTGGTGCATGACGAGTTCAAGGGCGTTGAGCTGGAGCTGCTGAAGGCGCAATATCCCGAAGCCAAGGTGCTGGTGCACCCGGAGTCGCCCGCCCACGTGGTGGCGCTGGCCGACGTGGTTGGCTCGACCACGCAGATCATTAACGCAGCCGTCGAGTCGGACGCCGATACGTTTATCGTCGCCACCGACAACGGCATCCTGCACAAGATGCGCGCGGCAGCGCCCGGCAAGCGCTTCATCGAAGCCCCGACCGCCGGCAATAGCGCCACCTGCAAGAGTTGCGCGCATTGCCCGTGGATGGCGATGAACGGCCTGCAAAACCTGGCCGACGTGCTGGAGAACATGGAAACCAGCACGACCAACGAGGTCCACGTCGATCCGGAGATCGGCCGGCGCGCGGTGGTGTCGATCAACCGCATGCTCGATTTCGCGGCGGCCAAGAAGGCACGGGTGCAGCCCGGCGCCGACCTGGCGAAAGAAGCACAACTGTTTTCAGGAATTGGCCCCGCATGATGAGTACCTTGTCGAACAAATTCGCGCCCTTCGATGAGGCGCTGAAAACGGCCTTCGAGGCCAACCTGCTGACGGCGTTGCTGGAAGACGTCGGCAGCGGCGATCTGACCGGCCTGCTGGTGCCGGAAGGCGGACGCTCCACCGCGCGCGTGATCGTGCGCGAGGACGCCGTGCTATGCGGTGCGCCCTGGTTCGAGGGCGTGATGAACTGCATGCAGGCCGGCATCGAGATCGACTGGCAATACGCCGAAGGCGACCTGATGAAAGCGGACAGCGTGGTCTGCACGATCCAGGGACCGGCGCGCGCGCTGTTGACGGCGGAGCGGGCCGCGCTGAACTTTCTGCAATTGCTGTCGGGCGTGGCAACGGCGACGCGCAAGTATGTCGACGTCATTGCCGGCACCAGCGCGGCCATCCTCGACACCCGCAAGACCTTGCCGGGTCTGCGCCTGGCGCAGAAGTACGCGGTGCGCGTGGGCGGCGGGCAGAACCAGCGCCTGGCGCTGTACGATGGCATCCTGATCAAGGAAAACCATATCGCCGCGGCCGGCGGCATCACCAACGCGGTGCTGGCGGCCAAGCGGCTCGATAAGGGCGTGTCGATCCAGGTCGAGGTCGAGAACCTGGACGAGCTGGCCGAGGCGCTGGCGGCAGGCGCGGTCTCTATCCTGCTCGACAACTTCAGCAATGACATGATGCGGGAAGCGGTCACGATCAACGCGGGCAGGGCATTGCTGGAAGCGTCCGGCGGCATCAACTTCGAGACGGTGCGCGGTATTGCTGAAACCGGCGTCAACCGGATTTCGATCGGCAGCTTGACGAAAGACATCCGCGCGACAGACTATTCTTTGCGAATTGTCAATTAAATTATTTAAAAAATATGCAAATAATACAATTGTTAAAGATGACTTAAAGCTAATATAATCTCCCTTGTTTTTTTAACACCATTAACCAGGGAGCTAGTTAGATGAAATTGAAACATGTTGTGGGAATGATGGCGTTGGCAGGCTTGACCGGTCTGGCGCAGGCCGGCACCTTCGCCAATGGCGGCTTCGAAAGCGGTAATACCAGCGGTTGGACCACCGGCGGCGGCTACCGCGGCGGCGACTACAACTCGGAGATCACGCCGGCGGATTTCCTGCCGGGCGGCAACCTGTACGCTGACGACGGTGGCCGTGGCGCCATCATCGACAAGAACTATGTCGACAGCAACGTGGGAGCCAAGATCGGTTCCGTCGTACTCGATGGTAACTACTCGTACCGCGCCGAAGACACCACCTACGGCGGCTACGGCACCGTCATCAGTCAGCAAGTCAAGAACTACACCGACACCGATATCTATTTCGGCTGGAAGGCCGTGCTGGAAAACGGCGGCCACGCCGAAGATGAATCGGCGGCGATGATCCTGACCCTGACCGACAACACCACCGGCCAACTGGTGCTGAGCCGCACCTACAACGCCGGCAATGGCGGCGGCGGGGTCGATTCCCGTTTCCTGACCGAGGGCGACTTCTTCTACACGCCGGCCTGGCAGCTCGAACGCCTGAGCATTGACCAGTCCTTGTCCGGTCACGACTTCACGTTGTCGCTGCTGGCGGCCGACTGCGAGCCTACCGGCCACGCCGGCTACGCTTACCTCGACGGCTTCGGTTCGTATGTTCCGCCTGTACCTGAGGCGGAAACCTACGCCATGATGCTGGCCGGACTGGGCATGATGGGCTGGATTGCGCGCCGCAAGAAGGCCGCCAAGGCCTAAGCAGCGTGACGCCGGCTTAAGCCGGCAGACTAATGCGGCATCGCGCTCGGCGCGTTGCCGCATTTTGCTTTTGGGCGTGCAAGTAAGGGGTAGCAGCGAGCCCGGTCAGCGCGCCGTGATGGCCTTGCGCATGCGGGTCAGCGGCACTTGCACCGGACCGGGCAAGGTGATCTCGAAGGTATCGATGGCACTGAAGCCGCAGGCCAGATACAACGGCACGCCGGGCATGGTCGCCGCCAGTTCCAGCGTGCGGAACCCGGCTTCGGCGGCGGCGTCGGTGCAGTGTTGTAGCAGCAGCCGGCCCAATCCCTGGCGGGCGGCGGATGGCTCGACGAAGAATGCGCGGATGCGGGCGGCCTCGGTGGCCGGGTCGAGCAGGGCGTCCACGCCCTGTTTGGCGCGGTCGGCGCCGAACAGCGTGCTGCGCTTGCTCCAGCCGCCGCACGCCAGCAGCGTATCTTGCCGCTCGATCAGGAAATACGTGCGGTCGGCCACGAGTTGGGTGTCCACGCCGAACACGTGCTGCGTGACCGCTTGCGCCTGCTCGCCGGTATAAAACCCCTCGCTCAATTCAATTCCGGAGCGCTTGATCAGCGCTTCCATGCCAGGGATGTCGGCAGGCATGGCGGCGCGTACGCGAAACGTCACGATGCCGCCCTTATTGACGGCGCGGCGGCATCAGAATGCTCGGCAACGCCTTCGGCAACGTTTCCGGGTAGTCGCGGCTGAAGTGCAGGCCCCGGCTCTCGCGACGCTGCAGCGCGCTGTTGACGATCAGGCTGGCCACGTCGACCAGGTTGCGCAGCTCCAGCAGATCGTGCGTGATGCGGAAGTTGCGGTAGTACTCGTCGATTTCCTCCTTCAGCAACGCGATGCGGTGCTGGGCCCGCTCCAACCGCTTGGTGGTGCGCACGATGCCGACATAGTTCCACATGAAGCGGCGCAATTCGTCCCAATTGTGGGAAATGACCACTTCCTCGTCGGCGTCCGTGACCCGGCTTTCGTCCCAGTCGGGCAGGTAGGGCACTTCACCTTTTTCCTTCGAGGCGATGTCGCGCGCGCAGGCGCTGCCGATGACCACGCATTCGAGCAGCGAATTGCTGGCCAGGCGGTTGGCGCCGTGCAGGCCGGTGCAGGCGGTTTCGCCGACCGCGTACAGGCCGGGCAGGTCGGTGCGGCCGAACAGGTCGGTGACCACGCCGCCGCAGGTGTAGTGCGCGGCCGGCACGATCGGGATCGGCTGCTTGGTGATGTCGATGCCCAGTTCCAGGCAGCGCGCGTAGATGGTGGGGAAGTGTTCGATCAGGAATTCGGCCGGCTTGTGGCTGATGTCCAGGTGCACGTAATCAAGGCCGCGCTTTTTGATCTCGAAGTCGATCGCCCGCGCCACCACGTCGCGCGGGGCCAGTTCGGCGCGCTCGTCGTGGGCCAGCATGAAGCGCGTGCCGGCGGCGGCGCCCGCTTCCGGCGGCAGCTTGAGCAGGCCGCCTTCGCCACGGATCGCCTCGGTGATCAGGAAGGACTTGGCGTACGGGTGGTACAGGCAGGTCGGGTGGAACTGGATGAACTCCATGTTCGAGATGCGGCAGCCGGCGCGCCATGCCATGGCGATGCCGTCGCCGCTGGCGGTGTCCGGATTGGTGGTGTACAGGTAGACCTTGCCGGCGCCGCCGGTGGCCATGACGGTGTGTTCTGCGGCAAAGGTGAGCACCTGGCCGGATTTTTCGTCCTGCACGTACAGGCCGTAGCATTTCGGCTGGGAATGGCCCTTTTTGACCGGGTGCAGCTTCTCGGAAGTGATCAGGTCGATCGCGCAGTGGTGCTCGAACAAGGTGATGTTCGGATGGGCGCGCACTTTCTCCTCCAGCGTGACCTGCACGGCGTGGCCTGTGGCGTCGGCCGCGTGGATGATGCGGCGCTGGCTGTGGCCGCCTTCGCGGGTCAGGTGGAAGCCCAGCTCGGCCGAAGCGTCGCGCGTGAACGGCACGCCTTGCGCGATCAGCCACTCGATCGCCTCGCGGCCATGCTCGACGATGTAGCGCGTGGCGCTCTCGTCGCACAGGCCGCCGCCGGCGACCAGGGTGTCGTCGATGTGCTGGCCGTGGCTGTCGCCCGAATCGAGCACGGCGGCGATGCCGCCCTGGGCCCAGTTGCTGGCGCCGTCTTTGAGCGCGCGTTTGGAGATAATCGCGACTGTGCGCGTTTCGGCCAGGTGCAGGGCGACCGAGAGGCCGGCCAGTCCGCTGCCGACGATTGCAACATCAAATTTCATGATCACATGTGAAATGCTGTAAGGAAGCATGACTATAGACTATTTGTCACATCTTCGTCATATTCGCGGTTTTTTTCCGGTCGTTTCGCCGTTTTCTGAGCGCGGTTTGCGCTAGCGCTGTTTCGCGGTTGTGGGCGCTCAAGGCGCGCGATCGCGGTTGTCTCCATCATGAAAGCTCCGCCGGTCAGAGCGGCAGGGAGCTTATTGTGATCAGAATATTTCATCATTACGTGTCGAAGATGGCCTTCATGCTGCTGATGCTGGAGCTGCTGCTGCTGTTGACGGCCGCCGTGGCCAGCGCGCCGCTGTGGCGGCAAACCGGGTCCGCGGCGGACAGCCTGTACCCGCCGGCGCTGGCGTTCGCGCTGGTGCTTGTGTTTAGCATGGGCGCGCTGGGCATGTACCAGCATAACCAGTCGCGCGAGGATATCAAAAGTACGTTCGTGCGCATCCTGCCGTCGTTCGTGCTGGGCTTTGTGCTGTTCAGCCTGCTGGCGCAACTGCTGCCGGGCACCCAGTTCGTGCGCCTTGGCAGCGTGGTGTTCGTGGTCGGCGGGGCGGCGGTGCTGCTGGCGCGGCTGCTGGTGTTCACCTCGGCGCAGTCAAGCATGCTGGAGAAACGCTTGATCATCATTGGCGACGGCGCCACCGCGCGCGAATGCATGGACCTGGCGACCACCGGCATCGGTTTCCACCAGTTCCGGGTGGTTGGCTGCGTGCCGGTCGAGGGCGAGCCGCGCTGCGTGCCGTCGACGATGCTGCTGCCGCCGGAGCTGTCGCTGCTGGCGCTGGCGCGGCGCCATGCGGCCGACGAGATCATCGTCTCGGTGGGCGACCGCCGCAACGGCGCGTTCCCGGTGCGCCAGCTGCTCGAGTGCGCGCTGGGCGGCGTGCGCGTGACCGACGCCGCCAGCTTCTTCGAGCGCGAGGCCTGCCAGATCCGGGTCGACTCGCTGCAGCCCAGCTATTTGATCTTCGGCGGCGGCTTCGATCAGAGCCCGCTGCGGGCGGCGGTCAAGCGCGCCTTCGACCTGCTGGCCAGCGGCGCGATCTGCCTGGCGGCGCTGCCGGTGATGCTGGTGGCGGCGCTGGCGATCAAACTCGAGGAT
>Ga0308163_10002775_pt1 | contig 15476 bp, 9 predicted proteins | sample PhyTR1_FD_201037 | JGI IMG/M metagenome (GOLD analysis project Ga0308163, IMG submission 201037) | Phyllosphere microbial communities from UC Gill Tract Community Farm, Albany, California, United States - DLSLT.R1 | ecosystem: Host-associated > Plants > Phyllosphere > Unclassified | place: USA...
TTGTTGCCCAACAGGCCTTTGGCAGGTTCGCGCGCTGCAAATTCGGCGGCGTCGACCTTCAGTTCCAAGGTGCCTTTGACGCCATCGACGCGGATGATATCGCCCTCTTGCACGCGCGCCAAAGCGCCACCGACATAAGCTTCCGGGCTGACGTGAATCGCTGCGGGGATTTTCCCCGACGCGCCGGACATGCGCCCGTCAGTCACCAATGCCACTTTGAAGCCGCGATCCTGCAATACGCCGAGGAACGGCGTCATCTTGTGCAGCTCCGGCATGCCGTTGGAACGCGGGCCCTGGAAGCGCATCACGGCGACAAAATCCTTCTCCAGCAGACCGGCCTTGAATGCGTCCGCCAGGTCCTGCTGATCCTGGAACACCATCGCCGGTGCTTCGACGATCTGGTTCTCCAGCGCAACGGCGGAAACCTTCATCACCCCGCGACCGAGATTGCCTTCCATCACCCGCAAGCCGCCCTCTTGCGAGAACGCACGGGATACCGGACGCAGGATGTTTTCGTCGAGACTGTCGGTCGGGCCTTCGCGCCAGACCAGCTCACCGTTATCGAGGAACGGCTCCTTGGTGTACTGGCTCAGGCCATGGCCGAGCACGGTGTTGACGTCTTCATGCAGCAGGCCGGCGCCGAGCAGTTCGCGGATCAGGAACGACATGCCGCCCGCTGCCTGGAAGTGGTTGATGTCGGCCTTGCCGTTCGGGTAGACGTGGCTCAGGGTCGGGACGACTTCGGAGAGGTCGGCCATGTCCTGCCAGGTCAGTTGAATGCCAGCGGCCATGGCGATGGCCGGCATGTGCAGGGTGTGGTTGGTCGAGCCACCCGTGGCGTGCAGGGCAACGATGGAGTTGACCAGCGCCTTCTCGTCGACGATTTCGCCGATCGGCATGAAGTTGCCGTTCTGCTTGGTCAGGCGCGTGACCTGATGCGCGGCTTCGCGGGTCAGGGCGTCGCGCAGTGGTGTGTTCGGGTTGACGAAAGAGGCGCCCGGCAAGTGCAGGCCCATGACTTCCATCAGCAACTGGTTGGTGTTGGCGGTGCCGTAGAACGTGCAGGTGCCCGGGCTGTGGTACGACTTCATCTCCGATTCCAGCAGCTCTTCGCGGGTCGCCTTGCCTTCGGCGTACTTCTGGCGGACGTCGGCTTTTTCCTTGTTGGAAATCCCCGAAACCATCGGCCCGCCCGGTACGAAGATCGTTGGCAGATGACCGAAACGCAGCGAACCCATCATCAGGCCCGGGACGATCTTGTCGCAGATGCCGAGCATCAGCGCGCCGTCAAACATGTTGTGCGACAGCGCCACGGCGGTCGACATGGCGATCACTTCGCGGCTCGGCAGGCTCAGTTCCATGCCCGGCTCGCCCTGGGTCACGCCGTCGCACATGGCCGGAGTGCCGCCGGCGAACTGGCCGACCGAGCCGATTTCGCGCAGGGCGTTCTTGATCTGTTGTGGAAAGACTTCGTACGGCTGGTGCGCCGAAAGCATGTCGTTATACGAAGACACAATGGCGATGTTCGCCGAGTTCATCATCCGCAGGCTGTGCTTGTCTTCGCTGCCGCAACCGGCCACGCCATGGGCGAAGTTGGCGCATTGCAGCTTGCCGCGCATCGGCCCGTCGCTGGCGGCGCCGCGAATCAGTGCAAGGTAAGCCTGACGCGTGGCGCGGCTGCGGGCGATAAGCCGTTCGGTGACCTCAAGAACGCGGGGATGCATGTGTAGAACTCCAGGCTAACGGATGTGGCGACCTGATTGTCTATGCTGGTCAAACGCCGTTGTTGTTGGAATGACAGACGGCTTTTTTGACCATTCGGACCAGTTGATTCAGGTCACTCGTTGTAGATAAAACAAAATATTGCCACTAAAAAGGCTTGTTTTCTATTTTTATGCGAATAATCTTGTAATTCCAACAACAAAACGACGGCGGCGCTGTTCCATGACTCTTCGAATTGCAATCAATGGTTTCGGCCGCATCGGCCGTAATGTCCTGCGCGCACTGTATACCCAAGGCTATCGTCAAGACCTGCAGATCGTCGCGATCAACGATCTGGGTGACAGTTCGATCAATGCCCATCTGCTCAAATACGACACCGTCCACGGCACTTTCGACGCCGACGTGGCGCACGATAACGAAAGCCTGACGGTCAATGGCGACCGCATCGCGGTCAGCGCCATTCGCAACCCGGCCGACCTGCCGTGGGCTGCTGAAAAAATCGACGTAGTGTTCGAATGCACCGGTCTGTTCACCGACCGTGCCAAAGCCGCCGCGCATATCAGCGCCGGCGCCCGCAAGGTGATCATTTCTGCCCCGGCCAAAGGCGCCGACGCCACCGTCGTTTATGGCGTCAACCACGACATTCTGCGTCAGTCGCACCAGATCATTTCCAACGCTTCGTGCACCACCAACTGCCTCGCGCCAGTGGCACAGGTGCTGCATCGTGAGCTGGGCATCGAAAGCGGTTTGATGACCACCATCCACGCCTACACCAACGACCAGAACCTCACCGACGTTTATCACAGCGACCCGTACCGCGCCCGCTCGGCCACGCAGAACATGATCCCGAGCAAGACCGGCGCAGCCGAAGCGGTAGGCCTGGTGCTGCCGGAACTGGCGGGCAAACTGACCGGCATGGCTGTGCGCGTACCGGTGATCAATGTGTCGCTGGTCGACCTCACCGTGCAACTGAAGAAAGAAGCCAGTGCCGACGAAGTCAACGCCCTGCTGAAAGCGGCCAGCCAGCATTCGAAGATTCTCGGTTACAACACCTTGCCGCTGGTTTCCAGCGACTTCAACCACAACCCGCTGTCGTCGATCTTCGACGCCAACCACACCAAGGTCAGCGGCAAGTTGCTGAAAGTGCTGGCCTGGTACGACAACGAATGGGGCTTCTCCAACCGCATGCTGGATAACTGCCTGGCGTTGTGTAACGCCGAATAATCCCGGCCGGCCCCCAATCCCTGTGGGAGCGAGCCTGCTCGCGAAAGCTATCTGTCAGTCAATATGGAGCTGACTGACACGATGCCTTCGCGAGCAGGCTCGCTCCCACAGGAGATCCGATTTCAATTTGAAATCAGCACTTGACCATTCAGCTGGATGATAAGCATTATCATTCGCTCGAAATGGATCAGGTCCTCCCGTGAGTCAATCGCGCTTCAACCACGTCTTCCTCGCCCAGCGCACTTCCCTGCTGCGCACGCTGGAACGGATGGTCAACAATCACAGCACCGCTGAAGACCTGTTGCAGGAGACCTACCTGCGCGTGACCCGGGCGTTGAGCGAACGGGCCATCGATCACCTTGAACCCTTTGTCTTCCAGACCGCGCGCAATCTGGCGCTGGACCATTTGCGTGCGCGCAAGATTCATGCGCGGACCATGGTCGACGACGTGCCGCAAGATGTCGTGCAGAGCATCGCCGCGCCGGCCAGCAGCGCCGAAGACGCCGCCCATGCTGAACAATTGCTGGAGCGTTTGAACGTGAGCCTCAGCCAACTCAGCCCGCGCCAGCAACAGATCTTCATCCTCAGCCGTTTGCACGGGCACAGCTATCAGGAAATCGCTGATGAACTTGATGTTTCGCTGAGCACCGTGCAGAAGGAACTGAAACTGATCATGTCGATCTGCATCGGCGTTGCCGAACGGCATAACGGCAGCGGCAAGTTTTGAGCTGCAAGCTACAAGTAAAAACAAAAAGCAGTATTGCATCCGGCTTGCAGCTTGCAGCTTGCAGCTTGAAGCTTGAAGCTAGAAACTGCTTCGCCAGAAGCCCTGAGGAACCACCGTGACGGACACCCACCGCTCGCCTTCGCCCGATTCGGCGCGGGACGCTGCAGCTGCAATGGACCAGGCGCTGGACTGGCTCATCGTGCTCGGCAGCCCGGATGAGGAACAGACCCGGCAATTTCATGCCTGGCTGGCGGCTGATCCTTTGAACGCCGAGGCGTTCGCCAAGGCTCAGGCCATCTGGGACGGCCCGCAAGTCGCACTGTGCGCCGAGGCTCTGGCAGCAAAACCGGCAAAAATCACTTTTCTCAAACGCTTGCGCCCACACTGGAAACCGCTGGCTACCGCTGCGGTGCTGATCCTTGGGCTGTTCAGTTTCAGTAATTTGCCGATGCGCATTCAAGCGGATCACCTCACCGTGGTTGGCGAGCGTCAGCGGCTGCAACTGGAGGACGGCTCGAAGGTTCTGCTCAATACCAATTCGGCGTTTTCCAGCACCATCAACGATCAGCAACGCGTGGCCCGGCTGTTTCAGGGCGAGGCGTTTTTCGAGATTGCCAGCGGGCGCAATCAGCCGCTGGAGATCGACGCAGGTCCGGTAACGGCCAGCGTCCACGACACCGCATTTGCCGTGCGCTACCTCGACGGGGTCGCGCAAGTGAATGTGCAGCGTGGCGATGTCGATCTGCGCGCCACCCACAACGATGCCCGGGTGCGCCTGCGCGCCGGGGAAAGCATTCGCATCGGCCCCAACGGATTTGATCGCCCGGCCAAGCTCGACGCCAATGCCGATCTGGCCTGGGTTGAAGGCCGTCTGGTGTTCGAGAACTGCCCGCTGAATCAGGTGCTGGCCGAGCTGCGCCGCTACTATCCGGGCTGGATCATCAACAACAACGAGCAACTGGCCGACGTCGCCGTCACCGGCAATTACCGTCTCGACCAGCCGCTCGACGTGGTCCGCTCCCTCGCCCACATCACCTCGGCGCGCCTGCAGGAATTCCCTGCGCTGGTGATTCTGAACTGAATGAGAATTATTTTTACTCGATAGCCAATGGCAGTACGTCTCGTTATAGCCAATGCAATTGATTCGCATCTAACCATGCCGATCAGCACCTATAAAGATTCGTGCGACACGGAGCGCTATCGATGTCCTCACGCCTTACCCGCCAGACTGCTTCCCCTTCCCGCGTACTGTCGCTGCTGACTGCGGCCATCCTCATGGCTGGCACCGCACCGCTGCTGGCGGCCGCCGAGCAACCGACACGCAACATGGGCGATTACGCGTTCGCCATCGGCCAGCAACCACTGGTTTCGGCACTGAATGCCTTTACCGCTGTGACCGGTTGGCAGGTCGGCCTGCCGGCCGAGTTGGGGCAGAACGTTTCGTCGCCGGGCGTGCGCGGTTCACTGCCGCCGGAGAAAGCCCTCGAGCGCCTGTTGGTGGGGACCAACCTGAGCTTCCGCAAACTGAGCAACAACAATGTCGTGCTGGAAAAACGCAACAGCAGCGGCACGCTCAATCTCGATCAGGTGACCATCAGCGCCACTCGCCAGGAACAGTCGGTCAACAGCGTGCCCTCGACGGTCAGCGTGCATGATCGCCAAGCGCTTGACCGCAACAACGTCAACACGATCAAGGATCTGGTGCGCTACGAGCCGGGCGTTTCCGTTGGCGGCGCCGGTCAGCGTGGCGGCATCAGCGGCTACAACATTCGCGGTATCGACGGCGACCGCATCCTGACTCAAGTCGATGGCGTGGAGATCCCCAACGGCTTCTTCAACGGCCCCTACGCCAAGAGCCAGCGCAACTACGTCGACCCGGAAATCGTCAAACGCGTGGAGATCCTCCGTGGCCCGGCCTCGGTGCTGTACGGCAGCAACGCCATCGGCGGCGCGGTCAGTTACTACACGCTGGACGCCGACGACATCATCAAACCGGGCAAGGATGTCGGCGCGCGCCTGAAAAGCGGTTACAGCTCCGCCGATGACAGCTGGCTGAAATCGGCCACCGTCGCCGGCCGCAGCGGTGAGTTCGACGGCTTGCTGCATTACAGCCAGCGCGACGGACACGAAACCGAGTCCTTTGGCGGCAACAACGGCACCGGCCTTGCGCGCACCGCCGCCAACCCGGAAGACGTGCGCGCGACCAACGTCCTGGCCAAGCTCGGCTGGAACTACAACGACGATTCGCGTCTGGGCCTGACCTACGAAAAGTACAAGGACCATCGCGACACCGACCAGAAAAGTGCCTACGGCGGCCCGTACGTCAACGGCGCGCCGACCATCCCGAGCAGCATCCTGCCCGGCGGCATGTACCAGTGGCGCACCGGTAACGACACCATCACCCGCGAGCGTTTCGGCATCGAACATGCGTTCGCCCTCGACAGCCTGCTCGCCGATAACGTCAAGTGGAGCCTCAATCACCAGATCGCCAAGACCGACCAGAGCACCGAGGAGTTGTACTACCCGATCACCCGTAAAGTGCTGCGTACCCGCGACACGATCTACGAAGAAAAACAGTGGGTTTTCGATGCCCAACTGGACAAGGCTTTCGCCATCGGTGACACCGATCACCTGCTGACTTACGGCACCACGATCAAACAGCAGAAAGTCACCGGTTCACGCAGCGGCGACGGCACCTGCGTGGCCGTCGGTCGCGGCTGCACGGCGATTGGCGCGACCAGTGCGGCGGACGTGCTGGCCAAGGCCTCTGATTTCCCCGATCCGACCATCAACACCTACAGCCTGTTCGCCCAGGATCAGATCAGCTGGAACGACTGGACCTTCCTGCCGGGCCTGCGCTACGACTACACCCAGCTCAAGCCGCACATCACCGAGGAATTCCTCAACACCGTGAATGCCGACGGCCAGGGCACGGTCAGCGACAAGAACAAGACCTGGCACAAAGTCTCGCCAAAATTCGGCCTGACCTATGCACTGACGGACAACTACACCTGGTACGGCCAGTACGCCGAAGGCTTCCGCACGCCCACGGCAAAATCGCTGTACGGGCGTTTCGAGAACAACACAACCGGCTACACCGTGGCGCCCAACTCCGACCTTGAGCCGGAAAAAAGCAAAGGTTTCGAAACCGGCCTGCGCGGGAATTTCGAGCAGGGCTCGTTCGACGTCGCGGTGTTTTATAACAAGTACCGCGACTTCATCAACGAGGATGCGGTAAAGCCGGGCGACGATCAGTTGACCTTCCAGAGCAACAACATCAAGCGCGCCACCATCAAGGGCGCAGAAGTCAAAGGTCGCTTGAATCTGGACGCGTTCGGCGCGCCGCAAGGCCTGTATACCCAAGGCTCGATCGCCTACGCCTACGGGCGCAACAACGACAGCGGCGAGCCGATCAACAGCGTCAACCCGCTCACCGGCGTATTCGGCCTCGGTTACGACCAGGACAACTATGGCGGCCTGCTGAGCTGGACCGTGGTGAAGAAAAAGGACCGCGTCGACGACAGCAACTTCAAGTCGCCGGACGGCGTCAGCAGCCAGTTCAAGACCCCGGGCTTCGGCATTCTCGATCTGGCCGGCTATTACAAGGTGACCGACGACGTCACCGTCAGCGGCGGCGTCTACAACCTGACCGACAAGAAATACTGGCTATGGGATGACGTGCGCGGTTACGACAGCGTCGGCGAAGCCTCGGTGACGCAACCGGCCAACCTCGATCGCCTGACCCAACCGGGACGCAACTTCGCGATCAACCTGATCTGGGACATCTGATCCGCCCGGCCTCACTGCGCGTGTTCGCGCCGCGCAGTGAGGTTTTTTTACTGTCCGGCGTCCGCCCGTACGTCTTGTTATCAAGCGCCTCATTTATCAAGGACACCCCATGACTGCCTCGGAAAAAACCTTACGTTCGCAACGCCTGAACCAGATCACCCACGAGCCGCACAGCAAACTCGATGCGCTGGTCAAAGCCCACGCGCCGTTCGAAACCCGCGCCAGCTTCGCCCGTTTCGTCGTCGCGCAATACCTGTTCCAGGCGGAACTGGTCGAGTTGTACAACGATGCCGAACTGACCGCGATCGTCCCGGATCTGCCGGCCCGTTGCCGCGCTGAAGCGGCCAGGGCTGACCTCGCCGACCTCGACACCGAAGTCCCGCCCCCGGTGGCCGGCGCGCTGAAAAACCCGAGCAAGGCGCGGGCGCTGGGCTGGATCTTTGTTTCCGAGGGTTCCAAGCTCGGCGCGGCGTTCCTGATCAAGCGCGCGGTGGCGCTGGAGTTGAGCGAAAGCTTCGGTGCCCGGCATCTGGCGGAACCGCAAGGTGGCCGCGCCGAGGGCTGGAAAAGCTTCGTACGCACCCTCGATGCGTTGCCGTTCACGGCAGAGGAAGAGGCGGAAGTTGAGCAAGGTGCACTGGATGCGTTCAACCGCTTTACCGTGCTGCTGGAACGGGCTTATGCCATAGAAGCCGCAGTGGCCTGAAGCAATTCTTATCCCTTGTGGGAGCGAGCCTGCTCGCGAAGACGGCAGCACATTCAACATCAATGTGGCTGATCAACCGCTTTCGCGAGCAGGCTCGCTCCCACAGGGCTCACCACAAATCTGTAAGATCCCCGTTCCGCTTCAGAAGCCACCGCTGAGCTATGCCCGCACCCGCCCCATCAAAACTCGCCCGTCTGCTGTTCGGCCTGCTGGCCTATGTCAGCCTCGGCATTGGCCTGATCGCCATCGTCGTGCCCGGCCTGCCGACCACCGAGTTCATCCTCCTTGCCGCGTGGGCCGCGACCCGCAGTTCGCCGCGCTTGAGTGCCTGGCTGGAAAATCACCGCCTGTTCGGGCCGATCCTGAGTAACTGGCGCAACGGCAGGATCATCGCGCGCAAGGCCAAGCTCAGTGCCACCGTCAGCATGCTGCTGTGTGCGACGTTGATGCTGGTGATGCTCGACCACGGCTGGCCGATCTATCTGGCGATTGCCGGCATGGCCATGGGCAACCTGTGGATCTGGTCGCGTCCGGAGACGCCCGACGCGGTAGTGAAACATCCCTGTAATTAAAGCCTTTTCAGCACTTTCCCCTGCGCAAACGTTTAGCAGCGACCGTCCGTCGGCAAGCGCCTCATGCCGTTTCGCTTAACGCCGATGAGCATTGAATGGCGCTGAATGGATTTGGCAAACCGGGCTCCCGGCCCAGCCACCTGTTTATTCCATTCGCGAGATCGCCCCATGTTCGACTCTCTGTCCATTCGCCTGAAAATCGTCCTGCTCTCCGGCCTGTGCCTGCTCGGAGTGGTGGTGCTGATTGTCAGCATGAACATCTACCAGACCAACCAGAACGACGCGCTGGTCAGTCAATCCAGCAACCAGTTGCTCACCGCCAGCGTGCAGAACCTGCTGCAGGCCAAGGCCGCCGAACAAGCGGTGCGGGTGCAGAAAACCTTTGGTGAAAGCCTGCTGGTGGTCACCGCCCTCGCCGACCAGATCAAGGATCTGCGGACGATGGCGGCCAAGCGTTCACTCGAAGCCGGCGCCGTTCGGGAAGAGTTGAACCAAAGTCTGAAAACCGCTTTCGAGCGCAACGATAAAGTCCTTGGCATCTGGCTGGCCTTCGAACCCAACGGCCTCGACGGCAAGGACAGCGAATTCGCCAACGATGCCGCGCGGCAGTCCAACGAGGCCGGGCGCTTCGCCTCGTACTGGAGCCGTGCCGCCGGCGCCGCGCTGAATACGATCATGGTCGAAGACGACCTGACCAAAACCACCCTCAGCGTCAGCGGCACGCCGTACAACAGTTGGTACACCTGCCCTCGCGACAACAAACGCACCTGCCTGCTCGACCCATATGCCGACACCGTCGGTGGCAAGGAAATGCTCATGACCACCATTTCCGTGCCGCTGCTGGTGGATGGCAAAGCGATCGGCGTGGTCGGTGTCGACATCGCGCTCGACGCCCTGCAAGCCGCCGCCGTCGACTCGCAGCGCAGCCTGTTCAACAACGCCGGGCACATGCTGATCGTCTCCGGCAGCGGTGTGCTGGCGGCCGACAGTGCTGACGCGACGCGGGTCGGCAAAAAAATCGGCGACACCCTCGGCGCTGACGGCAAGGATGTATTGCAACTGGTCGGCAGCGGCACGGCGAAAATCCTCGAACAGGGCGACCTGATTCGCGCGGTTTACCCGGTCGACCCAATCGGCAATTCGCGCGCCTGGGGCGTGGTCATCGACCTGCCCGAGCACGTGCTGCTGGCCGATTCGGTAAAGCTGCAAGCGGTACTGGATGATGCGCAACAAACCGGCGTGATCACTGCCCTGCTGGTAGCGGGCGTGGCCGGTCTGGTCGGCCTGCTGCTGATCTGGCTCACCGCCTCCGGCGTCACCCGTCCGATCAACAGCGTCGCCGACATGTTGAAGAACATCGCCAGCGGCGAAGGCGATCTGACCCAGCGGCTGAACTACAGCAAGAAAGACGAGCTCGGCGAACTGGTGAACTGGTTCAATCGCTTCCTCGACAAGCTTCAGCCGACCATCGCGCAGATCAAACAAAGCATCACCGAAGCGCGCGGCACGGCCGATCAATCGTCGGAAATCGCCCGCCAGACCAGCGAAGGCATGCAGGTGCAGTTCCGCGAAATCGATCAGGTCGCCACCGCGTCCAACGAAATGAGCGCCACCGCCCACGACGTTGCCAACAGTGCCTCGAACGCGGCCAATGCGGCCAAGGGTGCCGACCAGTCGGCGAAGGACGGCATGGCGATCATTGAGCGCAGCACCCGCGACATCAATCAACTGGCCGATGAGGTCAGCAAAGCAGTGACCGAGGTCGAAGCGCTGGCAGTGAACAGCGAGCAGATCGGCTCGGTGCTGGAAGTGATCCGCAGCATCGCCGAACAGACCAATCTGCTGGCCCTCAACGCTGCTATCGAAGCCGCCCGCGCCGGCGAAAGCGGTCGCGGTTTTGCCGTGGTCGCCGACGAGGTGCGCAACCTGGCCAAGCGCACGCAGGATTCGGTGGAAGAAATTCGCATCGTTATCGAGCGCATCCAGACCGGCACCCGTGGCGTGGTCGCGACCATGCACTCGAGCCAGACCCAGGCGCACAACAATGCCGGGCAGATTCGTCAGGCCGTTGATGCACTGGGCAAAATCAGCGACGCGGTGACAGTGATCAGCGACATGAACCTGCAGATCGCCAGCGCCGCCGAAGAGCAAAGCGCCGTGGCCGAAGAGGTCAACCGCAACGTCTCGGCGATTCGCACCGTGACCGAAACCCTGACCGAACAGGCCACCGAATCGGCAGCGATCAGCAGCCAGCTCAACAGCCTGGCGAGCCAGCAGATGAAATTGATGGATCAGTTTCGCGTGTAACTATCCAGCATAAATCCCTGTGGGAGCGAGCCTGCTCGCGAAGCGGTCGTCATATCCAACATCTGTGTTGACTGACACGACGCCTTCGCGAGCAGGCTCGCTCCCACAGGGGAAACGGGTTCACACCCTGGTTTCATCTAAACCGCGATTCTTTTGCACTATCATCGCCCTCTCGTTCCGGAGGGCCTTCGATGACTGATCTGCTCACGTCCATCCAAACCGCACTCGGCCTGCCCCACACGCCGATCCCCTTCAACGGTGACGGCGCCCTGCCCTCGGCGTTCGCCGTGACCGAGCTGGCCTGCGCCAGCATCGCCGCTGCCGGGCAAGCGCTCAGCGAATTGCTTCACCAGCAAGCCGGGCACTTGCCTGCGGTTGCAGTCGACCGCCGTCTGGCCTCGTTGTGGTTCTCCACCTCGCTGCGCCCGATTGGCTGGCAGGTGCCGCCCTTATGGGATGCGATCGCCGGCGACTATGCGACCCGGGACGGCTGGATCCGTCTGCACACCAACGCCCCGCATCACCGCGCCGCCGCTGAACGCGTGCTCGGTGCCTGCGCCGACCGCGCCGCAATGGCGGCAAAAGTCGCGCAATGGGACAGTGCGGATCTGGAACAAGCAGTGGTCGACGCCAACGGCTGCGCCGCCGAAATGCGCAGTTGGGCGCAGTGGCAGCAACACCCGCAAGGGCTGGCGGTGAATGCCGAAGCGCTGGTGCAGTTCATCGAGCAGACGGACGAGAACCGCAGCCCATGGCAAGGCTCGATCGCACGACCGCTGGCCGGGATCAAGGTGCTCGACCTGACCCGCGTCCTCGCCGGTCCCACCGCCAGCCGCTTCCTCGCAGGGCTGGGCGCCAACGTCTTGCGCATCGATCCACCGAGCTGGAACGAACCCGGCGTCGTTCCGGAAATGACCGTCGGCAAACGCTGCGCGCGGCTGGATCTGCAAGTGCCAGCGGATCGCGCAGTGTTCGAAGGTTTATTGCAAGACGCCGACATCTTGCTCCACGGCTATCGCGCCGATGCGCTGGAACATCTGGGGTTTGGTATTGAACGTCGAAGGCAACTGGCACCGGGGCTGATCGACGTCTGCCTCAATGCCTACGGCTGGAGCGGCCCCTGGCAGAACCGCCGGGGCTTCGACAGCCTGGTGCAGATGAGCAGCGGCATCGCCGAGGCCGGACAGCATTGGAAGCACAGTGATAAACCGACGCCGCTGCCGGTGCAGGCGCTGGATCATGCGACCGGGTATCTGCTGGCGGCGAGTGCGATCAGATTGCTGACTGAACGACTGGCCAACGGTCGCGGGGGCTCGGCGCGGTTGTCGCTGGCGCGTACGGCGAAACTGTTGCTCGAGCATGGGCCGGAGACGCATGACCCGCTGCGGGCCGAAGACGCGCTGGATCAAGAACCGGCGATTGAACACACCGCGTGGGGGCCGGCGCGGAGGTTGCGCGTACCGGTGCAGGTCAGCGGGACGGTGGTGCGGTGGGATTGGCCCGCCGCCGAATTGGGGTCACATCGGGCGCAGTGGTGATTTTGAGGCCGCCTTCGCGAGCAGGCTCGCTCCCACATGGATTCGCGTAGTCCTGTGGGAGCGAGCCTGCTCGCGAAGGGGCCTGCCCGGCCAAAGCAAACCCGCCTACAAACTCAACACCCCGCTATACAACCCATAAGCTGCCAGCCCCGCCCCGATCACCACGCAGGCAAAAATCCCTTTTTCCACCGTAGTGAAAACCGGTTGCCCCTGTTCACGCTTGGCCTTGGCAAACAAGATCACCCCCGGCGCATACAGCAGCGCCGACAGCAGCAGATATTTCACTCCCCCGGCATACAACAGCCACACCGCGTAAACCAGGGCGATGCCGCCGATCAGCAGATCCTTGGTGCGTTCCGCCGAGGCGTGCTCGTAGGTTTCGCCGCGCCCGCTGAGCAGCACCGCGTAGGCCGCCGACCACAGGTACGGCACCAGAATCATCGACGAGGCCAGGTAAATCAGACTGGTGTAAGTGCCCGCCGAAAAAAGCGTGATCAGCAGGAAAATCTGGATCATCACATTGGTCAGCCACAGCGCGTTGACCGGCACGTGGTTCTTGTTTTCCTTCTTGAGGAATGCCGGCATGGTCTTGTCCTTGGCCGTGGCGAAAAGGATTTCCGCGCAGAGCAAGGCCCAGGACAACAATGCACCGAGCAAGGAAATCGCCAACCCGACGCTGATCAGCAACGCACCCCACGGCCCGACGATGTGCTCGAGCACCGCTGCCAGTGAAGGGTTCTGCAAATTGGCCAGCTCCGGCTGGCTCATGATCCCCAGCGACAGCACGTTGACCAGCACCAGCAGCGCCAGCACACCGAGAAACCCGATCACCGTGGCGCGGCCGACGTCGCTGCGTTTTTCTGCGCGAGCCGAATAGACGCTGGCGCCTTCGATGCCGATGAACACGAACACGGTGACCAGCATCATGTTGCGCACCTGATCCATCACCCCGCCGAAGTTCGGGTTGCTGCGGCCCCAGATGTCACGGGTGAAGATGTCAGCCTTGAATGCCACCGCAGCGATGACGATGAACATGATCAGCGGCACAACCTTGGCCACGGTGGTCAACTGGTTGATCAGCGCCGCCTCCTTGATCCCGCGCATCACCAGAAAATGCACCGCCCACAACAGCACCGAAGCGCAGCCGATGGCGATCGGCGTGTTGCCCTGACCGAACACCGGGAAGAAATAGCCAAGGGTGCTGAACAGCAAGACGAAATAGCCGACGTTGCCCAGCCAGGCGCTGATCCAGTAACCCCACGCCGACGAAAAACCCATGTAATCGCCGAACCCGGCCTTGGCGTAGGCGTAGACGCCTGAGTCCAGCTCCGGCTTGCGATTGGCCAGGGTCTGAAAGACGAACGCCAGCGTCAGCATGCCTATCGCAGTAATGCCCCAACCGATCAGGATCGCCCCTGCATCGGCGCGTGCCGCCATGTTTTGCGGCAACGAGAAAATCCCCCCGCCGATCATCGACCCCACCACCAGCGCGATCAACGCACCAAGGCGCAGCTTTTGCGTCGGTTGCGACATGCAGATCTCCTTGAAAGAGCCGTTGTTGTTTATTTGTAACAACACCTGACTAAAAGCCTAAGGGTAGATGACGTTTATCAGGTAATGCCGAATCTCGCACCGCTATATATAGCCGACCACGATAAGGCGTAGCACATTAAGTCAGTTTTGTGCGCCGATCTTGATTATTCGATTCTGTGCTGAAAACAGATGACCGACATTTGCCAATCGCTGAAAAGCAACTAGCGTCATAGTTCGAAAGCATTAATAGCTATTCCCGATTGCTTCAGCGAAATGGCTCTGGAATGGGCCTTTGAGGCTACAGCGTTATGCCCGCAACGGGCGGACAAGTCATTCATTAACAATGGAATGTGACCATGCACTGATCCATGTCAGCTGTTCGAACAGACAACAGTACTAGGCTGTGAGCTCTCCTTTCCTGCAATGGAGTCATGCAAATGTCTGAAGCGCCCGGAAAACTAAGACTCGGTGCACTGGTTGCACTGGTAGTCGGTTCAATGATTGGCGGCGGGATATTCTCGTTGCCACAAAACATGGCCGCCAGCGCCGACGTCGGTGCAGTGCTGATCGGCTGGGCCATCACCGCAGTCGGCATGCTCACCCTCGCTTTCGTCTTTCAGACCCTCGCCAATCGCAAGCCTGACCTGGACGGCGGTGTCTACGCCTACGCCAAGGCCGGATTCGGCGACTACATGGGTTTCTCATCGGCCTGGGGCTACTGGATCAGCGCCTGGCTGGGCAACGTCGGTTACTTCGTTCTGCTGTTCAGCACCCTCGGCTATTTCTTTCCGATCTTCGGCGAAGGCAATACCCCGGCGGCGGTGATCGGCGCGTCCTTGCTGCTGTGGGGCGTGCATTTCCTGGTGTTGCGCGGGATCAAGGAAGCGGCGTTCATCAACCTGGTGACCACGGTCGCCAAGGTCGTGCCGCTGCTGCTGTTCGTGTTGATCGCAGTCTTCGCGTTCAGACTGGACATCTTCACCGCCGACATCTGGGGCGTGAAAAACCCTGATCTGGGCAGTGTGATGAACCAGGTGCGCAACATGATGCTGGTCACCGTCTGGGTGTTCATCGGCATCGAAGGCGCGAGCATCTTCTCCGCCCGCGCCGAGAAGCGCTCGGACGTCGGCAAGGCTACGGTGATCGGCTTCATCACCGTGCTGCTGTTTCTGGTGCTGGTGAACGTGCTGTCGCTGGGCATCATGACCCAGCCGGAACTGGCGAAACTGCAGAACCCGTCGATGGCCGCCGTGCTTGAGCATGTGGTCGGTCACTGGGGTGCGGTGCTGATCAGCGTCGGCCTGATCATCTCGCTGCTCGGCGCGCTGCTGTCGTGGGTGCTGCTGTGTGCCGAGATC
>Ga0308163_10002776_pt1 | contig 15472 bp, 14 predicted proteins | sample PhyTR1_FD_201037 | JGI IMG/M metagenome (GOLD analysis project Ga0308163, IMG submission 201037) | Phyllosphere microbial communities from UC Gill Tract Community Farm, Albany, California, United States - DLSLT.R1 | ecosystem: Host-associated > Plants > Phyllosphere > Unclassified | place: USA...
AGGCAGTCAACGGGTCGGGCGCGGGGGAAATTTCATGTCAAAAGCTTAACTTCATTCGGCTGAGGCAGCCCACACGTTTCCAAAAGTCATCACAATTTCGAGAATCTCAGTATGCAGTAATCGGGCACGGCGGCACGTTCGTTTGCAAATGGGTCTACCATGACGGCTTGCATCCGCGCTCTGCAGCCGATGCTCGACATGAATTGACGAGGACACTATGCCGAATTTGAAAGACCCTTCCCTGCTGCGCCAGCAAGCCTTTGTTGGCGGCGCCTGGTGCGACGCCGATGACGGCCAGACCATTGCCGTGATCAATCCCGCCAATGGCGAGACCGTGGCCAGCGTGCCGCACATGGGTGCTGCCGAAACAAAACGTGCCATCGATGCCGCCAACGCCGCCTGGCCGGCGTGGCGCAAACTGCCCGCAAAAGAACGCGCCGCGATCCTGCGCAAGTGGAACGATTTGATGCTGGAAAATGCCGACGACCTGGCATTGCTGATGACGCTGGAACAAGGCAAGCCGCTGGCTGAGGCCAAAGGCGAAGTCGCCTACGCCGCCTCGTACTTCGAGTGGTTTGGCGAAGAAGCCAAGCGCGTCGCCGGCGAGACGCTCGCCTCGCCATGGCCGGACAAACGCATCGTCGTGACCAAGGAACCGATCGGCGTGTGCGCCGCGATCACGCCGTGGAACTTCCCGGCCGCGATGATCACCCGCAAGGTCGCGCCGGCGCTGGCCGCCGGTTGCCCGATCGTGCTCAAGCCAGCCGAACTCACGCCGCTGTCAGCGCTGGCGCTGGCCGTGCTGGCCGAGCGCGCCGGGGTACCGAAAGGCGTGTTCAGCGTCGTCATTGGCGACTCGAAAGCCATCGGTGGCGAAATGACGGGCAACCCGCTCGTGCGCAAGCTGAGCTTTACCGGCTCGACGGCCGTGGGCCGCCTGCTGATGGAACAGTGTGCGCCGACGGTCAAAAAGATTTCGCTCGAACTGGGCGGCAACGCGCCGTTCATCGTGTTCGACGACGCCGATCTCGACGCTGCAGTCGAAGGCGCGATCGCGTCGAAATTCCGCAATGCGGGGCAGACCTGCGTGTGCGCCAACCGCCTGTACGTGCAGGATGGCGTGTACGACGAATTCGCGCGCAAGCTCGCCGTGGCGGTGGGCAAACTGAAGGTGGGTGACGGCCGCGAAGAAGGCGTCACGCAAGGCCCGCTGATCGAAGAGAAAGCCGTGCGCAAGATCGAGCAGCACATCGAGGATGCGCAGGCCAAGGGCGCCAAGCTGCTCCTGGGCGGCAAACGCCACGCACTGGGGCACAGCTTCTTCGAGCCGACGGTGCTGACCGATGTGACATCAAGCATGCTGGTGGCGCGCGAGGAAACCTTCGGCCCGCTGGCGCCGCTGTTCCGCTTCAAGACGGAAGACGAAGTGATTGCCATGGCCAACGACACCGAGTTCGGGCTGGCATCGTACTTCTATGCACGCGACATCGGCCGCGTCTGGCGCATGGCCGAGGCGATCGAGAGCGGGATGGTGGGGGTCAATACCGGCATCATCTCGACCGAGGTCGCGCCGTTCGGCGGGGTCAAGCAATCAGGCCTGGGGCGTGAAGGCTCGACCTACGGGATGGATGATTACCTGGTCGTGAAGTACATCTGCATGGGCGGCATGTAAGCGGTGTCGGCGATCACGGTTTTTTGTAATCCTTGTACTCGTAGGAATACTTACCTTTCAATATTCGTGAAGAAAAAGAACGTAAGTTACGGTAAAAATTGAAATTTTTCCCTCCTTACGGTTACTGTAAAATTTGCTGTAGTGAAAATATAGTTCACCTTTAAAAGTGTAAGATTAACCCCTTCATCGTTAAGCAAGTGCGGATGTCTATGGGAGAGCATCTCCCAATGCTATGCCGCCGCGATACTGGCCTTCCCCTGCACAACGCTACTCTGTGGTCCTTAACCGAACTGCGAGCTACCCACTTGGCAAGCGCAACCATCCAGCAAGCGCTATGGTCACTAATGGTGTTTTACATTATTCTCGACGAGTTGGGCATTGACCTACCCGGCCGCCTCGAGCGCGGTCAGTTGCTAACCTAGTCGAAATTGAAGAGCCAAGATGTTTGGCCCCCTGGCGCATACCCCAAAGAACACGCTGATCACTCGGGATCATGAACGCAGAGTCTTAAGAAGTTTTTTGCTTGCTTCACAGGTGCTCATCCGCCAAGTTCAAGGTCATCTCCTAGCCTAACCTGTGAAAAAACGCCAGAGCGCACGAAATTGATGACAAACTCGGCCGCTTAAAAGGGCTGCTATGGCGATTTCGGACGCGTCGCAATGCGAAAGCCGACTTCCTAAACGTGCCGAATTCGCGTTTTGCTTAGCCTAGGCCAGTCGCAGCCGTTCGAGTGTGCAGCGCCTGTCAGCCCTAGTCGTACAAATGTCCCTGTACCACCCACGCCGTTCGCTCATTGTCTCGAGCCAAGAAATTGACACAACCTACGTGACTTCGACTTATCGGCGACGGGCTAATGTTTCAAGCCGCCGGAATGCCGAGTCATACGCTAGCCTCCCGGCTGTCGATCGGATTTGCTCGAGAGCCTCTGCCAGGTCCATAGGGACTACGGTGCCTTCAGCAGTGCCGATGCTCGAGTCAAGCAGACGCAAGAGCGCGAGTGCCATCTCCGGTGTATTAATTGATGTCAGTCGGGTAACTTCGTCAACGTCGCCTCCTCCTCTTAACCCAAAATCATGCATTGACCAGCAATCAAACGGCACAAGGAAGCGTTCAACGGCGCTGACCGCCTCGCTAAATGCGTCGCCCGCTGTCGCGGGCAAGTCTGCGAATGCTGCGCTGACGCCGCGTGTGGCCAGCGAATGCTCCTGCGGCCAAACATTTTTAAGGAACGGTGCCACAGCAAGGCGAAATACCTGGCCTGCGGATTGCCGGGGTTGAACCTTTGTATTATTAGCCATCGACTTCAGGAAGCGCTGCACCATTTGTGCAGCATTGGCTCGCACTTCATCATCGACAGCGCGCAGAGTTTGCTGGACTTTCGCGTTTGCGATTACAGGATCTCTTCCTTCGCGGAACGCGTGCAGAGATTCAAGCACGAGGCTGGATAATAGGGAGCCTCGCGTCTCACGTCCTAGCCTGCGATCAGCCACTCTGTCCGCGAACTGGTCTCCAATCACCCTCAGAACATCGGTAAACTGAGTGCGGCGCGCGATGGCGCGCCACAGCGCTATAGATTGCGCGTCGTTCGCGACCAGTGGCTTGACTAAGTTTTGCTTAGCCCATTCTTCGTCGGCTTTTAGGAAGTACGGAAGCGATTCGATCAGTCGATGCCGCCCGATCAAGCCGGCCTTGCCGTTCGCAGAAATGATCGAGTCACGCATGATGCGCAGCAAGTCACTTTTTTGAAATGGATTTTCGCCGCGTTGGATCTCAGGGCACATCGTGAGGAAGACACCAACGAGCCTGCCTGCCGCCATATTAATCGTATCCAGATCCGATGGCTCGGAGTTGGGTCCATCTACAACAAGCTGGTTTAGATCAATTGCGTCAGTATCACCGGTCGTCTTGTTTGTGGCCATCACCGCAATGGGCCACAGTTTGATCCACACGGCCCCAAGTTTTTGCAATTTCGTGACGATGCGCTCCCATCTAGATATCCAGTACGTAATTCCTTCGATAGCCAACTCGATTGTAGCGGTTGGCAATACCTCTAACAGCGCCAGAACGCGATCTCCCGTACGCCAGTGTTCTAGGGCAGCCTTGTTATCCCCATTCGACATATTGTGTGAGTAGCCGAAACGATCCCAAGTGTTGGGAAATTCAGCGCCGCCATCGGGAATGGCCTCAAAATCGGACAGAATCGAGATGGAGTTTTCGGAATCTCCGATCCAATCTGAAGCGCGCTCGGCGGGATCGTCGTTCCAACTACGCTTAATGGAGGATAGCGCCGCCTCTAAGGCGCGCAACCGTGCTTCCGCAGTGAGGTCGTTAAAGCGATCATCCGCATCTGGTTCGACCCATCCTGCGATTCCAGAAGACAAAAATCCGAACTGGATCGAGTCCATCTTATACAGGTCCGGGAAGTCATGCAGATGAACTGCCAACCAGCTAGAGGATGATGCTGGAAGCCGCCCCCCGGCTATCTCTATGCGACGCAACTCCCGCGCCGACCAGTATCGCTTTGCGCTCTTGATGAAAGCTCGATTTGAGTCTCCTAGCAAGAATGAACGGGGTGGCCCTCTCTTAATACGGATTAGTATCCGGTTGCGTGCATCCTCCGAAACATCGTTAAAGCGAAGTGCACGTAACTCGGCGATCTCCGGAAATGCATGAATATCCCAGAACGGACGATCTTCGAGTACTGGTAAGGCATCGGACAATTCCGCCGCCGACGTGAGTTTGGCAATCTGTGAAAGCGAGGCCCAAAGTCGCATGTGGATGGGAGTTGACATCTGTCTCCAACGGGAGACGAACGCTTGAGCCATTCCTGAATCAAGTTCACCAATCCTCTTCACGACTGCATTAAGAAGTTTGGCTGACGGCGCGATCCCCTGATGGAACTCATCCACGTCCCAGTCGCGCTCGCCCTCGTTTTTTACGCGATAACCAGCGTAGTACAGCCCTCCCAGCCGCCAGAATTTGTGGTCACCCCGCCACCCCAACCTACGCCCAAGATCGATGCCGTAATTAACCGCTCCTTCAAGAGAAAAGCCAAGCGCCACCAGGAAATCGACTTCGGTGATGCGGTCGAGCCGATAGATGTTGAGCTTAGCCAGCTTATGACTAGTTAGTGATGCACGGAGCAGATCCTCAACCCGCCGCGGGCGTTTCGATACGCCTGTAGTAGGCAGTTCAGAGCGAGCGCTGACCTCGAGCGTCGGTTGCACTGTCGCGGTAATAGCGGAGATCAGGGAACCTGAGCGCTCGCCGGCTACAATGCGCGGTTGGACGCGATAGGCAACGGTCCCCGAGAACTGTGGCAGCTCTCGGTCCCACCCCTCCTCAATCAGACGCCACGCCGAGCGCCAAGGATCACTGAGCTGCCTCGCCTCCAGAAGTTCTAGGGCTTGCAGGACAGCGGTGCGTTTAATGGTTTCATGCGGTTTGGTTCTCAGCGCCCAGTCGATAGTGTGCTGTTCCGACAGACGGCCATGTAGAAATGCCGTCAACGTTCGGACCGCATCGTAATCCTTGTCGTTTAGCAAGCGCGAGTGGAAATTCATACCGAGGTCTCACTCTCTCGCTCCAATGCGATCTCTGCGATGGCGTCCAGCCAGCCGGTGTCTGCTCCAGCTTTAGAAGCTAAACTAGAGAGCCTTACGCGTTCGCTAGTATTTCCTCGGCGAACTAGGTGGTCAAACAGGTCGCGATCGGATTCATCTGCTGCACTTCTTGGCGACTTGACGATTCGCTTAATCTGCGCGTCAACTTTCCCGGGCTTACCGTTCACAGCGGAAAGCAGAGCCCAGCGCTCAAGTAAATTTAGAAGCGACTTGTGCTGATCCTTGCTATCGTACTCAATTGGCGTAATACCGCGGCCTTTCCAGTCCTCTACAAGAACCGGATCCGGCGTTTCAACGCCGACAAAAGTGAAGCGTTCCTTGAGATCGTCAAAGCGTACGCCGTCAGCTGCAATGGCGTTCAAGAGGTAGCGCATGGGAGGATCGTCAGCGCTATAGCCAACGAGTACAAGATGAAACAGTCTTGCTGCATCGTAGATGAAGTCCGGCACGGTGCGTCTACGCATGTAGAATTCCCCGAAGTCCCGATCAGTAAAGACGAGATCGGACATCCTATTGCCATTGCGCTCCAACACTCCGTGAATATGAAGAATGCCAGCAAAATCACGACTTCGTCCTGGACGGGGAATCCCACCAAGCGAGTACGTTTGTAATTTCGTCTTCCCGCCCGCACCGTTTTGAAGTAACAGGTCGAAGTTTGTGGTGACAATAGTAGAAGCGCCGCCGCGATCAGCTAGCCGCATGAGCGCCCTGTGAATAGGCGCCGGCTTCATGCCGGCGTCACGGAGAACTTCGGCGACCGTTGCCCTGACACGACTCGTACCGCTGGGCTTATCGTCGATCCTGCGCTCGAGCATTCCCAGAACAAAGTCGTAGTCCCTTCGTTTGAACCTTCTAACTTCAGCAATCTGCTGGCTGGTTAAGCCACTTAGATCACCAGCTTCCTCATCCTTGCTGTCTATTATTACCGCGTGCACGCTGGTGTCGAGCCTCGCGTAAACATCCACTACCAATCGGCGGAAGTCTGGCAGACCTGCAGGCATGGACACGCCTGCTCCAGCGATAAAAAGAACTTGTCCACGCGCGTGCGCGAGCAACAGCCTTTCCGGTACGACTGGCAAGCCGCTTCCTAGTGAAATCACGCGGTCGCGAGGCGGTGACTTTGCGGACAATGCAAGAAACGAACTCAAGGCCGGCCGCCCCAAATCAAACGTGCTGACGGAGCCGTAAGCACAAACTTACGACTACAAAGAATACTCATAATTCCCCAAATGCTTGCAGTTGCACACCTACTAACGCGATTACTTATTAAATGAATTTCGGTCTCAAGCCAAATAATTCGCGTCCTGAACCGATATTATTCTCGACTGCAAGAAAAGTAACGGTAAAAATTTTACCAATCGTTGTGTAGCTTAATATATCGCAACTTCGCCTAAAACGGCTAAGTATTTTCTGGCGTTAAATAACGTCGAGCGGTAGCGCGTCGGACGCAGAGTTGTCTGATTAGAATTTCCTAGTAGAGGTATCTGGTCACGAATGTGGCGGCACTGAATATGCAAAGTATTGCCACGTCAATCAGACCGTTTACTTATGCATATAAGGTTTGAGAGGCAATGTGCCATCCTAAGACGGCCTACCTCGTTTTCCAATAGCGCTAAGAGGCTGGTGACAAGAACAGGAATAAACCACTGCAAAGCTCCTCGATCTCTTTCCCGCTTAGCAATTCCCTAGCACGTTTGCGGCCTTCTTCGCTCTGCAACAGCTGCACGTGTGAGCCGATTCGGCGAGCCGCGTCAGCCATTTGTTTGATATGAATGGCTTCTACGCCAGGGTAGATTGGTAAAACAAAGTGTGTTGCGGCGAACTGAGTCGCACCAGGAAAGTGCGCGTTAGGGTTTTCCAATGCCGCGTGAACTACGGGATGCTCCGGAATAAGCAACGGGAAATGCACACCTGCCGGAATTCTCTCCGCAAGGAGAGCTGCAAGCCAAACGTCGCGTGACAAAACGTGGTCGGTCACGCGCACTGGATAAGTCCACCACGTACGCTCTGCTGAAGTTGGACGCACAAGCCACTCACAGCCTTCGAGCATATCGCTCAACATCAACGCATTATTCCGAATAACATCGAGCCTTGATGGCAATTCCTGTAGCATCGCACGTCCAATTGCTGCTGCGACAGCAAGAGGGCGAAAATTTAGGCCAAGTTGAACACTCGCCAAGCCGCTCATAACGTCGTCAGCTACCGGTTTTAATCCAGCGAGGCGCGACGCACCAAGGCGTGTCCATTGCTCACCTTCGTGGCGCGCACGGCGCAAGCGTTCGGCCAGTTCACCAGAGTTTGTGGCAACTGCTCCACCTTCACCAATCCTCAGCAGCTTGCTGTCACCAAAGCTGAAACATACGGCGCCATTTTGCGCTAGTAAAGCCGTCACTGGTTGATTGCCGAGTAGCTGCGCACAGTCAGCGATGTAGGCCGCGCCATGTTGGCGACAGAGTGCAGTAACCTCTTCGACGTACCCACTTTGCCCGAACAAGTGGACATGAATAACAGCTCGAATTGCATTTCGTTCGAAAGCAGCTGCTAATTCTCGCGGATGCATCGATTGATTCTCAGGGTCAATATCAACCGGTACTGGGATGGCCCCAATGGCAAGAATCGGCATCGCAGAGCCAATGTATGTATACGCCGGGACAGCAACCATGTCACCAGCGCCAACTCCAGCAGCAATGAGGCTCGCAACGATTGCCGTGGTACAGCTATTAACCATAACCGCATGCTTCGCGCCAACAAAATCTGCAAACTCGGCCTCAAACAAGGCGACTTCGTCGGAAGTGAACATCGACCACTTCCCAGAACGCAGTACCCTACTTGCCGCCTCGATAACCGCATCGGACACGCATACACGATCACGCGGGAATGTAGTTAGGCTGCTTGGCGCCACCCCACTAAGCAATGCAGGCCTTCCAAGCTCTGACGCATCATCTACTTGCAAAGATAACCTCCGTCTACTGGAAGGGCATGACCGGTTGTAAAAGTGAGCTTCTGGAGGCATTCAACAGCGGCCACGATATCTGCACATGTGCCTACCCGGCCAAGTGGAATCGCTCCGCTCAATTGTTGTTCCTTATGGGGCATTGATAGTAGTTCCGCCGTCATCGGTGATCGAATGATCGTCGGACAAATCGCATTCACACGGATGTGATCCTTGGCCCACCTCATAGCAAGCGCTCGTGTTGCCGTCAGCAATGCTCCTTTCGACGACGCATAGTAGAGATCGTGGGCGGTTCCGATTTCGCAGTCCTGACCGCCACTCGCGACAACAGCATCCACAGATGCAATAAAGATAACGGAAGGCGATTCGCCTTTCAGCATCAGCGGGCGCAGCGCTTCAGTCATCTTAACAGGAGCTTGGTAATTAACATGCCAGAGTTCAGCCAGCGCTGTGTCATTCTCCCTGGCGGCATGGTCGTCGTAGAAAACGCCTGCGCAATGAACGATTAAGTCAATTGATGGCAGCGACTCTAGCAGCTGAGCTATCGCTCGTTGGAGCGAATCCGCATCAGCCAGATCACACTGCACAAAGCGAAAATTTTTACTCGTCTTGGCCGCATCGGGCGGAGGAAACTTATCGACTCCGACGACATTGCCGCCATTTTCTAGAAACCGCGCAACGGTCTCAGCCCCCATTCCACCACTGCTACCTGTTATCAGAATTTGCATATGAGCTCAAATAAGAATATTCAACTATAGCTGTTTTCAAAAAATTCCGCGACGGATCACAAATTCATACACTTCGTTCCTCCATCCAAAAAATCCCCAAAGCGTTAATGCAATCAGTACAAAAAGAATCTTAGAACCGGTATAGCGTCGCACGGACGCTGCAGTAATCTTCTCACGTATCTCCGATACGTTTGAAGTTGACTTCAGAGACAACGCAAGCCAAGGATCTTGGGGCACGAAGTCTCCGGGTAGCAAACCGTCCGACGCAAGTCGCAGCAAAGCTGTTTCGTAACCGTGCCGCATCAATGCTGCTATTTCCAAGTTCGAAAATTGATTAAGATCGGTGCGTATGTTGGCTACGTGAGACTGCACTACCTCATCTTGCACTCGATACTTCGAAGCACCAATGTGACTATCCACATCAAATTGCGTTACGTTGGTTTCAATGTTTACACGGACAAGGTTTGGGGACAAGTGCCCCCGGTGTGTAGCATCGTTCATCGCCGCACGTTCACTCTCTAGATCAGCTACTCGCTTCATCAGAATGTCTGTAGTGCGTGCAGTTCGGCCGAACAGAGATAGATATCTTTCCCCTCGAGTCTGCGAGAATGGCGCAGACGCGTCACTCGAGAGCACAGTATCGCATGCGTGTTCGTCTTTTCCTGATCGAATATCATCAAGAATTTTTCTATACCCTAAGTTGTCGTAGATCCCACCGTCAGTCAAACGTTCAAGGTCGGCACCCAGCGTTCTTTCCTTAACTATCAATTGACCCGCAGTCAACACAACTGGGGCGAGTAACGGTGGAAATGCTGATGATGCGGCTACCGCTTGCGAGAGCGGCAAGTGCTTTCCACCGACCATTTCACTTCCGCAGATTAAACCGTTTCGCGAAAAGGAGACGAGCTCACCCGATTTAATGCTCGTAGCCAAGATGTGCAGGGCCGGCTTTCTAGGCAGATTTTGAAGTTCACCATGTATCTGAGCTTTTTTAGCATATAGAGAAGCAAGTAATTTTGGTCCGCGGAATGACAGCAAACCAAAAAGAGTAGCCCACAATAGTTTCCCTCGTGGGTTGGCTTTGGTCAGATCGAATAAAGGGGCACTCGCCTTTTTGAATTCATCGTCCGTTGATAGATACTTCTCCCAATTTAAAGCAAGATTGGCTGCCAGGATGCTTCCTCCGGATACAGAGTATATCGCTTGGACATTTTGCAACAACTTAGACTGCCGCAGTAAACTGACGGTACCAAGATGAAAAAATGTTGCGCGGAATCCCCCGCCTGACAAACAAAGCGCGATATTGGGAGGCTCGTCACTTTGTCGCATATTGCCACTATCAATGGCTACGGTGTTAACCTTCGAAAGCCCCGGCGCTCTCATCGCCTCAGCACGGGCCAAAAGTAATTTGCGTTTGATCGCATTTAATTTTTCTTCCCGATTCTCAAATGCGTTGAAATCCACATCAAACCATTGAGAAAAAGATTTCAGTACTTCCTCTGTTGTGCGTTCTAAGGTATTTGAAATTCGTTCCGGCGAAGACGCAATAAACAATGCGTTCTTAGGCTTTGAGAGTTCCATTGGACCTTGGCCATTGAGAGCAAGCAGAGGGTCGACGAAACACATTGCCGGCCATTTCACCGGTACAATCGGGGGAGAACCTGTCATTCCCAGCTTGAGAAAACATTGATGAGTAAGCCAAGAATAGGCACTCCGATTGGCTTCTAAAATTAAAATATCTCTGTCAGAGGCTGGATCCTTGCTCGCGAGCCATGCAGCCATTTCTCCTAACCAGAACGCATCGAACCACTTGGGTCTGCGTAAGGAGGCATACAGCGCTGCTAACAACTCTCCGTCAGTCACTGATGAGCACGGCATTTTCAATCTCAGCTTCTGTAGGTAAATTTGCACTGGCTGAGCAATAATGTGGTTTGCCGAGAAGATCCTGTATTTTTCCAGTTCCTTGAGAACCTCTTCATCTGGCTTAACGGCTTGGATCGCGTTTCGAAATTCCAGGGCTCCTTGTATAACCAAGTCTGGATCGACACTCCCGTGAGACGATCCTTTGGTGGGCATCTTCTTGATGTAATCACTCATCCGACCAACCGTAATTGATGTTCCACCCAAGGAAGAAATAAATGCGGACGTAACACCTACATCAGGCTCCGTCGAAGTGCTCTGCCCCAGAAGCAATGATCGAGCTTGTGAGTCGCAGATAAGGGCGTGGACAGTGAAACCTCGTTTGGCTAACCGCTTCATCAGGTGAAGCATAGCCACTTGACCCGCGTGGTAGCGAAGTTGTCCTCCTGGAAAAGCTTCTTCAAGGCTCCAGAATGTATAGATATCGTATTTAAGCTCAGGCTCGTCACCTAACCCGTTCACAATATCATTAGGGTCAGGGAGGCTGACAAAAACAGGACCTTGGCTAATCAAAGCGTTTTCCTCAGGTCAAAAATTTCTTCAATGTTCCTCATAACTGCTGCCTGTAATTCGTGATTGGGGGTACCTGCGTCGAACGTTACGTAACGCGACCTGATGGAAGCGAGGTGCTTAAAACGCTCTTGCAAATTAATCAGTTCGTTAAACTCTGCCTCAGTTGGCATTCGATCATGCCTCTTGTTAAATCGACGTTGTAGGTCCTCGCTTGAAATGAGCAACAAAATTGTAAGATCCGGAATGCGCCCACCAATCAACGAATATAATTTCTCAAGCACCTCTAGCAAACTTGCAGCGCGAACCAAATCATTTTCCTGAAGAGCGGCGCCCTGATAGACTGCAATAGAATCAATGCCTCGGTCCGCTAATACCAGATCAGCCCCAGTGCAAACTTGCTGATTGGCCAAACACTCTGCATACAGCATGTATAGAAGCGCCGCTTGAGGTCCTTGTTCAAAGCCTTCACTGATGAAAATAGATTTTTTCAATGAATCTTCAATTCGCGCGGACACATCCTGGTCTCGCGGAGATTCATACTTTAGTCCTACGCTTTGTCCAGCCGCAGCAAGACGCTGTGCAAGAGCTGAGACAAGAGTTGTTTTACCTGTGGTGTCGATTCCTTCGAACGATATAAAAATTGGCAACTTCATATTTGCTTACCGATAATCTGAAAAGCGTGTCGAAGCACATCACGCATCGCGAGATCGTCAGGCGATCGGTACTCTTGCAATACCCAAAGTTCATCTGCCGCCAACCAACGCGACTCAACAAACTCCTCGAGATTAAGCTGGATGGTAAATTTCGGCCCTAAGGTGGCAAGGAAGTCGAACTGCTGCATTCTTTTTTTAAGATATCTTGGATGGGTCCAGCTCCAATGAGCGATTAATGCGTCTATCGAAAGCAACGGCACTCCAATCTCTTCTTTTACCTCCCGGACAAGGCCGCTTTCCAAAGATTCACCTTTATTGATGTGACCGCCTGGCAAGTCCCAGCATAGTGGGAAAATTAACCGGCTTTTCGAACGACGAAGCACTAAGATTTCATCGTTTGAATTCCTAATAATTGCGTTAGCAATGCAGCCATCTCCCATATCAAGCGCTTTAGTCCTTAGTTGCGCAAGGTAAGGATCAGGATTTTTTTCTATGTGGTGACAGATGAAATTCATTCGTTACTCTCAATGTAACCGTCAAACTAAAGCACGATTGGAAATCCAATGTAAATCATACTACGCAATGCGAAAGAATTGAGCTACTAATTGTGGCTATTATAATGCTTCACGCTCTAATTATCTATTGCACGTATCGCATCATGAAATTGTTGAGACTAGGTAGCGTAGAGGGCGCTTCCCAAGACCTTGAAGCCATTCTCGAGCGCGGGAACTATCGCATCATATATTGCGAAGAGGCCTGCGTCGCCAGTCAAGCCGGGACGTTGGCGGACAGACATTAGTCGCGCTTCTTGGCCAGCGTCAGAAGCGAGGTGGGAATGCGCAACATGCAGATCGTACAGGAGAAAGAGAGGGCTCATTGCGTTGTGGACGTCTGCGCTCGAATTCGCCGCTTCTAAAAGAGCTTGCAGTCGCTTAAGGTTGCCTGTTCCTTTTGGTTTCAAACTATTCGCCGAAACAAGCATGTCGAGCGCCGCGTTGTCAAATGATTCAACGTAGACCTTGTTCATTTCTTCGGCTACATTGCGACGCGCTGTTGGAGTATCGACGACGGGCCATTGTAGAGTTATCGCCAAGTCAAGCACTTCCTTTTCCAAATTGGCGGGCCGTATTCCGAAGTATGAGTGAAACACCTCGATGAAATTGGACCTACTTGCAAAAGGCTTGACTTCTGGAGTGCGCTCCGTAAATACGCACTCGATTTGACCATTGTAGAATTCTGAACCAATGGAATGGTCGGATGGAATATTTTCCGAGCGCAGGTAATACTGTTCATTTTCGAGAAGCCGCCCGATATCACCTAGCCACATGACCAGCTTTCCGTTCCGACTGATGCCAAACAATATACTAAAGTCGTTCTGCCATATCTCGCCGTACGTACGAGACGCAAACCTAACCCGATACGAAGGATGAACGTCATATTTGATTGAGGCTTCTCTGTTGAGGAAGACAGGCGTGAGAAAACCAGCGTCGTGTTCCCTAGTTAGCCCAGGAATGTAATGATAATCCTCTGCGTCAAACGGAAAAGGAATTTTCGTGAATTTGAAATCGCCGACTAGCTTCTGGCGACTCACCCCCACCAAATTCTTTCCGCCCATAAACGCGCTCCTATGCAGTTCGATAAGCGACATCCTCGAACGATCAGGGTAATGATTTGCGCCGCATTTCGGGCAGATCAGAATTGGCAACCCCGTAAGTTCAATTCGTACACCAGAGACATCATGGTTAAAGTCAGCAAATGTGAGGTCGAGATGGGATTCGCATCGGTTGCAATACAGCCTTTGCACTCGATTCTGAGCGGGGAATAGATCTGACACTTCCATAGGTGAGTAGTGATTCTATCAAGGACGAAGATCAGTGGATCATCCGGAACCGCGGTCTTTCGTCAAATTGTGCAACGATTCCAGCAAACTCAAGCGGTGAAAGATGGGTTGCCCCCACGATCGGAACCGAATTCAGGGTACGCGACGGTAGCTCACGAAACATGGCACCGGCTTTCTCTGGTGCAACGGCCTTGCCGTTAGCGTAGGGGTGCAGTCAGATAAACGCTCGTGCCCACGATTCGGAAACTGTCAACAATCCGCTACCAACGACCAATTATTTTTCACTTTTAGCCTATCGCTTCACGATAGAGGGGCTCATCTAAACAGCGCAGAGTCTTTTTACACTTTCCGGTGAATATAATCATAGTACTTGCGTGCATCGCCGCGCACCAGCTCGGCCGGGTACTTCGCCCGGTTGAGCACCATCTTTTCTTCGACCGCCGCGACCAGGTCGACATCGAGCTTGTCGGCCAGCCGCACGAGATACACCAGCACATCGGCCATCTCGTGCCGCACTTCGACCAGCTTATCGGCCCCAAGTTCATCGGCGTGGCCCGACTGCAGCCACTGGAAATGTTCCAGCAGCTCGGCCGCCTCGACCGTCAAGGCCGCCGCCAGGTTCTTGGGCGTGTGGAACTGATCCCAGTCCCGCTCGTCGACGAACGCGCGCACCAGCGCGCGCAGTCGCATCAAATCACTGTCCACGCCGCTCTTCACGCACGACGCCGCCATCGACGTAGCCATCGAGCACGCGGCGCAGCTTCGGTTCGATTTCTTCGAAGCTGCTGACGGTGATGCCCAGGTCGCGCAGCAGGCCGTCGTGCACGCCGTACACCCAGCTGTGGATGGTCAGTGGCTGGCCGCGTTCCCACGCATCGCGCACGATGGTCGTGTGGGCCGTGTTCATCACCTGCTCGGCCACGTTCAGTTCGACCAGGCGGTTGGTGGCGGCGCGGCCGCTCACATGGCCCAAGTACTTGCCGTGCTTGTCGCGCACGTCGCGCACGTGACCGAGCCAGTTGTCGGCCAGGCCGACGCGCGCATCGGTCAGCGCTGCGTGCACGCCCGAGCAGCCGTAGTGGCCGCAAATGATGATGTGCTTGACCTTCAGCACGTCAATGGCGAACTGCAGCACAGAGAGGCAATTCAAATCCGAATGCACGACGACGTTGGCGATATTGCGGTGAACGAACAGTTCGCCCGGCGCCATGCCCAGCAGTTCGTTGGCGGGGACGCGGCTGTCCGAGCAGCCGATCCACAGGTATTCCGGCGCCTGCTGTTCCGACAGCGCCTTGAAGAAGTTCGGGTCCTCGGCCACCATCGTGGCTGCCCACGTGCGGTTGCGTTCGAACAGCTCTGCCGCGGTCAATCCCTTGGTCTTGTATTTGTCCATATTGGTTCCTTGTGCTTGTTACCGTCCCAGAAGGGGCGTTGCCAGGCCTGTTCTGGAGCAGGCTTCAATGGCGGGTAGGTCTCGAAACAGGGGGAGTATAACCGTGTTGGCGGGCCAACCGGACAGGCAAAAAAAAACCGCTGAAGGCATATGCCGTTCAGCGGTAAGTAGACTTAC
>Ga0308163_10002777_pt1 | contig 15468 bp, 16 predicted proteins | sample PhyTR1_FD_201037 | JGI IMG/M metagenome (GOLD analysis project Ga0308163, IMG submission 201037) | Phyllosphere microbial communities from UC Gill Tract Community Farm, Albany, California, United States - DLSLT.R1 | ecosystem: Host-associated > Plants > Phyllosphere > Unclassified | place: USA...
TTCCTCCCAGGGCGCCGGTGAGTACGCACTGTCCAACCGTGAAGTGGTCGGCTTCGGCGGCACCGCCAGCTACGACTCCACCCTCAATGGCAAGGTCCTGGACCTGGCCATGCGCGAAGCGATCAATCGCCTGGTCGACGGCATCAACGCCGGTGCCTGGAACCCGCGCAACTGATCAGCAGCACCTCAAGGAGCAGTACACGGATGAGCAAGGCAGTTAAGTCAGCGCTGATGTTGGCAGCAAGCGCAGCGGTCGCCGGGTGCCAGACGGCGCCCCAGCCCCTGTATCAATGGGAAAGCTACCAGCCGCAGGTCTACGAATACTTCAAGGGCGAGCCCAAGGAAGCGCAGGTCGAAGCACTGGAGCGCGATCTGCAGAAGATCAACGCCAGTGGTCGCAAGGCGCCACCGGGTTACCACGCCCACCTGGGCATGCTGTACCTGAGCATGGGCAAGGATGACCAGATGGTGCAGGAATTTCGCACCGAGAAGGCGCTGTTCCCCGAATCCGCCGCCTACATGGACTTTCTGCTGAAAAACGCCAAGACCGGAGTCGCGACTAAATGAGCCTGTTAAAACTCACCGGCGCCCTGCTGGCCCTGGCCTTGCTCGGCGGTTGCGCGGCACCCAAGACCATCGATTACACGGCGTATAAGCAGGCGCGGCCCAAGTCGATCCTGGTGCTGCCGCCGCTCAATGAATCGCCGGAAGTACAGGCGTCCTACAGCCTGGTGTCGCAGGTGACGTACCCGCTGGCCGAAGCCGGCTACTACGTGCTGCCGATTGCCCTGGTGGACGAAACCTTCCGCCAGAACGGCCTGACCACTGCCAACGATATCCAGGCCGTGCCGCCGACCAAGCTGCATGACATCTTCGGCGCGGACGCGGCGTTGTACATCACCGTCACCGAGTACGGCACCAAGTACATGCTGATCTCCAGCGATACAGCGGTGACCGCCTCGGCCAAACTGGTAGACCTGCGCACCGGCACCACCCTGTGGACCGGCACCGCACGCGCTTCCAGCGAAGAAGGCAACAACAACAGCGGTGGTCTGATCGGCATGCTGATCACCGCGGCGGTCAAGCAGGTAATCAACAGCTCCACCGACGCCGCGCACCCGATTGCCGGCATCACCAGCGCACGCTTGCTGTCGCCGGGGCAACGGGCGGGGATTCTGTACGGCCCGCGTAATCCCAAGTACGGCACGGACTGACAATCCGGCTCTGAAACACCATCGCGCTACTGTAGAACCGGGCCCGCTGTAGTGAGCGGGCTTGCTGTGGTAAGCGGGCTTGCTGTGGTGAGCGGGCTTGCCCCGCGCTGGGGCGCGAAGCGGCCCTAAACCTAGCGACGAGGTTTGTGTGATTGAGCGCGGTAGTCTTATGTGGGACCGCTTCGCACCCCAACGCGGACGGCGCGACGATTCGACAAGCCTGCTCACCAAAGCCTTAAGGAGACACCCATGCCCCCGATGGCGATGTGTCACTCACTAGAGGCAATAGCTGACACTCTGCCATCGGGAGCAAGCTCCTTCCCACACCGATTGAGATGTTTTCTAAATCGGTATTAACCCGAATCCCCCGCACCTTGCGTCTGACCTTGTGAACGGATCATTCATTCACGAGGTTCAGCCCATGTCTCACTCTCTGCTCTGGCTACGTCCTGCTGCCCAAGGCTTCGCCGTTACCCTGACGCTGGCGCTGGCCGGGTGTGGGGCGTCGTCCTCCCATGATGTGGCGCCACCGGCCGACACGGGCCCGATCTCCCGGCTTGAGGCCGACACTGTGCAAGGTGCCCTGAGCAAACCCATGCCGATCCCCGCGCCGATGTCTACAGGCCTGGCGATGCAGGAATCGAGGACGATGGACTACCGCAGCGAGCCCCGTGAGCAATACGCCAACCTGCCGGATAACCCGGTGCACCGCGTGGCTGAAACGCCGGTGTCCACTTTCAGTGTCGATGTCGACACCGGCAGCTACGCCAACGTACGACGCTTCCTCAATCAAGGCAGCCTGCCGCCCGAAGGCGCCGTACGACTGGAGGAAATGGTCAATTACTTCCCCTACCACTACGCACTGCCCACCGATGGCTCACCCTTCGGCGTGACCACCGAAGTCGCCCCTACACCCTGGAACCCCCACACCCAATTACTGCGTATCGGCATCAAGGCATCCGACCGCGCCGTGGCGCAGCTGGCGCCGGCCAACCTGGTATTTCTGGTTGATGTGTCCGGCTCCATGGACCGTCGCGAAGGTTTGCCGCTGGTGCAAAGCACCCTGAAGTTATTGGTGGATCAATTGCGCGAGCAGGACCGCGTGTCGCTGGTGGTCTACGCCGGCGACTCCCGTGTGGTGCTCAAGCCCACGTCCGGGCGCGACAAGGCCGCGATCCGCAACGCCATCGACCAGCTCACCGCCGGTGGTGCCACGGCGGGGGCGTCGGGTATCGAACTGGCTTACCAGATGGCCCGCGAAGGCTTTATCGACAACGGCATCAACCGCATCCTGCTGGCCACCGACGGCGACTTCAACGTCGGCGTCAGTGACTTCGACAGCCTCAAGCAGATGGCGGCGCAGCAGCGTAAGAGCGGCGTGTCCCTCACCACCCTGGGCTTTGGCGTGGACAACTACAACGAGCACCTGATGGAGCAATTGGCCGACGCCGGTGACGGTAACTACGCCTATATCGACACCTTGCGCGAAGCACGCAAGGTGCTGGTGGACCAGCTCAGCTCGACCCTGGCCGTGGTGGCGCGGGATGTGAAATTGCAGGTGGAATTCAACCCGGCGCGGGTCAGCGAATATCGCCTGCTCGGCTACGAAAACCGCGCCCTCAAGCGTGAGGATTTCAATAACGACAAGGTGGACGCCGGTGAGATCGGCGCCGGCCATACCGTTACCGCGCTGTACGAAATTGTGCCCAAGGGGCAGAAGGGTTGGCTGGAGCCGCTGCGCTATGCCGGCGCGCCTGTGGCCGAGGGGCAGTCCGAGGAGCTGGCCATGCTGCGCGTGCGCTACAAGCCTGCCGCAGGTGGCGATAGCCGCTTGATCGAACGGCCAATCACTGGCCAAACCACCCAGGCCAGCGACGATTTGCGCTTTGCGGCGGCAGTGGCTGCGTTCGCCCAGCAACTCAAGGGCGATGGCCGCTACACTGGCAGCATGACGTTGAAAGACACCGCCGCACTGGCCCGCTCGGCGCGGGGCGACGACCCGTTCGGCCTGCGCAACGAGTTCGTGCAACTGGTGGAGTTGGCCCAAAGCCTCAAGCCCTGATCTCGAACACCACATTGCTGTTACTGATAGACCGCGATCGGGAGCAAGCGCCCTCCCACATTTGAACCGCGTTAACTTTACAAAAGGAGTTCGCCCCCTACATGGCTGTTCCAGATGACCCCTCCAGCGACGAAGCATTGCTGGCCCGTTACCGGACCGGTGATGCCGCTGCGTTCGAAGTCTTGTACGCGCGGCATCGCCAAGGTCTGTATCGTTTCCTCGTGTCCCTGAGCAACAAGGCCGAACTGGCTGAGGAAATTTATCAGGAGACCTGGCTCAGCCTGATCCGCAGCGCCAGTCAGCCACAAGGCCGGGCGAGCTTTCGCACATGGCTGTTTCAGATTGCCCGCAATCGCTTGATCGACCACTGGCGCAAGCACGGCATCCACAACCCATTGCACGACAGCTACGACGAGCACCTGCACGCCCAGCTCGACCAAAGCGCCGGCCCCGAGCAGCAATTGAGCCTGAGCCGCGACCAAGCGCGCCTCGACGCGGCCCTGCAAGACTTGCCCGAAGACCAGCGTGAAGTGTTCCTGCTGCGTCTGCATGGTGACCTTGAGGTACCGCAAATCGCCGCGCTCACCCAGACCCCGCTGGAAACCGTAAAAAGCCGCTTGCGCTACGCCCAGCAGAAATTGCGTCGTCTGCTGGCCGAGGAGGTACCTGTATGACTGACTCCCGACACACCCCTGACGACGAGCTGCTCCAGCATTTGCGTCGACACAGCACCGGCGAGCCGCCCGCGTCTCTCGATGCCTTCATCCTCAACGCCGCCCGCCGCGAAGCCCCGGCGCCGCAACCGAGCCTTTGGCAACGCTGGCTGCACGCCTGCCAACGCCCACGCTGGCAAATGGCGTTCGCCACCGTCGCCGGCGTCGCGCTCATGGTCGGCGTGGTCATGCGCTCGCCGGTGCCGCACCCCGAAGTGTCCACCGCGACCTTCTCCGCGCTCCACGACCAAGCCCCACCCCCGGCACCCGCCCCTGCGCCGATGGCGCGTATGGCTGTCGCACCCAAGGCCGAGAGTGCTCAGGCCGAAATCACCGGCTCGCTGGCCCAGGCGCCAGCGGCAAAACCCTTGAGCAAGCGCGCGCCGCCGGGGTTGCCGAGCCTGGAGGACGGGTTGCAGGAAATTGTGAACCTGCGCGCAGCAGGCCAAACCCGAGCGGCGGATGAAAAACTGCTGGCGCTGCACCAGCGTTTTCCCCAGGAAGATCTGCCGGCGCGATTGGAGGCGCTGCAGCCGCGCTGAAACCAGGCTCACGAAAAAAGCCCCAGGTCTCTCAACCTGGGGCTTTTTTACGCTGCGCCCTCAGCGCCGCCCTTCCAGCGCCATGCGCACGGCCAGCCCTGCCAGCACCGTCCCCATCAACCAGCGCTGTACCAACTGCCATAGTGGTTTGGCCGCCAGAAACGAGGCGATGGAGCCCGCCGACAGGGCGATCAACGCGTTAACGCTCACACTGATCATGATCTGGGTAAAACCCAGCACGAGGGACTGCGCCAGCACACTGCCGTGGCCATCGGGCACGATGAATTGGGGCAGCAACGACAGGTATATCACCGCGACTTTCGGGTTCAACAGGTTGGTGACAAAGCCCATCATAAACAACCTGCGCGGCCCGTCCTGAGGCAGATCGCGCAACTGGAACGCCGAACGCCCACCGGGCTTCACCGCTTGCCAGGCCAGGTACAGCAAATACAACGCGCCGCCGAGCTTGAGCGCGTCATACGCAAAGGGCACCGCCATCAGCAGAGCGGTAATACCCAGCGCCGCGCAAAGCATATAAACCACAAAACCCAACGCCACGCCGCCCAGGGAAATCAAGCCCGCGACCCGCCCTTGGCAGATCGAGCGGGAGATCAGATAGATCATGTTCGGGCCGGGCGTCAGCACCATCCCGAGGCAGATCAGACCAAACGCCAGCAGGCTCGACAGTTCGGGCATGGGGTAACTCCTGTAGGTAATGCCAGCCGTGGGCGCGCGGTCGCGGGTGGCGGGATGCGCACGATGGTAGGGCGGCCGAAGGCGGCGCGTTAGATACAGATGGCCCGACAAAACGTCATACAGGCACGCAGCGCTGAGACGGAGCGTCTCAATCGCCCAGCGCTTTCTCAGAGGGCTGATTCAGGGCGTCTCATTCGACGGTGATTGCGGCCAGCGCGGGTTGTGCCACGGATCGCTCTAAAAAACGCCTGTGCGAGGATTTTCGCGCAGCTGGCACCGGCCTTGCTCTGGCCCTCGCAACCCCCCGCGGGGTTTGTCTCTCACTGCCGTTTCAAGGAGCCTTGCCATGACCCTAACGATCAATCCGCAACGCAGCATGCGTGCCGCTGTCTGGCACGGCCGTCACGATATTCGCGTCGAAGACGTTCCCCTGCCCGATGCGCCGCCCGCCGGCTGGGTGCAGATCCGCGTGCAATGGTGCGGCATTTGCGGCTCCGATCTGCATGAGTACGTGGCCGGGCCGGTGTTTATCCCGGTCGATGCGCCGCACCCACTGACCGGCATCAAGGGCCAGTGCATCCTCGGTCACGAGTTCTGTGGCGAAATCGTCGAACTCGGCGCCGGCGTGCAAGGCTTCAGCGTCGGCGAACCGGTGGCGGCCGATGCCTGCCAACATTGCGGCACCTGCTACTACTGCACCCACGGCCTGTACAACATCTGTGAAAACCTGGCTTTCACTGGGCTGATGAACAACGGCGCCTTCGCCGAACTCGTCAACGTACCCGCCAACCTGCTGTACAAGCTGCCCGCCAACTTTCCCGCCGAAGCCGGTGCACTGATCGAGCCCCTCGCGGTGGGCATGCACGCCGTGAAAAAAGCCGGCAGCCTGCTGGGGCAAAACGTTGTAGTGGTCGGCGCCGGCACCATCGGCCTGTGCACCATCATGTGCGCCAAGGCGGCAGGCGCGGCCCAAGTGATCGCCCTGGAAATGTCCGGAGCCCGTAAGGCCAAAGCCAAGGAAGTGGGCGCGACCCACGTACTCGATCCCAACCAATGCGACGCCCTGGCCGAAGTACGCCGCCTCACCGGCGGGCTCGGCGCGGATGTCAGCTTTGAATGCATCGGCAACAAACACACCGCCAAACTCGCCATCGACCTGATCCGCAAAGCCGGCAAATGCGTGCTGGTGGGCATCTTCGAAGAACCCAGCGAATTCAACTTCTTCGAACTGGTGGCCACCGAGAAACAGGTACTGGGCGCGCTGGCCTATAACGGCGAATTCGCCGACGTGATCGCGTTCATTGCCGATGGGCGGCTGGATATCACGCCGCTGGTGACGGGGCGCATACAGCTGGAACAGATTGTGGGGGCGGGTTTCGAGGAACTGGTTAAAAACAAGGAACACAATGTGAAGATCATTGTGTCGCCTGCTCGGGTCTGAAGCGTGGGCTGTGCCCCCACTCCTGACTCCCCAAGCCAGACTGAGGAGGGGGTGGGGGCAAGATTGTCGGTATGAAGCTAAAAGTCTTCGCAGACGGCGGCCTTCAATCACGCATCCACAGGCCAAGTACCGCGACGCACCATCTCCCGGACACGATCAGCGCCGTTGGCCCGAACCAGCAACTCCATGCGTGCTTTCTCGATGTCCTCCGCGCTCCATTGATCGGTCGCCATCGTGGCTTTTTCATGGGACCAACCGTTGTCGTAGTGACGCACTACATACTGCTGCTGGTATTCCCACATCGACGTCCCGGGAATCGGCGTGACGATAAACGGGTTGGCGTAAGCCATGCCGGCGCCCATGAGGTTGACCGCGTAGTCGATGGTGCGGTCGATCAGCTCCAGGCTCTCTACAAAAGGCTTTTGCCCAGGTCCGCCGGGGGGATTGACGAACCCCAGCATGAACCCGCCGGTAACCTGAATGCCGTGCTGGTGCCTCGCCATGGGCGCGACGGCGGATGCCGGTTCGGCTGTTCAGCAACGATGGCTTTCCCAGATGACTGAGTAAGGGCCGCGTGGGCGCGACTGAAAAGCTCGGCCCGTCGCTCTTGATCCTCATGGTTCCCTGCGAAGCTATCAAGTTCATTTCCCTGTCTCCTTACCCGTCGAGATCACCCTGAGGTCGTGCGTGAGCGTGAAGTGGCGATGACCGCCCCCGTAATGATCAACACCGCGGGAATCATCAGGATCGGCTTGGCATCGCTTTGCCCCACGGCAATCAGCAGCAGCGTGGAGAACAGCGGCGCCAGATAAGACAGGGCGCCCAGCATCGATAGGTTTCCGTGCTTGGTCGCGTGGTCCCAGGCAAAAAAAGCCAGGCCCACTGGGCCCAGCCCCAGGGCAATGATTGCGGCCCACTGGCCCGGCCCAGGCCGCACCGTGGTTTCGAAAGCCAGGTGGCAGAGCCCGCCGGCCACTGCCACCAGCCCGCAGATCCCCCCGATGATGCTGCTCGGAACATGGCTGAACCGCCGGTTGAACACCGAATACATCGCCCAGACCCAGGCACACGCAAAGGCTGCGGCGTAACCGACCACCGGCATCGACGCACTGTCACTCCGGGCCCGCAGCTGCATGATGAAGGCCGTCCCCGCCAGGCCGAGCAGGGCGCCCAGCAGTTGACGCTTGCGCAGCGACTCGCCGGTGGCAAAGCTCGACAGCAGCACGATCAGCAGTGGCCACAGGTAGGCAATCAGGCTGGCTTCAGCCGCAGGCGCGGCCTTCAACGCAAAGAAATACAACGCGTGATAGACAAAGATCCCGGCAAAACCCGTGGCCCACACAGGCCAGGGCTGACGCCAACTGCTGAACCCTGCTGCGCCACGCATCCCCAGCACGCATAGGCTGGCCACGAACGCGACCGCGAAGCTCAAAGCCAGTAACTGAAAGGCCGGGATGCCGGCGGTCAAGGTGGTCAAAAGCGCCAGGCACGCCCACAAAAACACGGCAATCACCCCGATCAGCGTCGCACTGGCTGCGCCCTTGGCAAGGGTGATGGATGGGTTGGAAATGCTCATGTAAGCCCCGTCTGCGGATAATCCTCAAGCGGGAACAATAGAAAGGTTGAGAGAGCGAGTATTGATCAGGCCCGCCAAAGAATTGTTCGGGACTGCTGTTTTTTCAGGGAGCGCGCCCTTGTTTACGCACCACGGCCGGCGTCAGATGGCGGGCTTTCTTCAGGGCATGGGTTAACGCACTTTGGTCGGCGTACCCGGCGCGGTGCGCAATATCAATGATCGACAAAGACGTTTGGCGCAGCAGATCAATGGCCAGATTCAGGCGCAAGTTCGCGATATGCGAGAACGGCGTGGTGTTCAGGTGCTGCGCGAATAGCACATACAAGCGCCGCTCACTGGTGCCCGCATAACGCGCAATATCATGCACCGTCAGGGCGCTGCCCAAGTGCTTCTCGATGTAGGCCAACGCACGAGCGAGAATGAACTGACCGGGATCGCTCCGCGCAACCTCGGGCTGCAATAACGAACACAACAACAACCGACTCCAGGACTCGGCCATCGCGAGCGACCCGACCAACTGTGGCCCGTTGCAACTGGCGTAATCGAGCAAATGCCGTATATCGGGCCTGACCGCAAAAAAGCGCTTGTCGTTGAGTGGGTCAAATGACGCAACCGTACCCTTCTGAGCCTCGCCACGCTCGGTCGAGACGTCCAGCACCAGGAAACGGTTATGGGTATTGGCCAGGAACGTATGCCGAGCCCCAGCAGAAATCACCACCCCCTGACTCGCATCGACCTTGCCACCTCGCCCGTCGACCTCGATCTCCATCGACCCGGATTGAGGGAGCACGATTTGATGGAAGTCGTGCTGGTGAAGCTCGACCTGACCAGAGTAGGAGCGTAATGAGAGGGAGAGCGATTGGGGGGTGGTGGTGCTCATCCGTGAGTCTCCGGGGGTGAGGGGGGTATCGTATGTCAGTGCTCTGGTTGGATGCCAGACTGTATGTGGGGGGAGGGATTTTGCTGGGCTTGAGGTTGTGTTTATGAGGACGTTAAGGCGTGTGATTCAACGGTGCGACGGGGGGACTTGCGGGGGGAAGGGCAGTGGTAAACCGTTAGGAACAAGAAAGCCCGCACTAGGCGGGCTTCTTGAGGTGTTCCGTAGACTGTCGGAGACAGGTCTAAACAGCTATATGGTGCACCCGGCGGGATTCGAACCCACGACCCCTGCCTTCGGAGGGCAGTACTCTATCCAGCTGAGCTACGGATGCAATGCGGGCGCCATGATACTCATCTGGCCGGGGGGCGTCCAGTTGCAGGGCGGTGAAGGGGCAAATCAGGGCAGGGTCTTACGTCTGCGGTGTCGCTGAGGGCTTGCCCGCTTGATGTCGCCGCCCGGTCCATGGGGGCTGGGTTCAGGACTGTGGCACAGCCGTGAACTGATGCGGCGGGTGGCCGTGGGGTGGTTTGGGGGCTTTTTGCTGGGTCGTTCTGTTCTGCTCATGCCAACGCGTCAAGGCGTCAGCGCCGCCCTCGGCGTGGGCAAACACTGGCAGGGTGATGATTGAAGCGAGCGCGATCCACTTGATTAACGTGTTCATTCTGCAAGTACCTTCGTGAGTGGGAATAAGCAGTCGGCAATACCGCGAAAGCGGCCGACCTTCAGGTGATGGCCGTCGTTGCGTTTTCGTATCGCTCCAGCAGCCAGGCCAGGTTTCGGTAACGCGCCGCCCACTGCTCGGCGCCCAGCCGCTGCATGGACTTGGCTGCTCTGCGTGCTTGTGCGGCGCCGATGGCGGTGTGGTGCGTCGACCGGGTCAGCCTTCTATTGGCCGTGGCTGCGCAGCGGGCAATCGGCGAGCCGGGGGGCAGGCGACGTGTGTGGCGTTGGAGTCGTGCGAGTTCGCGGCTGAGTTGGAGCGATAGATAGCCAGCCTCGTAATCCCCCTGACGGTGGGCGCCCAACAGGCTTTTCAAGGCGACGATGCGGTGCTGCTGTTGCGCTTGCCACCGGCGATGATTGAGCGTGTCTGCTCGATGCAGAAGCCGGCGCGTTGCGTGTAGCAGCGAGCGCTTGAGTGCCTGCACGGTGTGCTGGGGCTTTTTGGGAACAATGTTGAACGCCAGAAGACAGATGCCCATCGCGACAAACCAGGCGAGCGCTTGGTTGACGAAGTCGGCGAAGTCGTAATGAGCGGTCGCGCCGGTGCTGACCAGCGTGTTGAACGCAATCAGGTAGGCGATCCCGATGAGGGCTTGACGAGGTCGGGTGGTGGCGTGAATGCCGAATGACCAGAACACCGCCAGCATCACTACAAGCAGTGGAAAGCCATTGATCGCCGGCATCAGTAAAAATTTGCACACCAGTGCGGCCAGCGTGGCGTAAAAGGTCCCTTTGATAAAACCGATGATGCCTTGAACCGGGTCGGGCGCCGCAGCCGATAGCGTGCAGCAGGGCCCCAGCACCGCCAGCAGGGTGGGGCCTTGATTCCAGCCGCTCAGGTACCACACGGCACCGGCGACCAGGGTGGCACCCAAGGCACGCAGACCGTTGCGAGCGGCGTCCTGATAGTTGCGATGAAACCCCTTCACCGTTTGGCGCGCTTGAGTGTCGCGCTCAAGGCTGGAGAAGCTGTGCAGGGCGGCATGCAGATCCGCAAGCTGCTCGCGCAAGCGCTCCACCCCTAACGCCGTGAGGGCAGAGGCTGCGCGAAGGCCGCCAACCGTTTCCTCGTTCTCAAGCGCGCTCATTGCTTGTTTCACCCGATCCGCCGCCGTAGTGAAGTCGAGGGTGCGATCGTCCAACGCCTCGCCCAGGTGCCGAAGCGCTTTACTGATCCGGTTAAAAAACAAACACCCCGGGGCATCGTGATCGTCCAGGCGTATATCCATAACGGCCGACTGCAATTGAGCGAGACCGGTTTGAATCACGGGCAGGCGCGTCCGGATAAGCACGGACTCACCCCAGCCGATGCCGAGAAGCTCATCCACTTTGCCGATGTCCATCGACAGCTGCGCGCGCCGCGCGGCCAGCTCGGGTGTTTCTTCGTTGGTGAACCGATCAGCCAACTGGTGTGCAGCGCGGGCAGACACGTCGACCAGCGCGTTCAGCAGCTTGCGATCAATGGTTTTACGACTGCCCAGCGTGGCAATAAGGCTGAGGCTGAACACGCCGACCACCACGGCGGTGCCTCGGGTCACGATGTGATCGAAGCCTTGCTCGGGGGCGACAATGGCGGGGCCCAACGCCAGGCACACGGTGTAGCCGGCGACTACCGCCGCAGTTGCCTGGTAATGCCGCAGCAGCGTCATTGCCGCCACACATAAGCCGAGCCACAGGCCGACGCCGAACATGAACAGCAACATCTGCTGGGCAAACATGCCCAGCAGAATAAAGGCCGCAGTCACCCCGATAAGCGTTCCAACCATACGGTTGAAGCCCTTGCCGACCACCGCCCCTTGCACCGGATGCACCAGCAGGAGCACGGTGGAGGCCGCAGAAAAAGGCGAGTCCAGTTGCAACTCAAAACCCAGCCAAAGCGCAAGGGTCGCGGCGATGATGCTGCGCAACACATACGCGAAGGTATCGGCCGTACACGGTAGAGGTAATGAGGCGAGCGCGCGGCGGACATACTCGGCCATCACATAAACCCCTGCAGCCAGTGGGTGAACCTCCAGTGCGACGGCGACTGCGCATCGACGATCTCAACGCTCGCCGTCATCCCCGCCGCCAGTTCGACCCCGGCCGGAACGTTATCCAGTTCGATGCGTACAGGCACGCGCTGGGCCAGTCGTATCCAGCTGAACGTCGGGCTGACTTGAGGTAACCCGCTGTCGTTGCGCAGTTCATTGCCATCGGCGATCCCGCGTCCGATGCTGGCGACGTGTCCCTTGAGCAGTGGCGAGAAGCCCATCAATTTGATGGCTGCGGGCGCGCCTTCGCGGATGTTGGAGAGCTTGGTCTCTTCGAAATAGCCAGTGACCCAAAAGCTATGGCCATCGACCACGAACAGATTGGTATGGCCGTGGGCGGCGTAATCGCCTGGCTGTAAGCGCAGTTGAGTGACATAGCCGTCTACGGGGGAACGCAGGGTCGTGCGCTCCAGGTCCAGCCGCGCTCTGGCCAATTGGCCCTGCGCGGCATCGAGGCGAGCCTTGGCGACGTTCAGGGCGCGAGCGGCGTTGTCGATTTCCTCGCGGGCAATGGCGTCCCCGAGGCGAGTGCGACGTTTGAATTGTTCGTTGCGTTGCTCAAACACACTTTGCGCTTCGGCCAGCTCTGCCGCCCGTTGGCGCTGGGCCAGCAAATAGTCGCGCTGGTCGATGCGGTAGAGCAGATCGCCTTTGGACACCCATTGATTATCAGCCACCGCCAGGTGTTCGACCTGGCCGGACACCTCTGGGGCTATGCGAATAACTTGAGCGCTGACCCGCCCATCCCGGGTCCAGGGCGCCAACACATAGGCACGCCACAGCTGCATGCACAGGGCGAGGGCGACAAGGCCCAAGGCCAGGGTCGCGGAGGCTTTCAGGCATTTGACGACAGACAAAGGCGGCCTCACTCAAACCGTCAGAAACAGCGTGGCCAAGATGATCAGCAGCACAAAAAAGCGCGACAGGCTGGGATGCCATGTCCACTCCAAGGGGCCGTCGACTAAATGTTTCAACGCCTGGTAAGCGAGGGCCGAGGCGATCAGATAGGCCAACAACGGAGGGATGTAGAGGTTCGCAATCGACAGTTCACTCAGCATCTTCATCACCGTAAATCGATGGGCTCGCAGGGAGCGAGCGCTACTGGATGAGAATGCTACGCAACAACCGGAGGTGCCGATATCGACTACACTGCCAATTAATAATCAAATCCGGTCAATGTGAGAGATGCCAATGCAGGACGTTCAGCACCCGCCACTGGAGCAATTCGAACTGGACGACCTCGGTCAGCCCGCCGTGGCGCTGATGCTGACCACGCAGCAGCACGCCAGGGAGTTTCCCGTGCATGAGCACCGCAAAGGCCAACTGGTCGTGGCCTGTCGCGGCGGCATCGTTTGTACGGTGGAGAATGGGGTGTGGATGGTGCCACCGGGGTTCGGTGTGTGGATTCCGGCCGGTGTGTCCCACAGCAACCGGGTCACGGCGAATGGGCAAGTGTGCTTTCTGCTGGTTGAACCTGAGGCGGCGGCGCTGCCCGATCAATGCTGCACATTGGCGTTGTCACCGGTGATTCTTGAACTGATCTTTCATCTCAGCGCGCAGGACCAGGCGTACCCGGCGGACTCTCCCACGGCTCGGTTGACCAGCGTATTGCTCGAACAGCTGGAAATGGCGCGCTGCGAGCAGTTGTACCTGCCCCTTCCTGCCGCTTCCCCCTTGCGTACCATCGCCAAGGCCCTGGCGCAGGACCCTTCCAACCGCTCGACCATCGCCGATTGGGCGCGGCAGGTGGCCATGAGCGAGCGCTCCCTGGCTCGGCTGGTCAAAAGCGAAACCGGCCTGACCTTTGGTCAGTGGCGTCGGCAATGGCAGTTGATCGTGGCATTGCAGAGCCTGGCGGAAGGAGAGACCGTCCAACGCACTGCCGAAGTGCTGGGTTATGAGTCGGTGAGCTCTTTTATCAGCATGTTCCGAAAGACCCTGGGCGCGTCGCCGGCGCGGTACGTGCGCAGTACTGGCATGGCCAAGACTTCGGCAGCGCCTACGCTGGTCAGATAACGTCAGCGAATTCGCCGTTTTCGTTCTTTTTTTCGAACATCCTATTGCCCTGCACCCCCATTGATCCTAGGATTCGTTTGAGATTTCAAACGCTCTGTCTCCCGTGCGCTTTTTTCGCTTCACTCGCGCGCAGGGGCTGATTTCCCTGACGGCAGCCCACAAGGCGCCTTTCAACAACTCTAATTCGCTCCGCGTGCGCGCGGTGCTGTTAAGGAAACCCGACATGCAGCTTAAAGATGCCCAGTTGTTCCGCCAGCAAGCCTTTATCGATGGCGCTTGGGTCGACGCGGACAACGGCCAGACCATCAAGGTCAACAACCCGGCCACCGGTGAGATTCTCGGCACCGTGCCAAAGATGGGCGCCGCAGAAACCCGCCGCGCCATCGAAGCCGCCGACAAGGCGCTGCCAGCCTGGCGCGCACTGACCGCCAAGGAGCGCGCCAACAAGCTGCGTCGTTGGTTCGAACTGCTGATCGAAAACCAGGAAGACCAAGGGCGAAATCGTCTACGCCGCGTCCTTTATCGAGTGGTTCGCTGAAGAAGCCAAACGCATCTACGGTGACGTGATCCCCGGCCACCAGCCCGACAAGCGCCTGATCGTGATCAAGCAGCCGATCGGCGTGACCGCTGCGATCACCCCGTGGAACTTCCCGGCCGCGATGATCACCCGCAAAGCCGGCCCGGCCTTGGCCGCCGGTTGCACCATGGTCATCAAACCGGCTTCGCAAACCCCATTCTCGGCCCTGGCCCTGGTGGAACTGGCGCACCGTGCCGGTATCCCGAAAGGCGTGTTGAGCGTGGTCACCGGCAGCGCCGGCGACATCGGCGGCGAACTGACCAGCAACCCGATCGTGCGTAAATTGTCCTTCACCGGCTCGACCGAAATCGGTCGCCAGTTGATGGCCGAATGCGCCAAGGACATCAAGAAAGTGTCCCTGGAACTAGGCGGCAACGCGCCGTTTATCGTGTTCGACGACGCCGACCTGGATAAGGCTGTCGAAGGCGCGATCATCTCCAAGTACCGCAACAACGGCCAGACCTGCGTCTGCGCCAACCGCCTCTACATCCAGGATTCGGTATACGACGCGTTCGCGGAAAAACTCAAGGTGGCGGTGGCCAAGCTCAAGATCGGCAACGGTATGGAAGAAGGCACCACCACTGGCCCGCTGATCGACGAAAAAGCCGTGGCCAAGGTGCAGGAGCACATCGCCGATGCGGTGAAGAAGGGCGCCAAGCTGCTCAGCGGCGGTAAGGTGATTGAAGGCAACTTCTTCGAGCCGACGATCCTGGTCGATGTGCCTAAAGACGCTGCCGTGGCCAAGGAAGAAACCTTCGGCCCGCTGGCGCCGCTGTTCCGCTTCAAAGACGAAGCCGAAGTGATCGCCATGTCCAACGACACCGAATTCGGCCTGGCTTCCTACTTCTATGCTCGCGACCTGGGCCGTGTGTTCCGCGTGGCCGAAGCCCTGGAATACGGCATGGTCGGCGTCAACACCGGGTTGATCTCCAACGAAGTGGCGCCGTTTGGCGGCATCAAGGCCTCGGGCCTGGGCCGTGAAGGGTCCAAGTACGGGA
>Ga0308163_10002778_pt1 | contig 15465 bp, 11 predicted proteins | sample PhyTR1_FD_201037 | JGI IMG/M metagenome (GOLD analysis project Ga0308163, IMG submission 201037) | Phyllosphere microbial communities from UC Gill Tract Community Farm, Albany, California, United States - DLSLT.R1 | ecosystem: Host-associated > Plants > Phyllosphere > Unclassified | place: USA...
GAATATCTCGCTTCGATCCAGCGCTTCCGTAATGTCGTTGAGCAGTATCCGACCACCAACCAGATCGAGGAAGCGCTGGCGCGTCTCGTCGAAGCCTATTATGCCATGGGCGTGGTGCAGGAAGCGCAGACGGCGGCAGCGGTTCTCGGTCACAATTATCCTGACAGCAAGTGGTACAAGGACAGCTTCGATCTGCTGAAGAACGGCGGCGTCTCGCCGCAGGAATCGCAGGAAAGCTGGATTTCCAAGGCCGGCAAGAAACTGCTGCTCGGCTCGTCCTGATCATAGACGGTTCCTCCGTCGTCTTGCGAGAGATGTAAACACCCATGCTCGTCCAGCTTTCGATCCGTGACATCGTCTTGATCGAGCGGCTCGACCTCGGCTTCTCGGCCGGTCTTTCCGTGCTCACCGGTGAAACCGGGGCAGGGAAATCCATATTGCTCGACAGCCTGTCGCTGGCGCTCGGTGGGCGCGGCGATGGCTCGCTGGTGCGCCATGGCGAGGACAAGGGGCAGGTCACCGCCGTGTTCGACGTGGCCATGACCCATCCAGCTCGGCTGATGCTGCGCGAAAACGGCATCGATGATGATGGCGATCTGATTTTCCGCCGGGTGCAGTCGGCGGATGGCCGTACCCGCGCCTATGTCAACGACCAGCCGGTCAGCGTCCAGTTGATGCGCCAGGCGGGCCAATATCTCGTTGAGATTCACGGCCAGCATGACGATCGCGCCCTGGTGGATACCGGCGCTCACCGGCTGCTGCTCGATGCCTTTGCCGGCCTGACTGAAGAGGCGCAGGCGCTTGGCGAGAGCTATCGCCGCTGGCGCGAGGCCGAACGGAGCTTCAAGACCCACAAAGCCAAGGTTGAAGCCGCCGCCCGCGAGGCCGACTATCTGCGCGCCTCCGTCGAGGAACTGGAGGGCCTTAGCCCGCAGGACGGCGAGGAAGAGGATCTGGCCGAACGCCGCTCGCGCATGCAGAAATCTGAGCGAATCGCCGGCGACATTGCCGAAGCCAGCGAATTCCTGAACGGTAATGGCTCGCCCGTGCCGATGATCGCTTCGCTGATGCGGCGGCTGGAGCGCAAGAGCGCCGAGGCGCCAGGTTTGCTGGAGGATACGGTCAGTCTGCTGGAATCCGCCCTCGATACGCTGTCGAGCGCGCAGATGGAGGTCGAATCGGCGCTCAGGCGCACTGAATTCGATCCGCGAGAACTGGAGCGGGTCGAGGAGCGCCTGTTTGCGCTGCGTGCCGCCGGTCGCAAATATTCGGTCATGGTCGCGGACCTTCCGGCGCTTGCCGAAAAGATGATCACCGATCTGGCTGATCTCGATGCCGGCGAGGAAAAGCTCGGCAAACTGGAAAAGGCTGTGACCGAGACCAAGGCCGCCTATTTCTCCGCTGCCAAGTCCCTGTCCGACAAGCGCAGCAATGCGGCGGCCTCGCTTGCCGATGCTGTCATGCAGGAATTGCCGGCCCTGAAGCTGGAGCGCGCCCGCTTCATGGTCGAAGTGACCGCGGACGGCGACAATGCGACGGCCGATGGCATTGATGTCGTGGAATTCCATGTCCAGACCAATCCCGGCACGCGGCCTGGCCCGATCATGAAGGTCGCCTCCGGTGGCGAATTGTCCAGGTTCCTGCTTGCCTTGAAGGTGGCGCTAGCCGATCGTGGCTCGGCGCCGACCCTGGTGTTTGACGAGATCGACACGGGTGTCGGTGGTGCTGTGGCCGACGCTATCGGCCAGCGGCTGAAACGGCTCTCGGAGCGGGTGCAGGTGCTCTCCGTTACCCATGCGCCGCAGGTGGCAGCGCGGGCGGCCACGCATCTCCTCATCTCCAAGGGACCGGCAAGCGACGGCAGCGAGAAGATCGCCACCCGTGTGGCGATGATCGGACCCGACCACCGTCGCGAAGAAATCGCTCGCATGCTGGCCGGCGCCTCCGTCACCGACGAGGCGAGGGCGGCTGCGGCGAAGTTGCTGGCCGGCGATCACTGACGGGTATTGACGCCGCAGAGCTTGCTCGCAACAATCCGCGTTCAGTCGTTCGGTTCTTCGGCGGCGGGCGCGACGAGGGGAACAAAGCCATGTGCCAGACGTTTGCGCCCATCTACCTCAAGTCCGTGCTGCGTCTTGCCGCATTCTCCTGCCTCCGTTCCCCCGGTCCTTGATGCTCGACCTGATTTCTCACTACTGGCCGCATCTTCTATTCATCCTGTCGACGGTGATGGGCACGGTTGCGGCCGTGCATGCAGCCATGACCAAGCGCGACGTGCGATCGGCGATTTCCTGGGTCGGGGTGATCATCCTCTCGCCGGTCATCGGCGCGCTGATCTACGCGATGGCAGGCGTCAACCGCATGCGCCGCGCCTCCTATATGGCGCGCAGGGCGTTGCGCCGCAGCCAGATGGAAGGCGTGCTGTCGCATTACGCCGTTGCGGAAGGCGAAGTTAGTGCGCAATTCGGCGGTAGGCTCGAGGCGCTGCGGCATCTGGGCGAGCGGGTCACCCGTCATCCGCTGACGTCAGGTAACCGGTTGGTGCCACTTTCGAGTGGCGATGCGGCCTATGACGCGATGTGTGCGGCAATCGATGCCGCCCAGCACAGCGTGTTGCTGGAGACCTATATTTTCGATCGCGATTCCATCGGATTGCGGGTTGCCGATTGCCTGATTGCGGCGCGGCGACGCGGCGTCGAGGTGCGGGTGCTGATCGATGCGGTCGGGGCGCGCTACAGCGTGCCGAGCATTGTCGGCTATCTCGAGGAAGGCGGTGTTCGTGTCGCGTCGTTCAACGGCAAGGTCATCGTTGGTCTGAGATTGCCCTATGCCAATCTGCGCACCCATCGCAAGATCCTGGTCGTCGACGGTGCTGTTGGCTTCATGGGTGGCATGAATATTCGCGAGGCCTTTGCAGGGCCGCACGCGGCGCGCGATACGCATTTCCACGTCACCGGGCCTGTTGTCGCCGAACTGTTTTCCGTGGCGGCCGACGACTGGCATTTTGAGACGGAGGAGGCGCTCAACAACGAGGCCTGGCAATTGCATCTTGCCGCCGGCGAGGCAGGAGCGACGCCATTCGCCCGCGCGGTCGTGTCAGGGCCGGATGCGCATCTGGAAAGCAATCACCGCATGCTGACCGGCGCCTTTTCGGTGGCCGAGCATTCGATCCGCATCATGTCTCCCTATTTCCTGCCCGATAGTATTTTTCTGTCCGCCTTGGCGACCGCAGCGCGCCGTGGCGTGGCGGTGGAGATCATCGTACCCTCCAAAAACAATCTTGCCGTTGTCAGCCATGCGATGAATGCGCAGTTCGAGCAGATCATCCGCGATGGCTGCCGGATCTTTCGCTCGGCTGGACCGTTCGATCATTCCAAGCTTTTGGTCGTCGATGACAAATGGGCCTTTGTCGGCTCTTCCAATCTCGACGCCCGGTCGCTGCGGTTGAATTTCGAAATCGATCTGGAAGTCTATGATGAAGAATTTGCCGGCTTCGTTGCTGCCCGCATGGATGAGAGCCGCGAGGGCGCCGAGGAGGTGACGCTGGAGGCGCTGCATAACAGGCCGTTCCTGCTGAAACTGATGCAGCGGGTGCTGTGGCTAGGGTCGTTGATGCTGTGAAACGGTGGACATGCAAAGTCTGAAACTTATTTCCCAGAGCTTGTCAGGGAAAAGTGGAAACCGGTTTTCCCGAAGAGACAAGCGAAATCAAAAGAGGTTAGAGCCGGCAGGTTCGATCTGAACCTGACAGGCTCCTAGATGGTCATGACGAAAAAGCCTCACTCCCTTCGCCGGCAAATGCTGACTTCGCTGCGCAATCGCCGCAGCCGGCCGTCGGCTGGCATGGACAACGCGGCAAAGGAACGGCCAGGCCTGCTGGTTGCTTCCTACAATGTCCACAAATGCGTTGGCATTGACGGCAAATTCGATCCGGAGCGGATCGCCCATGTAATCCGCGAGATCGGCCCCGACGTGATCGCGCTGCAGGAGGCCGATCAGCGATTCGGCGAGCGGCTTGGGCTGCTAGATTTGCAGCGGCTGCAGGGGGAGACGGGCCTTAGTCGGGTCGCCGTGTCGGGTCTTGCAAAAAGCCATGGCTGGCGCGGCAATGTGCTGCTGTTTCGCGAAGGCGTGGTGCGCAATGTGCATCCTTTCGTGCTGCCGGGGCTGGAGCCGCGCGGCGCGGTGGTGGCGGAAATCGAGCTCAGCGGCGGGCGCGAACTCAGGATCATCGCCGCGCATCTCGGTCTGTTGCGCTGGGCGCGCCGCCAGCAGGCAGATTTCATTCTCGGCCTGATGCGCGAGCGGGCGGATTGCCCGACCGTGCTGATGGGCGATTTCAACGAATGGCGGGTCGGGCCGGGTTCTGCGCTCAACCGGCTGGAGCCGATGTTCGGCCCGTTGCCGCCGCCGGTCCCAAGCTTTCCGGCGAGGCTGCCGGTGCTGGCGCTGGACAGGATCATGACCAACCGCCCCGGGTTGATCGCCGAGATGCAGGTGCATGACAGCCCGCTCGCCCGGCTCGCGTCCGACCATCTGCCGCTGAAAGCGTGGATCGATCTCGACAAGGCGACCATGCCGACCGCATGAGCTCTTTTTTTTCAGGTAATTTCGGGTAAGACCTGAACGCGTTATCAGGGAGAGAGCCATGGCGGATGCATTGATCGCGGTCGAGGATTTGAGCGAAGAGCAGGCGAGGGCGGAATTGACCCGGCTGGCCGCCGCCATTGCCCATCACGACGCGCTCTATCACGGCAAGGACCAGCCGGAGATTTCCGACGCCGACTACGATGCACTGAAACGCCGCAATGACGCGATTGAGGCGCGGTTCCCGACGCTGGTGCGCACCGATAGCCCCTCGCAGCGCGTGGGTGCTGCACCCGTCGGCATCTTCTCTCAGGTCACCCATGCCCGACCGATGCTGTCGCTGGACAACGTGTTTTCCGATGAGGACGTCACGGATTTCGTCGCTTCCGTCTATCGGTTTCTCGGCGTCATGCCTGACAATTCCATCGCGTTTACCGCCGAACCTAAGATCGACGGCTTGTCGATGTCGATCCGCTACGAGAACCGCAAGCTCAAGACGGCGGCGACGCGCGGCGACGGTGCGACCGGCGAGAATGTCACGGCCAATATCCTGACCATCAAGGAAATCCCGACCGAGCTTCCAGCTGACGCGCCTGACGTGGTGGAAGTGCGCGGTGAAGTCTATATGGCGAAAAGCGACTTCCTGGCGCTCAACGCGCAAATGGAGGCCGAGGGCAAGCAAACCTACGTCAATCCGCGCAACACGGCAGCAGGTTCGCTGCGCCAGCTCGATCCCAAGGTGACGGCCAGCCGCAAGCTGAAATTCTTTGCCTATGCCTGGGGCGAAATCAGCACCATGCCGGCCGAGACGCAATCGGGCATGGTCGAGGCCTTCAAGCGCTGGGGTTTTCCGATCAATCCGCTGACACGCAGGCTGTCTTCCGTCGAGGAGATCATTGCCCATTACCGCGAGATCGGCTTGCAGCGCGCCGATCTGGATTATGACATCGATGGCGTGGTCTACAAGGTCGACCGGCTGGACCTGCAGGCACGGCTCGGCTTTCGCTCGCGCTCACCGCGCTGGGCGACGGCACATAAGTTTCCGGCAGAGCAGGCCTTTACCAAGGTAGAGGCCATCGACATTCAGGTGGGCCGCACCGGCGCCTTGACGCCGGTGGCGCGGCTGGAGCCGATCACCGTCGGCGGCGTGGTCGTGACCAATGCGACGCTGCACAATGCCGACTATATCGAAGGCATTGGCAATGGCGGCGAACGCATCCGCGAAGAGGGCCATGATATCCGCATCGGCGATACGGTGATCGTGCAACGGGCCGGCGATGTCATTCCGCAGGTTCTGGACGTGGTGCTGGAGAAGCGACCGCAAACGGCGGTCAAATACGAATTTCCCAAGACCTGCCCGGTCTGCGGCAGCCATGCCGTGCGCGAAAAGAACGAGAAGACCGGCAAGCTCGATTCGGTCACGCGCTGCACTGGCGGCTTCGTCTGCTCGGCTCAGGCCAAGGAGCATATCAAGCACTTCGTCTCCCGCAATGCCTTCGACATCGAGGGTCTCGGCACCAAGCAGGTGGACTTCTTCTTCGACAGCGAAGATCCGGCGCTGCAGATCCGCACCGCGCCCGAGATTTTCACGCTGAAGAAGCGGCAGGAAGGCTCGACGCTGACCAAGCTGGAAAACATCGAGGGTTTCGGACGGGTCAGCGTGCGCAAGCTGTTCGAAGCAATCGATGCAAGGCGCGAAATTGCCCTTAACCGCTTCATCTTCGCGCTTGGCATTCGCCATGTCGGTGAAACCACGGCCAAGCTGCTGGCGCGATCCTATGGCTCCTACACCGCCTTTGCCGAGGCCATGCAGCAGGCGGCTCCGAAATTCGGGGAGGCCTGGAACGAGTTGAACAGCATCGAGGGCATCGGCGAAGTGGTCGCCGCCTCGATTGTCGAGTTCTTCAAGGAACCTCGCAATCTCGACGTGGTCTCACGGCTGCTGGAAGAAGTGACGCCGCTTGATGCGGAAGCGGTGGTGGCCGGTGATAGTCCCGTTGCCGGTAAGACGGTGGTTTTCACCGGCTCGCTGGAGCGCTTCACCCGTGACGAGGCCAAGGCCCGTGCCGAAGGTCTCGGTGCCAAGGTAGCGGGGTCGGTGTCGAAAAAGACCGATTACGTGGTGGCAGGTCCCGGCGCCGGCTCCAAGCTGGACAAGGCGCGCGAGCTTGGCGTTGCCGTGATGACCGAGGATGAATGGCTGGACCTGATCGGCGGTTGACCAATGCGATTCTAACGCCTTGATGAGGCATTCGCCGCGTTGGTAGAGGCTCTCAAATTTCAGCTGGGCGTTATGTAATGCCCTGCTGCGTCATGCAGTTTGTCAAACGCATTTGGACTGCGGCCTCAATAAAAATCTGCTGCATAATTTTTTTCCTGAATCGATTCCGGTTTAAGGAATTATGCAATAGTGCGGGCGCATGTCTTTCAATGCGCAGAGGAAATCTGGGCCAGGGCTGTTTTCGCCGAGGGGTATCGAGGCGGAGCACCTTGCGGTTTTGATCTTGTTCATGCCGGGTTTGTCACGTCGCTCGACGTCTTTTTCGGCATCGATATCGTGGGGACATTATGCGTTTATTGACAAGTTTTATATGCGGCGTGGCCGCTCTTACCATGGCTTCAACCGTTTCTGCTGCATCCGGTAGCCACCGTTTTCTATTCGTCAACAAGACCAACTCGGCAATCATCCGGCTAACCTTCCGTTCCATAGACGGCAAGGGCGGCAAGGTGGAAGTTTTGAATGGCCATAGTGTCGGCAAGAACCAAAGCCGCATCGTGACCGTACCGAACGACGGCACCTGCAAATATGGCGTGCTGGGAGAGATGGAGCAGGATTCCGGCTATTATGACCTGATGAGCAAGGCCGATCTTTGCAATCTGGGTCAGTTTACGCTGCGAGGCAAGTAAGCCGAGGGGCGTTTATCTGAAATGAAGGTGAGTGAGCCGGTGCGTTTGGAGTGGGCGGTTATCCCTTGACGATGCCCCCGTTCCGGCCGCCGGCTGACCACCGTTCAAAATTTGTCCAAGACTTTACGAGTGCATGGCGGAACCGGAAGCGCAGTTCCTCAATTCGAATGTCATATGGCGGCCGCAGGCAGGTTGCCCCATAGTTTCCTCCCAGTCTTTAGCCGGTCTCCTGTCGATGTCCATGAACGGGCATCTTTGTGGTTTTCTGCAGTGATCCATTGTCGGATGCGGCCCGTAGTCAGAGGAACAGGTCAAGGATGTAATTGATGTTTCATGTAATTTTCGGTCTTCCGTGGTTGATTGTGCTTATGCGCTTCATCGAGCCCTTGCCGTGGCTATGGTCGGTGAAAACGATTGTGGCGATCATTCTGCTGCTCGCCTCTCAGTATCATCTGATCAGCCGGATTAGCTCCGGCTCTGTCTTCTCGCCCGAATTGCCCAGGCCGGCGATCATTGCGTTTAATTTTTTGCTCGGGGCACTCTTCCTTCTGGCTCTGTTTCAAATTGCTCTCGATCTGGTCTCCCTTATGCTTATGGCGGTGAAGGGTCATTTTCCGCTGGTGCCTCCGGTCCTGCGCTATATCGTTGGAGGCGTCGCGCTTGCGCTGTCTGCCATCGGTGTCGGGCAGGCCATTCGCGTGCCGCCTTTAAAGGATATCGAGATTGCCATTCTCAAGCTGCCGCCGGCTTTTGACGGTTATCAGCTCATCCAACTGACCGATCTGCATATCAGCCGCTTGTTTCCGGCACCGTGGGCGGCGGCTGTCGTCTCCAAGGCAAACGAACTTGACGCCGACATGATCGTGATTAGCGGCGACCTCATCGACGGCGATCTCGATCATCGCCGCGCCGATGTCGAGCCGCTGGCGACGCTCAGGGCGCGCGATGGTGTCTATGCCATTCCCGGCAATCACGAATATTTCTTCGATCAGGGCGCCTGGATGGCTCACTTTAAGGGACTTGGGCTGACGATGCTCGAAAACGCTCATGTCGTGATCGAGCGCGAAGGTCAGCGGTTGACCTTGGCTGGGGTCAACGATCTTTCCGCCGCCCGGGCAGGCTCTCCCGTGTCGGATCTGGCTCTTGCCATCAGGAATGCGCCCGCCGATGCGCCGATCATTCTCCTCGATCACCAGCCGATGCAGGCTCAAAGATCGGCCGCCGCGGGTATCGCCCTGCAGCTCTCAGGCCATACCCATGGTGGAATGATCGTCGGCTTTGACCGGTTGTTTGCCCGTGCCAATAACGGCTTCGTCTCCGGCCTTTATCAGGTCGGCGCCATGCAGCTTTATGTCAACAACGGCACCGCCCTCTGGCCGGGCTTTGCCCTGCGGCTCGGCAAGCCGTCGGAACTGACGCGCATTACGTTGAGGCGGAGCGATTGACGGGGCGGCCAGTTCTGTTCGCGGTAATAGAAAAAGCCCGGACACGCTTTCGCGTGCCCGGGCTTTGAATTCTCGCCTCAGCCCTTCGGCTTGAAGCTCTTCTTCTTGGCGCCGGCCGGACCGTCGAACTTGGCCTTCGGCTTGTCGCCATAAGATGGCTTGCCGCTTTTACCGGCATAGGCGGGCTTGTCGCCCTTCGGCTTGCCAGACCAGTCTGTCTTAGGCTTGTCCCAGCTTTTGCTGTCGCCCGAAGCATTGGACTTTTTCTTAGACGAGGCTGGCTTGGAATCACCCCAGACGTCGGCATCGGCCTTGGCCATGTCGTCCTTGTAGACGCGGCGTTCCGGGGCTTCGCTCTTGGCAGCATAGGGCTTCTTGTCGCCATAGGCGGCGCGCGGCTTGCGCTCGGCAAAGTCGCTGTCGTCGCGCGGCGGGCGTGCGGCGCGTTCCTTTGGCGGGGCATTGAAATCGGGCATGCCGGGCAATTGCTTGACGACAATGCCGCGTTCCAGCGTCTTGTTGGGGCCAAGCGCTGTCAGGAACTGGTCGAGATTGGCTTGCGCGATTTCCACGAAGGTCTCTTCCGGCTGCATTTTAATAGCGCCGATTTCATTCTTGGTGATGTTGCCGTTGCGGCAAAGCATCGGGATCAGCCAGCGCGGCTCGGCGCTCTGCCGGCGGCCGACCGACAGCGAAAACCAGACGCTGGGGCCGAATTCGCTGCGCGGGCGCGGCGGCGTGTTGGGCTGGAAGTCGTCGTTTTCGCGGCGGGGGCGCTCCGGCTGGATTTTCACATCCATCAGGTCTTCAGGGGCCGAGCGGGTGCTGCGATAGGCGCGCAGATAGGCGGCGGCAATCTTTTCGGCGCCGTGTGCCTCAAGCAACCGGGCAATAGTCGCGCCTTCTTCCTCGGTGATGGTCTCGCTGAAAACAGGATCGGCCAGCAGCCGCTCGTCGTCGCGGGCGATAACTTCGTCGGCAGACGGAGGCTTGACCCAGGCAGCCTGAACATTGGCGCCGCCGAGAATGCGTTCTGCCTTGCGGCGCTGGCTCATCGGCACGATCAGGGCTGAAACGCCCTTGTTGCCGGCGCGCCCGGTGCGGCCTGAGCGGTGCAGCAGGGTTTCGGAATTGGTCGGCAGATCGGCATGGATAACCAGTTCCAGGCCGGGCAGGTCGATGCCTCGGGCCGCAACGTCGGTGGCCACGCAGACACGGGCGCGGCCGTCACGCATGGCCTGAAGCGCATGGGTACGCTCGCTTTGCGACAACTCGCCTGAGAGCGCCACGACCGAGAAGCCGCGATTGTGCAGGCGGGCGGTCAGGTGATTGACGTTGGCGCGGGTCGAGCAGAACACGATAGCATTGCGCGCTTCGTAGTAGCGCAGCGCGTTGATGATCGAATTTTCCTTGTCGGCCGGTACGGTCAACATGGCGCGATATTCGATATCGACATGCTGCTTCTGTTCCGACACGGTCTCGATGCGCTTGGCATTGCGCTGATAGCTGCGGGCGAGATCGGCGATGGAGCGCGGCACAGTGGCCGAGAACATCAGCGTGCGACGCTCGTCCGGCGATTCCTTCAGGATGAATTCCAGGTCTTCGCGGAAGCCGAGATCCAGCATTTCATCGGCTTCGTCCATGACGACGGCGCGAAGGCCCGAAAGGTCGAGGGCGCGGCGGGTAATATGGTCGCGCAAGCGGCCCGGGGTGCCAACGACGATATGCGCGCCGCGTTCCAGCGCCCGGCGCTCGTTTCTGATATCCATGCCGCCGACGCAGGTGGCGAATATCGCGCCGGTGTTTTCATAGAGCCATTCTAGCTCACGCTGCACCTGCAAGGCCAGTTCGCGGGTCGGGGCGATGCACAGCGCCAAAGGCTTGACGGCGCGGTCGAAACGATTCTCGCTTCCGAGCAGGGTCGGTGCAAGTGCGAGACCAAAGGCCACTGTCTTGCCGGAACCTGTCTGAGCCGAAACCAGCGCATCCCGGCCTTCGAGATCGCTATCGATCATCGCCTGCTGGACCGGGGTGAGGGTGGCATAGCCACGTTTGCGCAAGGCCTCGGCAATCGCCGGGACGATGCCGTCATAATCAGTCATGGGGTCATCTCTCGAAAATGTCTATCATCGGGTCGCGCACAAAGCGCAACGCCCGCCGATTGCGGGCATGTTTGGGCTGTTCCTACCCTCCAAACCTCGGAAAGTACAGGGGTGAACCTCAAAAAGCGCCCAACAAGGTGAAAGGACCGGGCTGTCTCTTCTTTGCCCGGTCCTTAGGAAGTCCCTTCTGCCTGGCATGAACGCGTGCTCAGAGCACTGACGCGCGCCATGGCGTAGGCGTCGACAAAGGCGCCGGCGCGTAGTGCAAAGGCGCGATGCGTGCCTTCGACGGTAAAGCCGAAGCTCTCGTAAAGCGCGATGGCCGCGGCATTGTCGACAAATACCGTCAGTTCAAGCCTGACGATGTTCAGCCAGTCGTCGGCGATTGCCACAAGCTCGCCAATCAGCGCCCGACCGATACCACGGCCGTGATAGGCGTCGTGAACGGCAATGCCGAGGCTGCCCGCGTGGCTGCGGCGGCCAATCGCCTGGGTCAACCCGGCATTGCCGACCACTCGCCCATCCATGATGGCCACAAGCGACATGCCCTGGGACTGGCGGTCCTCGATATATTTTCGCACATTGGCTTCAACAGGGTAGGGCGGCCGCAACGTTCCGGCGCGCACGCCCGGCAGGCTTTGAAGAGCGGCAATATCGGCGGCATCGTCGGGATGCTGGGCGCGGATGACGAGCCCATCAGGCCAGCGGGCATTGGCGGCAACAGGGCTGGCGGCTGCGATGGACGGGGCGGGTTTATCAGGCATGGCTGTTCTCCTTATCAGTCAAGAGAGCAGCGGTGCGTTCAAACCCTGCTCTTCATGGCAGGGTTTGCAGGGATGATCGCGTCTAGTTCACGACGACACGACCAAAGCCCCACGTTCCCTGCGGAACGGTGGTGACGGTGGTCATGAGATGGGTCGAGCAAAGTGCGATCATGTGCGTAAGTTTTCCCGAGGATCGGGCCGAAGTCAAGTGTGATGCTGCAATGCAGCGTGGCGACGCGATATTCCGGAAATTGCAATCTGAAATACTTATTTTTTAGTATTATTTAAATTAATATCAGCGAACACTCATTGAGTTTCCGGGGCTGTCCTCTTCAGTTGGCGCGCAGATTGCGGCGTCATTGATACGGCAGGCGCACTCATGTGATGGTTAAGGAGTATTGCGGCATGGGCAAACTGAGCCTTTCTAGAAGCCTCGCCTTATTCGGGGCAAGTTTGTTCGTCGGGTTGGTCCTGTCGAGTGGCATCATGTTCTATGCCCTGACGCGGCTGAAGGTAAACGGGCCGGTTTATGAGCGGATCGTCTACGCCAAGGACGTAATTGCCGATATTCTGCCGCCGCCGCTGTTTGTGATCGAGGCTTACGTTGCCGCCACGGACGCGGGTTCGGAGCCGGCGCGGCTTCAGGCCAATGCCGAAGAACTGGCGCGACTGCGTCGCAGCTTCAATGAGAGGATTGCCTTCTGGCATGGCGTCGAACTGCCGTCGAAACTCGATCATCTGCTGAGGGACGGGGTCGAGCCGGCCAGCGCCATCTTCTGGCAGGAAGTGGAAACAGTATTGCTGCCAGCGCTTAAGGCGGGGCGTAGCGCGGATAGCGAAAAGAGCCTGACACGCCTGCGTGATCTTTACCTCGCCCAGAAGGCCGCCGTCGAAAAGCTGGTTGCGGCCTCTAATGAGGATCTTCACTCAATCGAAACAGCAGCCGCCTCGACATCAGCCATTCTGCAAGGTTTTGCGGTTGCGGCAGCCGGGGTTTCCGCTCTCATCCTCTGCGTCGGGCTTTATGGCTTCCGCCGCTCCGCCATCGGCCCCATGCAGGATTTTCAGCGCTTTATGACCGGACTTGCGGAAGGCAATTTCGATCTGACGGTTCCTTTCCTCAATCGCCATGACGAAGTTGGCAAGATGGCAAAGGCCGGCGCGGTGCTGCGCGAAGCGGCGATCGAGCGGCGGCGGATGCGCGAGGCAGAACGCAGCCGCGACGAAATTGAAATGCAGCAGGGCGCTCAGCGATTGGCCCAGCAGGCGGCCCAGGCCGCGGCTCTTCAGCAGGTCGTGGGCGACCTCGGTGCGGCGCTCGACCGGCTTGCGCAATTCGACCTGCGCATGACCCTGGACCATCCCTTTGCTGCGGATTTCGAGCCGTTGCGTCTCAATCTCAACAAATCGCTCGGCCTGTTTCAGGCGACCATGGCCGACATCATGACTAAGGTGGAGCAGGTCAAAGGCAGTGCCGCCGATCTCTATGGTCAGGTCACGTCGATTGCCGAGCGCACGGAAAGCCAGGCCGTTGCTCTGAAACAGGCGGCTGTGGCCATCAATCAGATCAGTGGCAATGTCGATGTCAATTCCTCGCGCAGCGCCGAAACCAAGGGGCAGACGATGGAAGTGCGCGGTGTGGTCGAGCGTTCGGCTTCAGTAGTGCAGCAGGCGGTGGCAGCGATGTCGCGCATCGAAGACGCTTCCGGCAAGATCGCTTCCATTACCGGGGTGATCGACGAGATCGCCTTCCAGACCAATCTCCTGGCGCTGAATGCCGGCGTAGAGGCGGCGCGTGCTGGCGAAGCGGGCAAGGGCTTCGCGGTGGTTGCTCAGGAAGTGCGCGATCTTGCGCAGCGTTCGGCCAATGCGGCCAAGGAAATCGAAAGCCTGATCTCGACCTCCAATCAGGAAGTGACACAGGGTGTCGACCTGGTGCGTCGCACCGGCGATTCGCTAGGCGAGATCCAAAACCGAATGACCGGCATTGCCGCAGGTATCGAAGCGATCGCCGATAGTTCGGCGGCGCAGTCGGCAAGCCTCAAGGATATGACCGAGATGGTTGGCCAGATGGACCATATGACTCAGCAGAATGCCGATCTTTCCAAAGCCTGCAGCGACGTTGCCCATGTGATGAGCGAAGGTGCCGAAGGTTTGAAGACCCTGGTGGACCGCTTCCTGCTCGCCGATGTCAGGATCGGGCAATCCGCAGGGGGCCGAAACCGGGCCGCCTGAGTAGCGCGCGTTTTTGTAGGGGTAGGGGTTCGGCTCGCGCGGGCCAGGTAAGAGCGACGCCCCTGGAGCGTCTCAGTGTCTGGTCGACACTGGGGCGCTTTGTCTTTTAGGTCATGTGCCGAGGCAGAGGCCGTGGTCTGCCGGTGCCCGGATTGCCCGAATCACGTCAACGGCTTATGCCGGATCAATGTCAGCACTTGCGCCCAGAATTATCGCCGTAGACTTCGAGACCGCCAATGAAGAGCGCGGCAGTGCCTGCTCCGTTGGACTGGCCTTCATCGAGGGTGGACGGGTCGTGCGGGTCGAGGAACGGTTGATCCGGCCGAAGACGATGCGATTTTCCTCCTTCAACATTGCCATTCACGGCATCCGTCCTGAACATGTCGAGGATGCCGGTGAATTTCCTGAAGTGATGGATGAATTTGCCGACGATTTTGCCGGTGCGATGATGATCGCCCACAATGCCGCCTTCGACTTTTCCGTCTGGCGCGCCTCGGCCGACCTTTACCAGCAGCTCTATCCGAGCTTTTCCTACGCCTGTAGCGTCAAGCTGGCGCAGAAGGCCTGGCCGCATCTACCATCGCATCGGTTGAATGTGCTGGCCAATTATCTCGGCCTCAGCTTCCGTCATCACAATGCCGCCGAGGATGCGGATATCTGCGCCCGGGCGGTGATTGCCATGCTGGAGCACAAGCAGGCCGAGAGTGTTGAGGAGCTTGCCGCTTTGCTCGACCTTTCGATCGGCCGGTTGTTTCCGGGCGGTTACCAGTCCTGCTCATTCCGCAGGCCGGGTAAAGCCAAACCCGCTATTCCCGTCTCCGTCGCGGTGTAACCCTCCTGCTCTTGTAACCGGTGCGGCAAGCCATATGTCTTGTCAACTGTGATGCTGGAGGGAAGAATGTTGAAGAGACGTGGATTTTGGGCAGCTGTCGCCGGTGCCGTTCTGCTGTCGGTGCCTGCCGTGGCCGGTGTCGTCGGCAAGGTCGGGGTCGACTGGGTCGGCAACGATATCGTGGTCGAGGCTTTTCCGGACCCAGGCGTCAAGGGTGTGACTTGTCATGTCACCTATTTCGACCGCTCGCTCATCGATCGATTGCATAAGGGTAATTGGTTCGAAAACCCGTCGAACAGCTCCATCGCCTGCCGCCAGACAGGGGCAATCGAGATCGGGGACATCAACTTGTCAAAGGGCGGCGAGGAAGTGTTCCGTCAGGGGCAGTCGTTGATCTGGAAGTCACTGGTGGTCAACCGCATCTACGATAAGGAAAACGATACCCTCGTCTACCTGATCCACTCCCGCCAGGTCGTTGATGGCTCCGCTAAAATGGCAATTTCGACGGTGCCTCTGTTCAACCAGAGCGTCAACTGGACGAAGGGGAAGCCGTAAGGCGATATTTGTGGTGTCCTGATACCAAAAAAGGTCAG
>Ga0308163_10002780_pt1 | contig 15458 bp, 9 predicted proteins | sample PhyTR1_FD_201037 | JGI IMG/M metagenome (GOLD analysis project Ga0308163, IMG submission 201037) | Phyllosphere microbial communities from UC Gill Tract Community Farm, Albany, California, United States - DLSLT.R1 | ecosystem: Host-associated > Plants > Phyllosphere > Unclassified | place: USA...
GCGCTTTGCAGTCGCAGGAATCAGCGTTCGTGGTCCCGCCCATGTCGACCAGCAGCTCCCGAACCAAGATGCAGTGATGCTGCGCGGGTACCGTGGCGGGTGGGTGGCCGCCGTCTGTGATGGACTCGGTTCAGCCAAGCAAAGCCAGATTGGTTCAAGAGCCGCCGCACTGACAGTGCGTCAGATCTTAACAGGCGCCGACGGGGCCGATGCCAGCCGAATCAATGCTGGCATCCACGCTCGTTGGCGTGATCAGACCGCAAGCTACCAAGTCAAGGATGTCGCTACCACCTGCCTGTGGTTAACGGTCCATGCCGACGGCAACGCCACCTTCGGTCAGTTAGGTGATGGACTGATTCTGTTTCGCCAAGGCGGGCGATTTTACCAACTGACGCCACCGCGTCAAGGCTATGGCAACCAAACCCACGCTTTATATGACACACATACGCCGGCACAGTGGCAGCAAGCGACTTGTAATTTATTGCAGCCCGGGGACGGCGTCGTGCTGATGACGGACGGTATCTCGGATGACCTGCTGCCGGACGCACTCGATGGCTTTTATCAGGCCATGTTTAACAACGTGCGCGCCCGCAGCCGCAGAAATGCCCAGCGTTGGCTTGGTCGCGAGTTAGAGCAATGGTCGACCCCGATGCACGGCGACGACAAATCACTGGTTGCCATTTTTAAGACAAGTTAGATGAATAAAGCCGATACCAAGCTGCACCAAGTGAGCGACACTCTGGGCCACAGCTATCTCCTGACGAATAAGCTGGGCCAAGGAGGACAGGGCAGCGTCTGGCGCACCGACCAAGCGCAAGTGCTGATCAAGCAGTTGACTGCGCAAGGTAGCGAGCAGCGCCATCGCGCGATCGACCAACTGACCTGGTTGATGCGCCAGGATCTCGACGGACTGCACATTGCCAAGCCCTTAGCTCTGCTGAGGGCGCCAGAGGCTGGTTATGTGATGGAGTTGATGGAAGGGCTCACCGCCCTGACCGGTTCGCTCGAACGGGTCGCCGATGAAGGTGTCGAGGGTTTTCTACAAAGCGGCGGCTTGGCGCGCCGCCTGACCCTGCTCAAGCAACTCGCCACCACCCTGGCCCTGCTACATGCACGCGGCATGCTGTTTGGCGACCTGTCGCCGGACAATATCTACGTTTCCTCGCAGGTCGAACACGCCGAATTGTGGCTGATCGACTGCGATAACATCAGCTTCGAATCAACCCCGTGCCGTGCTCTCTACACGCCTGACTACGGCGCGCCGGAATTGGTCGCGGGACGGGCCGATTTTTCGACCCGTACCGATGTCTGGAGCTTTGCCGTCATCGCCTTCCAACTATTGACCGGCAACCACCCATTCAAGGGCGACTTCGTCAACGATGGCGAGCCAGACCTCGAAGCGCAAGCAGTGGCTGGCGCATTGCCGTGGATCGGCCACCCCGATGACACCAGCAACGCTAGCTCGCGCGGGATGCCGCTGTCCATGAGCGCGACCGGCAAGCTGGCGCTGCTGTTTTCGCGCTGTTTCGAAGCCGGCTTGACCGATCCGCTCGCCCGCCCCGCCATGGCGGAGTGGCTCGAAGCACTTGTCGAGGCCGCCGAGCGCTTGATCCACTGCACTGCCTGCACTAGCACCTATTTACTGAATCCGACTAAAACCTGTCCGTTTTGCGACCATGTGCTTGAACCGGACCACGTGCTGTTCAGCGAGTACCAGTTTATGCCGCCTGAGCATCTGCCAGACTGGCATGCGCCAAGCGGCGCCGATAGCTGGCTCAGGACGGGGCGCGTGGTGCTTCTGCAGTCGGCGCAAACCCTGACACTGCGACGCAGTATCCCTTCGATGTGGGCCAGTGAAACGCTGGCGCCGCTCGTCACGGTCACCCTGGCGGACGGCAGGCTGACGTTCGCACCGCTGGACGTGCCACTGACCTTGCAGCGCGCGGCCCAGGTTGTACAGCTCGCCAAGCCGATCTCGCTCGACCAACAAGCGGGTCCCGACTACGTCCTCCATGTTGGTGAAATCGATGCGCCGCACATGGTCTGGCGGTTTAAATGGTGACGCCATGAATTTTCATGAATCTCCGCTACTGGCGAGCGACATCGTCACACTTGAGTGCCCGGAAGGCCAAGATGGCCTAGAACCGACCCAGGAGGCCCGATTCTTCTTCGAAGGCGACCAGTGGTTTATATGCCAGAACGAGGTCGTTAAACCGGTTCACCCTGGCAAAGACAAACTGTTATTCGAGGGCCTAGCGCGGCGTAGAGAAACGCTCTGGTTGTTGACCCGCGCCACGCCCAAACAGGTCTTCATGGCCTTCCTTTCTCCAAGTGAACGCATCGACGCCGCCGTCAACATCGGCGTCGATGCGCTGGTCGCAGAATTTTTAGTTGAAAAGAGAGAGATCCAGGAAGCCTCTGTGGTCGAGGCGTGCGCATGGCTTGCCCACGAATTCTTGATCGAGACGTCACCACCCAAACTGATCGTCGCGCGTTTTACGACCGGTGTAACGGCCGACTTCCAACTCATAGGTCGCCAATGGCGTGCCGACGTGCAACCGGTCGATGGCAAGGGGTACCTGATCCGACGCCTGGGCCCGCGCCCAGCCCACGCTTCGCGCGTCACCTTATTAGAAGGGCTGAGCGCATTCGTCGATGTCAGCGCGGCCGCTAGACTCGAGGATCCGCAACAAAAAGCACTGCTTGAGGCCGCCTTACAGAACAACACCGCCTACCTCGAACTGTGGAAGCTCTATAACGACTTGTCTTGGAAGCGTGCGCAAGAAGAGGCCAGCCGCCTTGGGGTGCTGTCCTACAAAGGCTGTGAAGGCCGTGAGTACAAGGGCGGAAATGCTTGGCGCCTAATTCCGAAGAACAGCGAAAGCTTGCAAGCATTTAAGGAACGCTGGGCCACGCTAGAAATTGCCGATGCCACTCAGGTCGAAGTCACCGAAAGCGCGCCCGACTGGACCGTTGACTTGCCGGACGCGATGACGCAAGCGCGTGTTGTCCGTGGGCGCCTGATATTCGAGGCTGATAGCGTCATCGTGGTCCCCGACGAACGGCGCAAGGGGGAGATGCCGCCTCAATCTGGCTATGTGTATTACTCGCTGGCCGGCGACCGCACGGTAGGCAAGCGGCGTGAAGAGGCCAAGCGCGCTATCGATAGCGGCAGGCGGCTGCCTCAGCTGCGTTATTTATTGGAGGGCGTATCGGTGCCGGTCGAGCGGCACCGCAAGCTCAAAGATGTAACCGCCTATGCGCAAGAAACGTTTAAAGGCGGCAAACCCACCGATCGCCAACGCGACGCCCTGCGCGTAGCCTTGAACACGCCAGACGTCGCCTTGATTATCGGGCCCCCCGGTACCGGCAAGACCCAAGTCATCGCTGCCCTACAACGCCGACTCGCTGAAGAAGGCGAAGGGCGTAGCCTACGCGGCCAAGTCCTGATCAGCAGTTACCAGCATGATGCCGTCGATAACGCGCTTAGCCGCAGCAACGTATTCGGCTTACCACCAGTGCGAGTTGGCGGCCGCCAAAGCAGTGGAAAGCTGAGCGTGCAGTTTGAGCACTGGGGCCAAGAACGGGCCAAGCACCTCGATCAGCGCGTCGACGAACTCGAAAGAAATGAGCCCCTGCTCAAACACATGAAACTGTTGCGGCATGAATTCCAACTGCTGCGCGTAGCCAAACTGGACGCAAGCGGGCGTACGCAAGCCCTAGCTAGGGTCGCGGCCTTGTTGGAACAAGCAGCAGGCAGCGGCGTACGTATTCCTTCTGCCCTCGAGTCGAGGTGGACCGAATACCTGGAAACCCAGCAGTCACGCGAAATCGCAAGCGCTGACGCCGGCACCCGGCGCGCCTTGCTATTGCGCGTGCGCGCCCTGCGTGTCGAAGCCATCGGCTTTGCCGATGATGGCGATGCCCAGGCCCATGCCTTGGACCGTGCGCTGCGCCGAGAACGGGTGGTGCTGAGCGAGTCGCAACAAGAGCTTTTGGAGCGCGCTGCGAATAGCGATGCGGCCCACCCAGCCCTGCTCGACGAATTGCGGCAGTTGCGTAACCACCTGCTTGACCGACTACTGCCCGACTACCGGCCCCCATCGATTCGCAGTCGCCTCGACGACCAGGGCACGGCACTGGTCACCGAACTCGAAAATGCGCTCGAAAAGAAGATCAGCGCTAGCCGCAAAGGCATCGCTGGCGTCCTCACACAATTAAGCAATGCGCTGCGTTTCGACCCATGGCAGGCGCAAAGCACGACCGAGGAATATGCGATGGTGGTTGGCGCAACCTGCCAGCAAGCGGCCGGCAATCAGATGAGCAGCTTAAAACAGGTCGCCGGACTCGAACACGGGGCAATCTCATTCGACACCGTGGTGATCGACGAAGCGGCGCGCGCTAATCCGCTCGACTTGTTTGTTCCAATGGCCATGGCAGAGCGCCGTATTGTCTTAGTTGGTGATGATCGCCAACTGCCCCACTTGCTCGAGCCCGACATCGAGCAAGAAGTAGCACGCCAAAATGAACTGGGCGATGTGGAACGTAAGGCGTTCGAGACTAGCCTGTTTGAGCGCCTACGCGTACAACTCCAGCGCTTAGAAAAAGAAGACGCGGTTCAGCGCGTGGTAATGCTCGATACCCAGTTCCGGATGCATCCCGTGCTAGGCGCGTTCATCAGTAAGCATTTTTATGAAGCGGTGGGTATGGAAGCGGTGAAGCCTGGGCGTACGGCTGAAGTGTTCCGACATACGCTAATAGGCTATGAAAACAAAGTCTGTGCCTGGCTGAACGTGCCTGCCGATGCAGGCGCCGAGCGCCGCGTCGGCACCAGCCGGGTTCGTGCCGAAGAAGCCAGCCTGGTGGCGCAAGAGGTGGCGCGCCTGCTCACGCAGGCGGATCCGGTGTCGATTGGTGTAATCACCTTTTATAGCGCGCAAGCCCTTGAAATCATGCGTGAACTCGAGAAGCTGCGGATCATGGTGGCGACCCAGCACGGCTATGAGCCGGCCGAAACCTACCGCATGACAGCGGACGGCGAAGAGCGCTTACGGGTCGGGACTGTCGACGCCTTTCAAGGCAAAGAGTTTGACGTGGTGTTGCTCTCGAACGTCAGGACCAGCCGTAAAAAATTCGACAACCAGGCGCTCGACCCCGAACAGCGCGAGGCCCAGCGTAACGCCAGATACGGCTTCCTGCGCTTACCCAACCGAATGAACGTGGCCATGAGCCGCCAGCGCAAGCTACTGATCGTCGCCGGGGACTTGGCGCTTGCCGACGGACCGGAAGCGGAAGAAGCCGTCCCGGCGCTGGCGGCTTTTGTGACACTGTGCAGGGGGGAACATGGCTGTATTCGCTAAACGCCACCTATTACTGCGCAAAAAACCTGCGCAGCACGGGGTCGCCCTGTTGTGGCCCGTGCACGCCTACCGTGTCCAATATGCAGAAGCGCAGGGCAAGACGCTGAACCTATTCCAGCGCGCAGTTCTGGGCTTGGCACGCGCCGGCTGCCGCGATCCGCACGAAATGTCGACCTTGCTAGGCTTGCATCAGCAAATGCTGCTGCTGATCCTAGCGCAGTGCAACAGCCATGCGTGGATCGATAGTCAAGGCGTGCCTACCGACAACGGCCTGTCGCTACTCGACGAAGAAGAGGACCGCAGCGTCGACCTAAAAGCGGGGGTGCTATTCCGTGATGCGATCAGCGGCGCCTTCTGGCCACGCATCGTTAGCATGGATGGGTTGAGCGAAATCGAGTCAGTTGCGCCGCCAGGCGAGCTGCCTGTATTCCGAACTCACCGAGCAGAAGCCGATGGCATACGCCCCCATGTGTTCACTGCGAGCCATAGCGTGCCAGCGCAATTTGACAGCCGCGACATCCAACAAGCGTACCGCGCTTACCGGCTCGACTATTTTAATGCGCGCCAACTGTACGGGCGCGACGAGGTGGGTACCGAATTACGCGCGCAAGGCATCGAACTCATGCACGAACAGGCCGAGCCCATGTATGTGCTGACCTGGGTCACACCCGACGAGACTGGCGCGCGGCCCTGGCGTGTCGTGGACCCGGTCGCCTTACGCCAGCAAGTGCCTTGGCTGGACGACACCTTCGACAGCCTCCTCGGCCAGCCGAGACAACAACGGTTGGCGAAGCGTCTCGCCAGCATGATTGGCAAGCCGCAACCGGAGCAGCAAAACGTCAAGGAATGGATGCAGCAGCTCGAGCAAGAACTCGATCTTGAACTGCTGACCGAGCATCCTTGGGCCGGCCGCGAAAAACGCATCGGGCGTTATTTCCGCGTCCTTAGTTGGCGCACCCGGGTGATGGAACAGGCGTTCGGACGCCATGAGCTCGAGAGTGCCCTGACCGACGCGCAAAAGCTGTGCGAGGCCGTGTGCCAATGGATCGTCCGGCGCTATCCCGCCAACATTGATCTGATCCCCCCTGTTCAGTATCGAGATCGCGCGCTCAATGAGCGTCTTCTCGACGCAATCGAGTTGCCAGCGCTAACCCCAGAGCTCATACGTCGCTTGGCAAACCAAGACACCAAGAAGGTACGCGATGTGTTACGGGGCCGGAGCGAGTCGCTTAAGGCTATGCTGTTTGCTGCGCTCCTGACCACAATGGACGTGCCCGACCACCCGTTCCGCCACCTGGCACCCGAGGCCTTGGGGTTGGACCACCTCCTTAAGCTCGCCGACTTGCGCAACGAAGCGACGCATGCAAGCGGCAAGGAATTTCAGATGACCGAAGTCGTCCAGGTAGCGGAGTTTGCCCTGCAGTGGACGTCGCAATTGAAAGAATGGATGTAATGGCTAAGAAAAAACCACACCAAACGATGCAGAAGTCCGGTCCGCCCCCGCCTGTGCTAGTCACGAGCCCGGCCAAAATGCCGTCGTTCATGGCGGCGCTGTTTAACGGTGCCAAAGTCATGGAGCAACCCCTGCCCGAAGCGCTAGGGACGGTCGACGCGCTCTTCCTGGACGAGTTATCGGGCGCGTTGGCGCCCGATAAGGCCGCGAAGTTCACTGCCTGGCTCGAACTTTTTTCATCCTTTTGCAAGGACTTGGAAAAGAAAAGTGAAATGCTCACCAAAGACCGCGCAGCTTGGCTCACCGAACTCGACAGCGACAAACAATCGATCGAGCACCGGCGCAGTGAAACGGACAAACAGCGTGAGTTAGTGACCGCCAAGCTTGAACAGGAGCGCGAGCAGTTGTGCCTGCAGCGCGAACGCCTTACCGCCGAACAGCAAGCGCTCCAAGAGCGTGAAGCGACGCTTACGCCGCGTTTGGAAGCCTTGACCGCGAAACAAGCGACCCTGCAAGAACTGGAGTTATCGCTGATAGCGCGCGAACTGGACGCGAATAAGGGCTTTGTCGGCCTCAAACAGCAAATGCTCGACGGCCTAAAAACGGACATCCTCGCATTGGAGGCATCACGTGAAGAATTACTCAAGGCGATTGAACTGCACAAGAGCAGCTTGAGCCAGGCGCAACAAGACCGTCAAGCCGAACTCGATCAGTGCGATCAGATATTGCAAGAACAGCGCACCAAACTCGAACGCGATCAGGCCCGTCTACAGCGTCAATCGAACGTACTCGAGCAAGAGAGGCGACTCGCGAGAGAGGAAATAGACCGCGCGCTCAAGGACAAGGACGAACAACATCGTAGAGAAATAGCACGGCTCGAGGTGCGCTTAACGCGGTTAACCCAAAATCTGGATACGGTGCATGACCAGGCCGACGGCTTAAAGGCACTGCGCGACGCCTTTGGCGACCGTAATCCGCAGACGCTGCTCGATGAATTTCACGCCTTGCAGCGCCAGAATGAAGTCTTGCGCAGCAACGGCGTAGCGGCGGACGCGGAACGTCTGGAACTGGAAAACCAAGGCATCCGCGAACAGCTGTCAATCTTACAGAGCAGAGTCCGCGAGCTGACCCAAGACCATGAGCAAGCCAAAGCCGAACTCGGTCGTAGGCGCTTAGGCGCGCTCGAACTCGAGACGCTGTCGATGGAAAAGCGTGGTCTCGAAAAACACAAGCAGTTACTTGGCGCGGCCTTGATCGACTTGGAAGCGCGCGTCGACAGTTTGACCGCAGCAAGCAAAATCCAGTCGCCGTTCCCGCAATTGACGGTGATGGACGAGCATCCGGACTTCCGCACCAAAGTCGCATTAGAACCGGTGCCGCAAGACTTAACGGCGTTCGCAACCGAGTTACAGCAACGCATTGCGGTCGCTGAACGCGGTACCAAGTTGTATTACCGGATCGATGACATCCGCGCTTTACTTGGCGGCCTAGCGATGAGCCAATTGCACGTGTTCCAGGGCATCAGCGGCACCGGTAAAACTAGTTTGGCCAAAGCATTTGCCAAAGCCATGGGCGGCTCCTGCACGGATATCGCCGTGCAAGCCGGGTGGCGCGACCGTGACGACCTACTCGGTCACTACAACGCCTTCGAAAAGCGCTTTTATGAGAAGGACTGCCTGCAGGCCCTCTATAAAGCCCAGACCGACGCTTGGGAAGATCGCTGCAACGTGATTTTGCTCGACGAAATGAATTTGTCGCGGCCAGAACAGTATTTTGCCGAGTTTCTGTCCGCCCTCGAGAAGAACAACCCGAGTGAGCGCTTGATCACGCTGAGCGAACATGCAGTGGCGCAGGCGCCTAGTTTGCTAAAAGAGCAGCGCAAGATCCTGGTGCCAAATAACGTCTGGTTCATCGGTACCGCCAACCACGATGAAACCACCAGCGAACTGGCTGACAAAACCTACGATCGCGCCCACGTGATGACCCTTCCAAGGCACGAAGAAAGTTTTGAGACCGCGCGCATGGACACAGTCCACTATTCTTACAGTTCGCTCCAGGAACGATTTAAGACGGCAGAGAAACGCTACGCAAAAGAGGTCGGGGATTTGCTGGCCCAACTCAAACGCGACGCGCTAACGCCCATGCTCGAGGAGCAGTTCCAACTGGGTTGGGGCAACCGCTTCGAACGGCAAGCCAAGCGTTTTATTCCCGTCATGATGGCCTGTGGCGCGACGAAGCAAGATGCGCTCGACCATCTACTGTCGACCCGGGTTATGCGCGCCGGTAAGGTCACTAAGCGCTATGACATCTCGCTCGACACCTTGACCGCTCTGGAGAACGTGTTCGACAAGTTCTGCACAGCGATCGGCAGCGACGCGCCCAAGTCAAGAGAACTGATCAAAGAAGACCGGCGCCACAAGGAACAGATGGCATGAAGCTGGTTGACCGGATCAGCGGTAGCCGCTTGCAGCGTCTACCGGCCCTAGTCCATCCAGGGCGCTACGTGCTCGACCAAGCCGCCTCGTTCAACGGTCATTCGCAGTTGGCCAGCGGAGACTTACTCAGCGATGACGGCAGCGAGCACTGCGCCTTGGATCAGGAAACTGCCCGCTTTTGCGGATTCGATACGGCCCTGAGTGATGACACGGTTTTTCTGGGCCGAGTCCTTGCCAGTATTACGCGCACCAGCGCGGCGGGCCTAGCGTTACCGTCGCCCCTGCTACCGACCGCCCTCGTCGACGAAGAAAGCCATTTGAACGACCTGGAGCAAAAACTGGGTGAGGTGTTGACGGCCGGTCATCTGCAGATGATTTCGACGCGTCCGCGTATTGACTTACGCTACGACGAGACGGTGACCGATGTGTCACGCGCGCGGCGCCTCACCAATAAAACGTACACCCATCTCGCCTCGCATTCCGAATGCTGGCAGCGGCAAACGCTGCAAGGGATCCAACCAAAGCGCGTTCTCGCCCGCTTCAGCGAAGACGAATATGCCATCTATGAAAACGTCGTTTACGCCCGCTTGCTCGACCAACTCGAGCGCTATTTGTCGGGACGGCTGCGGCGCCTCGAGCGACTGTGCCAGCGCTTGGAACGTTCGCTGGCGTTCTCGTCGAGCACCGACCTGAACCACCGCCTGTTCGAAGACATCTGCCGGCTGTGGGGCGACACCTACAGGCCTGAGGCGACAGCCCAGCAACTCGAGGCCACCAAAGCAACGCGCAAGACCATCGCCACGCAACTCAAAAGCGTACGGGGCTTGCGACAGAGTGGCTTGTATCGCCACATCGCGCGTGAACGGCAGGTTGGACAGGTGTTGCACCGGACCAATATCCTGATGCATGACCAGCACTATCGCCATGTGAGCAAGCTTTGGGATGCGTTGCGCCAGACCACCCAGGCAACCCATCTGTCGCCCGCCGAGCGCTTATACGCCAACCAACACCGCGAAGTCGATTACAGCGACTACGTCGGGCTAGTGCTGCGCCATGCCTTAGGTCGCTACGGTCTTGACCACGATAACGAGGCTGCCTGGGCCGGTCATGTTCTTAGCCTAAGTCGTGATGGTTTGAACTGGGAGTTGCGCGTGGATGGCGCGCGCAAGCTCGCCTTGGTGCCTTGGGCGTATCCGGATGCGCTCCCTACCGACATCCAAGTGCCGGCAGGTTTCAAACTGTGCTGGCCAGGCATCGAGCTGAACGACACACTGGACCAGCCCCTGGCGGGCCAAGCGCTGCGCCTGTCGCCGATGGATGTGTACGTGGTCGAACATATGGGGCATCTGGTGGACCGCGTGCTCACGCAAGCACTGTTGGACGACTACGCGGTGCCGATCAAGCCGCTGCCCAAAATTGTCGCTGAGGAAGCGAAGAAAGTGCTTGGGATCGTCGTGCAGGCGTCTGCCTTGCAGGTGTTATCGCCCTTGGCCTCAGACGACGCCCTGACCATGCAAAGTCTGTTTGACAAGCATACGCGGCCAGAACTGGCGCAAGCTTTTAAATGGCAGGCGCAGCACCTACAAGCGCTGCGTGCGTGCCCAGTGTGCGGTGATACTGCTGCCATCACGCCGCAAGAGAACGGTAGTTTTAGCTGTCACTGCCGACGTGCCGGCTGTGGCACCAAACGCTTTTGGCGCCGCACCACCGAGGGGCATTGGACCTACCAGCAGCTGCTCGGCGAGGCCTTAGATTTCCGCCTCAACGGCCGGCGCAGCATGGAGTTTTCCATCTCGCGCGGCGCATTGTAAAACAAACCAAACGCTACAGAAGCCAGCCGAACAGTGCGCCACCGACCATACCGATAGCTGCACCGATCGCTTCGCCGCGTTTGCCGAAGAGTTTACCAATCTTGGCACCCACACCCGCGCCCGTTGTGATGCCTTTCAAGATGCGGTCCCAGACCGTTTTCTTGATGCGTTCTTCCTGCTCGCGGTCGAGATTGATGCGCGGCTTAGTGGGGTCTGACGCAGCAGCGGTGGCACCGCTGGCCTTGGCTGCGGTGGTAGCCTCGGCTTGGCTCGCGGGAGAATCAATGCCGACGTCTTGCTTCATCGAGTCCAGAAACGGCACAGTAGCATCATGGCGCAGGCGCATCAGGACCTGGGTAAACAGCTCGCCTAGCCACGGTTTGCCATTCGGTAGCTTTTCAGTCGTGTTCGATACGGCCACAGAGGGGATGTAAGCGGCGCTCAGCGGCGCGTATGCCGCGATCGTCTCGCGCAGCAGAGCAGTGCGTTCTTTGAGGTCCGTTTCGAATTCCTGCGATTCGACTTTGTCGGCACGCGTAAACACAAGCAAGGCGTGTTCCCAGACAGACGCACCCAGGGCCTCGGTCAACATTTGAATGCCGCGACGTTCATCGCTCGACACGCGTGCGGCGTCTAGCTCGGTGACGAACAGCAGGCAATCGGCTTGCGCGCTGGCTTCGCGGATCGCGGCGAGATAACGAACATCGTTACCCACTTCAGGCAAGTCGTCGCACAATCCAGGCGTGTCGACGACCTGATACTGAAGACCGCCATGTTCATGCAGATAGCTGGCGACACTCATCGTCGTCGGCCGGTACTTACCAACTGGAGCGACCTGCGCACCGAGCAGCGAATTGATGGTGCTGGATTTGCCAACTCCAGTGCGCCCAGCGAGCAAGATGGCGATGCTCTTTTTTGCTGCCAGCATGTCAGCGATGTGTTGTTGTGCGAGGACGAGTTCGTTTTGGTGGGTCATGGTGCGCTTTCGATTAAGTGGAATGAAAAGTGAGCGTCGAACGGCATAAAAATGTCAGTGTTGCGCGTGCTTGCGCTTGCGCGAGCGGAGCTTCCGGAGGTCTTGATTACGGTAGGTCGTGATGACCTGTCCTTCGGTCGACAACAGGACGTGTACGCCTTGGGCTTTGCTGAGATCGATCCCCTGGCCTTTGAACTTATCGACTTCTTTGCGGCCGACCACCATATAGGTCGCCCCACGGGTGTGAATTTCTCGGCCATACGTGGTCACCAAATCGATGGTCGGAAGCGAGATACAGCGCTGCTGTGAGCGTAAAAAAGCATGGTGCGTCAGTTGATTGCAAGAAGTAGCGGGCATAGTGGGCATCGGTTATCTCCAAAGACTTACGCTGTATTAGCGATAACTGTGCCAGCTGCGACGTGAAAAAATCTTCTTCTTTTTCAATGACTTAGGAAGCGTGTGGGCAAAGTTGGCATGTAGATGGGAAACAATTTTCCGTTTTGAAAATTTTTTTGTTCGACGAGAGTCCGAATGAACAAATATATGCCAGTGACATACAGCGCTGCTGCTAGATTTGCCTGCAGTGGGAAGGAAGAGACGCACGCTCGCGAAGCACCAGCATGGTCAACTGAGAGGCTGAGCAGTTCTACAGTCGTGCATCCGGTCGGCAGGATCCGGGCAATAAAATTCCTCTTTCTTTCTCTGCCAAGGTCCGCGCAATGTCTTTTCACTCGATTACGCATCGGCTGGGCCAACGGCAAAATGCAAAGGGCAACAGCATCACTGTTGTTCAATGAGAAATACGCTTCTCTTGCATCAATTCGGCGCTACATATTGATACATGGTATGTGGTGCCTACCTCGATCAAAGCGCGCCTAGGTGCCACATCTTTTGTGGTGATCAACCAACCGTGAATCTTAAAAAAACTTTATAAAACAACGGAAAAGTGGAAATAGTAAATCCGAAGTTATTGCACATTGAGCTGGGTGAGCGTGCCGCGAAACATTTCCTTCACATCGATCAGGCGGTTTTTGACGTCGAGGAACAGCACGTAAAACGATTCGAAGGTGCGGCCGTTGAACAGCAGCCGCAGGTACTGCTTGACCGCGCGCGGCGAGCCGAGCTCGGTGTCGTGGCGCACTTCCTCGAGCGTGGCGCGCCGTGCCAGTTCCATCACCGCTTGCAACTGGGCGAACTTGGCAGGACCCAGCCCGTTGATGGCGGAAAACTCGAGCAAGGTGGCGCCAAACAACCGTTGCAGCGAGCCGAAGTGAAGCATCGCGTGTTGACCGAGCTGGACGGCATCGGTGCCGCGCACGCCCACGCGCAGGAAGATCGCCAGCAGCTCCGCGTCGGTCAGGGCGCCGGCGCCATCGCGGATCAGGCGCTCGCGCGGGCGCTGGTGTTTCGGCCACTGGTTGATCGTCATCGGCTGCCTCCGCTATGGTCTTGCCATTATGCGGAGCAGGCGCGGGGGCGAACCGGCGCACATCAAGCGTCGGGACGTTTTCCCCATTTTGGATACAGCAGCCGCTGGGCGCCGTAAATGCCGTGGCGGCCCGAGACCAGGTAGCTGGCCGCGCACGCCACACCCGCGTACACGGCGATGTCGGCGCCGAACAGTTCGATGGCAATGAAGGCGGCGGCCACCGGCGTATTCGCCGCGCCGCCGAACACGGCCGCCAGGCCCACCGCTGCCAGCAAGGCCGGCGGCAATTGCAGCAGCGGCGCCAGCACGTGGCCCAGCGTGGCGCCAATGAAGAACAGCGGCGTCACTTCACCGCCCTTGAAGCCGCTGGCGACCGACCACGCCGTCAACACCAGCTTGATGGCAAAATCCTGCGGCGCCACCTGGCCCGAAAACGCGGCCTGTATCACCGGCAATCCCAAACCAAGATAGCGGTCGGCGGAATTCACGGTCATCGCGAACGCGACGATGACCACGCCGCCGATCACCGGCCGCAACGGGCTGTACGTGACCAGGCGTTTGAACAGTGCCGACAGGCGGTGGATCGCCAGGCAAAACACGCGCGCCGTCAGGCCGAAGGCCAGCCCGGCCACGGCCACCAGCAGCACGGTGAGCCAGTTGATCGCTGGTATAACGCCGGCCGCGTAATGCGCGTGGTGGGCGCCAAGGCCGAGCGCGACCCAATGCGCAATGAACGCCGACAGCAGGCAGGGAAATAGATAGGTGAGCAGGGCAGTGAGTGCGCTGGACAGGCGGGCAGGGACGCCAGTCCGGTCCGCGCCATGCCCGGTCGGGTTCTGCGCGAGCGCACCGATGGCCAGCACCTCGATGGCCCAGATCGCGCCCGCCACCGGCGTGCCGAACACGGAAGCGAAGCCCGCTGCCATGCCGGCCGCGATAATCATGCTGCGGGTTGCCGCGCTGACCGTGAACAGTTTGCTTAGCTGGTCCGATAACGTGCCGCCCATCTGCACCGCAGTACCCTCGCGCCCGACGGAGGCGCCGAACAGATGCGACACCAGCGTGCCGAACAACACCAGCGGCGCCATGCGCAGCGGCACGGTGTTGGTCGGTACGCGCGACTCGTTAATCAGCAGGTTGATGCCCGCATCGCTGCCGGCGCCATGCCGCAGATACAGCCATGCCACCCCGAACCCGGCCGCTGGCAAGCACCAGAGCAACCAGCGATATTGCCCGCGTAAGGCAGTCACGGCATCGAGCGCCAGCAAAAAAACCGCCGAGGCCGATCCCGCCAGTACGCCGATCAGGCATGACAAGGCTACCCACTTGGCAAGCCAGGAAAAATTTGAAATTTTGAAGTAATCCACTATGTCCTCGATTCACATAAACCTGGACATGCAGATGAGACAGCTGCGCGCCTACATCTTCCTGACCAGGAATCGATGTAGGCATCATCAGCCGGATGGCGGTTTTATGATGGTTGATAATCATGCAGGAGGAATGCCATCTCCTGCTGCCAGTGTAGCATGTTGCTAAAAGGTATGGCGAACCCCCAGATTGAACGCCCCGTCGCCGGTCCCCACTTCGCCATTGTTGCCCACTGTGTAGCCAGCGCCGTTGCGGTTGCTGATGCGGGCGTAGGCCGTGTACAGGTTGCTGCGTTTGCTCAGCGGGTACACGTAGGCGATGGCGTTCTGGCGTGCGTCCTGGTCGTAGCGGGTGCGGTCGTCCTTGTGGATGTGCGAGGCGATCAAGGTGCCGTGCCACACCGGCATGGTGAAGCCGGCCAGCAGTTCACGGGCATCGGTTGATGGGGTGGGCGCCACGCCGCCATACGGGTTGCTGGGGTTGGGCAGTGTGCCCACGTTGTAGCCATGGTCGACCTCGTACGCCGCAAACAGTTTGATGACCTGGAAATCGTAGTTGGCCGCCAATATGGTGTTGGTGCCGATAGGGTGATTGACACCGGCCGTGGTGGCGGTGGGCGCCACGTC
>Ga0308163_10002781_pt1 | contig 15454 bp, 16 predicted proteins | sample PhyTR1_FD_201037 | JGI IMG/M metagenome (GOLD analysis project Ga0308163, IMG submission 201037) | Phyllosphere microbial communities from UC Gill Tract Community Farm, Albany, California, United States - DLSLT.R1 | ecosystem: Host-associated > Plants > Phyllosphere > Unclassified | place: USA...
AGTGCCCAGTGTTCAGCGAGGGCGCGCAAGACGCGCTTGGGTTCGATCATCGGAATGGCCGGCTGGTTGGCGATTAAAAGCGGCGATTGTACTGCATCACAGGCGCGGCGATTCACTCTCGGGACGGGCTGTCGCATTCTTTGCCCAAAGGGCAGCGGCGCAGCGCAGCGCGGGGTATCGATCAACAGCGAGCGATCTTGTGCGAAGGGCGGTAGAATCAGCGCACTTTCCGTTATCCACAAGTGGCCGACCTTTGCTTATCGAGTCCCGCCGCCGCGCCTATTTGAACGCCATGCAGGTGGTCAACTGGCTGCCGCGCACCGAACTGCCTTTCGCCGCGCCTTCGCGGCCCGAGCTGCTGGAGATGCCCGAGCCTGAGCTTGAGGTACCGGTTGTTCCGGCGCCCCAGGCCGAAGCACCGGCGCAGCCTGCCGCGCGTCAGGCCGAGCGACCGAAAATCGAGGTGCCGCGTCCGTCGCTGGCCAGTACCCGCAACGGCGCCAAACCGGTGGAGGAAGTCGACGACACGCCGGTGGTGGTCAAGCCTGCGCCAGTGCCGCCGCCGCGGTTCGCCCTGCAACTGCTGCGCGCCGGGCGCTGCCTGCTGCTGGTCGAGTTACCCACAGGCGAAGCGTTTCAAAGTCGCGATCCGGCCTACCTGCTGCTCAAGGATATGCTGCGCGCCGCCGGTTTGCCGGATGCGCCGCAGATCGTCGGCGAACCGGTGCGCTGGCCTTGGCTCAATCGCGGCACGCTGGATCAAGGCCCGGAAGCGGCGCGCGACTTCGTGCAAGGCTTCCTCTCGGTGCAGATGGAAGCGGCGCCCTGCGCCTGTCTGTGGCTGATCGGCCTGCCAGCGGTGAAGTTTGCCGGGGAAGCGGACGCCGAAGCGTTCAATCGTGAATTGCAGATCGAAGGTCTGGGCCTGGCCTGGGCGATTCCCGGTCTGGAACTGTTAATGGAAGAGCCACAGCGCAAGGCCGCTGTGTGGCAAGCCATGCGTCGGCTGATGGCGCGCTGGAAACAATCCGATGAGTGAGGCTGTAACCTTTCGCCCGATGACCGAGGCGGACCTGGACGCTGTGTTGAAGATCGAATACGCCGCGTACAGCCATCCGTGGACCCGGGGCATCTTTCTCGATGGCCTGGGCAAATACCAAATCTGGCTGATGTTCGAAGGGCAGCAGCAGGTGGGCCACGGTGTGGTGCAGATCATTCTTGATGAGGCGCATCTGCTCAATATCACCGTCAAGCCGGAAAATCAGGGGCGGGGGTTGGGCCTGACGTTGCTCGAGCATTTGATGTCGCGGGCGTATGCGGCTGAGGCTCGGGAATGCTTTCTCGAAGTGCGCGACAGCAATAGAGCTGCGTTCAAGTTGTATGAACGGTATGGCTTCAACGAGATCGGCCGGCGTCGCGATTATTATCCGGCGGTGGGTGGGCGTGAGGATGCGGTGGTGATGGCCTGTACCCTTGTTGACTGAGGCCATGTAGGAGCTGCCGAAGGCTGCGATCTTTTGATCTTGCTTTGGATTTTGCAAAAAAAGTCAAAAGATCGCAGCCTTCGGCAGCTCCTACAGGGAGCGAGTTCAAACTCAGCTGATCAGCGCTTGCCATCCAGCGGATCCAGATCCGCCAGTTCCGCTTCATCCAGCCCGTCACCGCCGCCGATGTCGTTTTCACCGACCTCGCTCAAATCCCAATCCGCCGGATTGCCTTCGCCGAGTTCATCGGCATCGCGCGAACCATCCTCGCGAATCAACGTTTCCGGGCTCAGGTCATCGTCGGTAGGCTGATGATCATCCACCGAAGCCCCGGTCATGCCCGCCTCACGCACCCGCTCAGCCGGCATCAATTGTTCACGTTCACGCTCGGGCAGCTCATCGCCGATCTTCGCGCTGGGCTCTTCATCGTCAAAGTCCAGCTCGTGCACCGAGCCCATGCGGTCTTCGTTATCATCGATGGGTTCCGGTTGCACCGCATCATAAGGGCGTCGTGAATCAGTCATGGCAATTCCTCATAGTGTGGGCCTTACTGAGTGGACTCACCGGGCGCGCGAGAATTCCAACGAAAACACTTTGCGCTGGCGGCGTGACTTCGACGGGTGGTCGTCTATCAAACCTGCGCATCTTTCTTGAGGCCTTATCCATGCACGATCTACAAGACCTGATTGATAACAACGAGCGTTGGGCTGACGCGATCACCAAGGAAGACCCGGATTTCTTCGCCAAACTGGCGCGCCAGCAGACTCCGGAATATCTATGGATCGGCTGCTCCGACGCACGCGTACCGGCCAACGAAATCGTCGGCATGCTGCCGGGCGATCTGTTCGTACACCGCAACGTGGCCAACGTTGTCCTGCATACCGATCTCAACTGCCTGTCGGTGATCCAGTACGCGGTTGATGTGCTCAAGGTCAAACACATCCTCGTCACCGGCCACTACGGCTGCGGCGGCGTGCGCGCGTCGATGCAGGATCGCCAGTTCGGCCTGATCGACGGCTGGCTGCGCTCGATCCGCGATCTGTATTACGAAAAACGCGAGGAACTGGCCAAGCTGGCGACCGAAGAAGAGCAGGTCGATCGCATGTGCGAACTCAACGTGATCCAGCAGGTGGCCAACGTCGCGCACACCAGCATCATCCAGAACGCTTGGCATCGCGGGCAGCCGCTGTCGATCCACGGCTGCATCTACGGCATCAAGGACGGCCGCTGGAAAAGTCTGAACACCACCATCAGTGGTTTCGAGCAGCTGCCGCCGCAATATCGCTTGCGTCCGGTCGGCGCGCCGTAACCGCTGCTTTCAGCTTCGGCCTGGATGCCGCCAGCGCTGTAAAAAGCGCTGGCCTTCAGGCGTGGGTGGTTCGTCGTAACCGGTGATCCAGCCACGGCAACGCGACGAGCCGCAATCGCAGGCGAACTGGCGTAGCAGTTTGTCTTCGGTCGATGCGTAATCGATGCTCAGATGTTCGCCGCTATGGATATCTTTCAACGCCCACAGCCACAACTCACTCATGTCGAGAAATACATTCGGGTCGCAGCCGTGTTCCAGCACCCCGCAAAAGCGCGGATCGTAAACGTGGATGCCGGTTTGCAGCTGACGGGTCTGTCGACAGCGATAGGGCAGCAATTGTCCGGAAACCCGGCACATTCGGCTGATGCGCAGAAATTCGCGACGTGCGACCACCGCCGTGGCCATGCCTCGTTCGTTGTGGATGATCTGGAAGTCGTCCCAGGATGGAAAGCCCAGCCGCACGGGAAGTCCGGCGAACGGATAGATGCCTTCTGTGTCGCGCGGCAGGTGCCGGCCCACGGCTTGATTGTTCATAACGATCCTTGTTGTTGAGTGTTGCCTCCGGGTTGTCCCCACGCCCGCCAGGCGAAGCATGATTGGATCCAAGCGTCGCGCAATTGAAGGTACCGGTCTACTGGCAAACCTGACAGGCGCGATCACCGTTGGCCCGCGTCAGCATTGGCTGACACGGGGGCTCCGGCAGCGACTACAGAGCGGGTGCGGGCACGGCGGCCGCAGGCAAGGGCGCTTTCAGCTGTTGCAGTTGCGTCTTGACTGGTGGCGTGGCGCACTTGGCGGCGGCTTGTTCGGCGCTGAAGTCGCGGATCGAGGTGTAGAACAACTCGCAGGTTTTGACCTTTTGCGTCACCTGCCATGTTTGCGTGCAACTGTTCAGCGTGGCCTGCGCATCGCTGCCCGGCTTGCTGCCCATTCCGGCCTGCCAGCAAGCCGCGCTCAAATCCTGGCCCATGACTTTCAGGCCCGCCGCGTCAGCCTTGGCCTGGGCATCGTCGCCGGTATAGCTCTTCGGGTCGGCGGCGTACCAGATATAGCTCGGATGGTTGGAACCGAGCACTGGCACATTCACCCCTTCGGCCGGACTGATGCTTGCCAGCCCCAATACGCCCACCGTCGGCCCATATTGTTCCTTGATCCAGTTGCGCACCGGCGCCCCGAACGCAACCATCGGCAGCGTCGTGCCGCTGGCGGTCTGGCTGAACTGCTTGACCAGCGTGGTCTGGTAATCCTTGAAGTAGTCGTAGACGTCCTCCAGATCCCCGCCGGCATTGGACGGCGCGGCGATCGGCGCGATGTCGATGATGGTCTGGTAAGCCGGCGTCTGCCCGGCAGGGATGCCGTTATCGGTCAGCAACGTCGCCCAGCGATCGGTGGTGTTCGAGCGCAGGTAGTCCTGCGCCTGGGTCAGTGAGTAGTCAGGCGGGAAGTGCAGCAACTCGACGCTCTTGCGATTTTCCAGAGCCATGCCCAGCGGCAGGAACAGATACCAGCTGTAGGCCCACTTGCCATCGGCATTGAGCTTGCTGGCGCCGGCATACGCCAGGTCGCCGGCATCGAGCAACGCCGACAGCGGCTTGTCATAGCCGTCCGGCACTCCGGTGATCTCGGCGTAGAGCTGATCGTTGTCATTTTTCACCAGCACCTTGGCATCGGCGTAACCGTCGCGCTGGACGCTCTGGCTCAGGTAGTGAACAACGGTCTGCTCCAGCGTCCAGTTGCGAAAGCAGATCACGCTGCAATTGTTGGGGTAGGCGAAGAGGCGGGTGACGCGCTCGGTGCTGCCCAGTTTCACGTCGACATCGGCGTGGACGGCGGCGCTTAGGGTCAGTGCAAAGAAGGTAAGTCCTGCGAGTTTGAACATGCTCAGATCCTTTTCAGCGTGGGTTCCCCTCGAGTTTGGGGGCGCTTCATAGTGGATCAGCGGTGTTTGACAGAAAAGCGGTTGAGTATGGATTCTTGCTTGAATGCGGTATTACCCAAGCAGCGCACATATTGTTACGGCTGTGCCAACAAGCACGCTGCCTGGTGCGCGTCCGCACTGCTAGACTGCAGCGACATCGAATTTTCCAAGGGTGAGTCATGAAGCCTTCTACTGCTCTCGACATGCAAAGGTCCGCCGTCCGCGAAGTGATCAGGCGCTTTCGTGTGGCCAACCCGCGTGTATTTGGTTCAGCATTGCTGGGGACGGATCTGGACGGTAGCGATCTCGATCTGCGGGTTGACCCGCTGCCCGGCACGACGCTTTTTGATCTGGGCGGACTTCAGGTTGAGCTTGAAGACTTGCTGGGTGTTGCGGTCGAGGTGCTGACCCCCGGCGACCTGCCAGTGAAATTTCGTCAGCAGGTGCTTGATCAGGCGCGCCCCGTCTAAAGCAGCGATCAAACCAAGTTTTAAGAGCACCTGCCCTTGAGCAGGTGCGTTTTTATCGACTTACGGCACCACCGGCGGCGTATACGCCAATGTCGTCCCCAGCGCCCACAACAGCAGCAGCACCAGTGGCGTGTGCACCAGCAGTTGCACAAACGAGAAGCCGATCAGATCCCGCGCCTTCAACCCGAGCACGCCCAGCAGCGGCAGCATATAGAACGGGTTGATCAGGTTCGGCAAGGCTTCGGCGGCGTTGTAGATCTGCACTGCCCAGCCGAGGTGGTATTGCAGGTCATTGGCGACTTGCATCACGTAGGGCGCTTCGATGATCCATTTGCCGCCGCCGGACGGGATGAAGAAACCGAGAATCGCCGAATACACGCCCATCAGCAGCGCGTAGGTGTCGTGGGAGGCGATGCTGACGAAGAAGGTCGAGATGTGATGCGCGAGGGTTTGCGCATCGGCGCCTTTGACCGTAGTCATCAGTGCGGCGATCGAGCCGTACAACGGAAACTGGATCAACACGCCAGTGGTGGTCGGCACCGCACGGGCCACCGCATCGAGGAAGCTGCGCGGGCGCCAGTGCAACAGCGCGCCGAGCATGATGAACAGGAAGTTGTAGGTGTTCAGGCCGGAAATCGCAGTGATCGCCGGTTTGGTCGAGAACTCGTGAAATAGCCAGCCCGCCGCCAGAAGCACCAGCACAATGATCAGCAACGGGCTGTGTTCCAGCCATTCGCCGGGGCGCGTGCGCGGTTGCAGCGGCGGCAGGTTGAACGCCGGGTCGATGCCGCAGGCCTTGGCGTCGCGTGCCGAATTCGGCCCGGGCGCGGTGGCGTAGGCGATGATGATCGAAATCACGATCAGTGCCAGCAGCATGACCCCGGACTGCCAGAGGAAAATGGTTTCGGTGAAAGGGATCACGCCAGTGATCGACAGGATCGACGGCGGCAGGCTGCCCGGGTTGGCCTGCAACTGTGCGGCCGACGATGACAAGCCCAGCGCCCACACCGCGCCAAGGCCAAGGTATGCCGCAGCACCGGCCGCGCGGTAATCCATTTTCAGGTCGGTGCGGCGGGCGAGGGCGCGTACCAGCAGCCCGCCGAATACCAGCGACAGACCCCAATTGAGCAGGGAGGCGACCATCGAGATCAACGCTACCCAGGCCACGGCGGAGCGGCCGTTTTTCGGGATACGTGCCAGTTTGTCGATCAGTTTGACTGCGGGCGGAGAGCTGGCGACGACGTAGCCGCCGATCACCACGAAGGCCATCTGCATGGTGAACGGGATCAGGCTCCAGAAGCCGTCGCCGAAGGCCATCGCTGCAGCGGTGGGTTTGGCGCCCATGGCCAGAGTGGCCAGCGCAACGATGATCACGGCCAACGCGGCGAACACCCAGGAGTCGGGAAACCAGCGTTCGGCAAAACTGGAACAGCGCAGGGCAAAGCGCGCGGAGCGGCTATCTTCGATATCAACGGCCACAGGAAGTACCTCGGATTTTTTATGGTTATTTTGATCCGTGGGAGCAGTCGCCCGGCTCGACAGCCACAGAGAACCCTGGGGGAGCGAGCCTGCTCGCGAAGACGTCGGCACATTCAGCATCAGGTTGTCTGAACTGACGCTTTCGCGAGCAGGCTCGCTCCCACGTGGGCGGCTGGTCGGTGTTGGCGTGGTCCCTTGGACAGGCGCTAACAGTAAATCAAGCGCCGCCCTTTTGTTGAGCAGGTTTTCGCAAACCGAGACTATGGTCTGACGGGTTGTCGATCCGCGCTTTTGCGTAGACCATGAGCGCCTTGGTTTTTGCCGATGCCTGAGTTCTTTGTCATGACTGCCAACTCCCCAGCCCGACCGGCGCCGTTCAGCCGTGCCGACTACAAGACCCTCGGCCTTGCGGCGCTCGGCGGGGCGCTGGAAATCTACGATTTCATCATTTTCGTATTCTTCGCACTGACCCTGAGTCAGTTGTTCTTCCCCCCGGAAATGCCCGAGTGGCTGCGTTTGCTGCAAAGCTTTGGCATCTTCGTCACCGGTTATCTGGCGCGGCCTTTGGGCGGGATTCTGATGGCGCATTTCGCCGACCGTCTGGGCCGCAAAAAGGTGTTCAGCCTGAGCATCCTGATGATGGCGCTGCCGTGCCTGCTGATCGGGATCATGCCGACCTACGCGCAGATCGGCTATTTCGCACCCTTGCTGTTGCTGGCGCTGCGCATCCTGCAAGGCGCTGCGGTGGGCGGCGAAGTGCCAAGTGCCTGGGTGTTCGTCGCCGAGCATGCGCCGACCGGCCATCGTGGCTACGCGTTGGGCTTTCTGCAGGCCGGCCTGACGTTCGGTTACTTGATCGGCGCACTCACTGCGACCTTCCTCGCACAGGTGTTCACGCCTGCCGAAATTCTCGATTACGCCTGGCGCTTTCCATTCCTGTTGGGCGGTGTGTTTGGCGTGGTGGGCGTTTACCTGCGCCGCTGGCTCAGCGAAACCCCGGTGTTCATGGCCATGGAAGCGCAACGCGAGGCGCGGGTCGAACTGCCGCTGCGCACGGTGTTGCGTGAACATCGTCTGGCCATGCTCCCGGCCATGTTGCTCACCTGCGTACTCACCTCGGCGGTGGTGGTGTTCGTGGTCATCACCCCGACCATGATGCAGAAAACCTTCGGCATGACCGCCAGCTACACCTTCGGCCTCAGTGCCTTGGGCATCGTCTTCCTCAATATCGGCTGCGTGATCGCCGGTCTGCTGGTCGACCGCATCGGCGCCTGGCGCACGGTCATGCTGTACAGCCTGTTGCTGCCGCTGGGGATTGGCGTGCTGTATGGCTGTCTGATCATGGGCGGGCATTGGATCGGCATTGCCTATGCGGTCGCCGGTCTGGCTTGTGGGGTAGTGGGTGCGGTGCCTTCGGTGATGGTCGGGTTGTTTCCGGCGCGGATTCGAGTGTCGGGCATTTCCTTCACCTACAACATTGCCTACGCCGCCTGGGCAAGTATCACACCGCTGTTGCTGATTGGTCTGATGCCGTGGAGTCCATGGATCTGCGTGATCTTCTGTGCAGTGATGGGCGTGGTGGGGATTGTGACGGCGGCGTATTTCGGTGCGCGCATGCCACGTACCGGACCCTGTCAGGCTGCCGGCGCTGCCTGATCCGCAAGCGCCGGATTATTTTCGACTGACGGGTCTGGCGCTGGCTTCAGAAAAGCTGCGCAAGGCCGATGGCAAGGTTGTATCCGCTAACTACCCTGCCATCGGTGCTTTCCCATGTTCAATAAACGCTTGAAGCAAGAGCTGGCCGCTCTGCGCGAAGAACTCTCCAGCCTTGTACAAGTGAAGGAAAGCCTGGAAAGCGAAATGCTCGCGCTGACCCTTGAGCCCGACGGGCGGATTCGTTCGGTCAACCAGAATTTTCTCGATGAAATGCTCTACAAGAGCCAGGACCTGGTCGGCCGGGCAATTGAAGACATCGTGCCGGCCCACGTCAAAACCGACGAATTCCATCAGCGCTTAAAAAACTCGATGAGCCGTGGCGAGCATTTTGCCGGCGCCGTGCGCCTGTTGCGCGGCAATGGCGACGAGGCGTGGCTGCGTTCCATCGTGCAACCGGTGCGCTCGTCCGATGGCCGGATCAGACACATCTCCTTCTACGCCAGCGACCTGACCCGCACCATCGAAGCCTCCCGCGAGCATGAGAACCTGATCGGCGCGCTGGTGCGCTCCACCGCCGTGATCGAGTTCGATCTCAACGGCAATGTGCTCAGCGCCAATGATCGCTTCCTCAACGGCATGGGTTACAGCCTGGCGCAGATCAAAGGCAAACATCACCGCACATTCTGCGCCCCGGATGAGTACAACAGCGCCGAGTACCAGAACTTCTGGCGGCGCTTGAACAGCGGTGAGTTTGTCGCTGGCCGCTTCAAGCGTATCGACAGCCATGGTCGGACGGTGTGGCTGGAAGCGTCCTACAACCCGGTGGTTGATGCCAACGACAAACTGTACAAAGTGGTGAAGTTCGCCACGGTGATTACTGATCAGGTCAACCGCGAGCAGGCGGTTGCCGACGCGGCCAGCATCGCTTACAGCACCTCGCAACAAACCGACAGCACCGCGCAACGGGGCACCACGGTCGTCACCGAAGCGGTGAACGTGATGCGTGATTTGTCGCGGCACATGCAAGCCGCCGGCGAAGGTATCGAGGCGCTGAACGAGCAGTCGCTGGTGATCGGCACGATCGTCAAAACCATCAGCGGCATTGCCGAACAGACCAACCTGCTGGCGCTCAACGCTGCCATCGAAGCCGCCCGGGCCGGCGAGCAGGGCCGTGGTTTTGCCGTGGTCGCGGACGAGGTTCGGCAACTGGCCTCGCGCACCAGCCAGGCGACGGACGAAATCGTCGGCGTGGTACGGCAGAACCAGGAAATGGCCCGCAATGCCGTGGCGCTGATGACCGACGGCAAGCTTCAGGCTGAGCAGGGCCTGGCGTTGGCGGCGGAGGCAGGCACGGTAATTGTCGAGATTCAGGACGGTGCGCAGAAAGTGGTGGATGCGGTGGGGCAGTTTGCCAATCAGCTCTCTCACTGATCGACACTGACCAAGTGTGGGAGCGAGCCTGCTCGCGAAAGCGATTCAACATTTAACGTTAATGTTGGCTGATACACCGCTTTCGCGAGCAGGCTCGCTCCCACAGGTTCTGTGTTTCTCCAGTGGCAGCGCTACAATCGGCTCCTTTTCCCCGGAGCAGATCCCCATGAGCGTCTCCCACCGCCGTCCGGTGCCCCTGAACAAAGCCTACCGCCTGCTCAACCACGGGCCGACCGTGCTGGTCAGCGCCGCTCACGACGGCCAGCGCAACATCATGGCCGCCGCCTGGGCCATGCCGCTGGATTTCGAACCGCCGAAAGTCGCCGTCGTCCTCGACAAATCCACCTGGACTCGCCAGTTGCTCGAAGTCTCCGGCACTTTTGTGCTGAATGTGCCTTGCGTCAATCAGGCCGATATCGTGCAAACCGTCGGCAACACCTCCGGCCTGGAAATCACCCGCAACCAAGGTCAGGACAAGTTTCAGGCGTACGGCCTGCACACCTTCGCTGGCGAACAGATTGAAGCGCCGCTGCTTGAGGGCTGTGTCGCCTGGCTCGAATGCCGCCTGCTGCCGGAGCCGCGCAATCACGAGCAATACGACCTGTTCCTCGCCGAAGTCATCGCCGCCCAGGCCGACGAGCGTGTGTTCAGCGATGGGCGCTGGCATTTCGAGGGGCATGACGGCTTGCGCACGCTGCATCACGTTGCGGGCGGGCATTTCCTGAAGATTGGGGATGGGGTGGATGGCAAGACGTTGGCGGTCTGATTTGCTCCCGGGAGAAGGCCTGCTGCTCGGCAGGCCTTTTTCAATGCAGTGTTTCAGTCCCCCAACGCTTCTCCCTCACGCCGAGGATCGGCACCCCCCGTCAAGGTCGCTTTGCCCTGCGCATCCTTCACCCGCACGATCGCTTGGGTGCCGCTGGTCATGTCGATTTCGCTGAGCGTGTGGCCCTTGTCCTTGAGTGCCTGAATCAGCGCCGGGCTGAACTGTCCCTGTTCCAGTTCGGTGGGGCCATTGCGGCTGCCGAAGTTGGGCAGGTTGATCGCACTTTGTGCATCGAGGTTCCAGTCGAGCAGGCCGATGGTGGTTTTGGCCACGTATTCGATGATTTGCGAGCCGCCGGGCGAGCCGACTGTGGCGACGAATTCACCAGTGTTGCGATCAAAGATCAGCGTCGGCGCCATCGACGAACGTGGGCGTTTGCCCGGTTCGACGCGGTTCGCGACTTTCTGCCCGTTCTCTTCGGGGATGAACGAGAAGTCGGTCATCTGGTTGTTCAGCAGAAAACCCTGAACCATCAGGTGCGAGCCGAACGCGGCTTCGATGGTGGTGGTCATCGACACGGCGGCGCCGAGATCATCCACCGCGACCACTTGCGAGGTCGAGATGCGCAACGGCGAGCGGTCTGGTGCGTAGGCAACCTGTACGCCCGGCGGTGTGCCCGGTTTGGCGCTGCCCATGCTGCGCTCGCCGATCAGGCTGGCGCGGCTGGCCAGATAGGCAGGATCGAGCAACCCTTTGACCGGCACCGGGACGAAGTCGGTGTCGGCCACGTATTGCGCGCGATCGGCATAGGCCAGACGTTCAGCCTCGGCGATCAGATGCACCGCTTGCGGCGCCGGTTCGATCCCTGCTGGCCTATTGCTGTTCAATGGTTTGAGCGGGGTCAGCGACAGGCGTGGATCGCGAGTCTCCAGCGCCTGCAACGTGCCGAGAATCTGCGCCACGGCGATCCCGCCCGACGACGGTGGCGGCATGCCGCAGACCTGCCAACGCTTGTAGTCGGTACACAGCGGCGCGCGCTCCTTGGCCTGATAACGCTGCAAATCGTTCAGCGACAGGCTGCCGGGGTTGGCGTGCTGTTGAACCTTGGCGACGATCTCTTCGGCGATCGGACCTTTGTACAGCGCATCGGCACCTTCGCTGGCGATGCGTTTGAACACGGCGGCCAACTTCGGGTTTTGCAGGCGTGTGCCGACAGCTTTGACGCTGCCATCCTCATTCAGGAAGTAAGCAGCCATGTCTGGCGACTGGCGTATCAGTGGATCGGCAGTCAGCAGCGAATGTAGACGCGGGGAAATCGCAAAGCCTTGCTCGGCCAGTTTGATCGCTGGCTCAAACAGCTTCGCCCATGGCAAGCGACCGTGCTGCCGATGCGCCAGCTCCAGCGCGCGCAATACCCCGGGCGTACCGACCGAGCGCCCGCCGATCTGCGCTTGCGTAAAGGCCATCGGTTTACCGTCAGCCTTCAGGAACAGCTTCTCGGTGGCCCCGGCCGGCGCCGTTTCGCGGCCGTCATAGGTGCGCACCTGCTTGCCATCCCACAACACAATCATCGCCCCGCCACCGATCCCGGAAGACTGCGGCTCAACCAGCGTCAACACCGCCTGCATCGCAATCGCCGCATCAATCGCCGAACCACCCTGACGCAACATCTCCCGCCCGGCTTCGGCCGCGAGTGGATTGGCAGCAGCGGCCATGTGTTTATTGGCGTGTCGGGTTTGCAGATCAGTGCGGTAACCGGATGCAGCTTCTGGTGCCAGTGGCAAGGAAGAAGAGGGCGGGGCGTTGCATGCGGTGAGGGTCAGAGCGCTGACAAGCAGTGTCAGGGCTGGCAGGCGAAAGCGTTTCAAGGGCTGGGCTGGAAACACGCGGGCTCTCCGTCCGTGGGGTAAAAGTCTTCGGGGACTTTATCGAGCGGGCCGGCGGGGTGCAAACTGCGTGAGGATTACAGCCCTCCCGCTCAGCGGCCGCGCCAATCGATTGGCCGAAAACGATGCCCTTGTGGGAGCGAGCCTGCTCGCGAAAGCGGTAACTCAGGCGATGCGATCTTCTTGAGAGTGATGCAGGGTTAGTGAGTCAGAAACTTATTGTTTGAAGCCGGGTAGACCATGGGTACAGCGCCACTTTTTCACGATTTCGGTAATGCCCTCGGCTGTTTGTTGTTTCATATCCTCGGGCCAATAGATAAGGTCAGTGCCCGCTGGGTGCTCACACAGACGTACAAATTCAAATAACAGCGGATCGAGAATCTCGTCTGGGCTTGTGTTGGCTGCAAGAACAGATTGCACCAATTTCAAGAATTCTGCTTCGGTGTAGTCGGATATGTTAGTCATAACGTTCTCAAGTTGAAGTTCCACAGTTCAAATGAAACGGGCGGCAGGATTCATGTCTTGAACCCGGGTAGTCGATTCGCTTCGCGCCATGCCATGACTGTACGAGCTATTCCGGCAGATGTTGTATCTGCTCCGGGCTCGGGGTAGTAGATCAGATCCATCCCGCTCGGATGTCCTACTATCTTGTTGAAGTGCAGAATCAATGCATCTGCACGGAGATCTGTCGGCGCTATATCCTCCTTTCTTATTTCATCTATGAGATCAATGAAATCCTGCTCGGTATAGTCGGAAAAGCTGCCTTTGATGAATGGGTCGCTCATGCTATGCCCTTATTTACGGTGTACGTCGACATGGTTTTTGGGTGTGTAGACCCTTAGGTTATCTACGTTGTAGATATCACCACCTTCGGATATCGGTTCCACATGATGAATCTCATGAGAGATCCTTTTCCCTGCCGCATCACCTAAGCGGGCGCGGGGCGCATTTCCGTTGCGCATACGTCGTAGATTATCTTCGCTGACCTGTTGTGCCACTGCGCTGTCTTTTGAGGCAACGGCCCAAAAAGCCCGCCTAAACGAATCAAAACTAGAATATTCGCTCGCTCTGAGTTTATCCGCGATGCTGGTCGGAATAGGGGCGCCACCCTGAGCTTGAGCATGGTCAAGCCAAATACCGCCCACATCCTCACCCACCCCCGTAACGATCCCCGGCGTCTGCCTCGCCGGCCTCGAATAAACCACATACAGCGACTTCAGCCCGGTGTCCGCCGGGAACACCAGAATACAATCCTCGGCCGTTACATCCTCGCCCGGCAGACCCTCAATCTGGCTATCGGTGTTCTCCGGAATCGGGTGGACGAGGATCGGGTCGAGTGCCTCACCGTGGTCGGGATAAACCAGCGGAGGCATCGATCCCAACGGCCCGCGTTGCGGCGTCCAGAGAATGGTGATGCCGTTGAGCTTGGCCTCCATGGCGGTCTTGTCGGCGTTCCACTTGACGTTCACCGTGCGTACGGCGTCGTCGCCAGAGGCGCCGGAATGGATGCCGTAAACCCGCAGAACACCTTCGGCATCACGACGAAACTGGAAGCGCACGCGCGTGGTGGCGCGGCTCATGCGGCGTAGTTCTTCGTCGGTGTGAAGCGTGCCGTCGGCCATTTTGCTCGGCAGCATTCCCAGCACAAAGACGCTGGCCGGCCCGCCGGCGCCACGGATGGCCCAGTTCAGGCGCTGTTGCAAAATCCCGCCGCCGGCCAGACGCCCCAAAGCCAAGTCGGCGCCTATTGCCGTCGCGACAGCGGTACTGGCGGAGGGCATGAGCATGGCGCCGGCGACCATGATCTTGCCGAAGTTGCTGGCTGGCTCCTTGGCAGTGCCAGCGTCCGTGCGACACCAGTTGTCCGGCGTGCAGGACTTGGCAAATACCCTGTCTTCGCGTGGCTTGGGCGCAGGCCACTCATCCTTCTCGATGTACACCGGCTCCGGTGCTTTCGGTGGAAGCAAAGTAAACCAGGCCCTGCCACCGCTATACGGATTTAATAACCAGTCATCGTCGAGAAGGTATTTGTATTGAGGCATGCCAACTCCCTGTATGGCGCTGAATCGAGCCAGGGGAGCTTGTCGGTCGAAGGGCAATTCGGGGAGAGAGGGGCGGGTGCTTGAAGTGATGAAAAATCCAGTTCTTACGTGAGCAAAGCCTGCTTCCTACAGGGCTATCTCAGTCAATCGGTTTTGCGCCTGGGTCAGGCGAAATTATCGTCGGTCGCGGCTGTAGTCTTTTCGTTTGAATGGCTGATTGCGTCGGATTTCTCTTACAGATTATTCAGGTCGACAGTCTACGCGGCGTTGCCTGAGGATGGTTTCTGTACGGTTGCCAGGAGGGGCTTCACTTTTGCTGGGCGGTGGAACAAAACAAAGGCAGCAACACGACATCGATCAATCAAAAGAAATCTGGAAGGCGCTGAAGAGGTAGCTCAATGAAAAGCGTAAGCAATCACGAGGACAGTGTTCTCGAAATGCTGCGCACGGACGAGAATTTCGCTCTCGAATATCTCGTTGCAGCATTGGAAGAAATTGATGAAGAGGGCGGTGAGTCTGTGTTTGTCACCGCGGTGCGACGTGTGGTGGAAGCGAGAGGCGGTTTTGCCGCTGTCTCCAACGCAACCGGACTCAATAGAGGCAATCTTTACCGCCAATTTTCAGCAGATGGAAACCCAGGCCTTTCTACGCTAATGAAGGTGCTGTCTGCTGTGGGGCTCGGTTTGTCGAAGGTGGTCGCTCACAGTCAGGATGATCAGGAACACACAGCAGCGTGATCCACCGTGGTAATAAGAAGCCCGGCTCGATGTCGGGCTTTCTGATTTTTTCCCTGCGGCATTTCTCTGATGGGGCACGTGGTATTGATCCGCTGACATTAAGCGGTAGGTTGCGAGTGAAGCAGAGCGCAACTTTTCTCAAGGCATAAAAAAAACGGCCTACCTTTCGGTAAGCCGTTTTTAGTACTTGGTGGCTACACAGGGACTTGAACCCCGGACCCCAGCATTATGAATGCTATGCTCTAACCAACTGAGCTATGTAGCCAAGTGGCGCGC
>Ga0308163_10002783_pt1 | contig 15448 bp, 15 predicted proteins | sample PhyTR1_FD_201037 | JGI IMG/M metagenome (GOLD analysis project Ga0308163, IMG submission 201037) | Phyllosphere microbial communities from UC Gill Tract Community Farm, Albany, California, United States - DLSLT.R1 | ecosystem: Host-associated > Plants > Phyllosphere > Unclassified | place: USA...
ATCAGGATGCGCGACCGCTGCCGCCCGCTCTGGCCGCCATGCACGAAGCACTGGGCAAAGACTTCCCGCCGGTCATCGAAGACCGTGCGCTGGAAGGCGAACTGCGCCTGTGCCTGCAACGCATCGCCGAGCAACACTGGAGGCTGCATGCGTAGCGCCGGAGTCCTGCACGCCGACACGGAAATCCTCGTGCCGTTCTTCGACGTCGACACGATGCATGTGGTCTGGCACGGGCACTACGTCAAATACCTGGAAGTGGCGCGCTGCGCGCTGCTCGACCAGATCGGCCACAACTACACGCAGATGTCCGAGTCCGGTTATGCATGGCCGATCATCGACCTGCAACTGCGTTATGTGCGTGGCGCGGTGTTCGGCCAGCGCTTGAACGTGCGCGCCAGCCTCGTGGAATGGGAGAACCGGCTGAAGATCAATTACCTGATCACCGACCTGCAGACCGGCGAACGCCTGACCCGCGCCAGCTCGGTGCAAGTGGCGGTCGAGATCAGCAGCCGCGAGATGCAACTGGCCTCACCCAAAGTGTTCACCGATGCGGTGGAAAGGATGCTGCGATGAACCTGATCTGCAAATGCCTCGGTGCGTTGGCACTGCTCGCTGTCTCAAGCCTGGCCAACGCCTTCGATCTGCAACAGCTGAGCGAGCAACTGGCGAAACCGGACGTGATCCACGGCCAGTTCATCCAGGAGAAACACCTGCGCGCCCTGCCCCAGCCACTGATCAGCAAGGGCAGCTTCGTCCTGGCGAAAAACCATGGCCTGCTCTGGCTGCTCAAGACCCCGCTGCAGCAGGACTACCGCATCACCGCCAACGGCATCGCCCGCCGTGATGGCAACGGCTGGCAGATGCTGCCGAACAAGAGCGCCGGGGCCGAGCAGAACCGCTTGTTTCTCGCCGTGCTGCAAGGTGACAGCAGCGGCCTGCAACGGGATTTCGACCTGGCCCTGAGCGGCGACGCGCAGCAATGGAAACTGACTCTGACCCCGCGTTCGGTGCTGCTCAAGCAAGTGTTCAACCAAATCAATATCGACGGCGGTGCGCTGGTACAGACCATCGAACTGCTGGAAACCCAGGGCGACAGCACCGTGCTGCGCATGCAGGACAGCACCGCAAGCCAGCCGTTGAGCGACACGGAGCAACATGACTTTGCCGAGTGAACGCAGGCTGCCGTGGCTGTTCCTGATCCTGCTGCTGGCGGTCGTCGCGCTGGCCGGTTGGCAGTGGCGCGACGGTGCGCCGCTGTCGGCCAACCTCATGGAACTGGTGCCCGGCACTCACCCTGACGCCCTCGAACTGCGCGCCGAACAGCGCATGCAGGAGCCGCTCAACCGGGAAATGCTGGTGCTGGTCGGCCATACCGATCGCCAGCAAGCGGTCGTCATGGCCCAGACCCTGGGCGAGCAATGGCAAGCCAGCGGCCTGTTCGAAAAGGTTCAGTGGAATCTGCAAGCCGACCTCCCGGCCCTGCGCACGCAACTGCTGCAAGGGCGGCTGGCGATGCTCTCGGCGGATGACCGGCAACTGCTGACCGAGCACCCCGATGCGTTTATCCAGCAACGGGTGCAGGCATTGTTCGACCCGTTCAGCGGTTTCAGTCTGGTGCCGAGCCAGGACGACTGGCTGGGCCTCACCGGACGCATCCAGAACAGCCAGCCGAAACACGGCGCGGTGCAACTGGACATCGGCAGCGGAACACTGGTCGCCGATGCCGACGGCAAGAGCTGGGTGCTGCTGCGCGCACGCACCACCGGCAATGCCTTCGACATGAACCTGCCACTGAAAGTGGCGGACCTGCTCCAGCACAGTCGCGAGCAGGCGGCGAAAGCCGACGTGCAACTGCTGGCCGCCAGCGGTCTGCTCTACGCCGCCAACGGTCAGCAGCAAGCTACCCGCGAAATGACCTGGGTCGGCGGCGGCGCCACCCTCGGCATTTTGCTGTTGCTGCTGTTGGCGTTTCGCCGCTGGCGGGTGTTGCTGGCGTTCGTGCCGGTGCTGGTGGGCATGCTGTTCGGCGCGGTGGCCTGCGTGGCGTTGTTCGGCCACATGCATGTGATGACGCTGGTGCTCGGCTCCAGCCTGATCGGCGTGGCAGTGGATTACCCGCTGCACTATCTGTCGAAAAGCTGGAGCCTCAAGCCGTGGCGCAGCTGGCCGGCATTGCGTCTGACACTCTCCGGGCTGACCTTGAGCCTGATCACCAGCGCCATCGGTTATCTGGCGCTGGCCTGGACGCCATTCCCGGCGCTGACGCAAATCGCGGTGTTCTCCGCCGCCGGATTGCTCGGCGCCTACCTGTCGGCGGTGTGCCTGCTGCCGGCCTTGCTGAAAAACGTTGAGCTGCAGCCGGCGCAATGGCCGCTGCGCCTCGCCGAACGCCTGGTGAAGTTGCGCGAAACCCTGCTCGAACATGTACGCACCCCGGTGCTGCTGGCGCTGCTGATCGCGTTCTGCGCCGGCGGTCTGGTGCAACTGCAAAGCAAGAACGACATCCGCCAATGGGTCGGCGCACCGCAACGGCTGACCGACGAGGCGCAGACCATCGCGCGCATCACCGGCTACCAGCCGACCAGCCAGTTCTTCCTGGTGCGCGGGGCCAATCAGCAGGAGCTGCTGGAGCGCCAGGCCGCGTTGAGCGAACGTCTGCAACAACTGGTCAATCTCGACAAACTGCAAGGCTATCTGGCCCTCGATCAACTGCTCAGCCCACCGAGCCAGCAACAGCAGGTTCGCGAGGCACTGAGCCAAATGCCGCAGTTCTGGCAGCCATTGCTCGACCTCGGCGTACCGCTCGCCGCGCTGCAATCCGAGTTGCAACAGTTGCAGAACCTGCCCGCCGAGGACATCGACGCCGCGCTGGCGGGCCCCTTGGGCGAACCGTACCGCACGCTGTGGCTCGGCCCGACCGATGATGGCGTGGCGGCGATGACCAGCCTGCAAGGTTTGAACAATCCGTCGCTGCTGCGGGTGCAGGCGCTGGACTTACCGGGAGTGATGCTGGTTGATCGTCTCGGCGAGTTGAACAACGTATTCGCCGCGACCCAGATCAGCGCCGCCGAACTGAAACTCGCCTCCTGTGTATTGATCGTGCTGGTGCTGATCGTGCCGTTCGGCTTCGGCGGCGCCTTGCGCATCGTCGCCCTGCCGCTGCTGGCGGCGCTGTGCAGCCTCGCCAGCCTCGGTTGGCTCGGCCAGCCGCTGACCCTGTTCAGCCTGTTCGGCCTGCTGCTCGTAACGGCGATCAGCGTCGATTACGCGATCCTCATGCGTGAGCAGGTCGGCGGCGCGGCTGTCAGCCTGCTGGGCACCTTGCTGGCGGCGCTGACGACCTGGCTGTCGTTCGGTTTGCTGGCGGTGTCGAGTACGCCGGCGGTGAGCAATTTCGGCCTGTCGGTAAGCCTGGGGCTGGCCTTCAGTTTCATCCTCGCGCCGTGGGCCGGACGTCACGCCCACAGCGCCGCCGTCGCGGAGCCGGCAGCGTGATGGTCGTCGGCTTCTGGCTGATGGCCCTGGCGTTGTTCGCCGTGGCGACCCGTGTCGGCCGGTATTTCGGCCTGATCCCGATCGTCAGCCAGTTGCTCCTGGCAAGCTTCGGTTTGCCGCTGCTGATGTACTTCTGGATCGAACCGGGCTGGCAGCTCAGCGGCGCCGAGCTGATCGCGCCCGTGTGGCTGAAAGACCTCTACAGCCTGAGTTTCGCCTTGTTGCTCGGGCACATCCTCAGCGATGTGATCGACCTGCGTCTGGACCGCCAGAGCGTGAAAATCGCCGTGCCGAGTTTTGCCGTGCCGTTCGCCTGCGGGCTAGCGGTCGCCTGTTGGCTGTTGCCGACGCAACCGTGGCTGAACTCGCTGGCGATCGGCCTGGTGTTCGCGATCACCGCGATCCCGGTGCTGTACCTGTACTTGCGCCACATCGATTACCCGCCCGCCGCCACAAGGCGTCTGGTGCAGACCGCGATCCTGATCGATCTGACCTGCTGGACGCTGTTCGGCCTCGCTCAGGGCAGCCTGCATTTGAGCAGTCTGTTACTGCCACTTGGATTGGCCTGCGTGCCGGTGCTGCTGCATCTGCTCCGTGTGCGTCGACCGCTGACTTACAGCCTCGGCTTCTTCGCGCTGCTGGTGCTGACCGAGCACTACAAGCTCAACGCACTGATTTTCGGCATCGGTTACCTGTTGTGCATGGCGCTGCTGAAAGTGCCGTTGGTGCTGCCATTGCCAGCGCTGTGGATGAGCCGCTTGCAGACGTGGATCGCGATCCCGCTGATCCTCACCTTCGGCATCGTGCAGATCGACGTACACAGCGCCCTCGCCAGCCTTGGTGCGCTGCAATGGGTGGCACTGCTGCTGTTGCCGATTGCCAGTAAACTGCTCGGCAACTGGCTCGGTCTGGGCTGGGCCGGCGCGTCGTTCGAAGGCGCCAGCCGCTGGCGCGAAAGCGTGCTGCTGAACATCCGCGGCCTGAGCGAAATCGTCTTTCTCAACCTGTTGCTGCAACAACAGCTCATCAGCCCGGCGCTGTACTTCGCACTGATGCTGATGGGCCTGATCGCGACGCTGTTGCCGGCCCTGATCGGCCTGCATCGCGCGCCCCTGAACTTGCAAAACCCACTGTCCCGGAGCTCACGTGCCAATCGTTGAAATGGAATCCCGTCAGGTCGTGATCATCGGCGCGGGCCCATCCGGAGCCATCGCCGCCGCATTGCTCAAGCGCAAGGGCCACGATGCGCTGGTGATCGAGCGCCAGCATTTTCCAAGGTTTTCCATCGGTGAAAGCTTGCTCAGTCATTGTCTGGATTTCGTCGAAGAGGCCGGCATGCTCGACGCGGTCAACGCCGCCGGATTCCAGCGCAAGACCGGTGCCGCGTTTGCCTGGGGCGAGCGCTACAGCGCCTTCGATTTCGGCGACACCTTCACCGGCGGCAAGCCGACCACGTTCCAGGTGCAGCGCGCCGATTTCGACAAGCTGCTGGCCGATCAGGCAGCGCTGCAAGGTGTCGAGATCCGCTATGGCGACGCCATCGTCCGCGTCGATTTCAACCGCGCCAAACCGCAGCTCGACGTGCTGCGCGAAGACGGCAGCGAGTACCGCATCCAAGCAAATTTCGTGCTCGACGCCAGCGGTTACGGTCGGGTGCTGTCGCGCCTGCTCGATCTGGAAGCACCGTCGAATTTCCCGGTGCGCCAGGCGGTGTTCACCCACGTCGAAGATCACATCGACAACCCGGCCTTCGACCGCGAAAAGATCCTCGTCACCACCCACCCAGAGCATCGCGACATCTGGTTCTGGACGATCCCGTTCAGCCATGGTCGCTGCTCGGTGGGCGTAGTCGCTGCCGCCGAACACTTCAACGGCCGCGATACCGATCTGGATGCCTGCCTGCGCGGTTTCATCGCCGAGACCCCAAGCCTCGCCGGCGTGCTGAACAACGCCGTGTGGGACACCCCGGCGCGCACCCTCGGCGGCTATGCGGCCAACGTCAAAACCCTGCACGGCCCGGGCTTCGCCCTGCTCGGCAACGCGGCGGAATTTCTCGATCCGGTGTTTTCCTCCGGCGTGACCATCGCCATGCGCTCGGCGAGCATGGCTGCCGCCGTCCTGCACCGGCAGTTGCAGGGCGAAACCGTCGACTGGCAGCGCGAGTTCGCCGAGCCGCTCAAACGCGGGGTCGACACCTTCCGTTGCTACGTCGAGGGCTGGTACGCCGGCACCTTCCAGGACGTGATTTTTTATGAAGACAGCCAGGCGGACATTCGCCGGATGATCTGCTCGATCCTCGCCGGTTACGCCTGGGATGAACGCAACCCGTTCGTCAGCGAAGCGCGCCGCCGGTTGAAGATGATTTCCGAACTCTGTGCAAAGGACGCCCCATGAATTACTTGAGCGACAGCTACGTCGAGGAAACCCGCTTCGGCTTCTGGTTCCTGCGCAGCCACACCTGGCAGCACCATGTGTTGCGCGTGGCGATCAACGACCTGCGCGGGCTCTTCAGCGAGGCGCTGCCGACCAATCCGGTGCTGCTGGATGCCGGTTGTGGCCAAGGCAAGTCGTTCCGGTATCTGCGCCAGACCTTCGCCCCACAGCGTTTGATCGGCGTCGATGCCGACCCGCACAGCCTGCAATTGAGCGCCGAAGAAGCAGCGCGGCAAGGCTTTGACGTGGAACTGCTCGGCAGCGACTGCGCGACGCTCAACGTGGCGGACGCCAGTGTCGACCTGCTGTTCTGCCACCAGACCTTTCATCACCTGGTCGAACAGGAAAAAGCCCTCGCCGAGTTCTACCGCGTACTCAAGCCGGGCGGTTATCTGCTGTTCGCCGAGTCCACCGAGGCCTACATTGATACCTGGGTGATCCGCTGGCTGTTCCGCCATCCGATGCAAGTGCAGAAGAGTGCCGCGCAGTACCTGGAGATGATTCGCCAGCAGGGTTTCGAGTTCGGTGAACGCAATGTCTCGTACCCGTATCTGTGGTGGAGCCGGTCGAAGGATTTCGGTTTGCTGGAACGGTTTGGGTTGCGCAAGCCGAAACCGTTTGGCGAGCGCGAGGAAACCTTGGTGAATGTCGTTGCCCGCAAGCCGCTTGAAGGTGGTCTCTGATGCGACACATAACCTGTAGGAGTGAGCCTGCTCGCGATAGCGGTAGGTCAACCAACATGTTTTTCGAATGTGCCACCGTCATCGCGAGCAGGCTCACTCCTACAAGGTTTGTGGTGTGGCTGATGTTGGTGATGTTCGCCCTGCTAAGTGGTTGCGCCAGCCAAGCCCCGCTGCCCGCGAGCAACCCGACTTTGCCCCTGCCGCTGCAACTGCACATCGAACGCCAACAGGCCGATCAGCGTCAGGACTGGCTGCTGGTGATCCAGCGCGAAGGCCCTGGCATTCGCTGGTCGATGATGGACCCGCTGGGCATTCCTCAGGCCCGTCAGCGACTGATCGACGGGCACTGGCAGGCCGACGGGCTGCTGCCGCCCAACCCGGAAGCCCGGGAGCTGTTTGCCGCGCTGCTGTTCGCCCTGACCCCGTCCGGCGAGCTGTTGCGCAATTATCCCGCCGCGCAGCAACAGGCTGGGCAACGCTCGCTGCCGCCGCGCTGGGCGATCCGTTATGCACAACCGTTGAGCTTCGAATTGAACCTGCCCCAAGGCCCGCACTATCAGGTTTCTCCCCTCGGTGAATCGACGCCATGACTGCCTACCTCAATGCCCTCGGCGTGATCTGCGCCCTGGGTCGCGACAAGCATCAAGTCGCGCAGAATCTGTTTGCCGGTGACTGCTCGGGCATGCGCCGCGAATCCGGCTGGGTCGCCGGGCGCGAACTGCCCGTGGCGGCGGTGCACGGTAAGCTGGCGGCGATCCCGGCCGAACTGGCCGACCAGAGCAGCCGCAACAATCAACTGCTGCTGGAAGCTGCGTTGCAGATTCGCGCTGACATCGAGCGGGCCATCCAGACTTATGGCCGCGAGCGCATCGGTGTGGTGCTCGGCACCAGCACTTCGGGCATCGACGAAGCCAGCCGCGGTCTGGCGCACTACATCCGCGAGCAACAGTTCCCCGTCGAGTACGACTATCGGCAACAGGAGCTCGGCGCGCCGGCGAATTTTCTCGCCGATTGGCTGCAACTCAGCGGCCCGGCCTACGTGATCTCCACCGCCTGCACCTCTAGCGCCCGGGCGCTGATGAGCGCGCAGCGCCTGCTTGATCTGGGCCTGTGCGATGCCGTGCTGTGCGGCGGGGTCGACAGCCTGTGCAAACTCACGCTCAACGGTTTCAGCGCGCTGGAGGCGGTGTCCGACGAGCGCTGCAATCCGTTCTCGGCCAACCGCAACGGCATCAACATCGGCGAAGCGGCGGTGCTGTTCCTGATGAGCAAGCAGCGGGACGGCGGCCCGGCCATCGCCCTGCTCGGCGCCGGAGCCAGCTCCGATGCGCACCATATTTCCGCCCCGGAACCGAGCGGCCGCGGCGCCCTGCAAGCGATGCAGAAAGCCTTGAACCGCGCACAGCTGCAAGCTGCGCAAATCCATTACCTGAACCTGCACGGCACGGCGACCCAGCATAACGATGCGATGGAAAGTCTGGCGGTCGCCACCCTGTTCCCGGACGGCGTGGCTTGCTCGTCGACCAAGCCAATGACCGGTCATACCCTCGGCGCGGCCGGTGCGCTGGAAGCGGCGTTCTGCTGGCTGAGCCTGAGCGCCGACAATCCGCAACAAGCCTTGCCACCGCACGTCTGGGATGCCCAGGCCGATCCCGACCTGCCGGCCCTGAACTGGGTGACCGCGAGCGAACGCCTGTCGTCCATTGCACCCCGCTACCTGATGAGCAACTCGTTTGCCTTCGGGGGCAACAACGTCAGCCTGATTATCGGAGACGCACCATGACTGACTGGCCGCTCGCCGAACTGCTGCCCCACGCTGGCGACATGATTCTGATCGATCGCATCCTCAGTTTCGACGAGGAGCAGATCCACACGTGCCTCACGGTCAAGCCCGACGGTTTGTTCAGCCTGTCCGACGGCAGCCTGCCGGCGTGGGTCGGCGTCGAGTTGATGGCGCAGAGTGTCGCCGCGTTCGCCGGTTGCCACGCACGGCAGAAGGGCAACCCGGTGGTGCTGGGTTTCCTGCTCGGCACGCGTAAATTCGAGTGCAACGTCGAGGTGTTCCCGGCCGGCAGCGAACTGACCATCCATGGCATCCGTTCGCTGGAAGACGACAACGGCATGGGCGTGTTCGAATGCCACATCCACGGGCCCGGCATCGAGGCCAGCGCGCGGTTGAATGTGTTCCGTCCACCCCAGCCATCCCAATATCTTGAACAAAACCGGGAGTCGAACGATGACTGAATCCGTACTGGTCACCGGCTCCAGCCGTGGCATCGGCCGCGCCATTGCCTTGCGTCTGGCGCAGGCCGGGCACGACATCGTCCTGCATTGTCGCAGCGGCGTTGTCGAAGCCCAAGCGGTGCAGACCGAGATCCAGGCGCTGGGTCGCAAGGCGCGCATCCTGCAATTCGACGTCGCCGACCGCGAAACCTGCAAAACCATACTTGAAGCCGACGTCGAAACCCACGGCGCCTATTACGGTGTGGTGCTCAACGCCGGACTGACCCGCGACGGCGCCTTCCCGGCGCTGAGCGATGACGATTGGGACGTGGTGCTGCGCACCAACCTCGACGGTTTCTACAACGTCCTGCACCCGGTGATGATGCCGATGATCCGCCGTCGCGCCGCTGGTCGGATCGTCTGTATCACCTCGGTGTCGGGATTGATCGGCAACCGTGGTCAGGTCAATTACAGCGCCTCCAAGGCCGGGGTGATCGGCGCTGCAAAAGCGTTGGCGATCGAGCTGGGCAAGCGCAAAATCACGGTTAACTGCGTCGCGCCGGGTCTGATCGACACGGCGATGCTGGATGAAAACGTGCCGGTGGAAGAGCTGATGAAAATGATCCCCGCACAACGCATGGGCACCCCGGAAGAGGTCGCCAGTGCGGTGAATTTCCTGATGTCGGCGGAAGCCTCGTACATCACCCGCCAGGTCCTGGCGGTCAACGGAGGCTTGTGCTGATGAAGCGCGTCGTCGTCACCGGCATGGCCGGCATCACCTCGCTGGGCAGCGACTGGCAGACCATCGCCGGCAACTTCGCGGCCAACCGCAGCGGCATCCGCCGGATGGACGAGTGGGACCGCTTCAGCGAACTCAACACGCGTCTGGCCGGTCCGATCGATGACTTTGTCGTCCCGGCGCACTGGACGCGCAAGCAACTGCGCAGCATGGGCCGGGTGTCGCGGCTGGCGGTGGGCGCGGCAGAACAGGCCCTGGCGGATGCCGGCCTGCTCGGCGACGAATCGATCAAGGACGGGCGAATGGGCGTTGCCTGCGGTTCGTCCACCGGCAGCACCGACGAGATCAAGGCGTTCGGCAACATGCTGCTCAACTCGGTCGCCGAGGGCCTCAACGCCAACTCCTACGTGCGGATGATGCCGCACACCACCGCCGCCAACATCAGCATCTTCTTCGGCCTCACCGGGCGCCTGATCCCGACGTCCAGCGCCTGCACCAGTGGCAGCCAGGGCATCGGCTATGCCTATGAGGCGATCAAGTTCGGCCGTCTGCCACTGATGCTCGCCGGCGGTGCCGAAGAGCTGTGCCCGACTGAAGCGATGGTCTTCGACGCGCTCTACGCCACCAGCCTGAAAAACGATGCACCGCAGACCAGCCCACGTCCGTACGACAAGGGCCGCGATGGCCTGGTGATCGGCGAAGGCGGCGGCATGCTGGTGCTCGAAGAGCTGGAACATGCCCTGGCTCGCGGCGCGCGGATCCACGCGGAAATCGTCGGTTTCGGCAGCAACGCCGACGGCCAGCACACCACCCGCCCGGAACAGATCACCATGCGCCGCGCCATGGAACTGGCGCTGGAAGACGCCGGGCTCACACCGGATGCCATCGGCTACGTCAACGGCCACGGCACCGCGACAGAACAGGGCGACATTGCCGAAACCCTGGCCACCAGCAGCCTGTTCGGCGAACACATGCCGATCAGCTCGCAGAAAAGTTTCCTCGGCCACACGCTCGGGGCCTGTGGGGCGCTGGAGTCGTGGTTCAGCATCGAAATGCTCAATCGCGACCTGTACGTGCACACGCTCAACCTCGATGAGGTCGATCCGCACTGCGGCAAGCTCGACTACCTGCGCGGCGAATTCCGCCCGATGCACCACGAGTATGTGATGAACAACAATTTCGCTTTTGGTGGCGTCAACACCTCGTTGATTTTCCGCCGCTGGCCGTAACCGTATCAATCCAGGTCAAGGAGACCTCCATGCGTTTCAACAAGCTCGCCATTGCCTCCCTGCTGCTCTGCGCCTTGCCGGCGGTCAGCCAGGCCCGTGACACCCAGGTCTTCCTGCCGTTCGACAAAGCGGTGGCCGAAGCGACCCGCAGCGGCAAGATCGATGGCAGTGTGAAGTTCTACCTGGCCGGCAACGCCCCGGCCGGCAAAGTCACCGTCGTGAGCAGCGGCGCCGTGACCAACAAAAAGACCAACGCCTTCAACAAGTCCGATCAGGCGGCCTGCGAATGGGTCGTGCAATCGGCCATCATCAGCCTGCACCAAGCGGCAAAAAGCGCTGGCGCCAACGCCGTGACCAACATCGTCAGCTTCTACAAGAGCAACGAGCGCAAGGATTCGCAGAACTACGAATGCCACGCCGGCGCGATCATGGCCGGCGTTGCGTTGAAGGGTGATCTGGCGAACGTGCAGTAACCGCCGGAGCACTGTCACCAGGGCGCCATCGGGCGCCCTTTTCGTTTTCAGCATCTACACTCGTTTTGACAAGCCAGCGCACCTCGCCTGTCAGAGCGGCGAGCCCTGTCCATCGAGCACTCGCGGTTCTCTTTCACCGTCAAGGAGATGACCATGCATGTGAAAGCCCTGATTGCCGCCGCGTTACTTGGTTTTTTGCCCAGCGCCAGCCACGCCACCAATCTGATGTACATGCCGTTCGAGACCGTGCTCTCGGACGCGATCCGCGCCGGGCGGCTGGACGGCAGCGTGAAGTTCTTTCTGATCGGCAATGGGCCGCAGGGCACGCAGCAATTGTTGCGCCGGGACGTGGTCAGCGATTTACGCACCAACGGCTTCAACAAGAGTGATCACGCTTCCTGCGAGTGGGTGCTGCAGTCGAACCTGATCAAGTTACAGGCAGATGCCAAGCGGGTCGGGGCGAATGCGGTAGTGAATATCGTCAGTTATTACGACCAGCATGTGCGCAAGGATTTGAATACCTATGAGTGCCGGGCCGGGGTGTTTGTGACGCGGGTGGCGTTGAAGGGGGATTTGGTGCGGTTGCCTTAACGGCAAGATCAAAAGATCGCAGCCTTCGGCAGCTCCTACAGGGACCACATATCCATGTAGGAGCTGCCGAAGGCTGCGATCTTTTGGCGGCAGGTCAAACACCCTCGACCTTGCGCGTCAGCAGTTCGACAAACGCCTTGGCCATCGGCGACTTCTGATCCTTGCGCTGCACCAGCCACACCGCCGACACCGCCTCCGGATCGAGCAACGGTCGATAGACCACGCCGTCGATGCGCATCCGCTGATAGGACGCCGGCAACACCGAAACCCCCAGCCCCGCCGCGACCAGACCGATGATGGTCATCGCCTCCCCGGCCTCCTGGGCGAAGTGCGGGCTGAACCCGGCATCGCGCGCCAGACTCAGCAATTGCGCATACAGACCGCTGCCGTAGCTGCGCGGGAAGAACACGAACGGTTCCAGCGCCAGCGCCGAGAGGAATAGCCCTTCCTCAGTGCCCTGCGCCAACGGATGCTTGGAGCCGAGCACCGCCACCAGCGGCTCACGCATCAGTTCCACCACATTCAGCGAATCCGGCAGGCCCAGCGGGCGCATGATCCCGACCTCGATCGACTCATCCACCAGGCCCTCGGCGACTTGTGTGCTGCTCATCTCCCGCAAGTTGAGGTGCACTGCCGGAAAACGCTGGCGAAAGGCAAAGATCGCCTGGGGAATGGTCGAGTTGAACGGTGCCGACGAGGTGAAGCCGATTTTCAATTCGCCCAGCTCACCGAGTTGCGCACGCCGGGCGACATCCGCCGCCTTGTCGACCTGCGCCAGCACCAGCCGAGCCTCTTCCAGGAACAATCGGCCGGCCTCGCTCAGTTCGACCCGACGATTGGTACGTTCGAACAACCGGGCACCGACCTCTTGCTCCAGCGCCTGAATCTGCTGGCTCAGCGGCGGCTGGGAGATGCCCAGCACCTGTGCAGCGCGGCCGAAATGCAGCTCTTCGGCGACGGCGATGAAGTAGCGCAAGTGACGCAATTCCATGGACACCCCATTAGGTCGTTAAAGCTATCAAACAGGTCGAACAATATATTGGATAGAAACATTAGCCAGCTATATGATTTTTTCATCGCCTGCCTGGCCGTGCCCTCCGAGGTCTGAAGTGAAAACAGCTGTCGCCCCCCTGGCCCATGAAGTCCCGCCTGCTGCCGCGGACGATGTGATCGCCGAGCTGCAAGAGATCTACATCGAAAAAGGCACGCCGATGTTCATGCGCACAGTGCTGGCGCTGTTCAGCGGTGGCTTCGCGACCTTTGCCCTGCTGTACTGCGTGCAACCGATGATGCCGCTGCTGTCCCACGAGTATTCGATCAACGCGGCGCAGAGCAGCCTGATCCTCTCGGTGGCGACCGGCATGCTGGCCTTCGGTCTGTTGATCACCGGGCCGATTTCCGACCGCATCGGGCGCAAACCGGTGATGGTCGCGGCGCTGTTCGCCGCCGCCCTGTGCACCATCGCCAGTTCGATGATGCCGAGCTGGCACGGGGTGTTGATCATGCGTGCGCTGATCGGGCTGTCATTGAGCGGCCTGGCGGCGGTGGCGATGACCTACCTGAGCGAAGAGATCCATCCGCAGCACATCGGCCTGGCGATGGGCCTGTACATTGGCGGCAACGCGATTGGCGGGATGAGCGGGCGGTTGATCACCGGGGTGCTGATCGACTTTGTCAGCTGGCACACGGCGATGCTGGTGATCGGCGGCCTGGCGCTGGTCGCGGCGGCGGTGTTCTGGAAGATCCTTCCCGAGTCGCGCAACTTCCGCGCACGCTCACTGCACCCACGCAGCCTGCTCGACGGCTTCACCATGCACTTTCGCGACGCCGGCCTGCCGCTGCTGTTTCTGGAAGCGTTCGTGCTGATGGGCGCGTTCGTCACCCTGTTCAACTACATCGGCTATCGCCTGCTGGCCGCGCCGTACAACCTTGATCAGGTGTTCGTCGGGCTGCTCTCGGTGGTGTACCTGTCGGGCATCTACAGTTCGGCGAAGATTGGTTCGCTGGCCGACAAACTGGGGCGGCGCAAGGTGTTGTGGGCAACCATTGCGCTGATGTTCGCCGGCCTTGCGCTGACCATGTTCACGCCGCTGTTGCTGGTGATCGTCGGCATGCTGATCTTTACCTTCGGTTTTTTTGGCGCGCACTCGGTGGCGAGCAGCTGGATCGGGCGGCGGGCGACCAAGGCCAAGGGGCAGGCGTCGTCGTTGTATCTGTTCAGCTATTACGCCGGTTCGAGTATTGCCGGGACGGCAGGCGGGGTGTTCTGGCATCTCGGCGGGTGGAATGGCATCGGTCTGTTTATCGGCTCGCTGTTGCTGATCGCGCTGTTGGTGGCGTTGAAACTGGCGAAGTTGCCGCCACTCAGCGGTGTCAAAGCCTGAAGCGCAACCCATGTAGGAGTGAGCCTGCTCGCGATAGCGGTGTGTCAGCCAACATATTGGGCGACTGGCTCACCGCTATCGCGAGCAGGCTCACTCCTACAATTGATCTGCGTACGACGTTGAATCGTGGAAACAAAAACGCCCGACATTTAGCCGGGCGTTTTTTATTGTGTGGCGATCACTCGTGATACTGCGCCGACAACTCGTGCACCGCGCGCAGGAACGCGCCTGCATGCTCCGGATCCACCTCAGGGGTGATGCCGTGGCCGAGGTTGAACACGTGGCCGCTGCCCTTGCCGTAGCTGGCCAGAATGCGCCCGACTTCAGTGCGGATCGCTTCAGGCTTTGCGTACAGCACGGTCGGGTCCATGTTGCCTTGCAGCGCGACCTTGTCGCCAACGCGGGCGCGGGCGTTGCCGATGTCGCAGGTCCAGTCCAGACCCAGTGCGTCGGCACCGGCTTCGGCGATGCTTTCCAGCCACAGACCGCCGTTCTTGGTGAACAGGATCACCGGCACCTTGCGACCATCGTGCTCGCGGATCAGGCCGCTGACGATTTTCTTCATGTAAGCCAGGGAGAACTCTTGGTACGCCGCCGCCGAGAGGTTGCCGCCCCAGGTATCGAAGATCTGCACCGCTTGCGCGCCGGCCTGGATCTGGCCGTTGAGGTACGAGGTCACCGACTGCGCCAGCTTGTCCAGCAACAGGTGCATGGCTTGCGGGTTGTCGTAGAGCATCGCCTTGGTCTTGCGGAAGTCTTTCGACGAGCCGCCTTCGACCATGTAAGTCGCCAGGGTCCATGGGCTGCCGGAGAAACCGATCAGCGGCACACGGCCGTTCAGCTCGCGGCGGATGGTACTGACCGCGTCCATCACGTAGCCGAGATCCTTGTGCGGATCCGGGATCGGCAGCGCCTCGATGTCTGCCAGGGTGCTGACGACTTTCTTGAAGCGCGGACCTTCACCGGTCTCGAAGTACAGGCCCTGGCCCATGGCATCGGGGATGGTGAGGATGTCGGAAAACAGGATCGCCGCGTCCAGCTGTGGATAACGGTCGAGTGGTTGCAACGTGACTTCGCAAGCGAATTCCGGATTCATGCACAGGCTCATGAAATCACCGGCATGGGCACGGCTGGCGCGGTATTCAGGCAGGTAGCGGCCGGCCTGGCGCATCATCCACACCGGGGTGACGTCAACGGG
>Ga0308163_10002786_pt1 | contig 15438 bp, 12 predicted proteins | sample PhyTR1_FD_201037 | JGI IMG/M metagenome (GOLD analysis project Ga0308163, IMG submission 201037) | Phyllosphere microbial communities from UC Gill Tract Community Farm, Albany, California, United States - DLSLT.R1 | ecosystem: Host-associated > Plants > Phyllosphere > Unclassified | place: USA...
TGTGCAAGCTCCGACGGGCGCGCAGGCCAAGCGGTCGCGGATCGTCTCGGTCGATGCGCTGCGCGGGTTCGTCATGCTGCTGATGCTCGTCGATCACACCCGCGAACTCTTCTATTACCCTATGCAGGTGAGCGACCCGATGGCGTTGCCCGCGACGCCGCCGTCCCTGTTCTTCACGCGGCTCACGGCGCATTTGTGCGCGCCCGTCTTCGTGTTGCTGACCGGGCTTGCGGCATCGCTGTACGCGGATTCTCGCAGCGGAGATGCTGGCGGCGGCAGGGCCGCGGCGTCGTCGTTCCTGCTGAAGCGCGGGCTGTTCCTCGTCGCGCTCGAAGTGACGGTGGTCAATTTCGCCTGGTCGTTCGATCCCACCCCCGCGATCGTCTATCTCCAGGTGATCTGGGTAATCGGGCTGTCGATGATCGCTCTGGCGGCACTGGTCCATCTTCCGCGCATCGCCGTGCTCGTCGTCGGGCTGACGATCGTGCTGGGGCATAATCTTCTCGATCCGATTGCCTTCACGCCCGACCAGCCGGGGTATGTCGCCTGGAGCATGCTGCACGACCGCGGGTTCATCGACTTGCCGTTCGGCGCGCGGGCGCGGACGTCCTATCCGTTGCTGCCCTGGATCGGCGTCATCGCGCTAGGCTGGTCGATCGGGCCGTGGTTCGCGGGCGATGTCGACCGGGACGTTCGCCGCCGCCGCCTGGTGGTGACCGGCGCTGCGGCGCTTGCGCTGTTCGCGGTGCTGCGCGCGATCAACGGCTACGGCGAGCCGCTGCCGTGGCAGGCGGGCGCAACGCCGCTCGCAACGATCATGAGCGTTCTCAACCTCACCAAATATCCGCCGTCCGCGGACTTCATCCTGCTGACGCTCGGCATCGGCATGCTGCTTCTGGCGGCGTTCGAGCGCACATCTGTGCGGTTGAACGGCGTGCTGGTGGTGTTCGGGTCGGCGCCGTTGTTCTTCTACATCCTGCACCTCTATCTCCTCCACGGCGTGAACCACCTGACCCGTGCGGTGACGGGCGGCGCGACCAAGGGGCTGGTCAGCGTCCCCAACGTCGCGTCGATCTGGCTCGTAGCCGCAGCCGTTGCGGTACTCTGCTGGTTCGCCTGCCGGTGGTTCGGACGGTTCAAGCGACATCACACAGGCTGGTGGTGGCGATACTTGTGAGGCGTACGATCCACCGGCGCCGATCGCCTCGAAACCCGATGTATCTAGCTGTTGCCCGGCGACAAAGCGTGGCTATGCTGCGACGATACCGTTCTGAAACACAGGGTAATGTTCACATATGGCTTTGAAAATGACCGCGCTTGCCGGCGTCGCCGCAATTGCCCTCGTCTCGCCCGCAGCCGGTCAGGGCCAGCGCGCGGCAACTCCCGCCGCAAAGCCTGCGCCGGTCGCCGATTTGGTCAAGTCGGTCGACATTCCCTACCAGCAGTTCACGCTGAAGAATGGCCTGCGCGTCGTCGTGCACACCGACCGCAAGGCCCCGGTCGTGGCGGTCTCGGTCTGGTATAACGTCGGGTCGAAGTTCGAGCCCAAGGGTAAGACCGGCTTCGCGCATCTGTTCGAGCATTTGATGTTCAACGGTTCCGAGAACGCACCCGGCGATTTCTTCGAGCCGCTGAAGCAGGTCGGCGCGACCGACTTCAACGGTACCACCTATTACGACCGCACCAATTACTTCGAGACGGTGCCGACAGCGGCCCTCGACCGCGCGCTGTTCCTCGAATCCGACCGCATGGGCTATCTGACCGGCGCGATCACGCAGGGCGTGCTCGACGAGCAGCGCGGCGTCGTCCAGAACGAAAAGCGCCAGGGCGACAACCAGCCCTATGGCCTGACCGAATACAAGATCACCGAGGGGCTGTTCCCCGCGACGCACCCTTACGGCCACACCACGATCGGCTCGATGGCCGATCTCGACGCCGCCTCGCTGCAGACGGTGAAGGACTGGTTCAAGGATCATTACGGCCCGAACAACGCGGTGCTGGTGCTCGCCGGCGACGTCGATGCGGCGACCGCCAAGCGTCTCGCCGAGAAGTATTTCGGCGGTATTCCCAAGGGCGCCGAGAGCATCGTTCCCCCGGCACCGATCCCGACGCTGCCCGCGCCCGTTAGCGAGACGATCAAGGACCGTGTCGCGGCGGTGATGATCAGCCGCAACTGGGTGGTCCCCGGCCTCAACGACAAGGACGGCACCGCGCTCAGCGTCGCGGCGGGCGTGCTCGGAGGTCTGGCGAGCAGCCGGTTCGATACCGCGCTGGTCAAGAAGGAGAAGCTGGTCACGCGCATCTCCGCGTCGAACAACAGCTTCAGCCAGCTCGGCATGTTCCAGATCGAGGCGATCGTCCGCGAGGGCGTCGACCCTGCGCTGGTGTCGAAGCGGATCGACGAGATCCTCACCGACTTCCTCAAGAACGGCCCCACCGCCGATGAGGTCAGCCGCGTCGCCACGACGACCGCATCGCGCACGATGGAGGGGCTCGAGTCCGTCGGCGGGTTCGGCGGCAAGGCGGTCACGCTGGCCGAAGGCGCGCTCTATTCGAACGATCCGGGCTATTACAAGAAACAGCTGTTGCAGCTGGCCGCCGAGACGCCCGCGAGCGTGAAGGCCGCCGCGGCGAAGTGGCTGTCGCGTCCCGCCTATTCGCTCACCGTCGTACCCGGCGCGCGCGATGCGTACGCCAACGCGGTCGTGCCGCCCAAGGTCGACGTGGTGCCCGCACCCGAGGCGCCGCCTAAGGGCACGCGCGGGCCGCTGCCCGGCGTCGGCACGGTTGCCGGCCTGAGCTTCCCGGCCGTCGAGCGCACCCGCCTGTCGAACGGTATCGAGGTGGTCTACGCGCAGCGCACCGCGGTGCCGGTGACGCAGGCGGTACTGAGCTTCGATGCAGGCGTGGCGGCGGACGTGCCGACCAAGCTCGGTACGCAGAAGTTGACGCTGTCGATGATGGACGAAGGCACGCCGACCCGCGATTCGGTTGCGCTGGCCGAAGCCAAGGAGCGTCTCGGCGCGGACATCGGTTCGGGCGCATCGAACGACCGGACCTTCCTGTCGTTGCAGGTGCCGAGCGCGAACCTCGCGCCCGCGGTCGACCTGTTCGCCGATATCGCGCAGAACCCGGCCTTCGCCGATGCCGAGGTCGCGCGCGTCAAGAACCAGCAACTCGCGCAGATCGCGCAGGAACTGACCAGCCCGCAGGGACTGGCGACGCGTGTCCTGCCACCGCTGCTCGGGCCGAACTCGCCCTATGCCAAGGCGCAGGGCAGCGGCGATCCGAAGGCGGTGGCAGCGCTGACCCGTGCCGACTTGGTCGCGTTCCAGCAGGCATGGCTACGGCCGGACAAGGCGAAGATCTTCGTCGTCAGCGATCGTCCGCTCGCCGAGGTTAAGGCGGCGCTCGATGCGCGCTTCGGGACATGGCGGCCGACTGGCGCGGCGGGCGTCAAGGCGTTCCCGGCGACCGTGACGCCGTCCGCGCCGAAGATCGTGCTGATCGACCGGCCCGACAGCCCGCAGTCGCTGATCATCGCGGGCGTGCCGACCGGGCTGAAGGGCACGCAGGACCTGTTGCCGATCGCGACCGCGAACGATGCGCTCGGCGGCAGCTTCCTCGGCCGCGTCAACATGGACCTGCGCGAGAGCAAGCACTGGTCCTACGGCGTCTCGGGTCGCTTCCAGCAGTCGGAAAACGCCGCGCCGTACATCCTGTCGGCACCCGTTCAGGCGGACCAGACCGGCCCGTCGATCGCCGCGCTGCGCAGCGACATCGGCGCGTTCCTCGGCAAGGAGCCGATGACGCAGGCCGAGTTCGACCGCGCGATCAACGGCGCGATCCGCTCGCTTTCGGGTAATTTCGAGACGTCGGACGCGGTGCTGGGCGCGATGCAGCAGAACGATCTGCTCAAGCGGCCCGACAATTACTATGCGACGATCACGCAGCGATACCAGGGCCTTAACCTGCCGCAACTCAACACCGCGATCCAGCAGGCGCTCGACCCGAAGAAGACGATCTGGGTCGTGGTCGGCGATGCGAAGACGGTGCGCCCGCAGCTTGACAGCATCGGCCTCCCGGTCGAGGTCATTCCCGCGGCGTCGGTAGCCGGCGCCAATTAGGTTCAAGATCCCGGGCGTTGCCGGGCGGTGATTCAGGAGAGAGAGCAATGGCAAACGTCGATGGCAGCTGGGATTGCGTGGTCAAGTCGCCGCTGGGCGACCAGAAGATGACGCTGACCGTCAACAGCGCCGGCAGCACCTTCACCGGTGCGGTGTCGGGCGCGATGGGCGGCATGGACGTCACCGGTGACGTCGATGGCGACACGATCACCTGGAAGCAGAGCATGACCGTGCCAATGCCGATGACGCTCGATTGCAAGGCGACCGTCGAGGACGACGTCCTCAAGGGCAGCGTCGCGGCCGGCGCCTTCGGCAGCTTCCCGCTGACCGGCACGCGGACGGCCTGATCGCCTGAATTGCTACGAGAGGGGCTCGTCTTTCCACACGGAAAGGCGGGCCTTTTCTTTTTCAGTCCGGGAGGGAAGGAAGAAGAAAATGAAATCGACGACCCATCTGTTTGCCGCCTGCGCGCTCGCCGCGCTGACGACCGCGACAACCGCCCCCGCGACCGCGCAGAATTACGACGAACGCCCCGCCAAGATGGCGCCGCGCGACGTCGGCTACGACTATGTGCGCAAGGTCGTCGAGATCCCGATGCGCGACGGGGTCAAGCTCCACACCGTCATCATCGTGCCGAAGGGCGCGAAGGACGCGGGCATCCTGATGACGCGCACGCCCTATGATGCCGACGGCCAGACCAAGGTCGACAGCGGCACCTATGCCGGCATTCTCGAACACGGCGACGGCGCGGGCGACGTGATCGCGGCAGCGGGCTATATCCGCGTGATCCAGGACGTCCGCGGCATGCACGCTTCGGAGGGCATCTACATGATGAACCCCGCGCGCGCCGGGACTGCGCAGAACCCGACCAAGACCGACGACTCCACCGACACCTACGACACGATCGACTGGCTGGTGAAGCACGTCCCCGAATCGAACGGCCGGGTCGGTATCAGCGGGATCAGCTATGACGGCTTCCTGCCGCTGATGGCGTTGATCAATCCGCACCCGGCGTTGAAGGTCTCGGTGCCGATGAACCCGATGGTCGATGGCTGGCGCGGCGACGACTGGTTCCACAACGGCGCCTTCCGCGAGGGCATGATGCCCTACGTCCTCGGTCAGGAGGCGACCAAGGATGCCGGCACGCCGTGGATCACCGACACCGCCGACGATTACGACTATTACCTCAAGGGCGGGTCGGCCGGCGCGATCGGCAAGGCGCAGGGCCTCGAACAGCTCGGCTTCTGGCGCAAGATCACGCAGCATCCTGCGTACGACTCGTTCTGGTCGACCCAGGCAATGGACACCGTGCTCGCCGGCCAGCCATTGAAGGTACCGACGCTGATCGTCGGCGGCCTGTGGGATCAGGAGGACATCTACGGTGCGCCCGCGGTTTACCGCGCGCTGGAGCCCAAGGACACCGCCAACGACATGGTCTATCTGTCGATGGGCCCCTGGTATCACGGGCAGGAAGTGCGCGACGGCAGCGCATTGGGCGCGATCAAATGGGATGCCGACACCGCCAAATGGTGGCGCTGGCACGTCCTCGCGCCGTTCCTCGCGCATTACCTGAAGAGCGACCAGCCGGCGATGGACGTCGCGCCCGTTACGATGTTCCAGTCGGGTCGCAACGAATGGCAGAAGCTGGACAAGTGGCCGACCGCATCCGCAGCTGGCACGCCGCTATACCTCAAGCCCGGCGGCGCGCTCGGCTTCCAGGCCGCCGGCGGCGCGGCGACGACTGCGGACTATATCTCCGACCCCGCCGCACCCGTCGGCTACCGCGTGCGCCCCACTTTGCCGACCTATGCGAGCGGATCGACCTGGAAACAGTGGCTGGTCGACGATCAGCGCGCCGTCTCCGGCCGTCCCGACGTGCTGACCTTCACCACCGACGCGCTCACCACGCCGACGACGATCGCAGGCGTGCCGGAGGTGAACCTGACCGCCTCGACCAGCGGCACCGACAGCGACTGGGTAGTGAAGCTGATCGACGTGTATCCGGACGTCTATCCCGGCGACAAGGCGATGGCGGGCTATCAACTGTCGGTCGCGATGGACATCTTCCGCGGCCGCTACCGCGAGGATCTCGCCGTGGCCAAGCCGATCGCGGCGAACGTGCCCTTGAAATACAAGTTCGCGCTGCCGACCACCAACCACGTCTTCCTGCCCGGGCACAAGATCATGGTGCAGGTCCAGTCGAGCTGGTTCCCGCTCTACGATCGCAACCCGCAGACCTTCGTCCCGAACATCTTCTTCGCGCAGCCGAAGGATTACGTGAAGGCGACGCAGAAGGTGACGGTCGCCGGACCCGACGAAAGTTACATCAGCCTTCCGCTAATACGTTGATTAGTCTTACATCATCCTGGACACGTGCCGGGATGATGTAAGGAAAACATCGCCCTGCATCCGTCGTAATGTGGCAGCGTAACTGGTTCTTAGGAGGCCGTGGATCATAGGTCTGCGGCACAACAGACCGGATCGCCGATGAAACGCCTCCCCCTGATCGCGCCGAACCCGCCGCGGCTGAGCGAGCACCTCGATGCGCTGCGCCGTGTCGAGGCGTCGGGCGTGTTCAGCAACAACGGCCCCGAGGTTCGCGCGTTCGAGGCCGGCGTCACCGATAAGCTCTTCGGCGGCCACGGCGCCAGCCTCGCCGTCGGCAATGCCACGCTCGGGCTGATGCTCGCGATCCGCCATGCATCGGGTATGCGGACCGGCGGGCTGAACCCCAAGCAGGGCACGCTCGCGCTGATGCCTGCACTCACCTTCGCCGCGACCGCGCAGGCGGCGGCATGGGCGGGGCTGACGCCGCTGGTATGCGACATCGACGCAAACGACTGGGGTGCGTGCGCGTTGGAGGAGGAGCGGCTGCTCCAACGCCACGGCGAGCGGATCGGCGTGGTCGTGCCCTATGCGACGTTCGGCAACGCGATCGACCTCGACCGCTACGTTCATTTCCAGCGGCGCTACGGCGTCGGAATCGTGATCGATGCGGCCTCGTCGCTCGGCACGCTCGACGATTCGGGGCTCGGCTTCGGTGCGCGCTCGCCCTTCGCCGTCGTGCATTCGATGCACGCGACCAAGACGTTCGCGGTCGGCGAGGGCGGCCTGATCCACAGCGGCGACGTCGACCTGATCGCGACGCTGCGCTCGATGGGCAATTTCGGGTTCGAAGGCAGCCGCAACGCGACGCTGCCCGGTATCAACGCCAAGCTGCCCGAAATCACCGCAATCATGGCGCAGACCAAGCTGGCCGAGATCGACGCAATCGCCGACCACCGCGCCGTGCTGGAGGAAACCTACCGCGCCACGCTGCCCGATTTTCAGTTCCAGGCGGCGTCGGGCCGGCGTCGCTCGATGCAGTTCATGCCGGTGCTGCTCCCCGAACACATCGCGCATCACCGCGACGCGATCGTCGAGGCGATCGAGGCGAACGGCGTCGGCTGCGGCCGCTATTTCAGCCCGCATCTAGGCGAACAGCCCTGGTTCCAGGCGACCGCGATGATCGAGCCCACCCCGGTCGCCGACAAGATCGCCGGACGGATGCTGTCGCTGCCGATCACCGATGCGATGTCGGTCGCAGACGCGCGGCGTGCTGCCGAAGCGCTCGCGAACGCCTGCGCCGCGATCGTCCGGCCGCTCGACCGGCGTGCGTCGGTGCGAGGGGCGGGTGGCAAGATCGCCTCGGTCATCGTGATCGGCGGCGGCCCCGCGGGGACGGCGATGCTCACCTCGGCTACAAAGCGCGGCCTGCTCCCCGATCTCGCCGCGTCGGGACTGATGGTGATCGAGCGTAGCAATGCGATCGGCGGCGGGCGGCTCGGGCGCTATGCGATCACCTCCGATTCGACCGCGCAGACCTTCCTGACCGCGGTCCGAGGCAACGTGCATCCCGAACTCGCGCGGCTGGTCGACCATCCCGCCGGACGCGCGGTCGCGGCACATGAGGGCGCGCTCGGCGTACCGCTAACCGAAGTCGGGCCATTGTTGCGCGCGACCGGCGACCGCCTGACCGATATCGTTCGCGGCAATGGCGGCGTCGTGCTGACCGGGCACGAGGCACTAGGTGCAAAGCGCGTCGGCGAAGGCCTGTGGAGCGTACAGGTCCGCCGCCTCGCCGATGGCCATGTCTTCGAGCAGCTCGCGCGCAACATCGTCGTCGCGACCGGCGGTCACCAGCCGCTCGACCGGCTCGCCACGCAGCGGGTCGCGGGCGCCGGCCTGATGGAGTTGGCGAGCGGACGCCTGCTCCAGTCCGACGACGTGCTGACGACCGGCGGGTTCGAGAAGGTCGCCGATATCCTGACCGGCAAGCGCGCGCCGAAGATCGCGGTGATCGGCGGGTCGACCAGCGCGCTGACCACGATCGCGCTGCTGCTCAAGAGCCAGCCCCCGCTGCCGTTGGGGGCGGGGGCCATCACGCTCTTGCACCGCAAGCCGCTCCGCCCCTTCTATCATTCGGTCGAGGCCGCGCATGCCGAGGGGTTCACCGATTTCGGTCCCGACGACATCTGCCCGGTGTCGGGGTTCGTCTACCGCCTGGCCGGTTTCCGCCTCGAAGCGCGCGACCTCGTGCTGCGGATGCTCGGTATCGACGGCCGCGTGCCCGATCCTCGCGTGGCGCTGCACCGGATCACGGGCGACGACGATACGGTTGCACGGGCGGCAATCGCCGAAGCCGACCTCGTCATCGCGGCGCTGGGCTATCGGCCGATCGCGATGCCGATCGCCGACCGCGACGGCGCGCCAGTGCCGCTGGCGGCGCATGACGGAAGGCCGATGGTCGACCGCCACTGCCGGATCGTCGACGATCAGGGCGCACCGATCCCCGGCCTGTACGGGCTCGGCCTGGCCGCCGGCTTCGTGCCCTGGGGTGCTCTCGGTGGCGAATCCAGTTTCTCCGGGCAAGCCAATGGCTTATGGCTCTGGCAGAACGACGTGGGGTTGATGATAATCGATCAGGTGATGGTATCGAAGGCACTGGCAGCAGCGTGACGTCGGACGATCGAACGGCTGATCCCGTCGTGAGCCCCGCCGTTAGCCCCGTCGTCAGCGTGGTCATGGCGGCGTATAATGGCGCCGGATTGATCGAGGAGACGCTCGCCAGTCTGCAAGCGCAGACCTTCACCGATTTCGAGGTGATCGTCGTCGACGACTGCTCGACCGACGACACGCGCGAGGTGGTGCGCGCTTGGCTAGATCCCCGCGTGCGACTGGTCCAGATGGCAAAAAATGGCGGCCCGGTACTCGCCCGCAACCGCGGCTTTGCGGAAGCACGCGGCCGCTACATCGCCGCGCTCGACCACGACGACATCTGCCGCCCCGATCGCTTCGCCCGCCAGGTCGCGTATCTCGACGCGCATGCAAACACCGTCTTGCTGGGCACCGCCGCCGAACTCCTGACCGCCGGCGTGGTCGGCCCGTCGAGCTACGCGCCGACCACCACGCCCGCGCTGGTCGCATGGCTCACCTGTATCGAGAACCCCCTGGTCTGGTCGTCGACGATGATGCGGACGGAAGTGGCGCGACAACTCGACCCGGTGACCCGGCCGGAGCTCCTGTATGCCGAGGATTTCGACCTGTATCAGCGGATCCAGCATTTCGGCGCGATCGGGCGGCTGGACGAGGCGCTGGTCCTGTACCGCGTCCACCCCGGCGGCGTTTCGAAGCGTTTCGTCGATACGATGGAGGCCGCCTCGGTCCGCGTCCTGACCGAACGCTATGCCCGGCTTTTCGACGATCGCGCGGAGCGGATCGCGCGCCTGATCATGCTGCACAACATGGCCAAGCGCCCGGTGCCAGATCGCGCCGCGCTGGCAACGCTGGGCAGTGCGCTGAGCGTCATCCAGGCGGACTTCCTGGCGACGCACGACTGTTCCGCACACGATATCCGCCTGATCCGCTGGGAAACCGCGCGGCGCTGGGGCGATATCGGCCGGGCAGGGCTGCGTGCCGGGACGGTCAGCTTGCAAGACGTGCTGGCGGTGCGCCCCGATCATCTCGGGCTCGGCTATGCCGGCGTCGAAGCGCTGTTGTGGTCGGGGCTCATCGGCGGCGTCAGGCGCGCCCGCCGGAGAATGCAGCAGAGCCGCATGGCCCAGACCGCGGAGTAGCGCGGTCCGGGCCGATATTTCAGACCTTGGCGGCGTAGATCATCCGGCCGGCCCCGAGCCGTGCGAACACCTGGTCCAGATCGCGCTCGCCGACGGCGAAGCACCCCTGGCTGCGACCGAGCATGCCATGGCTCTCGATCATGTCCTTGTTCGCGTACCAGGCCGAATGCACGACGATCGCACGATCGAGCGCATTGTCGTTGGTCGGATCGAGCCCGATCAGGCGCTGCGACCGGCCATGCTTGCCGACATAATAATCGTCGGTGACGAACGCGCCCTCGGACGAGGCGTTCGAGCCGAAGCGGTTCGAGAAGCGCTCGAGATAGCCGGTATGCGCCGGATCCGAGCCGCTGCCGTGCGCGACCAGCAGCGACGTGCTGCGCCCGCTGGCGAGATCGATGAAGTGGAAGCGTGGCTTCCCCGACGGCGCCGCGAAATCGGCGATCGCGATGCGGTCGTGATGCTGGATGCGGCTGCCGTGGCGGCTGAGCGACGCCATTGCCTGGCGCAGCAGGTCAGGACGGACCACCTTCGGCGACGTCAGTGCGACCGTCGTGCGCGGCAGCGGTGGCTGCGTCATCGGCTTCAAATCACGTGCGGTCAGCGGACGTCCGAGACGCGTCGTCGCCGACACTGCCCCCGGCACCACCAAAGCCCCCGCCAATACCAAACCATTCTTCAGAAGCGCGCGTCGTTCGCGCACAAGACCTTGCTCGTCGTGCATCGATTTTCCCGAAATTGCCCCGTTTCTTGGGAACCCGTATAGCCGATTTTCCGTGAATATTCTGCAACCATTTCCACTGGTTGTGGGTCCGTTCCCTCGAACTACCCCGGCTTGGGGTCGGTTCGTCGACTCAATGCTCCGACGGCACGTTTTCGAGAATCGCGCGTTGGGCGAAAATATCGGGATTCGAGGACGGACGCGACGATGCGCATGATGGCGAACAGGATGGTACGGTCAGTTACGGCAATGGGGCTGGCCTTGTCGCTGTCGGCGGGCGCAACCCCCGCGCTCGCCGCGTCGACCGCGACGCTTGCCGCGATGCCGATCGAACAGGCCGCGACCGAACTGTCGCCGAACCAGTTCGTCTGGAAGGACAATGGCTCCAGCGAGCCCGTCAGCATCGTCATCAGCCTGATGGAGCAGCGCGCGTTCGTCTATCGCGGGTCGACGATGATCGCGGCGACGACGATCTCCAGCGGCAAGGATGGCAAGGATACGCCGGTCGGCACCTATCCGATCCTGCAGAAGAACGCGGTCCACAAGTCGAGCCTGTACGACGATGCGTCGATGCCGTTCATGCAGCGGCTGACATGGGATGGCATCGCGATCCACGCGGGACGGAACCCGGGCTTCCCCGCGTCGCACGGCTGCATTCGCGTCCCGCTCGGCTTTGCCAAGCAGTTGTTCGGGGTGACGACGCTGGGGACGACCGTGACGGTGACCGACGATTTCGAGGGTGGCGTGATCCCGGAAGCGCCGGTCGCGGATCAGGAGACGGCGGTGGCGAACCTGCGGCAGTCGATCTCGCTGGAGCAGTAACTCTCCGATAGGCGAGGGCGGCACTTCCTTCCTTGTTCTCCCGCGAAGGCGGGAGCCCAGTCTGGGTCCCCGCCTTCGCGGGGAAACAAATTTTCGCTAGGTAACAACTACCCCGAGATTGGGAGCCCAAGCTCGACCAATCGCGCGCGAAAATCCGCCGCATCGGTAAACAGCACCGATTCGATCCCCAACGCCTGCGCGCCCGCGACGTTCGCCGCGTTATCGTCGACGAACACAGCCTCCTCCGCCGCCAACCCGAATCGCTCCAGCGCCAACCGATAGATCGCCGCATCCGGCTTCACCATCTTCTCCTCGCCCGACACGACCACGTCGCGGAACCGGTCGAACAGCTGTGCTTCACGCGCGCGAAAGGGTGGCCAGAACTCGTGGCTGAAGTTCGTGATCGCGAACAGCGGTATGCCGGCCGCGTCCAGTTCCTCGACGATCTCCTGCATCCCCGCGATTCGCTCACCGATGCTATCGTTGAATCGCGGCCCCCAGGCGGCGATCAACGTTGCATGCTGCGGATGCAACGCGGCCAGCTCCGCCGAGGTGTCGGCGAAGTCACGGCCAGCGTCGTGCTGGAAATGCCAGTCGATCGTCACGACGTCGCGCAGGAACGCGTCGAGCGCCCGATCGTCGTCGATCAGGCGCTCGTACAGGATCCGGGGATCCCAGTCGTAAAGGACACGACCGACGTCGAAGATGACGGCCGTTATCAGGGCTTTAGCCCTGGCGTGCCTTGAAGCGACGGTTGGTCTTGTTGATGACGTAGGTACGGCCACGACGACGGATCACGCGGTTATCGCGGTGACGATCCTTGAGCGACTTCAGGGAATTGCGGATCTTCATGATCGATTCGCTTCTTTTCAAATCTAGGTGTGCGGAAAGACGGGATCGCCTAATGGCGGGGTGTGTCCAAGTCAAGCAACGGACACGCTCCTACCATCCGGGAACCCACTCGGCTGGTCGGAGCGTTACTATAGCGCAACATTCTAAGGAAGTCCCGATGGCGGTTCGTTCGATCCTGGTCCTGGCGCTGGCAAGCGCATCCCTCACCGCGTGTGCGACCGGCCCGTCGCTGCCGCCCACGGAAGTGCTGCGCTATCATCTCGGCGAGCCGATCGACCGCGGCACCATCGCCGTCCAGCCGCTGACCTCCGGCGGCCCGGCCAGCATCGAGTTCAAGACCTATGCCGCCGCCGTGCAGGGCCAGTTGCTCCAGGCCGGCTACAGCGTCCCCGCACCCGGCGCCAAGCCGCTGCTGGTGGCGACCGTAGGCTTCACCCGCACCACGCAGGCAGGGCCACCCAAGCAGTCACCGATCAGCATCGGCATCGGTGGCGGCGGCTTCAGCGGTGGCGGTGGTCGTCGTGGTGGCGGTGGTGGCGTCGGGCTCGGCGGCGGGGTCGGCTTCCCGATCGGCGGCGGCGGCAGCACCGCGATCCTCGTCTCCGAGCTGTCGGTGACGATCAAGCGCACCGCCGATCAGTCGCCGGTCTGGGAAGGCCGCGCGCAGTCGTTCGCCGATGCCCGCAAGGAGGATGCCCGGACCGATATCCAGGCCGACAAGCTCGCGCGCGCGCTGTTCATGGGGTTCCCCGGCGAGTCCGGTCGCACTATCCAGGTGAAATGAACGCGCAAACCATGAGCCCGACCATCAACGCAGCCTTCGATGGCGGCAACATCCGTGTTGTCGCCATCGAAGGAGACCGAATCGACCTGGAGATCGTCACCGACTTCCATTCCGATTTCTTCCAGTGGTTCTACTTCCGCGTCGCGGGAGCGGCTGGCCGCACGCTGACCTACCGCATCCTCAATGCGGGCAAGTCGGCCTATCCGTTCGGCTGGCCGGGCTACAAGACGCGCGCCAGCACCGATCGCCAGGCGTGGCGGATGATCGAGACGCGCTATGAGGGTGGCGTGCTCGAATTCGACTTCACCGCCGATACCGATCTCGCCTGGTTCGCCTATTTCGCGCCGTATACGATGGAAATGCACGAGGCGCTGGTAGCGCGCACCGCGCTGCTGCCGGGCGTCGCGCACCGCGAACTCGGCCAGTCGCTCGATGGTCAGGCCATCGACTGCTTCACGATCGGCTCGGGCCCGAAGCAGGTCTGGATCTATGGCCGCCAGCACCCCGGCGAATCGATGACCGAATGGTGGATGGAAGGCGCGCTCGAGCGGCTGACCGATTCGGCCGATCCGATTACGGCGGACCTTCTGGCGAAGGCGACTTTCAACGTCGTTCCCAACATGAACCCGGACGGCACGCGCCGCGGTCATCTGCGCACCAATGCCGTCGGCGTGAACCTCAACCGCGAATGGCACACGCCGACGCCGGAGAAGAGCCCGGAAGTCCTGTGCGTGCGCAACGCGATGGACCTGACCGGCGTCGATGTCGCGATGGACATCCACGGCGACGAGGCGATCCCGGCGAACTTCATCGCCGGCTTCGAGGGCATCCCGTCCTGGACCGACGCGCACGGCGAGAAGTTCTACGACTACGGCCGGCGGCTCGCGGCGCATACGCCCGATTTCCAGACCGAGAAGGGCTATCCCAAGTCCGCCCCGGGCTCGGCGAACCTGTCGATGTCGACCAACCAGCTCGCCGAGCGCTTCGGCGCGGTGTCGATGACGCTGGAGATGCCGTTCAAGGATCACGACGCCAACGCCGATCCCGAATTCGGCTGGTCGCCCGAGCGGTCGAAACAACTCGCGCATGCGATGCTCGAGACGCTCGCCGGCATGATCGAAGAAATCTGACCTGATAACAACGGCTTGGCACGGTTCAGAGGCTTGGGTCCAAGCGCTGCGAACCGTGCGTTGGTCTAACCTTATCCTAACCTTTGAACCCTTCCGTTCAGTCCCGCCATCCCAGGAGCCCGAATGCCGACCCTAGTCCTGATCCGCCACGGCCAGTCCACCTGGAACCTCGAGAACCGCTTCACCGGCTGGTGGGACGTCGACATGACCGCCAAGGGCGAGGCCGAAGCCAAGGCCGCCGGCGAGCTGATGGCTGCCAAGGGCCTCGACTTCGACCAGACCTTCGTCAGCCTCCAAACGCGGGCCATCAAGACGCTCAACATCGCGCTGGAGGCGATGGGCCGCCTCTGGCTCCCGGTCGAGAAGGACTGGCGCCTCAATGAGCGTCACTATGGCGGCCTCACCGGCCTCGACAAGGCCGAGACCGCCGCCAAGCACGGCGACGCACAGGTCCATATCTGGCGCCGCAGCTTCGACGTCCCGCCGCCCGTGCTCGACGACGGCAGCGAGTTCGACCTGTCCAAGGACCGGCGCTACGACGGCATTGCCATCCCCAAGACCGAGAGCCTCAAAGACACCATCGCTCGCGTCCTCCCCTACTGGGACGAGCGGATCGCCCCCGCGCTCAAGGACGGCCAGCGCATCCTGATCTCCGCCCACGGCAACTCGCTCCGCGCGCTGGTCAAGCACCTCTCCAACATCCCCGACGACGAGATCACGGGGCTGGAGATCCCGACCGGCCAGCCGATCGTCTACGAACTCGACGCCGACCTGACCGCGACGGACCGCTACTACCTGAGCGAGCGCTGACGCCACCGGCCCTTACTGCTCCCCTCCCTGGAAGGGAGGGGCCGGGGGTGGGTCGGCCGCTTGGTGACCACGACGT
>Ga0308163_10002790_pt1 | contig 15423 bp, 15 predicted proteins | sample PhyTR1_FD_201037 | JGI IMG/M metagenome (GOLD analysis project Ga0308163, IMG submission 201037) | Phyllosphere microbial communities from UC Gill Tract Community Farm, Albany, California, United States - DLSLT.R1 | ecosystem: Host-associated > Plants > Phyllosphere > Unclassified | place: USA...
GCGAGATGAGCGCGTCCTCGTCGTCGAACAGGAACTCCGCCAGGGCCTTCGCGAGCTCCGTCTTGCCGACGCCCGTGGGGCCGGCGAAGATGAACGATCCCGAGGGACGACGCGGGTCCTTGAGGCCGGCGCGGGTGCGGCGGATGGTCTTGGACAGGGCCGAGATGGCCTCCTCCTGGCCGATGACCCGCTGGTGCAGGGCCTTCTCCATGAAGACGAGCCGCGAGGACTCCTCCTCCGTGAGCTTGAACACCGGGATGCCCGTGGCCTGGGCCAGCACCTCCGCGATCAGGCCCTCGTCCACCTCGGCGGTGGTGCGGACGTCGCCCGAGCGCCACTGCTTCTCGAGGCGGAGGCGCTCGCCGAGGAGGTTCTTCTCCTCGTCGCGCAGGCTCGCGGCCTTCTCGAAGTCCTGGTCCTCGATGGCGGTCTCCTTGGCCACGCGGACCGTGGAGATGCGCTCGTCGAACTCGCGGAGCTCCGGCGGGGCGGACAGGATCGAGAGGCGCAGGCGGGCGCCGGCCTCGTCGATCAGGTCGATGGCCTTGTCCGGCAGGAACCGGTCGGCGATGTAGCGGTCGGCGAGGTTCGCGGCCGAGACGATGGCGCCGTCGGTGATGGACACCTTGTGGAACGCCTCGTACTTGTCGCGCAGGCCCTTGAGGATGTTGATCGTGTGCGGCAGCGAGGGCTCCTGCACCTGGATCGGCTGGAAGCGGCGCTCGAGGGCCGCGTCCTTCTCGAAGTGCTTGCGGTACTCGTCGAGCGTGGTGGCGCCGATGGTCTGCAGCTCGCCGCGCGCGAGGAGCGGCTTGAGGATGCTGGCCGCGTCGATCGCGCCCTCGGCGGCGCCCGCGCCGACGAGCGTGTGGATCTCGTCGATGAAGGTGATGATGTCGCCGCGGGTGCGGATCTCCTTGGTGACCTTCTTGAGGCGCTCCTCGAAGTCGCCGCGGTAGCGGGACCCGGCGATGAGCGAGCCGAGGTCGAGCGTGTAGAGCTGCTTGTCCTTCAGCGTCTCCGGGACGTCGCCCTTGACGATGGCCTGCGCCAGGCCCTCGACGACGGCGGTCTTTCCGACGCCGGGCTCGCCGATGAGGACGGGGTTGTTCTTGGACCGGCGCGACAGGATCTGCATCACGCGCTCGATCTCCTTCTCGCGCCCGATGACGGGGTCGAGCTTGCCGTCGCGCGCCGCCTGCGTGAGGTTGCGGCCGAACTGGTCGAGGACCGTGGAGCCCGCCTGCTGGCTCTGCTGCGCCTCGCCGCCGACGGCGACCGCCTCCTTGCCCTGGTAGCCGGACAGGAGCTGGATCACCTGCTGGCGGACGCGGTTGAGGTCCGCGCCGAGCTTGACGAGCACCTGCGCGGCGACGCCCTCGCCCTCGCGGATGAGGCCGAGGAGGATGTGCTCGGTGCCGATGTAGTTGTGGCCGAGCTGGAGGGCCTCGCGGAGCGACAGCTCCAGGACCTTCTTGGCGCGCGGCGTGAACGGGATGTGACCCGTGGGCTGCTGCTGGCCCTGGCCGATGATGTCCTGGACCTGTTCGCGGACGGCATCGAGGGAGATGCCGAGCGACTCCAGGGCCTTGGCGGCCACGCCTTCGCCCTCGTGGATGAGGCCGAGCAGGATGTGCTCGGTCCCGATGTAGTTGTGGTTGAGCATCTTGGCCTCTTCTTGGGCCAGGACGACGACGCGACGAGCGCGGTCGGTGAATCTCTCGAACATCTGTATCTCCCTGGGCACCGGGGCAGGGGGCCGGCGCCGATATGTAGAGAGTAACGACGGGTCCGACGAGTGCATGCCCCTGTTCGCCGTGGGCGTGACGCGATGCGCGGGGCGGCCGAACGGGGCCGCGGGCCGAGGCGCGGAGCGGGCTCCGTCAGCGGTCGGCGTCGGGCACGGGGACGCCCATGCGGGCGCGCTCCTTCGCCTCGATGGCGGCGTAGGCCTTGCGCTCCTGCTTGTCCGCCTGGATGACGGCGCGCATGATGAACCAGAAGATCAGCCCCACGCCGAGGGTGGGGAGGATCGACCAGATCGCGCTCGCCCAGAAAGCATCCATGGGTGAAGGATACGCCGCGCTCTAGGTGAGGATGCCGTAGACGCCCTGGCCGATCATGACGACGGCGATGCCGCCGACGATGATCCAGAGCGCGTAGCGCGCGGTGGTGGGCTTCTTCGGGTTGGAGCCGTCGGGTCCTAAGGGCATGGTCGCCTACTTCACTAGGGGGAACAGGATGGTCTCGCGGATGCCGAGGCCGGTGATGGCCATGAGGAGCCGGTCGACCCCCATGCCCATCCCGCCCGACGGCGGCATGCCGTGCTCGAGCGCGCGGAGGAACTCCTCGTCGAGCGGCATGGCCTCGTCGTCGCCGCGCGCCGACTGGCGGGCCTGGTCGACGAAGCGCTCGCGCTGCACGACGGGGTCCACGAGCTCGGAGTAGCCGGTGGCCAGCTCGAAGCCACGGATGTAGAGGTCCCACTTCTCGACGACGCCTGCGATGGAGCGGTGCGCGCGCGTGAGCGGCGAGGTCTCCACGGGGAAGTCGAGCACGAAGGTGGGGCGCTCGAGGCCGCCCTTGACGAAGTGCTCCCAGAGCTCCTCGACGAGCTTGCCGTGGGTGCTCAAGGGGACGTCGACGCCCTCGCGGTCGGCGATGGCCTGCAGCTCGTCGACCGTGGTGGCGGGCGTGACCTCGACGCCGGCGGCCTCGCTGAGCGAGCCGTACATGGAGATGCGGTCCCACTCGCCGCCGAGGTCGTACTCGGTGCCGTCGGCCCACGTGACGACGTGGCTCCCGGCCACCGCCATCGCGGCGTCCTGCACGAGCGTCTGCGTGAGCTCGGCGATGGACGTGTAATCGCCGTACGCCTCATACGCCTCGAGCATCGCGAACTCGGGGCTGTGCGTGGAGTCGGCGCCCTCATTGCGGAAGTTGCGGTTGATCTCGAAGACGCGGTCGATGCCGCCGACGACCGCGCGCTTGAGGTACAGCTCGGGCGCGATGCGGAGGTACATCTCCGTGTCGAAGGCGTTGGAGTGCGTGACGAACGGGCGGGCGGAGGCGCCGCCGTGCATCACCTGCAGCATGGGCGTCTCGACCTCGACGTAGCCGCGCTGGCGGAACGTCTCGCGCATGGAGGCGTTGACCTTCGCGCGGTCGAGGACGTTCTTGCGCGCCTGGTCGCGGACGATGAGGTCGAGGTAGCGGCTGCGGACGCGGGTCTCGTCGGAGAGCTCGGAGTGCAGGTTGGGCAGGGGCAGCAGCGCCTTCGACGCGATGCGCCACTCGCCGGCCATGATCGACAGCTCGCCCTTGCGGCTCGCGATGACGCGGCCGGAGACGAAGACGTGGTCGCCCAGGTCGACGAGCTCCTTCCAGGCGGCGAGGGCCTCCTCGCCGACCTCGGCCAGCGAGATCATGGCCTGGATGCGCGTGCCGTCCCCGGCCTGCAGCGTGGCGAAGCAGAGCTTGCCGGTGTTGCGGAAGTGGACGACGCGGCCGGCGATGCCGACCACGTGGTCGGTCTCGACGCCGGGCTCGAGGTGGCCGAACTCGGCGCGGACCGCGGGGATGGTCGTGGTGACGGGGACCTGCACGGGGTAGGCGCCGCCGCCGGGACCGCCATCGGCCTCGAGGCGCGCGCGCTTCGCGAGGCGCACGGCCTTCTGCTCGGCGACCTCCTCGACGGAGCCCTCCACCGCCTGATCGGGCGTCGGGGCGGTCTCGGGCGTCGCGGGCGTTCCGGGGCTGTCGGTCATGTGCGGGTGGATCCTCGCGGGTCGAAGGGGCGTGCGGCCGAGCGGCCTCCCGACGATTCTCGCAGGTGCGGGCGCGGGCCGGGCACGGTCGCGGCGCGGGGCCGGGCGATGGCCCGACCCGGAGGCGGGAGGCCGTCGCGGGAGGCGGGCGCAGCGCGGCGGGAGGCCGGCGGCTGCGCCGGGAGGCGGGAAGCGGGCGGCGCGGGTCAGGCGATGACGACGGTGTCGTTGTCGATGAGGCGCGTGGTGCCGACGCGCGCCGCGATGACCGCGAGCGCCGCGCCCGTGAAGCCGTCGTCGACCGACTCGAAGGTGCTGGGATCCACCACCTGGAAGTAGTCGAGCGCGACGGCGGGCTCCCCCATCACGACGGACTGCGCGGCCGCGATGACGGCGTCGATGCCGCGGGACCCCGCGCTCTGCGCGGCCTCGAGGGCGGCGGGGATGACGCGGGCGGCGCGGCGCTCGCGCTCGTCGAGGTAGCGGTTGCGGCTCGAGAGGGCGAGGCCGTCGGGCTCGCGCACGGTCTCCAGCTCCTCGATGCGCACCGGGAGGTCGAGGTCGCGCACCATGCGGCGCACGAGGTGGAGCTGCTGCGCGTCCTTGCGACCGAAGGTGGCGACGTCGGGCGCGACGATGTGCAGGAGCTTCGCGACGACGGTGAGCATGCCGTCGAAGTGGCCCGGGCGGGAGCGGCCCTCGAGCGCGAGGGCGACGGATCCGCCCGAGACGCGGATGCGCGCGGGGCCGTCCGGGTACATCTCGGCGGCCGACGGCGCGAACACCAGGTCGACGCCGGTGGCCGCGAGGGCCTCCACGTCGGCGTCGAGCGTGCGCGGGTAGGCGTCGAGGTCCTCCCCGGCGCCGAACTGCAGCGGGTTGACGAACACGGAGACGACCACGAGGGATCCGGCCGCGCGCGCGTGGCGGGCGTGCGCCAGGTGGCCCTCGTGCAGCGCGCCCATGGTGGGGACGAGCACGACGACGGCCTCCTCGCCGGCGGCGGCGCGCTCGGCGCGGTGCGCGCGGACCAGGGCGCGCAGCTCGGCGATGCCGGTGACGACGGTGGGCGCGGGGATCGTCATGCCGTGGTGCTCCTCGGGTGCTCGGGTGGCGGACACGACAGGTTAGTCCGCGCCGGGACCCTCGTCCGTCGGCGGGGGCACGTCGCCCGTGGTGAGGCGCGCGCCGCCGGCTGGGGAGGAGCGGCGGAGGGCGTCGTCGACGGCGGAGCGGATCAGCGGGCCGAGCACGCGGCCGGGCTCCTCGACGCCGATGCCCGCGAGGAGGCCCGTCGCCTGCTCGACGATGGCGGTCGAGAAGGTGGTCGCGGTGGCGATGGCCTCCGCGTAGGCGGCGCGGTCGCGCTCCTCCACGACGACGGGCTCGCCGCCCATCTCCACCACGAGCACCTGCGCGATGGGGAGCACGGGCGCGGGCGCGGTGACGGCGAACCAGCTGTCGAGCATCCGGCTGAGGTCCATGCTCGTGCCGGTGAACGACATCGCCGGGTGGATGGCGAGCGGGATGACGCCGGCGGCGAAGGCCGGGGCGAGCACCTGGACCCCGTGGGCGGCGGAGGTGTGCATGACGAGCTGGCCCGCCTGCCACGCGCCCGTCGCCGCGAGGCCGGCGACGAGGCCCGGGAGCTCGGCGTCGGGGACGGCGAGGATCACGAGCTCGCTGCGCTCGACGATCTCCGGGATCCCGAGCACGGGCACGTCCGGGAGCATCGTCTCGGCGCGCTCGCGGCTCGCCTCCGAGACCGCCGAGATGCCGGTGATCGCGTGGCCGGCGCCCGCGAGCGCGAGTCCGAGGACGGGGCCGACGCGGCCCGCGCCGATGATGCCCACGCCGAGGCGGCCGGAGCGCTGGGAGGGGGCGGTCATGCGGGGTCCTCGGGGGTCGAGCGGTGGCGCGGGGTGGCGGACGCGTCGTCGGATGCGGGCATCGCCGCGGGAGCGGGCGGCCCCGCCCGGTCGGGCGTGGCGGCATGGGCGGCGGACGCAGGCGGCGCGGCGGACGCAGGCGCCACGGCGGGCGGCGCGGCGGGATCCGACGTCGACGGATCCGACGTCGACGGATCCGCGGCGATCGCGACGGCTGCCGCCGCAGCGACCGCCGACCCGGGCGCCGGCCAGCTCGCGGCCTTGGCGCCCCAGCGGTCGGAGGTGTCCGCGCCCGCCGAGGCGACGGCGGCCTGGACGAGCCGCGTCGACAGCTCCATTCCCGTCGCGCGGTCGATGGCGCCCAGGCGCGTGTCGACGGGGCCCGCGACGGTCGCCGCGCGCACCGAGACCAGGTCGAGGCGGCGGTCGATCGGGCCCTGCGTGAGGTCGACGCCCTGCGTGCGCGCGTGCGGCACGACGACGAGCCGCCGCCAGATCACGCCGCGGCGCACGAGGAACGCGGAGTCGTCCACCGCGAATCCGGTGCGGCGCCAGGAGAAGGGCTTGAGGATCCAGGCCCGGCGCGGCGACGTCGTGAACCCGTCGTCGGCGCCGCCGCGGCCGGTCATGCCCGTGCCGATGAGCGCCAGCGCGTCCTCGCCCACGAGGTGCGGGAGCACGAGGCCGAGCACGCGGTCGACGTCGCGGCGGTCGCCGACCGGGAGGATCGAGGTGTTCTGCTGCCCGGCCGCGCCCGGCGCGGACGAGTGCGAGGCGCGCGTGATGCGGATCTCCCACCAGCCGGCCGCGCGCCAGAGCAGCGGCTGCACGACCTCGACCGCGTGGATCCGGCCGGGCGGGATCGTGTCGTTGCTGGTGGACAGGAGGCCGAAGCCCACGCGCACGCCGTCGGGCGTGCCGGCGACGCTGTAGCGGAGCGAGCGCGTGATGCGGCGGACGAAGAAGCCCGCGGATCCGAGCAGCGTCGGCAGCAGCGGCACGAGCAGGTACCAGGCCTCGAAGCGGACGATGAGCGGGATCCCGACGACCACGAACAGCACGAGCACGACCGTGGGACCGGAGAGCAGCACGGCGCCGACGAGCCGCGGGATCGGGATGCGCACGACCGACTGCGGGGGCGCGGCGTCCGGGTCGAGCTCGGGGGCGAGGAGGTCGTCGACGCGCGAGCCCACGAAGCCGCGGGCCGGGGCGGCGGCGCGGGCGGGCGCGGATCCGGCCGCCTCGGCCCGCGCGCCGGACGCGAGCCGCAGCACGCGGAGCCGGAACGCGTCGGCGTCGCGCGAGCGCAGGTACTGCAGCGGCAGGTTGGCGTCGTTGCCCGCGACCTGGATCTCGAGCTTGGCCGCGCCGATGAGCCGCGCGAGGAGGGGCCGGACGATGTTGACCCCCTGGATCCGGTCGAGCCGGGCCCGCCGGTTCGTGCGCGACAGGATGCCGCTGCGCACCTCGACGGTCTCCTCCGTGACGCGGAACGTGTGCATGCGCCACGACAGGTACGAGATGCCGACCGCGAGGAGCGTGAAGGCGAGGAGGCCGAGGATCACCCAGATGAGGCCGCCCGACTCGACGAGCCACGGGAGGAGGTCGCCCTCGCCGCCGCCCTCGTCCTGGCCGGGCACGAAGCGCTCCACGAGCTGCTCGCGGAGCGACGAGACGAGGAAGCCGATCGCGACGAGGAACACGACGCCGCCGCGGAGGACCGGGGTGGCCGGATGGAGGCGGTGCCAGCCGCCGTCGGTGAGCTCCTCGGCGATGCGGGCCTCGGCGGCGGGGACGGCGGGCGCCGCGGCCGCGTCCGCCGGAGCAGCGGGCGCCGCGCTCGCGGGCGCCGGGGACTCCGGCGGACGCTCCGGATCCGGGCCGCCGGACGGGGACGGATCCGCGGGCCCGGCGTCGGTCACAGCCCCGCCCGGCGGGTCTCGGCGAGCGACACGAGGCGGTCGCGGAGCTCCTCCGCGTCGTCGTTCCGGAGGCCGGGGATCTGGATGCTCGCGGACGCCGCCGCCGTCACGAGCTTGAGGTCGGCGAGCCCGAGGACGCGGCCGACCGGGCCGCGCGTGATGTCGACGAGCTGCATCCGGCCGTACGGCACCGAGACGATGCGGGTCCACATGATGCCGCGGCGGAAGACCAGGTCGTCGTCGCGCAGCTGGTAGCCCATGGCGCGCACGCGGCGCGGCACGATGACGAGGGTCACGACCAGCTCGACCACCGCGGCGGCGCCGAGCACGATGCGGATCCAGCCCGGCGCCCCCACGACGGTGAGGAATACGGCGATGCCGCCGAGGACGAGGGCGGTGATCACGCCGCCCACCAGCTCGACGCCCACGAGGCGCGGGGAGACGCGGCGCCACTCGACGCCGTGCGGATCGACGTTCGCGGTCACGGTACTCCTGTCGGTGGTGCGGGGCGCGCGGCTCAGGAGAGCTCGCGCGCCGGGTCGCCCGGGCGGGCGTCGTCCCGGTCGTCGGGCGGGACCGTGCACCAGTGCTCGGCGACCAGCCCGGCGACGAGGAGGACGACGGCTCCCACCGTACCGGCCACCGCCAGCCCGACGGAGGACGCGCCGGGCAGCACCGGCCGGGCCAGCACGAAGGACAGCACGCCGCCCGTGATCCCCGCGAGGAGCGTCCCCGCGAGCGCCGACGCCTTCGCGAGGAGCACGACGCGCGTGGCGCGGAACGGGTCGACGCGGCCGGGTCGTCGTCCGCGGGTCGCCTGCCGGATGGGCCAGGCGAGCCCGAGCAGCACGATCCCGACGATGAGGAGGGTCGCGCCGAGCGTGAGCGGCGGGACGAGGAGCGGCCTCCCGCTCATGACGAGGGCGTTCTCGGCGAACCAGCCGACGGCGGCGCCGGCGATGAGCAGGGCGATGAGCGTGGTGGAGCGCGTGCGCGTCATCGGGTCGCGTCCCCGGTCGCGCGGCCCTCGAGGGCGGCGAGCAGCGCGTCGACGCGGCCGTGGCCCGGCAGCTCGGCGTCGGGATCCGCCTGCAGCCAGGGACCGAGGACGAAGGCGCGCTCGGCGGCGCGCGGGTGCGGGACGGTGAGGCGGTCGTCGTGGATCCGCGCGTCGCCGAAGGCCACGACGTCGAGGTCGATCGTGCGGTCGCCCCAGCGCTCGACGCGCACCCGGCCGAGGTCGCGCTCGATGCCGGCGAGCGCGTCGAGGAGGGCGTGCGGCCCGAGCGCCGAGTCGACGAGCACGACCCCGTTGAGGTAGCCGGGCTTCGTCGCGTCCTCCCCCTCGGGCGTGACCGCGACGGACTCCACCAGGTCGGACGAGCGGACGACGCGCAGGCCCGGCACCTCGTCGATGCGGGCGAGGGCGGCCTCGACGGTCGCGCGCCGGTCGCCGAGGTTGGATCCCACCGCGACGACCGCGCGCACGGGCGCGCCCGGCGCGGGCAGGGCGGACCGGCGCTCGATCACCACGGCCACGTCGTCGAACGGCACCGTGATGGGCGCGTCCGGCTTGTGCACGGTGACGCGCACCCACCGCGCCACGGCGTGCGAGAGGACCACCGCGGCGATCCGCTCGGCCAGCGTCTCGATGAGGTCGACGGGATCGCGTCCGGCCGCCGCCGCGACCTCCTCCGCGAGCTCGCCGTAGTGGAGGGTGCGGTCGAGCTCGTCGCTGCCGCCGGCGGGCGCGAGGTCGAGCGCGACCTCGAGGTCGATCACGAACGGCTGGCCGTCGCGGCGCTCGTGCGCGAACACGCCGTGGTGGGCGTGCACGCGCAGCCCGGAGAGGAGGATCCGGTCGGTCGGGAGGCCGGTCACCATGAGCGGCCCACAACGATGGACGGCAGGTCGCCCGGGTCGGTCGGGTCGTACCAGAGCGGGAGTTTGCCGCCGACGGCGGGCAGGAGCCGGTCCGCGGTCGTGACGGTGCGCGTGACGTGGTGGTCGCGGCCGTCGCCGTCGGTGAACGCCACGGTGAGGCGGGCGCGGACGGCGTCGCCGGATCCGTCGAGGCGCTGGACGGCCGTGACGATGGCGGCCGTGCGGCGCCCGGTCTCGGTGACCCGGCGGGCGGTCGCGGCGAGGCGCGCGACGCGTCGCTGCACGACGGCCCATGCGACGGCGGCGGCGATGCCGAGGATGGCGAGCGCAGCCGCCACGAGCCCGAGGACGGCGTGCGATCCGTCGCCGGCCGGCGCCACGGGCGCGAAGGCCAGCGCCCCGACGAGGCCGAGGGCGGTGCCGAGCAGCACCACGGCGACCGGCCACAGCACGGCGCCGACGGTGGTCAGCACGGGCGACAGGAGCACGACGGACGCGTACGCGCTGCCGAGCGAGCCCAGGAGCCCGAGCACGACGGCCACGACCTTGACCACGACGACGACCGCGCCGGCGTCCCCGGCCAGGTCCGCCGGGAACGTGAGGCCGACGCCGAGGACCACGGAGGAGACGAGCGCGGCGACCGCGATGCGGACGAGGCCCGCCTGCGGGGAGACGACGACTCGGTCCTGGCTCACGGCGCTCATGCTCCTACTCTGACAGACCGGCGGCGGCCGACGACCCGGCGGAGGCGGACGCCTCGGCCCGCCCGCGCGCCCACGCGTCCTCGACCGCGAGCGCGGCCCGGGTGGCGGCGACGTCGTGCACGCGCACCGCCCACGCGCCGGACCGGGCGGACAGGGCGCTGACGACGGCCGTCGGCACGTCGCGGTCGTCGACGGTCGCGCCCTCGGGCAGCAGCCGGCCGAGGAACCGCTTGCGCGAGGCGCCCACGAGCACGCGGTGGCCGAGGCCGGTGAGCCGGTCGAGGGATCCGAGGAGCTGCCAGTCGTGAGCGGCGTCCTTCGCGAAGCCGAGGCCGGGGTCGAGCACGATGCGCGCCGGATCCACGCCCGCCGCCACGAGGGCGTCGACGCGCGCGCGCAGCTCGGCGCGCACCTCGCCGACGACGTCGTCGTACACGGCGCGCGCCGCCATCGTGTCGCTGTGGCCACGCCAGTGCATGGCCACGTAGTCGACGTCGGCGCCCGCGACGACGGACGCCATGCGCGGATCCGCGAGGCCGCCGGACACGTCGTTCACGATCCGGGCGCCCGCCGCGATCGACGCCTCCGCGGTGGCCGCGCGCATGGTGTCGACGCTCACGACGACGCCCTCCGCGACGAGCTCCCGCACGACCGGCAGCACGCGGGCCAGCTCCTCGTCGGCGTCGACGCGGGCGGCGCCGGGCCGGGTGGACTCGCCGCCCACGTCGATCGCGTCCGCGCCCGCGGCCACCATGCGCCGGGCGTGCGCGAGGGCGGCGTCGAGGCCGAGGTGCCGCCCGCCGTCGCTGAAGGAGTCGGGGGTGGCGTTGAGGATCCCGAGCACGAGCGCGCGGGGCGCGAGCGGCTCCACGATCAGCCCCGGCCGGCCGCGCCGGGCAGCAGCGCGAGCACCTCGGCGCGCGCGGACGGCTCGGCGAGGGAGCCGCGGGCGGCGATCGTGATGGTGGTGCTGCCGGCCTGGCGGGTGCCGCGGGCGGTGACGCATCCGTGGGTGGCGTCGAGGATCACGGCCACGCCGCGGGCGCCGAGGCCCCGCTCGAGCGCCTCGGCGATCTGCTCCCCGAGCCGCTCCTGCATCTGCGGGCGCGACGCGAGGTCGTCGACCACGCGCGGCAGGCGGCCGAGCCCGACGATCCGCTCCCCCGGAACGTAGGCCAGGTGGGCGACGCCCGTGAACGGCAGCAGGTGGTGCTCGCAGATGGAGCGGAACGCGATGCCCGTCACGATGACGGGCTGCGGCGCCGCGTCCGTCTCGGGGAGCGGGAACGTCTCGCGGAGGTGCCGGAGCGGATCCGTGCCGACGCCCGCGAAGAACTCCGCGTACGCCTCCGCCACCCGCGCCGGGGTGGTCGCGAGGCCCTCCCGGCCCGGGTCCTCGCCGATCGCGTGGATCAGCTCGGTGACGGCCGCCTCGATGCGCGCCCGATCGACGCCCACCGGGTCAGGCCGTCGCGGGACGCGGGAAGGGCGAGCGCTTCGGCTTGCCGGCCGGCGGCTCCGAGTCGACCGCGCCGTCGACGACGCCCTGGTCGATGGGCGCCTTCTGCGGCATGGGCACGGGGGGCAGGTCGGACAGCGGGCGCTTGTCGCTCGAGAGCCACTGCGGACGCGGCGGGAGCTTCTTCACGTCGGCGAAGATCGCGGCCAGCTGCGTGTGGTCGAGCGTCTCCTTCTCGAGGAGCTCGGTGGCGAGGCGGTCGAGCACGTCGCGGTTGTCGTTGATGACCTGCCACGCCTCGTCGTGGGCGCCGTCGAGGAGCGCGCGCACCTCGGCGTCGACCGTGAGGGCCATGTCCTCCGAGTAGTCGCGGCTGCCGCCGAGGTCGCGCCCGAGGAAGGGCTCGCCGGAGCTGGAGCCGAGCTTCACGGATCCGACCTTGGCGCTCATGCCGTACTCGGTGACCATGCGGCGGGCCGTGGACGTGGCCTTCTCGATGTCGTTCGAGGCGCCCGTGGTGGGGTCGTGGAACACGATCTCCTCCGCGACGCGACCGCCCATGGCGTACGTGAGCTGGTCGAGCAGCTCGTTGCGGGTGACGGAGTACTTGTCCTCGAGCGGCAGCACCATCGTGTAGCCGAGCGCGCGGCCGCGGGGCAGGATCGTGACCTTCGTCACGGGATCCGTGTTGTTCATGGCCGCCGCCGCGAGCGCGTGGCCGCCCTCGTGGTACGCGGTGATGAGCTTCTCGTGGTCGCGCATGATGCGGCTGCGGCGCTGCGGGCCGGCCATGACGCGGTCGACGGCCTCGTCGAGGGCGCGGTCGTCGATGAGCTGCGCGTCGGAGCGGGCCGTGAGGAGCGCGGCCTCGTTGAGGACGTTGGCGAGGTCGGCGCCCGTGAAGCCCGGCGTCTTGCGCGCGAGGACCTCGAGGTCGACGCCCGAGGCGAGCGGCTTGCCGCGCCCGTGCACCTCGAGGATCTGCTTGCGGCCCTGCAGGTCCGGGGCGTCGACGCCGATCTGGCGGTCGAAGCGGCCCGGGCGGAGCAGCGCCGGGTCGAGCACGTCGGGCCGGTTGGTGGCGGCGATGAGGATGACGTTGGTCTTGACGTCGAAGCCGTCCATCTCCACCAGCAGCTGGTTGAGGGTCTGCTCGCGCTCGTCGTTGCCGCCGCCGACGCCGGCGCCGCGGTGGCGGCCGACGGCGTCGATCTCGTCGACGAAGATGATGGCCGGCGCGTTCTGCTTGGCCTGCTCGAAGAGGTCGCGCACGCGGCTCGCGCCGACGCCCACGAACATCTCGACGAAGTCGGATCCGGAGATGGAGTAGAAGGGCACGCCCGCCTCGCCCGCGACGGCACGCGCGAGCAGGGTCTTGCCGGTGCCGGGAGGGCCGTACAGCAGCACGCCCTTGGGGATGCGGGCGCCGACGGCCTGGAACTTCGCGGGCTCCTTGAGGAAGTCCTTGATCTCCTCGAGCTCCTCGATGGCCTCGTCCGACCCGGCGACGTCGGCGAACGTCACCTTCGGGGAGTCCTTCGAGGCGAGCTTCGCCTTCGACTTGCCGAACTGCATGACGCGGTTCCCGCCGCCCTGCATGCCGGAGAACATGATCCAGATGAAGAAGCCGATGAGCAGCAGCGGCAGCAGGATGCTGAACGCCGACAGGAGCCAGCTCGGCTGCGGCACCTGGTCATCGAAGCCCTGGGAGGGGTTCGCCGAGGTGATGGCCTGGACGATCTCGGTGCCGCGCTGCGCGACGTAGTTGAACTGCACCATGGTGCCGTTCTCCCCGTCGGGGTTCGCGAGGGTGAGGTCGACCCGCTGCTCGCCGTCGATGATCTTGGCGGAGGCGACCTTGCCGTCCTGGATCAGCTCGAGACCGTGCTGCGTGGTGATGGTGCGGTAGCCGGATCCGGTGATGAGGCTGAAGCCCACCGAGACCACGACGATGGCGAGGACCACGATGAGGATCGGGCTGCGGAGGAGTTTCTTGAAGTTCATGAGTCTCGGGCGCGGGCCCGGCACCTTTCTGCCCGTGCCGCGCCGTACGGCGACGAGATGTTCCGAGGATACAAGCGGCTGTCTGGGCGTGGCCGCGGTGTTCGCCGCCAGCCGAACGGGCGGGAGCCCGGAGCGGGATATGAGGAGCGGGGCGCCTCAGCTGTAGACGTGCGGCGCGAGGATCGCGACGTCGCGGAGGTTGCGGTAGCGCTCCGCGTAGTCGAGGCCGTAGCCGATGACGAAGTCGTCGGGGATCTCGAAGCCCACGTAGCGCACGTCGACCGCGATCTTCGCGGCCTCCGGCTTGCGCAGGAGCGCGCAGACCTCGACGCTCGCGGCGCCGCGCGAGCGGAGGTTCGCGAGGAGCCAGGAGAGGGTGAGGCCGGAGTCGATGATGTCCTCGACGATGAGCACGTGGCGGCCCGAGAGGTCGGCGTCGAGGTCCTTGAGGATGCGGACGACGCCGCTCGACTTGGTGCCGGAGCCGTACGAGCTCACGGCCATCCAGTCCATGTGGATCGGCAGCTCGAGCTCACGCGCGAGGTCGGCCATGACCATGACCGCGCCCTTCAGCACGCCGACGAGGAGCAGCTCCTCCCCCGCGTGGTCGCGCTCGATCTCACGGCACATCTCGGCGATGCGGCCGTGGATCTCCTCCTCGGTGTGCAGGACCCGGGTCAGGTCGTCGGCGATGTCGGTGGATCTCATGTCACTCTTCCGTCGTCCTGGCGCTGAGGACGATGAGCCCGTCCCTGCGTAGAACCCTAACGCCCGGGAGGTCGACCGGTCCCTGCCCGTGCCAGTCGGTGACGAGCCGCGCGACCTCCAGCACGTGCGTCCGGGAGAGGTGCGCCGCGAACTCCTCGCGGGCGGCGAGGCGGATCAGCCGGTGCCGGAGCGCGGGCGGCGCGGCCGCGAGCGAGGCGACCTCGAGCGAGATGCCGGCCTCGGCGTGGTCGGCGATCTCCTCGACCATCTCGGCGGCGAAGCGCTCGAGCGCGTCGTCGTCCTCGCGCAGCTGGTCGGCCGTGCGGGCGAGCGCCTCCGCGATCCCCGGGCCGAGCTCGCGCTCGAGCACGGGCAGCACGTCGTGGCGGACGCGCGCGCGGGCGTAGGCGGGGTCGGCGTTGTGCGGGTCCCGCCACGGGTCGAGGGCCTGGTCGGCGCACGCGGCGCGCGTCGTGGCCGCGCGGATCCCGAGCAGCGGCCGCAGGAGGAGGGCGCCGGTCGCGCCGGCGGGGGCGGACGCCGCCATGCCGTGCAGGCTCGCGGCGCCGGATCCCCGGGCGAGGCCGAGCAGCACGGTCTCCGCCTGGTCGTCGAGGGTGTGGGCGAGGAGCAGCGCGCGGGATCCGGTCTCCCGGAGCGCGTCGTCGAACGCGTCGTATCGGGCGGCGCGGGCGGCGGCCTCGGGGCCGTCGGCGCCCGGATCCACCCGCACGCGCGTGACGAGGACGGGGTCGAGGCCGAGGTCGCGCGCGGCGTCGGCGGCGCGCGCCGCCACCTCGGCGGACCCGTCCTGCAGGCCGTGGTCGACGACGATCGCGCCCACCGCGACGCCCGCGCGCGGCCCCTCGAAGGCGGCCGCGGCGGCGAGGGCCAGCGAGTCGGCCCCTCCCGAGAGCGCCACGAGGACGGGACCGGACGCGGTGGCGTCGAGCCCGGCGAGGGCCCCGCGGACCGCCCGCCGGAGGTCCGCGACGGCGGGCGTGAGACGGGGGCGCTCGGAGGGCATCCACTAACGTTATGGCAGCATCCCGCCCACGTCAGAACCACGAGGAGCACGCGCATGGC
>Ga0308163_10002791_pt1 | contig 15418 bp, 13 predicted proteins | sample PhyTR1_FD_201037 | JGI IMG/M metagenome (GOLD analysis project Ga0308163, IMG submission 201037) | Phyllosphere microbial communities from UC Gill Tract Community Farm, Albany, California, United States - DLSLT.R1 | ecosystem: Host-associated > Plants > Phyllosphere > Unclassified | place: USA...
CAGGTTGGCGTCGCCAGCACGCGTATCGAGATCGCCGTTCCGGCTACATCAGCGTCATGAGTGAGCAGCGCCTTCCAGTCTTCGAAGCGCAGGCAAGATTGACGGGCACCCGTGAGCTTCAAGGATATGCTGCAACACTGGATCTCATGAACAACGATATCTCGTTCGACGCCATCTTCGCGGCATCGGATGGACTTGCTGTGGGAGCGATGCAGGCGCTTAACAAATGCGGTCGCGTCATTCCTGAAGATGTTGCCGTTATTGGCTTCGACGGCATTGGTTCCGCACCATACACGGTCCACCGCTGAGCACGGTCGAGCAGAACGGCGCGGTTGCAGGCAGTTACCTCGTTGAAGCACTTCTTCGAATGATAGCTGGTGAAAACTATCAGCTGCCAGCCGTTCCCGTAAAACTGATCTGGCGAGCAAGCAGCTGCGCACCCTCCACCAAGAAGTCTTCGATATATCAATACTAGACACAGATAAGACTAAAGATTTGATCGTTACAACCATGTGCCACGAGGATTTGAAAACGATGCACGTCAATACAGAGTCTGCTTTAGCGGCGGACGGCGACGCCAGCCACGGCTACGACGCGCCCGACCTGCGCGTGTTCGTGTTCGCGCTGTTCTTCATCTTCGGTGGCATCACCTCGCTGAACGACATCATCATCCCGAAGATGAAGGAGCTCTTCACGCTCGACCACGCGACCGCGATGCTGGTCCAGTCGGCGTTCTTCCTCGCCTATGCGCTGTTCTCAATCCCCGCAGCCGCGATCGTGCGCAAGGCCGGCTACATGCGGACCGCGTCGATCGGCCTCGTGACGATGACCGCGGGCTGCCTGTTGTTCATCCCCGCCGCAGGGCAGGCGAGCTTCGGCATGTTCCTGTTCGCGCTGTTCGTGCTCGGCGCCGGCATCACCGTCGTACAGGTCGTCGCCAACCCGCTGATCTCGGCGCTCGGCCATCCCAAGTCCGCCTCGAGCCGGCTGACGTTCGCGCAGGCGTTCAACTCGCTCGGCACCACGATCTTCCCGTACGTCGGCTCCGCGCTAATCCTCGGCGGGCTGGCGACGGTCGATCCCTCGACGCTCACCGGCGCCGCGCTCGACGCCTACCGGACGGAATCGTCGCGGACCGTCGTGCACACCTATATCGGCCTCGCGATCGCGCTGCTGATCGTCGCCGCGGTCGTGTGGACCCGTCGCAACCGGCTCAACGAGGAGCAGGACCAGACCGGCAGCATCTTCCACGCGTTCACGCTGTTGGAGCGTCCGCGGTTCGCAATGGGGACGGCGTGCATCTTCCTGTACGTCGGCGCCGAAGTCGCGGTCGGCTCGCTGATCGTCAATTACCTGATGCAGCCGAACGTGATGGGCCTGAGCGACGTCGCGGCGGGCAAGCACGTGCCGTTCTACTGGGGCGGCGCGCTGGTCGGCCGGTTCATCGGCGCGTACGTGCTGAACAAGGTGTCGCCGGGCAAGGTCCTCGCGGGTGTCGCGACGGGCACGCTGGCGCTGATCCTGATCTCGGGGAATACCGAGGGCGCTTTGTCGGGCTGGGCATTGCTCGCGATCGGCCTGATGAACGCGGTGATGTTCCCGACGATCTTCTCGCTGGCCTCCGAAGGTCTCGGTAAGCGTGCCGCGGAAGGCTCGGGCGTGATCGCCACGGCGATCGTCGGCGGCGCGATCATTCCATATTTTACCGGTATGCTTGCAGATAGCTCGGGCAGCCTGCACTTCGCTCTACTGCTCCCCGCCGGCTGCTATATATTGATCCTGGCCTATGGGGTCTATGCGCGGCATTCGGCATCAGGAATGACGGTCTGAGCGCAGGATCGTCGAAGCCCGCTGGTGCTGTCGGAGCCAACGGCCGTTCTGTTGGCCTCGGACCGAAGGCCGTTACCTTACCGCTTTCCTTGAAATTCATCAGCGACGTTCTTGCTACACGGAAAAAACTTGAGATTCTGTTCGCAGCACCGGGGAGCTGCGCCGGGCCTGATCCCAGCCGCTAAGCTGGGCCAGACCTTTGGACATCGTGACCGGACCGCTGGATCCAACGATAATCAGTCTTATCGCTAGAATGGTTCGCCGGATGTTCCGCGTCTACTCAGCCATTCCGGTTCTCCCGCTTTCACTAGTTCTCCGATTTTCACGTATCTTGACGCTTACCCGTGTTTTCCCTATTTCATCGATATCGGCTTTAAGCTGGTCGTGCCTCTATCAAGATCCGCAAGTACAGGCTGAGCCCGCACTCGCGATCGAGCCCCCCGCGTACAGGCAGCAGCCCGCATGCGATCGAGATCCCGCCGCGCAGGTAATAGCTTGCAACGCATCCAGCACAGGAAACCCGCTCATGGCGACGAGCATGGAAATCGTACCCTCGGGCGAATTGCAAAAGCAGTTCGGCCGTTATTCCGACGAGGCAATGATCCGCCCGGTCGGCGTTAGTCGGAACGGCCGCGTGCGCTTCGTCATGGTCCCCGTCGATGAATATGAGCGCCTGCGCCGTCGTGAACGGATCGCAGGCCGCGTGGAGGATCTTGATGACGAAACCCTCGAAGCCATCCGCGGCGTCGAACCCGGCCGCGGCGCCCAAGACGCCGAAAAAAGGCTCAACCCCGCCGCAACCGGGTGAAGTCCTCAACTACAGCTACTTGTGGGAATACGAGTACGTTAAAGGCCGGGATGAAGGTATAAAGGACCGGCCCGTTGCCGTTGTTCTGGTGACTCGTCAGAAGGACGGGATCGACCAGGTGCACGTCGTGCCGCTGACCACGAAAGCCCCTACCCGCGATCAGTTGGCGATCGAAGTGCCCGACGCCATTCGGCGTGATCTCGGCCTGTCGGGCGATAGGTCGTGGATCATCATCACTGAGTGGAACCGGTTTGCCTGGCCCGGTTACGACATCCGACCGATTCCGGGGCGCGAGCCCGCTGTCAGTTATGGCTACCTACCAGCAAGCTTCTTTCGGCGGGTCCGTGATGCGATCGTGGCTGCTGGCATCGGCCGTCCGGTGGATCGCGACTGACACAACCGGCATCGATCGAAATCAAACGTCGATCGCCCTCGGACTTCGTGCTTTCGACGACACTGAGAGTTGCGATTAGGGAAGTGATGTCGGTCGGAGAGTCTATGCGTAAGCCTCTCCGGACAGACGCCCCGTCGCGCGCAAAAGCGCGGCTTGGGCGATCAGAACATCGCTGCGGCTGCGCGCAACGGCGAGCTGCGCGGCACGGAAGCTCTGGTCAGCAACAAGGATGTCGATCGTTGAGCGTAAACCGTAGCTATATTCAGCGCGTACACCCTTGAGTGCAAGGTCGGCAGCAGCCAACCCATCTACGTTCGCTTTCAGTCGGGCACGCGCGGCAATGAGCGTCGCCCAGGCGGCATCTGCACCGCGTATCGCTTCCCGCGCAGCGGCATCGATCTGAAATCGCTCGGCGCGGTACGTCGCTTCTGCCTGCCTCACCCGCGAAGACACCAGCCCGCCGGTCAGCAGTGGCACCCGAAGTGCCAGCCCCGCAGAGGCCGCGGCCTCATAACCTCGAACGCGCTCGTCGGCTATCCGACCACCATAGCCATAAGCGCCGTTTAGCGCCAGGAACGGCGCGCGTTCGGCTCGCTCTCGACCGATTCGCGCCGCTGCTGCATCGGCGACGCGGCGCTGCTGGAGCAGAAGCGGATTACGAGCCTGCGCGGCCTCGCGCGCCGTTTCCAAGTTCGTTGGTAGCGCCGTCGGCGGCGGAGTTTCGGTGGACAGTGCGTCTGCCGACTGCCCGACGATCGAGCGATATGCCGCAGCCACGGTCGCGAGGGTTCCTTCCGCATCAGCCATGTTAGCGACAACGCTTGAGCGTTGCGCCTCAAGCTGGGCAACGTCGGTGCGGGTCGCCTGGCCCAGCCCGAAGCGCGAACGCGCCTCGGCGACCTGGGCGTCGAGCCGCTCAATGCCTACCCGCGCCACCTCCACCGCCTGCTGGTTGTAAAGCAGGTCCGCGTAGGCGGCGACAACGCTCTCAAGGATCGCCGCCTCCGTATCACGCAGACCCTCGGCCCCGGCCGCCACGTCGTTGTTCGCCGCGCGTACCGCTGAGGATACTCGGCCCCCGGTCCAAACGGGCAGTGTAGCGCCTACACTCACCGTGCCGGCGCGACCGACGCCGAGCCGGTCATAACCCGCCGTGGCACCGCCATCAGCGGACGGTCGACCGAGGGCGCGCGCCTGTTCAGGCGCCTCCGCCAGCGCTTCCTGCCGAGCACGAGCTGCTGCAAGCTCAGGGTTGGAGGCATAAGCCGTGGCGACCGCCTCGCGCAGCGTCTCTCCGCAGGCTGGAGTCGCCAGAACCAGTCCTGCAGCAATTAAGGGCCACTTATTCATGGCGCAACGCCCAAGCCGGCGCGGCGCGACTGGCGCGCAACGATTGGGCGAGTACCGTCAGCACAGCGATGACAATCGCGAGGACGCTCGCCCCGATAAAATAAAGCGGTGACAGCGTGATCCGATCTTCGAACCCCGCAAGCCAAGTCCGCATCGCGACGAAGGCGAGCGGCCATGCGACCAGATTGGCGATCATCACGGGGCGCAGGAACTGGCCGACCAGCAGCCTGACGATGTCGGCGGACGACGCACCTAGCGTTTTGCGGATGCCGATCTCTTTGATCCGCCGGGCCGTGTTGAATGAGGCAAGACCCCACAGCCCGACGCAGCCGATCAGCACCGCCAGCCCCGCGCCGACGGCGAACAGTCGGGTCGCGCGATCATCGTCCTCGTAGAACTCTCCCAGCCACTTGTCGGCAGTGTCGCCGTCAAACGGAACCTGCGGTACCATCCGCTGCCAGATGCTGCGCACAGCTGCCACCATTGCGTGCGAATCGCCCGTGTAGCGGATCGACGCCACCGCTGTACCAGCCTTCTCCGGCTGTCGAGAGTAGACGTAGTAGGTCGCGCTATTGGGTTCGCGTGGGCCGAAGAATTGCATGTCGTCGATGACGCCGATGATCGTTCGCGGACGGTCGCCGCCTACGGTCTTGCCGATCGCATCCTGCGCTGAGCGGAAGCCGAGCGTCGGTATAGCGCGGCGATTGATAACAATGTTGATCGGTGCGCCTTTACCGAGCGGCTTCGAGTCATCGGCTCCGTGTGCGTCGTCGAACACCCGCCCCGCAATCAGTCGACTGGCGTACACATCGAAGAAACGCGGACCGACAACGACCCAGCGCAATGACGGACCAGGTCCGACTACGCCTGGCAGCGGTACGTTATCGCTGTTATTCTCCCCACTGCCGCCCACCGCGCTGTTGCCGACAGTAACATCGTTCACTGCGGGTATCGCCCGGATCGCCGCGACGACCGCACTCTTCTGTGCCGGATCGATCAGACTATCGGCCAAAGAGCGGACCACCAAGAGTCCGTCGCGCTTGAAGCCCAGATCGGTCTGGCGGACGTGCCTGGTCTGCGAAACCAGTACGAAGGTGCCGATGGTAAAAGCGATGGCGAGGCCGAACTGAAGCACCACTAGCGCCTCACGAATACGGTTGCCGGCCCGCCCGCCACCCGGCGCACGCGCCGAAGCGAGCACGGTGGCGGCTGGAAAACGCGACAGCAGTATCGCCGGATAGGAGCCAGCGGCGATGCCCACGAGCACCACCAGCGCGACTAGCGCCGGCGCGACCAGCGCGTAAGGGATCGTCAAAGACAATCCGCCCGCCGCGTTAACGAGCGGCAGGCTGAGTTCCGCGAGCATCAGGCCGATGATGGCGGCGATTGCAACCGTCAGAATCGCCTCGCCGAGGAACTGGCCGACCAGCGCGCGCCGGTCGGCGCCAAGCACCTTGCGCATCGCGACCTCGCGAGCGCGCAGTCCGGCGCGGGCGGTCGCGAGGTTCACGTAGTTGACGATCGCGATCAGCAAGGTGAGCAACCCGACCACGCCCAGCGTCGTGACCGTCATCTTTCGGCTCGCACTCTGCGTCCCCTGTGGTTCGAGATGCATCCTCGCGATCGGGAGCAATTTGAGCTGTTGCGTCCTCGAGGCGTCCTTGCCCATGTCCTTCAGCCCGCGACGATCGACGAACGCTCCAAGCTTCTGCTGGAACGCTTGTGCCGTGGCCGGTGTGTCGAAGCGGAGAAAGGTCTGTAGGGAGGAGCTTCCCCAATGAAACCAGGTTTCCGATGGCGGCGTCCGCGGAAGCGGGATCAGGATGGAAAAGTTAAGGTCGCTGTTCTTGGGGAGGTCGCGGAAGACCCCCGCGACGCGATAGGCGTCGGAGCTGTCCATCCCGACCGTCAAGGTCTGACCGACCGGGTCGCTAGCTCCGAAATATCTGCGGGCAGCACTTTCGCTGATGATTGTGTTTGTCGGTGTGCGTAGCGCATCGCGCCCGTTGCCGCGCGACATCGGCAGGTCGAACACTTCGAAGAGGGACGGATCGACTTGAGCTACGTCGTCGGTAACCGCGATGCCCCCGCGCAAGACGTTGCCGGCACCCTTGCCGCCGCGCACCCGGGTGCCGACCGTGCCGGGGAAATCCTCGCGCATTTGATCAAGGAGGCCCCCCATCGTCCAGGGATAAGCACCATTAAACGGGCTTTCCGGAAGGTTCCATACGGTCTGCACCGCGTAGACTCCGTTGTAACGCGGGAGCCATTTCTCATAGCTTGTCTCGAACCGGACGTAGAGGGCGAGAACTAGGAATACCGCGATCCCCACCGCCAGTCCGCCGACGTTGAGCGCAGCGTAAAGCTTGTGGCGGGTCAGCGAGCGGTAGAGCGTCAGCAGGGCGAAGCGGTTCATCTGTCTCGTCCGTGTTTGAGAAAGGAAGGTCAGCCGCAGCGGACGATGGCGCTGCCACCCTTGCGAACGTCGCAGCGTGCACCGCCCGAAACGCGGATCATGCCCGAGCCACCCGCGCCGATCGTAGCGGTACGAGACGCCGTGGCGGTGACCGTGCCCGATCCGCCCAGATCCACCGTGACCGCCGACGTAGCCAGCCGACGCGTATTGATGCTGCCCGAGCCGCTCATGTCGATCGCTACAGTGCTTGCGTGGCCGCTAGCGACGATCGATCCCGATCCGGACAGGTCGAACCGAGCAGTCCCGACGCGCAGGTCGGTCAGTACGATCCCGCCGGAACCCGAGATACTGGCAGCGAAGTCGCGGCGTTCGATCGCACCAGCGCGGATTTCACCCGACCCTGAGAGTAGCGCAGCCCGCAGCGACGGCATCGTAACGGTGATGCGCGCGCCCTTGTCACGCCACGTACCGGGGCGCCGGCCGACGCGCAGCGTTTCGCCGCGGACATCGATCGCTAGCGCGGCGATGGCGCGCGGATCGCCGGTCGCGACCACCGACACGGTCGACCCCTGAACTATCTGGATCGAGTCTGACGCGGTCAGCTCGACTGCATTGAACCCGCGGACGTTGAAGCGTTGCTCGCTGGATTGCGGCGAGGCCGGGGAGGAAGCGACGGCGAGCGTGAGGGCGGCGGCATGGGTAAGTCGGTTCATGATCGGTCCTTTCGGGTCAGAGGGCGCGGGCGACGGAGGTGACTATGCGGCCGTCGAGCATGTCGATCCGGCGCCGCGCCATGTCGGCGTGGCTAGGAGAGTGCGTGACCATCACGATCGTCGCCCCCTCCTGGTTGAGGCCGGTCAAGATGTTCATCACCTGCGCACCGTTTTCGGTATCAAGATTGCCGGTGGGCTCGTCCGCAAGGATCAGCTTCGGGTCGCCGACGATCGCGCGGGCGATGGCGGCACGCTGCTGCTGCCCGCCGGACAATTGGTGCGGGTAGTGACGCGCGCGGTGAGCAATGCCGACCTTGTCCATCGCTGCCGCAACGCGCTGGCGGCGGTCGCCCGCCTTGTCTTTGCGATAGGCCAAACCAAGCTCGACATTTTCGGCGATCGTCAGATCGTCGATCAGGTTGAAACTTTGGAACACGAAGCCCAGCGTGCTGCCGCGGAACTTCGCCAACTTCTTCTCGTCCAGCGCCGCCAGGTCTCGGTCACCGAACAGATATCGCCCCCCGGTCGGCCGATCGACGGTGCCGAGCATGTTGAGCAGTGTCGACTTGCCGCAGCCAGACGGGCCCATGATCGCGACAAACTCGCCAGCTCCGACGTGCAGGTCGATGTCGTGAAGCGCGGTGGTCTCGACCTCGTCGGAGACGTAGCGGCGCTGGATGCTCTCTAAACGGATCATGGAACGGCCCTTCAGCGGAGGTTGAGGATGTCGCCCTTCACGGACGAAGTGTTCGAGGTGGTAATGCGTTCGCCGGACGAGAGGCCGGACAGGATTTCGACCTGCTCGGGGTTGCGGCGACCGACCTTCACCACCCGACGGCGGGCATGGCGACCGTCGGCATCTAGGACGAAGGCCGAAGATCCGCTCCCCGCCTCTAGCCAGCCCCCCACGGGGGCAACCAGCGCTGGCGCGGTGCTGCCGAGCGTGATGCGGATATCAAGCGTCTGGCCGCGGTTGAGCCTGACGCGCGCGGCACTGTCGAACGTCAGCTCGACACGGAAGCGGCCATCCTTGACCGCAGGCAGCACCTTGCTGACCGTCAGCCGCGCACCATCGGCGATGGCGCGCTGCCCGACCGCCACGCGGCCGAGATAGAACTCGTCGACGTCCGCCTCCAACTTCCACGAGCCCTCGCTGTCGATCTGTCCCGCCGGGTCGCCGGGTTTTAGGGTTTGGCCGGGCTGGATCGTGAAGTTGGTCAGCCGCCCGCCGGTAGGTGCGCGCACGGTCAGCGCGTCGAGGCCGGCGCGTACCGCGGCTAGGTTGCCCGACAGCCGTCCACGCGTATCTGCCAGCCGCGCGGCTTGTGTCGCGGTGATCCGCGCCTCCGCCGCACCGCCCGATTGCAGCTGCGCCACGCGCTTTTCCTGATAAGCAGTTTCTTCTGCAAAGCTCTTCACACCAGCGTCGGATACAAAGCCCTGGTCGTGCAACTGCTGGCGAATGCCGAGTTCGCGGCGCGCCTTGATGAGGTCGTAATTGGCCTGCGCGATCTGGCCCGCACGGTCCATGCGGTTGCGCTCGATACCCAGATCCTGACCAGACACGTCGCCGAGCTGCCCGGCGATCTGTGCCTCGCGTGTCAGAACATCGAGCTTGAGCGTCGGATTGGCAAGGCGAGCAATTGGCTGACCGGTGGCCACCATCGCACCGTCCTGCACCAGTAGCGTCTCGACCTGCCCCCCCGACAACACGCCGACCAGCGTGGTGACGCGCGGCGCTACAGTGGCGCGCACGGGGAGGTAATCGGCGAACGGCGCGCGGATGACTGTGCCGATCTCAACGTCGGCGAGCTCGATGTCAGTCGATCCGCTCGCCGGCAGGAAACGCCACAGCATCAACGCGACAATTACCACCGAGATGGAGATCAGCACTGTCCGGCGCCGCCACCACGGCGTCGCCTTTCTCGCCACCCTGCGATCCATGCTGGCACCGGGAGAGGTGGTTGCGTGTACGGGCTGTTCGGTCATCATGCGGACAGTGTCGCGCAAGAATGCCGAAATGCCGAAAAGGCCTAATTACAATGACTAAGCAGAACATCCCATCGTCCGTGCTGTCCGACCCCGGACACGCTGTCCGCCAGCGGACAGAAAACTATGTGTCAAGCGGTGCAACGATTCTACTCGTCGACGATAATCCGGAGGTTGCGCGCGCGATCGCGCTGGCGTTCGATTGCGCTGGGCACGCAGTCGACGTAGCAGGCGGACCGGAAGAGGCGTTTTCGATGCTGGCACAGCGGCGCTTCGATGCGATCCTGCTCGATCTGAACTTTACGCAAGGGCAAACCAGCGGCGCGGAGGGATTCGCTTGCCTTGCGCGCATCGTTGCCGACGATCCCGCCGCGGCCGTGGTCGTCATCACGGCACACAGCGGCATCCGTATTGCTGTCGCTGCAATGCAGGCGGGCGCGGTGGACTTCGTGATGAAGCCGTGGCGCAACGACGACCTGATCGCGCGCGTCGAGGCCGCGATCGCCAAGCACCTACGACCCGTCGCCGGTGCGGCCGCCATCCCCACCACGCCCCACCGGCTGCTTGGCGACAGTCCGCCCATTCTCGCCGCACGTGACCTCATCCGCCGCATCGCACCGACGTCCGCGAGCGTGCTCATCGAGGGCCCCGCCGGCAGCGGCCGCAACCTTGCTGCCACGCAGATCCACGAGAGCTCTCCTCATGCTGAGGTTGCGATTGTAACGATCGACGTGCCCGACGAGGGGGCGTGGTCGCGTATGGACGGGATCACCGGCACGCTGATACTACGCGATCCGGATCGTTTGGATGCCGTAGCACAGACCCGGCTGCTCGACCGTTTGCCGGACAACCTGCGCACGATCAGCATCGTCGAGGATGCCGCTCGCTTGTCTTCTCGACTGCGGGCGCGGCTCGCCACGATCGTCCTAGCACTACCGCCCCTTGCCGCGCGCGGGGATGACGCGCTGCTGCTCGCGCGGCATTTTGCGCGCATCGCGGCCGAACGTTACGGTAAGATCGCCCCACCCTTCACCGCATCTGCCGAGGGGCTCATCCTGTCGACGCAGTGGACCGACGAAGTGCGCGGGCTCGCTCAGGCGGTCGAGCGTGCGGTGTTACTTGATGACGACGGCGTTATCGATGGAAGTGCGCTGGCACCCACCCTAGTCCGGACGATTGCCAACGCAGCGCCCGACCCGGCAGCACCTCTCGACGTGTCGCTGTCCGCGTCAGAGCGCGTGATGATTGAGGCCGCGCTGCGCCAGTATCATCACAATGTCAGCCACGCCGCGAATGCACTTGGGCTTACCCGGCAAGCCTTGTACCGCCGGATGACCCGCTATGGTCTCTGACCGGGCACTCAACCCCCGTGGTCTGGGCGCCATCGCCGCTGCAACAGGGTTGATCGCTGCGGGAGGTCTCACCGTCTGGGCACTGCGTTACGGGTTTTACGGCACGATGGTGTTCGGTGTTCTGTCGGCGATCTGGCTTACAACGCTACTGTGGTGGAGCGCTAGCGAACCACGCGATACCGCAGCCGTAGCAACCGGCGAGCGAAACGAAGAACACGAGGACGAGCGGGTCATGCTGCGCACTCTCCTTGACCAAGCGCCCGGGGCGCTGCTCGCGATTGAAGGGACGCGTGTTCGTGCGCTCAACCGTGCCGCACGGTTGCTGTTCGCGACCGACGATCTCGTCCTGCCAGCGCCCGCCCCACTGCTGTCCGGCGACGCGGCGCGGCTCCGCCATGACGGACGAAGCTGGCGTATCGATCGCGTCGCCGTCCAGGGCGCTGCGCCGGGCATGCTGATTGCGTTGATCGACGTCGAGGCCCAGGAACATGCCGCTGAGGCACGAGCCACCCGCGACCTGCTGCGAGTCCTGGGCCACGAGGTAATGAACGCAATGGCACCCATTGCTTCGCTCGCCGAGACCGCGCTCGCGGTACTGGCGGTGCCCGAGCGGCGTGACCGGCTCCTACCCGAGATCCTTGGTACGCTAGCCCGCCGGGCCGATGGTCTGCGCCGGTTCACCGAAGCCTATCGCCAGGTAGCACGACTGCCCGAACCTACACTTGCCCCGGTTTCCGTCGCCGACCTCTTCGCCGATCTCGCGCGGCTCTTCGACGGACAGTGGCACGGGGAAGCGCGGCTAACGATCGCGGAGGTGGGCAGCCTGATCGTTTCGCTTGATCGCAGCCAGATGGTGCAGGCAATGCTGGCGCTGCTGCACAACGGCGTCGAAGCGACGACTGTAACAGATTTACCGCCGATGGTGCGACTGTCTGCTACGGTATCGACGGATCGCCTGACCTTTCATGTCGCCGACGACGGCCCCGGCATCGACCCCGCCCATCGCGCATCGATCTTCCTGCCCTTTTTCACTACGAAGGCCGACGGCAACGGAATCGGGTTAGCCGCTGCGCGCCAGATAGCTCAAAGCCATGGTGGAGACGTGACGCTACGTGCTACTCGTCCAACGACTTTCGACCTTTCGGTGCCGCTCTGACATCATAAGCCAAGCGCTTTATCTCGGCTCAGAACCTATGCGAGAAGGCCTGCGCGTTGGACAAACCGCCGGCCGTTTGTCGCGGCCTCTTTTCCAAACAGGCGTTGTTTTCGAAACTTAGAGCTCAGGACACGGGAGAGCTTCTAGCTCCGCCCAGCAGCATGCATTGGCCTTGTCGCCAGCGCGGCATGTCAAGGGATTGATCAAGCTGCTATCGACGCGCAACGGTTACGAAGACGACCCATTTCCGGACATTCAGAGCCCCCCGGTTCGTTCCCAACTCCGGCCATTCATTCAGGTGGGATACCATGGATATCCGCATCAGGTCATTCGCCGGAACGCTCTGGCCAACGATGACATGTCAGTAGCGGCCCCTTTGCTCGACCCGTCGCCGCTGCAAGGCCAGACGAAGCGGCAGGTCCCACCAGCGGTAAGCGGCAAAGGCGAAGGCTATCGTGAAACCATAGAGGGCCGCCGCAACCGCCACCGTGGCCCATGTCGTCGTGCCACCGGCAGCGATCCAATTCATGTACAGGTACACAAAGGGATAATGCGTGATGTACAGCGGGTAGGATAGCTGCCCTGCCGCACGGCATAGGCGGCTCACCATCCGACCGCCGCCCGAATGCCGCCCCAACACGATGATCGCTGGAAACAACAGAAGGACGCAGAATGCCTGATACAGGCCGTTCAACTTGAGGCCACCGTAGCTGGGCAGCACGGGGGCGGCGAAGACGACGCAGAGGATCAGGCTGAGCGGCACGAAGCCGATGCGCCATCGCGGCAGCCGGTCATGCAGGCGGAAGATCAGCAGACCGGTGATGAACGGATAGGCAAGCCGCACAGGCGCGCCCCAGAAATTGGCAAGCCCCCAACCGGTGTCGTAAGACCCCAGCGACAGCGCCATCGCCGCGGACACCAGTCCAGCGATAAGCGCTGTTATCGCCAGCGCTTGCGTTCCGAGCCGCCGGAGCACCAGCGCATAGGCCAGATTGCCGATATATTCCTGTAACAGCGTCCAGGCGGGGGCATTCAGCGGATGGCTGTCCCCCAAGCGGTTGGCCAGCGGCGCGGATGGCAAAGCGAACAACGCCATGACGAACGCGAACACGATGAGTATTCCCGGCGCATTCTGCCGATTGCCCGCGAACGGGTCCGCCACATAGCTGAGCAGCCCCAGCACCGCGCCCAGCACGACGAGGGGGTGCAGCCGGATCAGCCGGCGGATTAGGAACTGGCGTGTCGACATCGTTCCCCAACGATCGTCATAGGCATAGCCGACGACGAAGCCCGACAGCGCGAAGAAGAAATCGACAGCCAGATACGCATGCGGCAGTAGCAGTTGTGGCGCGTTGAATAGCACCGTGATGCCCTGGATATGGAACGCCACCACCAGCAGCGCTGCGGTGCCGCGCAGCCCGTCGAGAACCTCGAAATGAGCCTTGCCGTCCCGGATCGGCACCACGGCATCCAGTGGACCCTGCGCAATCATCGTCGTGCCGCTCGTGCGGGGTTACCCACGACCGTCTCTCCGACTGCGACATCACGGGTGACCACGCTGCCGGCGCCGACAATCGCATCGTCACCAATCGTCACGCCGGGCAAGATCAATGCGCCACCGCCGATCCAAACGTTCGCGCCGATCCAGATTGGCCGTCCGAACTCCAGCAGCCGCGCTCGCAGAGCGGGGTCGCGGGGATGGTCGGCGGTCAGGATCTGCACGCCCGGCCCGATCTGCGTACCGGCACCGATATCGACGCGCACGACGTCGAGCACGACGCAGCCGAAGTTGAGGAACGCTCCTGCGCCGAGATGGATGTTATAACCGTAGTCGCAGTAAAATGGCGCTCGGACGGTTACCCTTTCTCCGACGTCCCCCATTGCCTCGCGTAGCAACCGATCGCGAGCGGCCGCTGAGGCGTCAGCCATGCCGTTGTACCGAGCCATCCACGCCGCAGTGCGCGCCGCGTCGGCGGCCAGTTCGGGATCGTCGGCGGTGTAAAGCTCGCCCGCCAGCATCCTAGTCTTCTCGCTCATCACATTCAGCTCAGATCATGCAGGTCTTTGGCGAGCGGCGGGGTAATCCGCAGATCGGAAAACCGTACGCCCAGCCCCTCGCGCTCGGGCGTGCAGGCCATGGGGCCGACGCGATATGAAGACATCACGGGAAACGGTGCCAATCGAACAAGAGGCCACGTTATGCCATCCGCCGACACCTGCAACCGCAACACACCGTTGGCGACCGTGGCACGCATCCAGAAATCGCGTGGATCGTGTGCGTAAGGGCTGGTCGCCCAGTCCGAGCGATCATCGGTCAGGACGCTGCTCAACATCGCGCGGCCATCGGACAGTTCGATTCCGGCCTTGATCCAGCGACGCTCGTCGACCCGGATCATGATACCTGCCTGATCATAAAGCTGTCGATACTCCCCGCGAATGCGCAGCTGCGCCGTGAACGCGGCAGGAGTGGCGAAACCAAGGAAATGACCGGAATCCCGTGTGAAGCCATAATGCGTCTCGCGCCAGAAATCGGTGGCCCGATCGGTGACCAGTGTCACTTCTCCCCTCGCATCCACGTTCCAGCGACGGGGCGCATTCAACCAGACGCCATCGCTTCGCCCCAACACGGTATGTGCCACGGTCCCGCTGCCGCGTGCGATCGACGGCACCGCGAGCGCCGTTGCACCACCAATGATCGTGCGCCGCGATACTATTGCTTCCTGCATGCCCCCCGTCCTCCCTATATGCTACGACAGCGGAGCGACGCCCGCTGACGAACAATTTGTACAAATGTACATGCGCTTTGCAAAGGGGGTGCCGTGAGCGGCGGGACGAAGCGGAAAGATCCTGAACGCCGACAGCGGATCGTCGAAGCGACGCTGGATGTCGTCGCCGAATACGGCGTGACCGGCACCACGCATCGCCGCATCGCGGCGGCTGCAGCCGTGCCGCTCGGGTCCGTCACCTATTATTTCGCGACACTGGACGACCTTATCGCAGCGGCATTTCTGCAACTGGCCGAGCAATCGTCGGAGGAATTTGCGAAGCGGATGGCAATGGCAGGCGATCGGGACAGCGCCAAGGCGGCCATCGTCGCCATCATCGCGGGATCGATATGGGCGACACCGCGCACCTTGCTGCTCAGCTACGAACTCTATGCCTTTGCCGCACGCCATCCGCCCGTCGCCGCGGTGATGCAGCGATGGATGAGCAATAGTCGCGTGGCGCTCGAGCGCTTCTTTGATCCGTTGACGGCAAGGGCGCTGGACGCGCTGGTCGAGGGCATCGGCATCCACAATTCAATCGACACCGAGCCGCTTGAGGAAGATGCCATTCGGACGATTGTGGATCGCATTACCGGCATAAATAACAACTTTAGACAAAACTGACGGTTTGGACAAAGCGACCCA
>Ga0308163_10002792_pt1 | contig 15414 bp, 11 predicted proteins | sample PhyTR1_FD_201037 | JGI IMG/M metagenome (GOLD analysis project Ga0308163, IMG submission 201037) | Phyllosphere microbial communities from UC Gill Tract Community Farm, Albany, California, United States - DLSLT.R1 | ecosystem: Host-associated > Plants > Phyllosphere > Unclassified | place: USA...
GGGACTAATGAGACGCTCAACAAGATCGTGCTGCAGCAACTCACGCTTCCCATCTCGTCCATCACGGGCATCGATCTCACGGACGTCCGCGAAGTGCGGATCACCGCAGGTGTCGGAGCCGACGGCACAGGGGCAGGCGGGGTGTATCTTTCGGATCTCGCATTCGATACTCCATCGCTGGGCACTGCCGTGGCGCAAACCCGCTCGACCGTGAACGTAGCGCCTACGGTTGTCGAGGAAGGTGCGGGACCCGGCACGGCCGAAGTCGCCGCGTACCTCAGTCGCCCATCAACCAGCACCGTGACTGGATACGTCAGCGTGCTCGGTTCGCCGTCCGACACCGTGGGTGTCGGAATGCAGCAGGTCGTGTTCCAACCTGGTGAGACCTGCACCACCGTCGTCGTCCCGACTTCGGGCGATGCGAAACCGTCCGACACGCCGAGTTCGAAAACCACGGTGAGCGTGACCAACACGAGCAATGCGGTCATGGGGGCTAACGCCTTTGCCAATTTGGTCGTGAGAGAAGACGACGGAGTGACAGGAGCCTCCGAGATGGCCCCGGTCGGTATTCAGGGAGACGCCTGCGCAGAGTACGAGGCAAGTCTCGCGCCGGTCGCGCTCGGCACCTCGGCGAGCACCGTCGCACCCGGCGGAGAAGTTGACCTTGAGGTGACGGGCTTTCGTTCGGGCGAAGCCGTGCTGTTCTCTCTGGGAGACGTAGCTGCTGGCACGGTCGTCGCCGACTCGGAAGGCAAGGCGCATCAGACCGTGAAAGTCGCGCCTGACTCGGTTCTCGGGCCGCTCGAAGTCGTCGCGCGGGGTGCGGGATCGGCACGGGATGCGCGAGCGACCGTCTCCGTGCTCTCGCCGACAACGACGACCCTGACCGCAATCCCCGCGTCGGCAACCGAAGGCGATGAGATCACTTTCACTGCAAATGTCACAGGAACCCTTAAAGCCGTTCCCGGCACGCCCATCCCCTCGGGTTCCGTGCAGTTCTTCGAGGGCGACGTCAGTATCGGCACAGCGAATGTAGTGGATGGAATCGCCAGGCTGAGCTATTCGGGCTTCGGCGCGGGCAAGCATGACGTGACCGCAAGGGCCTCCGAGACTGCGACCACCGCTCAGTCTCAATCAGATCCGCTCTCGGTCGAGATCGCTGCGAAAACCGCAGCTCCCACGGCAACGCCGAATCCAGGCGTGAGCGGTAATTCGAATTCAGACACCGCATCGACCTCGACGTCACGGGGCGACGGTATCCTTGCCGCAACAGGTACGAACATCGCGATCTGGATCGCCCTGTCCGTACTCGTGCTCGGCGCGGGAATCGGAATCCGAATCCTAGCCAGACGCCGTCACGCCTCACAGTAGGCACTGCACAACGAGGGGCCCCGCTTCATTCACGGAGCGGGGCCCCTCGCTGACGAACCCAACACTTGGACGACCCGATGCGGGCTGGTTGAGGCGCGTCACTACCTCGAGATGACGGTGCTTCCGCGCATAACAACCCTGGGAGCCACAAATTCCGTGCCACCACTCAGCGGCTCTCCAGCGATTGCCTCGAAGATCCGCTGAGCCGAACGGCGCCCAAGCTCCTGCAGCCTGCAGTCGATGCTGGTGAGCTCGGGCCGGGAATTGGTGGCAAGCACCTCCCAGTTGTCGTAACCGATCACCGAAACGTCCTCAGGTACCGAACGGGCAAAGTCGCGAAGCGTCTCAAGAGTCCCACGAGCGATCTGGTCGGAGCCGCAGACAAATCCGTCGATGTCGGGATACCGTTCGAGCAGGATAGCCGTGGCGTCACGCCCCCAGCCTTCGGACCAGCTGCCGAACATCGGTTCAGCGACAGCGTGCAGTCCTGCCGCCGCTAGACCCTCTTGAAAGCCCTGTGCCCTGTCTCGGATTGCCCGTAATGTGAGCGATTCGACGACGCCCGAACGAGATCACGTGTTCTACAGCCAGCCGCCCGCCCGCAACGTTGTCGGGAGTGAGCGAATGGTCGGCGGGGTCATCGGATGGGGCGTATGCGTAAACCACCGGTACGGGCAAGTCCTGTCCGAGGGTGGGCCGCGTATCGGTGGAACTCCCCACGACGATGATGCCGTCAACACGGCGGTTCAGCAGGGTTTTCACATGATAGGTCGCCCGGATGCTGTCGCCTCGTGCGTCGCAGAGCAGTACGCTGACCTGCCCCGAGTCGAATGCGTCCTCCGCTCCCGTCAGAATGGGCAGCACAAATCGGCCCTCGAGGTCACACGTGAGCAGGCCGACGGTACCGGTCCGACCGGCGATAAGGCTTTGCGCTGAAGAGCTCGGCGTGAAGCCGATTTCCTCCACTGCCGCCATCACGCGCTGCCGAGTATGCGCTGCCACTTCAGCTCGGCCGTTGACGGCTTTGGATGCTGTGGCCATTGAAACGCCGGCCAGCCGAGCGACGTCGCCCAGCGTCGCGCCCCGGGGTTGACCGGTTCGTGCACTGTTCCCCATAAAAATCTCACTTTCGAAAGCCTCTTTTGAGCCTACTCTTGGGATAAAGTCGGCGCTTTGTTGTACTGACTGAAAGCCTGTTCGAAAGTTTTGCACAATGGGTCACACCGCATTCGCCGGGTAGCCGTGCTCAACGACGAGCACATCACCTACGAATCGCGGCCTCACGGACGCCGCTGATTGTCGGCCGAGTTTGCCCGTTCAACGGGAAGGGGGCGTGAGCTCTGCTGCTCGGCTCACATAATGATCCCGTTGGACGAGGTGGTTCCATTGGCTTCGCGTACTTACATTCTCGCCCGACGCCGGCTGGTCGAGGTCCCCGAAGGGACAGCGATGACAGTCTAAGGAGAGAGTGACTCGATGACACGAGAACCCGGAGCAACTGTCCGAACGACCGGGGGGCGCGTTCAGGGCCTCATCGAAGGTGAGTTCGAGCATTGGCGAGGCATCCCATATGCATCCCCGCCCGTGGGGCATCGTCGGTTCCGTGGCCCCAGTCCCGCTGAACCGTGGACTGACGTCAAGTCGGCGGTGGACTTCGGCCCTGGTCCTTGGCAGACCCCGCTCTCACGGTCGGCACGCAGCTTTCCCCAAGGGCCTGGGGTCAGCGAGGACTGTCTCACGGTCAACGTGTCGAGACGTGTGAGTCGTGATCAGGGACTTCCAGTGATCGTCTTCATCTACGGCGGAGGAAACCGATCAGGGAAATCCTCGCAATACCCGGGAGAACGGCTCGTCGGCAACGGTGAAGTAGTGGCGGTGACCTTTAATTTCCGGGTCGGCGTGATGGGATTCCTCGACGTCGCCGGGATAAGCGGGGGAGAGGAATTCGACTCGAATCTGGCCCTTCGAGACCAGCTCGCCGCATTGCGATGGGTGAAGGACAACATCGCAGAGTTCGGCGGCAACCCTGACAACGTCACGATCTACGGTCAGTCGGCTGGAGCGCTCGCGGTGACGACCCTGCTCGCGACTCCGAGCGCGGAAGGTCTTTTCTCCAAGGCGGTGTCGGCGAGCGCACCCGCCTTCTATGTCTACTCGCGCGATCGTGTGCGTGGGTGGACCGAAGACTATCTAGCCCTACTCGGCCTCACTTCGCATAGTGACCTTTCGGAGTTGACTCGACTCCCCGCCGAGACTCTGGTGGGTGCCGCCATGACCTTCGACAGGCGCACCAGGAGGGACACGGCCGGCACCATCAGCATGAGCTATGTCGTCGACGGCGACCTCTTGCCGGAGACGCCGATCAGCGCGATCAGAGGCGGCCGCGCGCACCGGGTTCCTCTTATGATCGGAACCTGCAGGGATGAGCACAAGCTCTTCACGAAGGTTGTTAAAGGCGAGTTGGCGACCTCCCCAGAGGAGCTCGAGAAGTTGTTCGCAGAGTCGCCTTCGGGGGCGCTCGAGCGGGTCCGAACCGCGTATTCGACGAACGGACGGTGTGATGGCGGGCGTGTCGGAGGCGACGCGGCATTCTGGTATCCGTCCGTCGCCGTCGCGGAGGCGCACAGCCAGTTCGCACCGACTCGAATGTTCCGTGTCGACCGTGGGCCTCGCGTCTTCTCGATGTTGGGCCTGGGGACGACACACGGGTCTGACGTTGCTCTGATCTTCGGTCAGGTCGAAGGCGTCGACAAGCTCCTCGGAGCTGCACGAACGGACAAGGCGATCAAAGACACTCTTCACGCAGACCTTGTGGCCTTCGCTCGAGACGGGGAACTCGACGAAGAATGGCCCCTCTACGAGGTCAGCGGACGCTCGACCAGGATCTACACGACCGAACGTGCTCTGGTCAATGACCCTGAGAGCAACCGGCGGATGGCGTGGAACGGGTTCGTCGGATACGTCTGATTCCGTCATCCTTACGAAGCCGGTCCCTGCACGAGTGATGGACTCCGCCGGTCATGGAATCGGTTCGCCGAGCGTTGCGGCGCGCAGCGTGTTGCGCATCAGCTCGGCGATCGTCATGGGACCAACGCCGCCGGGGACCGGCGTCACGTGCGAGGCATGACCGAGAAGCTCATCGAAACGGACATCGCCAATGAGGCCGTCGGCCGTTCTGTGGATGCCGACATCGATGACCGTCGCGCCGAGCCGGGTATCGTCCCGCCCGATGAGATGAGGGACGCCCGCCGCAACCACGAGGATCTCGGCACGCAGTGTCACCTCGCGAGCGTTGCGTGTGCGGGAGTGAACCGTGGTCACCGTCGCGTCCCGTTGCAGTAGCAGCTGGGCAAGGGGTCGTCCCACGAGTTCCGAGCGCCCCACCACAACGACTTCGCGGCCGGCGATCTCGATACCCGCCGAATCCAGCAACGTGATCACTCCGCTCGGGGTGCACGGCCGCAGGCCGGGCTGTGCCCGGGCGAGCAGGCCGGCACTCGTGGTCGTCAGTCCGTCGACGTCCTTGCGCCACGGTATTCGCTCGATCACGGCTGCCGAGTCCAGGCCACGGGGCAGGGGGAGCTGCGCCAGGATGCCGGACACTCCATCATCGTCGGCCAGCTCGTCGATCACCGTGCGAAGCTCGGCAGGCTTGATATCAGCGCGGAGATGGCGGTGATGGTCGGCTATACCCACCCGCTCGGCCATGCGCCGCTTGTTGCGCACGTAGACCTCTGAGGCGGGGTCTTCGCCGACGAGCACCGTGGCTAGACCCGGCTGTCGTCCTGTACGTTCGCGGAACTCGGCAATGTCGGCGGTGAGCACGTCGAGCACGCCGCGCGCGACGGCCGCTCCGTCGATGATGGTGGTGTGCATCAGATCCTTCCGATTACGGCGATGTCTTTTTCGATGATCTCTGCACGGCCCGGCGCCGGGTCGTGTCCGGTCACGACGATGTCGATCGCGCCCGACTCGAGTAGCTGTTTCACGGTCCAGAACCCCTCGTACATCGCAGGCAGGTCGGTCACCGAAACGAACGGACGCTCGTCTCGGAGCTCTTCGGCGAAGTGAACGACGTCGGAGGTGAGGAGAACGACTCCCGCGCTCGTGCGCACCGTCACCATCGATTGGCCGGGTGTGTGCCCTCCGACTCGCTGCACCGCGACGCCGGGCGCGACGTCCGCCCGATCGTCGAAGTACGTCAGCCTGCCCTCTTCCCCGAGTCGGGCCAGTTGCTCGAGTTCTCGCGTTTCGGTGAAGTGCGCGATCACGCGCTGTCGAGAGACAGGCGTCGACCAGAAGGTCGCCTCGGCACGCGCGATCCAGAACTGGGAGGCAGGAAACAGGTCGAGATTGCCGATGTGATCCCAGTGCGCATGGGTGATGACGACAGGATGCCCGGCGCCGGGGTCGACGCCCATCCGCCGGAGGAGGTCCGTCGGCCTGTTCAGCACAGCCCTCCCGCGTCGGGTGGCCGTTGCTGCGTCGAACCCCGTGTCGACGATGATCGTGCGTGCGGAGTTGCGGACCACCCAGAAGTAATAGTCGGTCGTGAGCGGGGCATCCGGCTCGTCGTAGAGCTCGTAGTTGAGAAAGGCCTCGCCGCGAGTGCCCGTGCGCGTGCCGTGCCGCGCGATCAGAACCTCGTACTCGTCGTCAGGCATGAAGAGGTACCGGACCGCGCTAGTTGCTGGAGCCGTTGAAGCCTTCGACGGTCGGCTCGAGCCCCTCGGCGCCGACCACCTCGCGCCACGCTTCGAAGCCATCCTGGAAGGCGACGATTCCGGCTTCAGGCAGGGTGATCTCGATCGCCTCGAGGATGGCCTGCTCGCTCACGCCGAGCTTGAGTGCGACGCGGATGTGCGCCTGAATCTGAGCGCGGGGGGCGCGGATGACCGTGAGGCAGCAGATGAAGATGAGCTCCTTGGTCACGCGGTCGAGAAGGCGCTCGTTGAGGTAAGCGGCGTTGACGATGCCGTTCGCGGCCTGGAGAAAGGTGAAGTCCTGTCTGGCCATGACCTTGTGGTACTCGAGCACGTAGCCGCGGCTCGTGACCATGTCGTCAATGTACTGCTGGGCGTCGTCGGTCATGATGGGTTCCTTTCGTGGGGACGCAGGAGCACGCTGTGCGTCGTCTCGTACCATTCGGCGATCTGGGTGTGGTCGAGACCGACACCGCCGAGGTCGCGCAGCGCGGCCTCGGTGACACCGGCCGCCGCGTGAGTGACAGGGGAATCGACTCCGAGCTCGTCTGCAAGGGCCAGGGCGATGCGCACATCCTTCACCATGAGGTCGAGCGCAAAGCCGGAGGCGTAATCCCCAGTGAGCACCTGCTGCGGATACTTCACCTCGCTGGCCTGGCTGCGCCCGGTCGAGGCGTTGATGACGTCGATAAGAACCGCGGGGTCGATGCCGAATCGGGTGGCCACAACGAGCACCTCGGCGATGGCGGCGAGGTTGGTCGCCGAGATCAGGTTGTTCAGTGCTTTGGCGGCGTGGCCTGCGCCCGATCGCCCGACGTGAATGAAGGTCGATGACATCGGGGCGACGATCGCCCGTGCCCGGTCGACGGCGCGGGGGGTGCCGCCAGCCATGATCGCGAGCTCGCCGGTCCTTGCCTTCGTGACGCCTCCGGAGACGGGTGCGTCGACGTAGTCGATTCGCAGTTCTGATGCTCGTCGCGCGAGTTCACGAGTGCTCGCGGGCACTGAAGAGCTCATGTCGACGACCATTGCCCCTGGTCTGAGTTTCTCGAGCAGGTGATCACCATCGACGAGCACGGACTCGATGATCCTGCTGTTCGGCAGCATAAGGATCACCGAGTCCACGTCGTGCGGAATCAGCGACAGGTCGGGGATGGCCCTCGCTCCGAGCTCACTGGCCAGCGTCTGGGCGGCAGGGCTGAGGTCGAAGAGCACGAGATCCGTGGTGCCCGAGAGACGACGGACCATGGGCGTGCCCATCATGCCGAGTCCTACGAACAGGGTGCTCACGCGAGTTCCATGTGGTGGCGGGGCAATGATCCGCGCAACACGGTCATCCCTGTGAGGCGGCCCAGTGTCGTGACCGGATCCGTGAAGTCCGAAGAGCTGCGCACTAGTCCGTCGAGCTTGGACACGTCAGTCTCGTCGTAGACCATGTGCTTGATTCCTGAAGCCAGAGGCGACGCGTGGTTGCGGAATGTCTCGAGCCGCATGGCCGCCCACTCTTCGAGGGCCGACTCGTCGCCGCTACCGGTGACCGACCCCGCGAGCGGCTCGATGAGCGAGAGCAGGTCGTACATACCCGACGTGAGCCCGAGGCCGCCCGTGGGATTTGTCGCATGGGCCGCGTCGCCGATGAGGAGCACACGACCATGTTTCATGCGGTCGGCCGAGCGCTGGTGCATCCGGTAGGGGGTGAACGCATCGATCTCGTAAGGCGCATCACCGAAGCCGAGCGCCGCGAGTCGACCTGGGAGGCGGTCCAGCACTCCTTCTTCCGGCAGCTCGGCCGACTCGCTCCAGGTCCAGCGGTAGAGGCCCGTATCGTCGATGCGCGCGATGACGCATCCGTTATCTGGGTCGAAGATCATGTTGGCGTTACCGAGCCCACCTAACTGGCCGAACGGGTAGCGCAGATTGGTGGCGACGAAGCGGTCGGGCCACGTCGTGCCACCGAACCCGAGGCCCAGGCTGCGCCGCACCAGGCTGCGTGCGCCATCGGCGCCGACCGCCCAGCGCGCGCGCCACTGGCCGCGGCCGCTGTCGCTCTCTCCTTCGATGACGACGTGGTCACCTTCGTCGGAGACCGCCGTGACCTTGGCTCCGAACTCGACGTGAGCGTTGGGCAGGCGCTCGAGATGCTCGAGGGCAATACGCACGAGCTCGTGCTGGCCCAGATGGATGTTGTACGGGAACCTGGTGACGGCAGCCACGGGTGCCAAGGGCACGTCGGCCTGCAGACCGGTCGAGAGGACGCGCTGCAGGAAAGCAGTGTTGCGGAAGCCGCGCGCATCCATGTCGTCGAGCACGCCGAGACGATCCAGGCCCTCGAGAACGTGCCAGTAGTAGACCATGGCCCGCGGAGACGGCACGATATCCGGCTCCGACTCGAGGAGCAGAACCTCGCGGCCGCGCTGGGCCAGACCCAGGGCGAGAAGCGCACCGACAGGTCCGGCACCGATGACAACAATGTCTGACTTACTCATGCGGCAATCTTTCGCCGCCGCACCCCTGGGTCGCATCAGTGACCTCACCGGTGCGGGGTTGGTGACAGAGTGGGCTAGGGTACCGACCACGATGGAGTAGGCGGGAGTTGTCGTGGCCGGCATGCACGAGCACGACGCAGGTGTTTTCGGCGAGCTCCTCGACAGTCTTGCTGGCGGCAGCGGTGGAGTTCTCGTGATCGCCGCCACAGACTCGTCCGCCGCGGCGGACGTCCGCGCTGCGCATGCTCGCGTCATTCACGTTTCTGCGGCGGCCTCGGAGGCGTCTGTCGCTCTCGCCGGCCTGCACGCGATGCTGTCGTCGCTTCCCGCGACCGACGCGGATCCGGCCGTTCTCGCTGCGGGGCTCCTCGCTCGCAGCGAGCCCGGCACGCTCTGGCTTGTCGAGCGAGGCGAGTTTCTCGACCCCGCGACTCTCTCCGTGCTGCGCGAGCTGCCGGCACTGGCGGCGGACCATCCGGTCGCGGTTGTTGTGACCGTGCGCGCCGCCGCCGTCCCCGCGGAGCTGGACGGCTGGCCGCGACTCGACCTGCCGGTCACGCGGATCGCCGACCTGGATGCCGATGGTCGGCTCGAGCTGGCGGTCGCCGCGGCCGACTCGCCCGCCGACGAGATGTATCGGTCGTTGCCCTCGGAATCCCGACGAGCGGCACACGCGCTTCTCGCTCGAGCCGCCGCCGACCGAGGAGATGATGTCGCTGCGGCGAGACACGAGGCCGCGGGAGCCCTGGGCGCTGACGACAGGATCGCCGAGGACCTCGAGAACGCGGCATCCACCGTGACGTCTCGCGGTGAGCACGCCGCAGCGAGCGAACTCCTCGAGCGTGCCGCGCAGCTCTCGGTCGACCCGTCAGCGGCGGCGCGCCGGCTTGTTCTGGCCGCGGAGTCGGCGTGGCGCTCGGGCTCCGCCGCGGGTGTCCGCAGGCTGTCGCACCAGCTGCGCGGACTGCAGGTCGAGGCGCAGTGGCGCGCGCGATCGTGCATCGCAGAGGGGTCTGCAGCCTTCGCGGGGGGAGACATGGCGGAGGCGTATCGCGCCTTTATGCTTGCAGCACGCCTGACCATAGAGGAGCGCCCAGCCACAGCGACCTCAGCGCTCCTTCGTGCCGCCGAGGTCGCGTGGTGGTCGGGGCGGCGGGACCGTGCTGCCGAGGTGGCGGCCGTCGTCGAGTCCCTTCCTCGGGACGGTACGAGAAGCGCAGAGTTCATCGTGGCGGTTCTTGCGGGTGGCGCATATAGCTTTGCCGGCGATCTCGAGGAGGCCGGTCGCCACCTGGTCACTGCCCTTGACCTCGCCGAGAGCGTGAGTGATTCTCGGGTTGCTGTGCTGGCCGCCCAGGCCGCGCTGCTCCTCGGGGATCACCGCGCCGCCGCGAGGTTTCATGCCCGTACGCTCACCGAGCTGCAAGCCGTGCGCTCCGAAGGGGAGCTCCCCTGGGTGCTGCAGAGTTTCGCCTCGGTGGACATCTGGCGGGGGGATCTCAAGAGCGCGTCCGAACGGGTTGCGCAGGCAGCGGACCGTGATGAGACTACCGGGGCGGATGCGACGCAGCACTCGGTCCTTGCCCACATTGCCGCGCTCCGGGGCCGGAGCGATGAGTGCCGTGCTCACGTGTCAGAGGCGCTTCGGCTCTCGGAGTACGACCGTTTCCCCACGGCCGCCGCTTCGGCCCTGTGGGCGCTCGGGCAACTCGAACTCGGACTCGGCAACCCCAGTGCCGCGCTCGCCCAGCTCGTGGCAATCGACGATCCGCGGTCGGAGCACGCCAACCCCATGGTCGCGCTGTTCGCGTCGGCCGACCTCGTCGAGGCGGCGACCCGGGCTGGACGACCCGAGCTCGCGGCATCCGCCCTCGCGTCGTTCGAGCGGTGGGCCGGCGCGGGGGCACGGTGGGCGCAAGCAGTAGTTCCCCGCTTGCGCGCGCTGCGCGCTCAGGGCGACAGCGCGATCGACCACTTCGAGAGCGCGGTCGAGGCCGTGGCCGGCGAGGGGCTTCCGTTCGAAGAAGGGCGCACCCGACTGCTCTACGGCGAGTACCTGCGGCGGGACCGGCAGCGCGTGCTCGCCCGGAAGCAACTCGAGCTGGCCGTGAAGCTGTTCGACGCCGTCGGTGCCGAACCGTGGGCGGAGCGCGCGAGGCAGGAACTCTCGGCATCCGGGCAGACAGCTCGCCGGCGCGACGGCGGTTCCGAGGAGAGGCTCACACCCCGGGAGCGCCAGATCGCCGAGTTGGTCGCCGTCGGCGCGAGCAACCACGAGGTGGCGGCGCGGCTCTTCCTCAGCCGGAAGACCGTGGAGTATCACCTGCACAAGGCCTACACAAAGCTCGGAATCACCTCCCGCTCGACGCTCGCCGCCGCGTTGGAAGACGCCGCTATCGACTGGTAGTCCCATCGATGCGAATCCCGCTCGTCGGCACGAACAATCGAAGCATGCGAAGAAGCTTCCCTCCCCGTCCCATGGTGACCGCGTGAGTACGAACGCGGGCCTCGACCCCGCGGCTCTAGAGCGTCTTGCCGCCTCGATCGAGTCGGACGTGGAGTCCGGGCTCTACGACGGGGCGGTGATTCTCGTCGCACGCGGTGGGGAGGTCGGCCTGCACCGCGCCGTCGGATACTCGGACCGCTCGAGCCAGCGGGCGACGAGCGTCGACGACGTGTTCCGTATCTTCTCGATGACCAAGACGTTCACCAATGCCCTCGTGCTGAAGGCCTTCGATCGAGGACTCGTCTCGCCCACCACCAAGGTCGTCGACGTCATCCCGGAGTTTGCGGGCTCGGATCGCTTCCGTACCGGCGCGAAGAGCCGTGTGAGCATCGAGCACCTGATGACGCACCGCGCCGCACTCTCACCCACGCCGTGGCCCGTGCCACCGCTCGAGGCCGGCGATCAAGCACATACGATCGCAGCGATCTGCGAGATGGACCTCGTCGGCATTCCCGGGGAACGAGTCAACTATTCACCCTGCCTGTCGCACGCCCTGCTCGGTGAGATCGTGCGGCGCACCCTCGGTGACGGCCGCACATTCACGCAGACCCTCGAACAGGAGTTGCTCGACCCGCTCGGCATGACCGAGACGTCGATGGGCGCGCCGACGGCGTGGGCGGACAGGCTTGTTCCGGTCGCGGTGAAGTTCCCGCCGGGGGGATTCTTCTCGCCTGAGGACATCAAGGACACAGGAGCGGCCGCCTACGAAGGGGCCGAGATGCCGTGGGTGGGATGCGTATCGACGGTGCGCGATGTCTTTCGGTTCACGGAGATGCTGCGTCGGGGCGGAGAATTCGAAGGCAACCGAGTGCTGTCGCCGGCGTCGATCGCGCTCGCAACCCGAAACCACACGGGGGACCTCCTCAACGACCGCTACGCGAAACTGGTCTCCGCGATGGAGTGGTATCCGTGGGTGGCGAACATCGGCCTCGGCTTTATGCTGCGCGGCCCCCAGCTGTACCAGACGTTCTTCGGCACGATGGCGTCGGCGGGCACATTCGGCGGTTACGGTGCGGGATCATCGCAGTTCTGGATCGACCCCGAGCGCGACCTCACGTTCGTCTGCATGACGGCCGGAGTGCTTGGCGAGGCCGACAACGTGCGCCGCTTTCAGCGCCTGTCCGACATGGCACTGGCCGCCGCGGTCTGAACTCAGTCGGACGCCTGGATCGCCGTGGAGAGTTGTGCGCGCGAGCTGATCCCGAGCTTCACATACACCTTTGCGAGATGGTATTCGACGGTGCGCGGGCTCAGGTGGAGCTCCAGCGCGACGTCCCGGTTGGAGGCGCCTTCGGCGACGAGTTCCGCTATCCGAGCCTCACCCGCAGTGAGGTGCGCGGTCGGGGTGTTGCCGGGCGCGGCCACGGTTGCGCCGCTCGCGCGCAGCTCCGAACGAGCTCGGTCAGCCCACGCCGTGAGCCCGAGGGCGGTGAACGACGCGAGCGCCTGACTGAGGTGCTCGCGTGAGTCGAGTCGGCGGCGTAGCCGCCGCAGGTGGCGGCCGAACAGCAGGAGCGTGCGCGCATACTCGAACGGTCGGCGCTGTGAGCCCGGCTCGTCGAGCGCACGCTCGAAGAGTGCCGTTGCCTCTTCCGGCTCCGCGAGCAGTGCACGCACTCGAAGCAACGTGGTCTGTGCCCAGAGCGAGCCGTGGGCCGCCCACTGCTCGAACGCGGTCACGGCATCCTCCACAGCCTCGGCGTGACCGCTGTCGACCGCGGCTTCGACGAGGTCGGGTGTGCCGTAGAGGGCGACGATCGGGTGCCGAGTCGTCTCCGTGAACAGCGGCGCGAGTTCGCGGTAGGCATTCTCGGGGCGATCGAGGCTCAGCTCGAGCCGACCCACGGCCCACCGGGCCGTGGGATAGCGCTTGTCGGGGGCGGAGGCTGCCGCCCGCTGCGCCAAGTCGCGCGCGGAGTCCGCCTCGCCCCGTAGCGCGGCGAGGTGGGCGAGCATGGCGAGCTGGAACGACCCCTCGTGCTCCTCGTGCGCCTCCTCGGCGAGCCGCAGGCCCTCCTGTGCCGCGGCCGCGCTCGCGTCGAGGCGAGCGTGGAGGGCGTTCGCGTAGGCATACAGTTCGAGGGCGAACGGCAGCTCTGGGGCATTGCTGGAGCCGCGAAGGGCATCGATCGCGCGGGACTGTAGAGCCACGGCGTTGATGTCGTCACCGAGCAGTCCAGCGCATTCACTCGCGTACAGAAGCCAGCGAGGGTCGGTGAACTCCTCGGCATCGGCCAGTGCCGTCGTCATGGCGGGGCCACCCGACTCGAACCGGTAGGCGAGGATGTCGATCCCGGCTTGGGATGTCGCGCGCGCGAATCGAGAGAAGAGGGAGGCGCCGTCGGTCGACGAACTCACGAGGTTCATGGCGCTCTGTGACCAGTCACCGAGCCCTGCCCACCACGCGATTCCCGTCGCCCGCGACGCCAGATTGACCGCGAGCTCGGGGTCGGACTTCGAGACCGAGGTAGCCCCGGTGACGAGCAACGAGAACGCGTCGTCGGGATGCCCACCGCCCAGGGCGATGGCTCCTGCTACGAAAGCTGCGGTCGCCTGGGCCGTGGGATCGGTGACGAGGGGCTCCGCGCGGCTCAGCAGCGCGGCCGCACGGTCACCCTGCCCCGACTGCCAGTGTGCAGAGGCCGCGGCGACGAGCCGACGGCCGCGTTCTGAAGGTACCTCGCTGAGCTCCGCGGCACGCTCCCACACCCGTGCGACTCCCGCCGCTCCCGCCCTGTGCCAGGCCAGGTCGATCGCCTGCTCCAGCATCGCCGCGGTCTCGTCTTCGGGGGAGTGGAGTGCCGACGCTCGGTGCCAGGCTTGCCGGTCTGCATCATCCGGGCCGTCGAGTGCTGCTGCGATGCCGAGGTGAATTTCGTCGCGTTGGGCGAGGGATGCTTGAAAGTACGCGATGGACCGCAGTAGCGGTGTGGTGAACCGCACGCGCTCCTGGGCGACGACGATGATGCCGGCGAGTTCGGCAGGTGTGAGGTCGGCGAGGGTGAAGCGACGATCTCGAGCGAGGGACGCCAGATCTGTGGCCCCCCAGGCCGAGAGGACGAGTAGCGCGCGCCTGGTGGCAACGGAGAAGCCGTCGAAGACGGGTGCCCACCAGGCCAGGGCGGAGGGTGCCGGTTCCGACACCGACGGCAGGTGGGTGCGCCCCTCCAGCTCGGCCCGGCTTCGCGCTTCGATGATCTCCTGCAGCCAGCCCGGGTTGCCGTCGCACACGGAGAGGATCGCCTCGAGGGCCTCGCTGTTGAGAGCAAAGGGCATCGAAGAGGCGGCGACGCGCTCGAGAGACGCCCTGTCGAGGGGGCCGAGGCGCACGAGGGGCAGTCCGGAGTCTGCGTAGACGGCTCCCGGCTCCCGGCTGACGAATACGAAGCCGAGCGGCGTGCCCGTGGCCCTGCGGGCGATGAAAAGCAGCACTCGAGTGAGTGCGGGCTGAAGGGCGTCGGCGTCGTCGACCATAACCAGTGTGCGCTGGTCGCCAGCCTCCTGAAGCAGCCGCTCGCGCGCGGCAACGAGCCCCCGCAGGTCGGTGCCCTCGGCGGCGAGTGATTCGAGATCGGTCCCGCGCACCATCCGCGGAACAGAGCTCGCGAGCGCGACGAGCAGGGCGCTCTTGCCGATGCCGGGAGGGCCGTGGAGCACAACGGCGCTGGGCGCATCCGGGCCGTCCCAGAGCAGCGCACGTAGCGTGCGCAGCTCGGCATTTCGGCCCGGGAGAGTGCCGCCCACCATCGACTGCGGGTCGACGGATCCGTTCGTCATCATGTCACTCCGTGGGTACAGGTGGGCTCATGGATGCGAGGCGTAGCGACCGCGAGCGACTATCTGAACATGTCAGACCCCAACGCCGCGGTCGTGTTTTCGCTCCATGAAGTGCAGCGCACACAGATCCTTACACACTCCGAGAAGACAGACGATCCCACACCGCGGCTGCTGAGCCGCTCCGTTGCACAGCCGGTGTCACGATGAGCAGACTGGCCGACGCACTTGCCCAGGCCGATAGGGAGCGCAGCGTCACCGAGCAGGTGGTCGAGAGCTTCGCTGCAGGGGAAGATCCGCGGTTCCGACTCGTTATGGAAAGCCTCGTGCGGCATCTGCACGGCTTCATCAGAGACGTCCGGCTGACCCAAGCCGAGTGGGATGCCTCGATCGCCTTCCTCACTCGAGTCGGGGACATCACCGATGAGCGGCGGCAGGAGTTCATCCTGCTCTCCGACGTGCTGGGTGCCTCGATGATGACCGTGGGTGTGAACAGTCCGGCGCGCACGGAGGCTACGGAATCCACGGTATTCGGCCCGTTCTTTGTCGCGGATGCGCCGGCTTTCGAACACGG
>Ga0308163_10002796_pt1 | contig 15397 bp, 17 predicted proteins | sample PhyTR1_FD_201037 | JGI IMG/M metagenome (GOLD analysis project Ga0308163, IMG submission 201037) | Phyllosphere microbial communities from UC Gill Tract Community Farm, Albany, California, United States - DLSLT.R1 | ecosystem: Host-associated > Plants > Phyllosphere > Unclassified | place: USA...
GGATTCGGCGCTGGCGCGTATCAGCAGCGCGATCCAGCGCATCCGTAGCGACTACGCCAAACCGCTTCGAATCGCCGCCTTGGCCGAACAGGTGGCAATGAGCGAGTCGGCCTTCCACCGCCACTTCAAGTCCGCCACGGCGCTGAGCCCGCTCCAGTACCAGAAACAGCTGCGCTTGCTCCAGGCACGCCAGCTGTTGACGGCGCATGGCAAGAGCGTGACCGCCACCGCCCTTGATGTGGGCTACGAAAGCCCGACGCAGTTCAGTCGAGAGTACGCACGCGCTTTCGGTCTGCCGCCTTCCCAAGACGCCGCACGCATCATGGTGAGCGTCCGCGGATCTGCACTCGCCTAGCCAACGGGTGCAGCCCGCTCCCGCTCAGCTCTGAGAAGCGCCGCCGTCAGCGAACAGCTCTACGCCATTGACGTAGCTCGCTGCATCACTTGCCAGGAACGCGACGGCCGACGCAATTTCCTCCGGCTCACCGATGCGGCCCAGCGGACTTTTTTTTGTCAGAAACGTCATTCCCGCCTCGACATCGTTTCCGAAGGCATCGCGCAACGATGGCGTATTGGTCGGCCCGGGGCTCAGAATATTGATACGGATACCCGTCCCTTTGAGTTCGGCCGTCCAGCTGCGGACCATGTTGCGCACTGCCGCCTTGGTACCGCCATAGATGCTCATGGTAGGCCCTGGATCCATGGAGGACGTCGACCCGATTATCACCACGCTCGAGCCGGACCCTAGCAATGGCAGCGCACCCTGCAGCGTCAGCACAACCCCTTTCACGTTGGTCGAGAACTGCTGGTCGATCTGCTGCTCGGTGATCTTTCCAAGTGGTGCATGTACGCCGCCACCTGCATTCGCCACCAGCACGTCAATCCCACCGAAAAGCCGTTTCACCTCGGTATACAGCGCTTCCAGGCTGGACGCGCTGCTGACATCGGCGACGATGCCAACCGCGCTTTCGCCCAGCGCGGCAAGCGCTTCGTCCAATACCTGCTGGCGCCTGCCCGTAATGACGACGCGAGCCCCCTCTTGCATCAGCCGTTTGGCGATCGCCAGGCCGATGCCAGTGCCGCCGCCGGTTACAACGGCTGTTCTCTCGTTCAAGTTGTACATTTCTAACTCCACTTTGTAGTAGTCACTAACCTAGTGTATAGTGACCGTTAAAGCAACCGAGTGGAACGAAGGCGACGACGCGTAGTCGCAGCACTTCACTGCCCACGCAGTTCGGCCGACGTTGGAGGACACCATGAGCCACAAACTTCCGGGATCGCCCCGTTCCAAGGATTCGCCTTCCTCGGTGCGGCCATCACGGCGCCCCTTTGACCGCGAGGCGGGCGTTCTCATCGCAAAAGACCTGTTCCACGAACGGGGTTATGACGCGGTGGGCATCTCCGAGCTCGTCCGCGCGCTCGATATCAATCCACCGAGCCTCTACGCAGCCTATGGAAACAAGGCAGGCCTGTTCGAGCGATGTCTAGCGGTGTATGTGGAAGAGGCGAACCTGCCAGCCGACAGGATCCTGACGCCTGATCGTCGGCTAGGGGAGGCCATCAGCGACCTCCTGCTGCATGCCGCTGCTCTCTATACCAGATCGAAATCGCGGCGTGGCTGCATGGCGGCCGAAGGGATGCGCGCTGATGATCCACAGGCGCGTGCATTGGCCGCTGCCTACGCGGGCGCCTCTGCCACCTTCATCGAGCACTACATCAGACGGTCAGAACCGCAGCGTGCGCGCGAACTGGCTGACTACGTGGTGACGACATTGCAGGGCTTATCTGCTTCGGCGCGCGCCGGATTGTCCAGGCCCCGAGTGACTTCGGTCGCCAAACTTGCCGGCCTGGCCTTCGAGACGTTCTTAACCACACCGGAGCAGTCCACGTCATGACGATCCTTGATCACATTGAGTTTGCGGTCAGCGATGCTGAGGCATCCCGGCGCTTCTACGAAGCTGCCCTGGCTCCTCTGGACATCCTCCTTGTCATCACCATTGGTCCCGAGCGCACCCGCACCGGCGGCTCACGCCATGGTTTTGGCAGAGAGGGTTATCCGTGCCTATGGATCCACGACCATGAGGCTCCAGGGAGGGGCACGCACATCGCGTTCGGGACCTACAACCGTGCCGCCGTCGACGCATTCCACCGCGCTGCGGTCGCCGCCGGCGGTGTCGACAATGGCCCACCTGGCATACGGCATCAGTATCACCCGCACTACTACTCCGCGTACGTGCTGGACCCAGATGGCGTCAACGTTGAGGTGGTCTGCCAGCATCAGACCTGAACGTTCAGGAGCCCCCTGCCTTGGTGATCAGCAGCAACTGCTCCCGCACGGTTGATGTGCGCTAGGGAGTAGTTGGACTAGGGTCCTTCTCTACCAAGAATAAACGACGACATCCGGGCGACAGTGTGGTCTCGTCAACTTCAGTAGCGATCTCGAGCCCTGATCCATTGCTGGGGGAAAGTCTGCTTTCGGCCAAAAGCGGACGTTCAGTACGTGCCCAGTGCCGAGCCGGATATTCAGACACCCGTCAACGGCGTCTTCGACCAGATCGGGAAGTACTGCTCGCAATTCCAAGCCTTCACGAACCAACAGGCCCGGACGGCCGCGTAGGTTTCCGGCCTGGAACAAAGGCCACCCGCGGTGCACTTGCCCGAAAGGAACACAGACCCGCCCGGGTCAAGCTTTGTGCTGTGGACAATAAGCACCATTCCTTCCGGCGACTCCGGAAACGGCTCCGGATCTGGCGAGCGATTGGTGTCTAACGTCAGATACGGATTGAGATACAAGACCAGCCGCACCGTATCGCTGCGCAGCTCCAGGACGTAATCCCCAGTAGCGCGGTCGTAGGACTGAATCGAAGGGGTCACGCCCTCGGAGACCGGCGGCAACGTCGTACAGCCTGCCAGCAGGCATATTGCCATGAAGGAGAGAGTTTCCTTCATGGCACTCATCCGTCTAAGGGGTGGGCGCTGGGAACCGCTCGCGGGCGCCTTGGACTCTCTACGATCGCGCATGCCGGGCATCCCTTCCGGACGAGGTTATGCGTCTGGAGCGGAGGTTAGCACCGGCCACGCGGAACAGGTATCCCAGATATCCGCCCGATGTCTACCTGGCCCTCTTGACCCGCGCCACGGAGGCCATGGCCTGTGCCGTCACCTCTTCACTCGATGATGTTATCAGCACGAACAGAAGCTCTTCCTTGTCCTTGGTGCTGGCCCACGAGCTCGCTACGGTTCTGGCGCGATCATTGTTGGCCCCAACCCGGCAGTGTCCGGCACTTGAGCGACCAACGGCGGTGGCGCCGTCTCCACCAGGTCCAGGAATCCCGCTTGGATCTGCTCCGGGCTCCGGCGTTGGGCGAACACCGAGCAGATGGAGTCCGTGCTGAGTGAAACGACGTACCGCGTGCTTGGAGCAACAAAGATCCAGCACGCCGTCGATCAGAGATTGCCTACAGGCAAACTCAACACTTCTTTGCGCTCGCCGAAGAGACGCTTCACCAGCACAAAGAGAACCGGGACAAAGAAGATCGCCAATAGCGTCCCGCTCAGCATGCCTCCAATCAATCCCCGCCCAATCGCCTGCTGCGCACTCGACCCCGCTCCATTGGAGAAGGCCAATGGGACAACGCCAACGCCGAACGCCAGCGAGGTCATCAGAATCGGCCGCAGTCGCAGTGATGCGGCCTCGCAGGCTGCCTCAAACGCACTCCTTCCCGATGCGATTGCCTGTTCGGCAAACTCCACGATCAGAATCGCGTTCTTCGCCGTCACACCCAGCGTGGTGATCAGGGCAACCTGAAGGTAGATGTCGTTCGCCAAGCCGAACATCCATGCCATAAGCAACGCACCTACGATGCCGCATGGCAACACCAGCAGGACAGAGAGTGGCACGGTCCAGCTCTCATACAGCGCCGTCAGGCAAAGGAACACCACCAGAATGGAGATGGCGTAAAGCAGCGGCGCCTTGCCGCTGGAAAGTCGCTCTTCAAATGATATCCCCGTCCACTCATAGCTGATGCCCTCAGGCAATGCCAATGCCAGTTCTTCCATCGCCTGCATGGCAGTTCCCGTGGTGCCGCGGGCCGCAGGCGCGCCGAGGATCTGTGCGGCACTGCTGCCGTTGTAACGCTCAAGCCGCATTGGGCCGGTTTCCCAGCTGACCTCAGCAAAGGATGAAAGGGGTGCCATCGAACCGCTCGAGCCGCGAACGTAGATTCGCTGCAGATCCTCCGGCGTTTGTCGGTAGCGCTGGTCAGCCTGCAGGAAGACCTTCTTTACACGGCCCTGATCCAGAAAGTCATTGACGTACGATGATCCGAACAGACTCGACAGGGCGTCGTTGACGTCTGCCTGGGCTACGCCGAGTGACGCGGCACGAAGGGTGTCGACCTTGATCCGCAGCTGCGGTGCGTCCTCGATCCCATTGGGCCGCACCGCTGTGAGCCGGGGATCGCGCGCCGCCGCACCCAATAGTTGGTTCCGCGCTTCAATCAGGCGCGCGTGACCCAGCCCCGCCGCATCGGTCAGCTGGAAATCAAAACCCGCCGTCTGCCCAAGGTCCGGAGCCGCGGGCTGGGAGAATGCGAAGAACGTGCCTGTGCGATCCGCGGCCATTGTGGCATTGATGCGGCTGGCGATTGACTGTGCATCCGCATCTTTGCCGCGTGCCGCCCAATCCTCCAGCAGAATCATCATGACGCCCGCGTTCTCGCCCAAACCACTGAAGCTGAATCCGGTAGCGGTGAAGATGGTTCGTACATGCTTGCCTTCCGTTTCCTCGATTCTCGTGCGCGCCGCCTCCAGGTAGGCATTGGTTTCCTCCGCACTCGCGTTCGGCGGGAGAGAGACCAACGCAAACAGCGATCCCTGATCCTCTTCTGGCAGGAAGCCGGTAGGAAGCCTTGCAAAGAGCACCACCAGAACCGCACACACTGCAAGGTACAGCAGCACCGAACGTACCCAGCGACGTGTCGATGTACGTACCGTCGCTTCATAGTGGGAGCGAACGCGCTCAAAGCTCCTGTTGAACCAACCAAAGAAGCCCTTGGATGCGAGTGTGCCTGAAGCGTGAGGCTTCAGCAGTCCCGCGCAGAGCGCGGGCGTGAGTATGAGGGCGACCAACACCGACAACAGCATCGTCGTCGCAACCGTGATGGAAAACTGCCGGTAGATGACCCCCGTGGAGCCACCAAAGAAGGCCATGGGCAGGAATACGGCCGATAGAACCAACGCTATTCCAATCAGCGCTCCGCTGATTTCGCGCATGGATTCCCGCGCCGCCGCTGCCGGGGTCATTCTCTGCTCCTGGATCAGCCGCTCCACATTCTCCACCACCACGATGGTGTCATCGACCAGCAGGCCGATCGCGAGCACCATCGCAAACAGCGTCAGCGTATTGATGATGAAGCCCGCAGCGTACAACGCCGCGAAGGCACCCAGCAGCACCACTGGAATGGAGATGGCGGGGATTAGTGTCGCGCGCCAGTTCTGCAAGAAAAGATAAATGACCAGGAACACGAGCAGGAACGCCTCGAAGATCGTCTGGATCACCTTGCTGATGGATCGTTCGACGAACACCGAGCTGTCAAACGAATAGACCACGGATACGTCGTCCGGAAAACTGGTGGAGAGCTCGGTCATGCGCTGCTTTATCGCAGCCATGGTGTCTAACGAGTTTGCCCCCGGGGCGAGCTTCACCTGCAGGGCTGCTGCCGGCTGCCCGTCCTGGCGGCTCTCAATGGCGTAGCTTTCGCCACCCAGCTCCACCCGGGCGACGTCGCCCAGCTTCACACTTGATTGGTCGCGGTTGACGCGCAGCAGGATGTTGCGGAATTCTTCCGCCGTCTTCAGGCGGGATTGCGCGCCAACACTCACGTTCAGCGCCTGCCCAGCCGCCACTGGACGAGCGCCGATCTGTCCGGCCGAGACCTGCGCATTCTGGGCTTCAACCGCAGCGCGAACGTCCTGCACGGTCAGCCCGAGATCTGCCATTCTCACCGGGTCGAGCCAGATGCGCATCGCATGCTGAGACCCGAACAACATCACCTGACCAACGCCAGGCACCCGGCTCAAAGGATCTTTCACGCGCGAGGCAAGCAGGTCGCCTATGTCCAGGCTGTCGTGGCGGCCATCGCGTGATACGAGCGAGACAATCAGGAGAACGTAGTTGACCGCCTTGTCCACACGCAGGCCCTGCCGCTGCACCTCGGGCGGCAACAGCGCGGTGGCCAGCTGGAGCTTGTTCTGCACCTGCACCTGCGCGTCATTGGCCTCGGTACCCTGCTCGAACGTGAGCGTGATCGTGGCGGTTCCCGAGGAGTCGCTTTTCGACGAAAGATAGCGCAGTGAGTCCAGCCCGTTCATCTGCTGCTCGATGACCTGCGTCACCGTCGCTTCTACCGTCTTGGCGTCGGCACCGGGATAGGTTGCGGTGATTTCGATGGCAGGAGGGGCCAGGTCCGGGAACTGCGCAACAGGCAGTACACGCAGAGCCAGTGCGCCAAGCAGCATGGTGAGGATCGCAACTACCCATGCCAGTTTCGGACGGTCAATAAAATAGTTGGCAATCATCGGCCGGTTCCACCGCGTGACGCATCTACCGCCGGTAGAGGTTCAATGATTGGGGTAACGACGACGCCTGCTCGGACGCGAGCCAGACCATTCACTACAACCCGGTCGCCAGCGCGCAGACCCGATTCAACCAACCAGGAGCGACCCACCGTACGGTCAGCTTCGACAATCCGGCGCTGGACAGTGTTGCTGGCATCCACGACCAAGGCTGTTCCACGCCCCTTTTCGTCGCGGCTCACCGCCTGCTGTGGCACCAGGATCGCCCCATCGCTGATGCCGTCCGTCAGCACAGCCCGAACGGCCATGCCCGGTATCAGCCGACCGTCGGCATTCGGAAACATCAGCCGGATCACGATTGAGCCGGTGGTCGGGTCAGCTACCGCCTCTTCAAAGCCAAACCGCCCCTTCATGGGATGGGTAGAGCCGTCTGGCAAAAGCAGCCGCACATCCAGCGCATCGTCACCTGCATGACGCAGCGCGCCACCCGCCAACCGCGCCTTCAGCGCCTGCTGTTCATGCACCGACTGCGTAACATCCACAAAAACTTCGCGCGTCTGGTTGATCACCGACAGCGCGTTTGGCTGACCGGTCTGTACCAAGCCACCGACGGTGACGAAAGAGCGCCCGATCCGGCCTCCGATGGGCGCGCGAATGCGGGTGAACTCCAGGTTCGATTGGGCCAGTGCCAACGCGCCCTGCTGTCCGCGGACGCTGGCAGCTGCCTGGGCGGCGGCGGCTCGGGCGAGCTCCATGTCCTGCCTGCTCACCGCAGCCTGTGCGTAGAGCGCCTCATACCGGGTCGCCCGGGCCCGTGTTGATTCGATGGTGGCGTAGGACTCCGCCAAGCGGCCTTCGGCTTCCGAGACCGCTGCGCGGAAGGGAGCGTCCTCGATGGAGTAAAGCAGCTGCCCCTTTTCGACTGCGCTGCCCTCGATGAAGTGGCGCTGGCGGACCACGCCTGTCACCTGTGGCCTCACTTCGGCGACCTCACTGGCCAGCACTGTGCCAGGCAACTCTGTGGTCAGTGCTACCGGCTGCGGCGTGACCTGGATGACGCCAACCTCCACCGGCCCGGTTGCTTCAACGTGCTCGTCCTTCTTGCCAACCCACCACATCAGACAGACAGAGGTGGCAATAAGCACAGCCACACCCAGCAAGATGCCGCGACGATGGTTGGTCATGACCGGGCCCCCGCTTCACCTGCGCGCCGGGGAAGCGTCGCTGCCACCACGCCAGCCAGCGCGGCGATGACAGACCCGGTTATGAAGGCCGCAGACAGCCCGGAAACGAAGTTGCCTGGCGTGGCCGACATGGCGTGTATGGACGCCACGATGGCAATGCCCAGAGCCCCGCCAATCTGCTGGTCCATCTGCAGCAGGCCGGACGCGGCCCCCGTGTCGGCTTCCGGCACGGCTTCCATGATGGTGACCGTGCCAGGTGCGAATACCAGTGCAATGCCCGTCGCGTGGATGATGAGGGGTACCAGCACTCCCCCCAGATAAATGCTGTCAGCGCCCAGCCGTGCGAAGAGCACCAAGCTGAGAGCCACCAGCACACTCCCCGCGATCAGCAGCGTACGTGGTCCAAAGCGACCCATTAGACCGGGCACGAAGTGAGTGATGACAAAGACCATGGCCGTCAATGGAACATAGGCCAACCCGGCCATCAGGGGATTGAGGCCCAACACCTGCTGCAGGTACTGCACCAAGGTGAAGATCAGCGAGAAGTGCATACCCACGATCAGCGCCATCACCACCAGCCCAGCGGCTCGCTGTCGGTTGCGCAGCAATCCCAGTTTCAACACAGGCGCGGGGTGGCGTCGCTCGATCATGAGAAAGATGGTCAGCAGCGCCAACGCTGCGACGAACGAAAGCAAGGTTACGGTTGATCCCCAGCCCTGCTCTGCCGCGTGGATGAATCCATAGACCAGGGCTGCCGATCCTGCTGTCCCGGTCGCCGCCCCCCCCAGATCGAGGCGCGCCGGTGATGACTGGGTTTCATGCACCAATCGGCCGACAGCCGCTACCACCGCGATGCCAAGGGGCACGTTGATGAGTAGCGACCACCGCCAAGACAGGAAATCGGTCAGCACCCCGCCGAGAATCAATCCGGCGGAGGCGCCTATCGAGGAAACCGCGATGAACAGCGAGAGTCCGCGCGCACGTTCCTGCTCGGTGCGCGCCATCAATGTCACCAATGCCAGCACACTGGGGCCGGCCAACGCTGCTCCCATGCCCTGGAGCACGCGTGCGCCAATCAGCCCGGCACTGGTGTGTGCCAGCCCGCCCCACAGCGACGCCACGATGAACAGCCCCAATCCGTACCGGAATGCCCGTACCTGTCCCATCAGATCGCCGAGGCGGCCCCCCAGCAGCAGCAGGCCCCCAAACGCCAGCGCGAACGCATTGGGTACCCAGGAGAGCCCTGCGGCCGTGAACCCGAGCTCATGCTGGATGCGTGGCAGCGCCACGATGACGATCAGAAAGTCCATCTGCAGCATCAGCTGGGCGGCGAGAACAACCCAAAGGGCGAGCGTACGCGGCCCGGCCTCGAAGGCAGACGGGCTGGAAGTGGCGTGTGCCATGACGAAGCCTTGTGAGAATGTGCTGGAGGAGAGGTCGGGTGACTTAGATCTGAGAGGCTCCGCCATCGACAAAGAACTCGATGCCGTTGATGTAGCCGCTGCTATCGCTGGCCAGGAAGGCAACAGCGTGGGCGATGTCCTCTGGCGTACCGATGCGACCCACCGTGCTTCGTTCGCTCATGAACGCGAACGCGGCCTCCGCCTGCTCGGGCGAGAAGAAGTTCTCCAGACTGTCCGTATGGATCGGGCCGGGGCTCACGACGTTGATTCGCACGCCACTGCCCTTGATCTCCTGCACCCACGCGCGGATGAGGTTGCGCACAGCCGCTTTGGACGCCCCGTAGACGCTCATGCCAGGCGACGGATTGATGGACGCGGTGGACCCCACGATGACAACCGCACTTCCTGGCTGCATCAGCGGCAGCGAACCCTGCACGGTGAAAATCACGCCTTTCACGTTGGTGTCGAAGGTCTGGTCGATCTGCTCTTCAGTGATGGAACCGAGCGGCGCAATGACGCCACCACCTGCATTGGCCACCACGACGTCCAGCCTGCCGTGATCTCGCTGCACGGTGTCAAACAGACGCTTCATGTCAGCCGCCTGCGTTACATCCACTACCACCCCCGTTACGCTGCCACCCAGCGTTTCCAGAGCCTGGTTCAGCTTGCCGGCATTGCGCCCGGTCACCACCACTTGTGCACCTTGGTCGGCAAGGTGCTTCGCAATGCCCAAGCCGATGCCGGATGATCCGCCGGTGACGAGAGCGATTTTTCCCTTGAAAGTCATAAACATACCCTTCTCTGTCCGTGTATAGCGGGCGCTATACTAGCGATCACTATAAGTGACAGGGGCAGGCGTTGCAAGTAATATGTAGCGACCATTATCTAAACATCAAACCCGGCTGATCCTCATGACTGCCAAGCCTGCCCGTACTCCCTCACCGTCCACGGTGCCCGCGCGCCAGCGCCGGCCAGCGTTCGACCGCGAGCACGGCGTTGAAGTCGCTCGTTCGCTGTTCCACGCGAAGGGCTACGACGCGGTGAGCATTGCTGAGCTGACCGCAGCGTTGGGCGTGGTGCCGCCTAGCCTGTACGCCGCCTACGGCAGCAAGCTTGGCCTGTTCGAACGCACCCTGCGTAGCTACGTGAGCAGCAATGCATTGCCGTTGGATACCCTGCTGACTTCCGACGAATCTCCTGCCGAGGTGCTTACCCAGCTGTTCGTGGCAGCGGCTCTCCATTACACGCACGACCCGGTACTGCGTGGCTGCATGGTCACCGAAGCCATGCGGGCTGATGACCAGGAGGCTGCGGCCATGGCTGCGACCTTTGCGCAGCCGGGCAGCGATGCCATTGCCGCCTACGTGAGCAGGTTCGCCTCACCGGCGGAGGCAGCGCGCATCACCGACTACGTGCTCCTCACCCTTCGAGGTCTTTCTTCATATGCCTGCCTGGGTTACACGGGGCAAAAACTCGTTGAGTGCTCGAAGGTCGCGGGGCGGGCCTTGGACGCGGAGTTTGCGTCCAGCAGAGCGTGATGTCGCAACGCAAGCTGTATCGATCGCTATAAACAGCTTGCAAGGCGCCGAAATGATGTGCAACGATGCACATGTAGCGACCGCTACATAGCGTGCCAACGGGTGCGCTACTCATTGAGGAGTGCCCCCATGAACGAAAACTTCATTACCCCCGACATCGCCCGGCGTCTGGCGGCAGAGAGTGCCATCCAGAAGCTGCTTGCAACATATGTAACGCGCATCGACAGCGGAGATTTCCCAGCCGTCGCTGAGCTGCTCCAGCACGCCGATCTTGATGTCCTTGGCACCGTAGCCTCAGGCGGGGCAGCGATCCAGGAGTTTCTCGAGGCCGGTCTGCAGGTTCATGAAGATGGCACCCCGCGTACATGGCACACCGTGGCCAATGCCCTGATTGAGATCGACCCGGCTGGAACCACTGCCAGCTCGGTAAGCTATTACACGGTACACCAGCAAGTTGAAGGGTTTGCGCTGCAGCCCATCTGTACCGGCAAGTACGTGGATAAGTTTGAACAGCACAATGGGCAATGGCGTTTCGCGCGCCGCGCCGTGACGCTGCACCTCGTCGGTGACCTGAGCCATCATGTCAAAGGTGCCAATGGCCGAGTCGTCGCCAACATGGTGACCGCATCATGAAGACAAAACGTCAGGCGCTGGTCACAGGCGCAAACAAGGGCATCGGCCTGGCGATCGCCAAAGGCTTGGCCGAGGCCGGTATGACTGTTTGGCTCGGCGCGCGTGACCGCGCACGCGGCGAAGCAGCCATGTTTCTCCTGAGCCAGCAGGGCCTTGATGTCAGGTTGCTTGAACTGGATGTCACCAGTGAAGACAGTGTGCAGCGTGCTGTCGCGACGCTGGCATCTGAAGTAGAAGCATTGGATGTGCTGATCAACAACGCAGGGGTCGCTATCGATATGACTGCGCCCCCGAGCGCCGTTCGCATGGATGACATGAAAGCGGTCTACGAAGTCAATGTTTTTGGGCCTGTCCGCGTCACTCAGGCCGTACTGCCGCTGCTTAAAAAGGCCAGCGCTGCACGCGTTGTGATGATGGGCAGTGGTGTGGGGTCGCTTGCGCTGATCACCGATCCGACCTCGATCTTCTCAAGCGTAAACCTACTTGATTACTCATCATCGAAGGTCGCGTTGAACGCGATCACTGTTTCCTTCGCTAAGGAACTGGAACCACTCGGCATCAAGGTAAACGCCGTTGAGCCTGGCCATGTCAGGACTGACCTTAACGGCAACACGGGCGAGCTGACCCCAGAGCAAGGCGCTGCTACGGCGATCAAGATGGCACTCGTAGGACCAGACGGTCCGACAGGCGGCTTCTTCGGCAGCCACGGTCGGCAGCCTTGGTGATGGCCACCTGCAAATCGGCATAGAGCCTAGCACTTCCACATCTGGCCACCAGGCAAATCCAACTGCCTGGTCCAGCCTTTTGGGGGTAATGCATCTTTCCAGGTCGTCAGATTTTCAACGCCTCGCCCATCTTAGCTGCGACGAAGCCGGTGAGCCGCGTAACGCGCGCCGGCACTAGGCGGCCGAGCGCATGGATGACTGCGACGGTAGACGGCAAAGGCGGCGCAATGGCAGCACCTACACCAGCGCGCCGCGGTCCAAGGCATCTTGAACGGAGCAGAGGGTGAAGTGTGCCGCGCCCAAACTCGGTAGTGCTAACGCACGCAGCGCTGCGCCGGTGACCAGACGCACCCGACGGTAACGCCACACACTGGCGCCGTCGGCAAGGGCAAGGGCAATGGCAGCCGTACGGTCCTCGAACATGAATCGCAACATCGGCAAATGATGGGTTGGTGCGCGAGGTGCTGCCCTAGGCGAAGATTGCGGTGAACTGACTGGCAGGCTCAGTCTGATCCACTGCTTCTAAGCCCCGGCATCCGGTAGATCACCACCATTGGTCGGTGACCCCGCCATCGCTCTACCCGGTTACCCGCAGCGGACTTATGGCGAAAAAATAAGGTCCGGTTTCGGCCAGATGCGGACATCAACCAACGCCTTAGTTAAGCCGACCCGCAAAGCGGGTTCGGCTGGAATTAGCCGTCAGGGGATCATTGCAGCGCGATCTCCGCGTTGCTCACTCTCGAATCTAGGGCACTTGCCGCTGAGTCGACGCTGTAGGCTGCATTCTGGATGTCTGGCACAACATCCTGCCAGTTATCGAAGCCGAAGCGGCTGGTGATCGACAATAGCTCGGACGATGCTGATTTGACCTCGCGAGACTGTAGAGCTACATCCGCGAGTGCTGATTGGCTTGCCTCAATTGCGTCCCGCGCATCCTGTAGCTCATCCTCTAACTGCGCCACTCTCCCGTGCGAGTCAGAAAGCTCTGCTTGAAGGTCTGCAACTTGACTCTCAAGATCGTCGACGCGAGCTTGATTACATCCAACTAGTGACAGAAGGAGAGCAGGCGCAAGAATGAGCCGACGCATAATTTTATTACTCCTAACCATTTAACAGCTGGATCCCTGTTTTCGCTTATACCATCCAGAGCGCACCATATGGTCGCCGGAGAGACTTGACCACACCGCCCGGACGCTTCAGAGCCCGTCAATCGCTTTAGCCGCAGATTGGCTCACCGGCGCCTGCTAACGGCCAGAAGCGGACCTCCGCCCTACCCCTGATAACGAACCCTAATCACCGTGATTAGATTTCGCTCTTGGCTGCACGGAGAAGCCCGCCAAGATCCGTTCACCCCTCTCGGCAAGGCGGCGCTACGAATTGAGATGGCGGGCTGAGTCATCGCTCCCTTGCGCGCTCTAGGGTCACAGCCGCTCTTTCAAGAAGAGCTGCGATAAATGCTAGCTATCGCCCAGGTGCGGTTATCGAACCGCATGCTGACCTCCTACACGAAACGCTGGGCAATTCAGTTCGATGTAGCCGTCTACGGATAGACCTCGATCGACAGCTCTAGTGAAAGCTCGGCCAAGCGCCTCATATCAGCAGTTCCAAGCGTGAAGCCGCTGGATCCTTCGACAAAAACGCCGACGTACAGCTCGGTTCGCCCGCCAGTAAAGGCGATATGGTGGAAAGTGCTTTGGTTATTTTCCAGCTGATCGAGCAGTGGTGCGAGCGCCTCGGTAAAATCACCAGGGGCTTTCCTTAGAAGGCCGAATGTGCAATAGCTTGTTCGATAGAATCCATCAAGAAGTTCTCCCAACGGATTCGTCCTCCTTGATCCTACGCTGTAAGCTATATCTGGCTCCAGACCTATGGCTGCAATAAGAGTTTCAGCGGGCATAAACGGATGCCATGTTCGTATAGAAATAGTGAAATATTCAGTGTTCATAGCCCACCCGGCAAGTATGGACCATAGTGTCCGTGATTTGGATCCAGCGAGTACTGCCGCTGCATGATGCGACGATTGCCTATGCCGCTGCGAAGGCAGCGTTGTCCACTTACAGCAAGGCCCTATCCAAGGAAGTCACTCCCAAGGGGGTGCGCGTGGTCCGCGTGTCGCCGGGCTGGATCGAGACAGACGCTGCGATCGCATTCGTCGAGCGGATCGCGTCCAATGCAGGCACAGATTATGAGGGTGCCAAACAGCAGGTCATGCAGTCGCTGGGAGGCATTCCGCTGGGGCGCCCTGCCCGGCCGGCCGAGGTAGCCGATCTGATTGCATTCCTGGTCTCGCCCCGCGCGTCGTCCATCTCCGGTGTGGAGTACACGATCGATGGCGGCACCGTACCGACAGCCTGAGGCCGTGAGGCGACCTTACATCGCCCCGGTAAGCTCGTCCTCGGTCACTACGCCTTCAAAACGCGGACGAGCAAGCCAGTATCCCTGCATCAGCTCGATGCCGAGATCGGAAAGGCAGCGTGCCTCGTCAGCGGTTTCTATCCCTTCGGCGATCACATCAATTGTCAGCGCTGCACACATGGACACCACACCGGCAACGATGGCGCGCCGTGAGGCGCTCCGGTCAACGCCGCGGATCAAGCCCATGTCCAGCTTGACCATGTCGGGCTGGAAATCGGCCAGCAGGTTCAGGCCGGCAAAGCCGGCACCGAAATCATCGATGGCCGTCTTGAAGCCGATCCGTTTGTACTCGGTGAGGATCTCGGCCAGCCACTTGCCGTCATTGATATGCTCGCCTTCAACGGTTTCGAAGATGATCCGCTCGACCGGGAAGTCGTGTCGTTGCGCGGCCTCGAGGGTGGAGCGGATGCACAGTTCGGGCCGGTAGATGGCGTTGGGCAGGAAGTTGATCGACAGATGCGACGGCATCCTCAACCGCGCGGCGATCTCGATAGCCTTGGCACGGCATGCCTGGTCGAACACGTAACAGTTATCGGCGGTGACCCGGGACAGCACCGAGTTGGCAGGCTCGCCTGCCGGTCCGCGCACCAAGGCCTCATGGGCGAAGACCTGTCTTGTGCGCATATCGACGATGGGCTGGAACGCATAGCTAAACGCGAACGACAGCGGCTCGGCGTCGCGACACAGCGCGCATTGGGTACGCTTTCGGGTGGAGGGCATGCGCTGGGTTCCTGCACGCGATGGCGAGCGAGCATAGCCGACGCGTGTCAGGACCGCGTCGACGCCCGCTAGGGCATCCCACCACGCTCCCGGTTCCTGTCGATCGCTTTGGCCAATCGGATGTTCCGCACCAAAGCCGGCAGGTAGAACAAAGTGAACACCGCAACCACGATCGCCGACCACATCAGCAGGGAAAGACGCAC
>Ga0308163_10002797_pt1 | contig 15381 bp, 13 predicted proteins | sample PhyTR1_FD_201037 | JGI IMG/M metagenome (GOLD analysis project Ga0308163, IMG submission 201037) | Phyllosphere microbial communities from UC Gill Tract Community Farm, Albany, California, United States - DLSLT.R1 | ecosystem: Host-associated > Plants > Phyllosphere > Unclassified | place: USA...
TGCCGGCTGGCGAGGTGCAGGCGGACGATCGCGTGTTCCAGCGCGGCACCGGGGATGGCTGGGCGAGCGGCGGCGACGTCTGAGGCGTGGCCTAGTGGCTTGGTGGGTGGCGACCGTTGGTCGCCACATTCTCCGATCATGCGCGGTTCTTGAAAGCCAGGAGGCTTCGCTGCGTCGGTGGCGTCAGCGCGGGTAAGCCAGCAGCACCACCAGGTCTTCTTCGCCACGCTGCTGCAGGGCGTGGCGACTGCCGGGGCGGGTCAGCAGCGCATGCCCGGCGCGCACATCAAACTGCTTTCCATCCAGCACGTACGAGCCTTCGCCGCTGACGATGTAATAGATCTCGTCCTTGTGCTGCGGATGCAGGCCGATGCCGGCGCCTTTGTGCAGCACGCGCTTGCGCAGCACGAACGGCAGCCCCTCGGCATCGGCGAAGAACGGATACGCCGTGGTCGGACCCGCGCCGCCATGCGGACCGGCCTGGGGCCGCGCAAGGTCGTCCTCGTGCACGACCTGCGACGGGCGCTGCGGGTCGCTGCCCTGCCCCGCGCCGCCGCTCACGTCACAGTCGATGTCACGCACCAGTGCAGGCTTCACTGCCGGCTGCAGCACTACCCAGTCACGCAGCACCAGGCAGGCCACCGCGTTCGCACCTGCAGTGCTGAAATGGGTGCCATCAGCCTTCTGCTGTTCGGGCACGAACAGGAAATACGGCCTGGCGCCCTGCTCGCCCAGCGCACGGATCCAGCGCGTGGAACGGTCGTTGAGGTCGATCAGCGCGATGTCCTCGCGCGCGGCCAGCTGTTTCATCGCCAGGGTGTACACGCCATGCGTATCCAGCAGCGAACCGAAGTCGTACAGCAGGCGTGCCACCGGGGTGATCAGTACCGGCGTGGCGCCCTTGTCGCGTGCCAGCTGCACGTAGCGCATCAGGAACGCGGCATAGTCGCCGGCCGGATCGGTATAGCGCGAGGGGTCTTCGAACTTCGCATCGTTGTGGCCGAACTGGATCAGCAGCACATCGCCCTGGCGCAGCTCGCCGGCGATGGCGTCCAGCCGTCCTTCGGCGATGAAACTGCGCGTGCTGCGGCCGCCCTTGGCATGGTTGCGCACCTCGATGCGCGCCGGATCCAGGTAGCTCTGCAGCATCTGCCCCCAGCCCGCCTGCGGCGTCCGCTCAGGCCCATACTCGGCCGCGGTGGAATCGCCGGCAATGAACACCCGCTGCGGCGCAGCGTGTGCGGTGGCAGCGAACGACAGCAACAACAACAGCGTCAGGCGCAGCATCGGCAGGGCCTCTGGTAACGCCGAGCCATGCTCGGCGGATTGCCGGAGTGACGACCAACGGTCGTCACCCACCTTGGTCGGTCGTCACCCACCGTGGCGGGTCGTCACCCACCCTGTTACCCGGTTACCGCGCCAGCCAGCCACCGTCGACCGGCAGCACCGCGCCGTTGACGTAGTCCGACGCCGACGAGGCCAGGAACACGGCAGCACCGGCCAGGTCTTCCGGGTTGCCCCAGCGTGCGGCGGGGATGCGTTCCAGGATCGACTTGTTGCGGTCTGCATCGGCGCGCAGGGCCGCGGTGTTGTCGGTCGCCATGTAGCCCGGTGCGATCGCATTGACGTTGATGCCCTTGCCGGCCCATTCGTTGGCCAGCAGGCGGGTGATGCCGGCGATGCCGCTTTTGCTGGCGGTATAGGACGGCACGCGCACGCCGCCCTGGAAGGACAGCATCGAGGCGATGTTGATGATCTTGCCGTGGCCCTGGGCGATGAAATGCCGGCCGGCCGCCTGCGAGATGAAGAACGCGGACTTGATGTTGACGTTCATCACGTCGTCCCAGTCCTGCTCGGTGAAGTCGACCGCGTCGGCGCGACGGATCAGCCCGGCGTTGTTGACCAGGATGTCCAGCCCACCGAGGCCTTCGATGGTTTCGCGCACCACGCGCTCGACCGGCTCGATGCTGATCAGGTTCGCTTCGATGGCCAGGCAGCGGCGGCCCAGCGCGGAGATCTTCGCCACGGTATCGGTCGGCGGGGCGATGCCGGCCACGGCTACGTCGGCGCCTGCGGCAGCCAATGCCACGGCGATACCCTGCCCCAGGCCGGTGTTGCCACCGGTGACCAGCGCGACCTTGCCTTCCAGACTGAACGGATTAGCCATTGATGCATTCCTTTTGGATACGTGCGCCCTGCGCACGATGGACGGACCGCCGCCGGCGCGGATGCCGGCGGCGGAACTGGGGCTTACTTGAGCTGGCAGATGTCCAGCACGTGCATGTCGGTGTAATCCAGGTTCTCGCCACCCATCGCCCAGATGAAGGCGTAGTTGCTGGTGCCGGCGCCCATGTGGATCGACCACGGCGGCGACACCACCGCTTCGTTGTTCTGGATGACGATGTGGCGCTGCGCTTCCGGCTCGCCCATGAAGTGGTACACGCGATCGTTCTGGCCCAGGTCGAAGTAGAAATACACTTCGCTGCGGCGGTCGTGCAGGTGCGGCGGCATGGTGTTCCAGACGCTGCCCGGCTTCAACACGGTCAGGCCCAGCAGCAGCTGCGAGGACTGGCAGGTGGCCGGCACGATGTACTGGTAGATGGTGCGCTCGTTGCTGGTTTCCAGCGCGCCACGGTCCAGTGCCACCGCGTCCTTGATCGACAGCGCCTTGGTCTCGAAGCGCGCGTGCGCCGGGGTCGAGGCCAGGTAGAACTGCGCCGGGTTGGCGGCATCGTCGGAGGCGAACACTACGTCTTCGCTGCCCATGGCCACGTACAGACCGTCCTTCGGGCCCAGCTTGAAGGTGGTGCCATCGACGGTGATGGTGCCGCTGCCGCTGCCGACGTTGATCACGCCCAGCTCGCGACGCTCCAGGAACGCATGGCCGGCGGCCGAAGCCGGTTCGGTCTGCTTGGGCAGCGAAACCGGGCCGTTGACCGGCGCTGCACCGCCGAGCACGAAGCGCTCGTAGTGGGTGTACTTCAGGGTCACCGCATCGGCGTTGAACAGGCCATCGAGCAGGTACAGGTCGCGCAGGTCGTCATTGCTGGCGCCCTTGATGGCATCGGGATGGGTGGCGTAATGGGTCTTGCAGTACATGGCTTCTCCAGAGCAGGGGACGGGCCGATGACTCGGCGCCGGCGCGGTGTGGCGGCCATTCTAACGGCCTTGGACACCGGTGTCATTTTGCACCGCAAGGTGCCTTTTCTTCCATGCGGGGCGGGGGTTTACGGTTTATTCGTCCTGCGGCGGCTGGCAGGAATCGCGCACGATCAGGTGCGGGCGCACGCTGGCGATCTGCATCGCCGGCTGGCCATCGGGCTGGATCAGCATCGCCGCAGCGGTGCGTCCGGTATCGCGCGTGTGCCGCCGCACCGAGGTCAGCGACGGCCACAGGCGCGAGGCCAGCGGGCTGTCGTCGTAGCCGATGATCGACAGTTCGCGCGGGATGTTGATGCCGGCGCGCAGCGCGACCTTGTAGATGCCGGCGGCCATTTCGTCGTTGCCGGTGAAGATGGCGGTCGGGCGCTTCTTTCCCAGCAGCAGCTTTTCCGCAGCAGCCACGCCGGATTCGAAGGTGTAGCCGGCTTCGACGATGCGGTCCTTGGGCAGCTCGATGCCGCGCTTGGCCAGCGCCTCGATGAAGCCGGAGGTGCGTTCGTGGGCCGAGCGATAGGCACTCGGGCCGGTCACCAGCGCGATATCGCGGTGGCCAAGCGAGAGCAGGTAATCGGCCGCCTCGGCGGCGCCATCGCGATCATGGGTGACCACCATCTGCGAGGTTTCATCCAGCGGCAGCGAGGCGATGCGGGTGAAACGGCAGCCGATCTCTTCCAGGGCATCGGCCAGCGCCTGGTCTTCGGAGGCACGCGGCACCAGGATCACCCCGTGCAGCTTCTGCTGCTGCACGAAGCGGCAGACACCCTCGATGTAGCCGGGGCTGCGGCTGTCGCAGGGATGCACCACCAGTTCGAAGCTGGAGCCGCGCAGCGCATCCAGTGCGCCGTACTGCATGTCCACGATGTACTGCGCGGTCGGGTTGTCGTACACCATCCCGATCAGGAACGAGCGCCGGAAGGCCAGCCCACGCGCCAACGGGTCGGGCGTGTAGCCGACCTCGCGCATCAGCGTTTCCACCTTCTCGCGCGTGTCCTTGCGCACCAGCGGGGAGTTGTTGATGATCCTTGAAACCGTTTTCTTCGAGACCCCCGACAGCCGCGCGATGTCGTTGATCGTTGCCGCCTTGCCTTTCATCACTGCCGGCTTGGCGGCATCGTTGCTGTTGCGCACTGACATGTCTTCGACTCGAGGGGTCGGGGGATTCTAGCCGCGCGCTCAGTCGAGCGCGCGGTAGCGGAAGTTGCGGAAGGTGACCGCGCCGTCGCCGGCCGCGTACAGCGCCGGCTTCAGGGCCAGGAACTTGCCCGCCACATTGTGATGGTAACCGGACACTTCCATCTGAACCGGGTACTTCTCCCAGGTGCGGCCGTCGGTGCTGGAGTGGATGGTGACGATATGCCGGTTGTTGGTGACGCGCAGCCACAGCTTGCCGCCGGTGCTGCTGGGCGCCAGCCGGGTAGGGCGCTCCTCACCATAGCGGTGCATGATGAACTTCTCGCCGTTGCTGCCGACGCCCACGTACAGGCGGTCACTGTAGTACAGCAGGGCACCGCCGACCGCGCCGGGGGCGACATCCATCTCGACCTCGAACTGGTAGGCCTTGTCGCCGGCGATGGCGGTGAGCGGCGAGCTGTCACGCGGGGTTTCGCCCTTGCCCTGCAGCACCAGGCCGTTGCCGCTGAAGCCCAGCCGCTTGTATTCATCCTGCGCGGGGTTGAAGAACGACCATTGCGGGCCGAGCTTGCTGCCGGTGAAGGGGTCGGACAGGGCCATGCCGTGCTGTCCCACCGACTCGCCCGCCGGCTTGCGCAGCGGCTGGCCTAGGTCGCCGCCCTTGGCGACATACCAGCCGTCGGCGGTCCACTCGATCGGCTCCAGCAACGCCTGCCGACCCAGCGTCCAATAGCCGTTCTCATAGCCGTGGTAGATCATCCACCAGCGGTCGTCGGTGCCTTTCACCACGGTGGCGTGGCCGCGTGACCACCACGGCTCGGCGGCTGACTGCGTGCGCATGATCGGATTGTTCGGGTCGTTCACCCACGGACCGTGGATGGAACGCGACCGGGCAACAATGACCATGTGCCCGGTCGGCGGGCCGGCGGTACCGCCCACCGCGGTGGTCATGTAATACCAGCCGTCGCGGAAGTTGATCTTCGGGCCTTCCTGCGCGTATGCCTCCACGTCCCAGCTTTCCGGGTACTTCCAGCCGTCGTAGACGTGCTTGGGGGTACCGACCACGCTCAGGCCGTCGTCGGCCAGCTGCACGTAATCACCGCCACTCAGGAACAGATAGCGCTTGCCGTCCTCACCGACGGCGTGGCCCGGATCAATGTACTTCTCCAGGCCGATGTCGATCGGTTCGCTCCACGGGCCCTTGATGTCATCGGCCCAGACCACGAAGTTGCTCCGTGTTTCACCGGTGCGCGCGGGGAAATAGATGTAGTAGCGGCCTTCGTGCTTGATGATGTCCGGGGCCCAGATCGCGCCGACGTTCCGGGTGATCGCATGGCCCAGCGGCTGCCAGTTGACCAGGTCGCGCGAATGCCACAGCGGCAGGCCGGGATACGCATCGAAGGAGGACAGGGTGAGGTAGTAATCCTCGCCATCCTTCAGCACCGACGGATCCGGGCGGTCACCGGCGAACACCGGATTGAGGAAGGTGCCGTTGCCGAGGTCGGCCTGGCGCTGGTTCTCGATGCCACGTTTCCAGTTCGTGGCGGCTGCCGGTCCGGCGGCGGCCACGGCCGAGCTGGCCAGCAGCAGGCCACCGGCCAGCAGGATCTTCAGAGTGTGCTTGAACTGCATCGTTTTCCCTCCCAGGAAACATATGTAGGACGACCCGCGACCGCGTTGGGTGACGGCCCGCGACCGCGGTGGGGACGGCACGCGACCGCGGTGGGTGACGACCGTTGGTCGTCACGCTTTCTTCGATGGATGGCGACGCAGGTCGTCGCCACGCCGCCCGCCCCCATCAGGCCCGCAGCAGATGCGGCAGCCACAGCGACAGGCCGGGGAAGAACGCCACCACCAGCAGCACGCCCAGCGCCACGAACCAGAACGGCCAGATGCTGCGCATGCTTTCGCCCACGCTGATCTTGCCGATGGCGGTGCCGATGAACAGCACCGAGCCCACCGGCGGGGTCACCAGTCCGAGGCCGCCGGCCAGCACCAGCACCAGCCCGAAGTGGATCGGATCGATGCCGTAGGCCTTGGCCACCGGCAGGAAGATCGGCGTGCAGATCAGGATCATCGGCGCCAGGTCCATGAAGGTACCCAGCAGCAGCAGCATGATCACGATCATCAGCAGCACCATGAACTGGCTGTGCGCGAAGGACTGCAGGAAGTCCACCGCCGCGACCGGCACCTGCAGGAACGCCAGCAGCCAGCCGAACACGGCAGCGGTGGCGATCACGAACAGGATCACTCCGGTGCTGCGCGCGGCATGGATGACCGTGCCGAAGAACTCGCGCCATGGCAGCTGGCGGTACAGCAGGGTGGTCACCAGCAGCGCGTACACCACGGCGATGGCCGCACTTTCCACTGCAGTGAAGATACCCGCGCGGATACCCACGAAGATCAGCGCCACCAGGCCCAGGCCGGGCAGGGCGGAGAAGATGCGCAGGGCCACCGCGCGCCAGCCCGGGAACACTTCCACGCCATAACCCCGGCGACGTGCCACCACATAGCCGGTGACCATCAAGGCCAGCGTCATCATCAGCGCCGGCACGATGCCCGCCGCGAACAGGTCGGCGATGGACAATCCACCGCCGGCAGCGGCCGAGAACAGGATCAGGTTGTGCGAGGGCGGCACCAGCAGCGCGACCAGCGCGGCGGTGATGCTGACGTTGACCGCGAAGTCACGGTCATAACCGCGCTTGACCATCTGCGGGATCATCGTGCCGCCGACGGCCGACACATCGGCGATGGCCGAACCGGACACGCCGCCGAAGAACAGCGAGGACAGGATCGACACCTGGCCCAGGCCGCCGCGCATGCGCCCGACCAGCGAAGACGCCAGCGCGATCAGGCGTTCGGAGATGCCGCCACGCATCATGATCTCACCGGCGAAGATGAACAGCGGAATCGCGATCAACGATGCCGAGCCGGTACCGGCGGAGATCTGCTGCACCAGTACGATGCTGGGGATGTCCAGGTAGAGCAGGGTGGCAAGCGCGGCGGCCGCCAGCGCGTAGGCGACCGGCACGCCGATCACCAGCAGGCCGGCGAACACCAGGAAAAGCAGGGTAATGCCCATGTTCAACGATCTCCTTCAGCGTCTTCGTCGGCCACCACCGCGAGCGGGAAATGGACCCGCCAGGCACGGTTGAGCGCGAACAGCACCATCAGTGCACCGCCCACCGACAGCGGCAGGTAATTGATGCTCTGCGGCAGGTTGGCACCGGCGGCCTTGATGTCCAGGCCGTCGCGCAGCAGCACCATCGCAAACACCGCCAGGTAGCCACCCAGCACGCCGATCACCAGCTGCACGAAGGTATCCACCGCACGGCGCAATCGCGGGCCCATGTAACCGGCCAGCAGGAAGAAACCGAAGTGGCGGTTGGTGTAGACGCCGCAGGCCGCGCCCAGGCTCATCGCCGTGCTCAGCAGCAGCAGCGTCACCGGCTCGGTCCAGCTGGGCGAATCGTTGAGCACGTAGCGGGCGAAGACCTGCCAACCCTGCACCACCACCAGCCCCAGCAGGGCAGCCACGGCGATGTAGATGGCGAAATCGGCGATGCGGTCCAGCAGGCGCTGTCCTGCGCCGGGGGCGATCGGGGCGGTGCCCGTCGTCATGTCGGTCATGGCAGAGTTCCTCAGGCGAGATCGCGGATGCGGCTGACCATGGCGGCCAGCTCGGGCTGCTTCAGGTACTCCTGCAGCAGCGGATCGGCGGCCTTGCGGAAGGCCGGCATGTCCACTTCGTTGGTCTTGATGCCGAAGTCGAGCACCGCCTTGCGCGCGGCATCTTCGGAAGCATCCCACTGTTCGCGCATGACCTTCACCGAGGCACGCGCGGTTTCCAGCAGCAGCTGGCGATCGGCCGGCTGCAGCTGGTCGAAGCTGGCACGCGACATCAACAGTACGTCCGGCGCATACGAATGATCGCTCTGCGACCAGTAGCGCGCTGCCTCGAAATGCCGGCTGGAATGGAAGCTGCGCATGTTGTTTTCCGCACCGTCGATCATGTGCGTTTCCATCCCGGAGAACGTGTCACCCAACGACATCGGGGTGGGGTTGGCACCGAACAGGCGCATCAGTTGGATGAAGATGTCCGATGATGCGACGCGCAGTTTCAGGCCGCGCAGGTCCTGCGGGGAGACGATCGGATGCTTGGTGTTGTAGAAGCAGCGCGCACCGGAATCGTAGATCGCCAGGCCGACCAGGTCGCGGCTTTCGAAGCCGCGCAGCACCGCCTCGGCAACGCCGCTGTCCAGCGCGGCGCGCATGTGCGCCACCGAGTCGAACACGTATGGCAGGCACAGGGCCTGGGTCAGCGGAAAGGCGTTGTTGAGCGCGCCGGAGTACACCCGGGTGATGTCGATGGCGCCGAAGCGGGCCATGTCGATCGCTTCCGATTCGCGGCCCAGCTGCCCGGAGTGGTATTGCCGCAGGCGCAGGCGCCCACCGGTCTCACGTTGCAGCGTATCGCCGATCCACTTGACCGCAGTCACGGTGGGATAGTCCGCCACATGCACATCGGTGGCGGTGAGCAGGTGGCCGCCGGCCACGCTGTCGCCGGCCTTGCTGCAGCCGACCAGTGCCGGCGCGGCAAGCGCGCCGAGGCTGGTGGCAAGGAAATTTCTACGTGTGATCATCTGCGCCCTCCCGCGCGTGTTCACCGGGCCGCTGCGGTCATCCCGCAGCGACGGCCCGGCAGGCAATGTCTCCGAAACCGGCAAACCGCACCACTGCCGTCTGGCCTACGCGGATATCGTGGATACCGGTCGCATTGCCGGTGGCGATCAGCTCGCCGCGCTTGAGCGGACGGCCGCGTTTGGCCGAGCGGGACAGCGCGAAGGCGATCGCAGTGCGCAGGCCGCCGGGCAGGCGGGTTGCACCGCCGGTGCCGACCACCTCGCCTTCGATCAGCGTTTCCGCGCGCAGTTCGCTGTCGTCGCGCCTGGTCCAGTCGGTGATCTCCGGTCCCAGCAGCAGGCCGTTGTTGTTGCCGAAGTCGGACACCACCACCAACGGCCCCAGGATGTTGATCGTGGCCAGCGGGCTGCTGGCAACTTCCACGCCGATGTACAGACGGGCCTGCAGTGCTTCGGCCTGCTCGGGCGTCCACTCCAGCTGGTCGGCCGGGGCATCTTCCAGCAGTTCGATCACATACTCGGCTTCGACCGCTGCGAAGCCGCCCTCGAAGACCGCGATATCGAGCGTTGTTCCACCGGTAGCATTCTGCAGCCGATTGTTGAAGATCGGGCCCAGCAGACGATCATCGCCGGAGCTGTCGCGGCGTTCTTCGGCGATGTAGCCGACCTTCCAACCGACCACCTCATGCTCCCACTGGGCGATTGCCAGGTCCTGCACGTGATAAGCGCTGACCAGGTCGGCGGGGATCTGGCCGGGGAAATCGGCCAGCGATGCGCCCGCGCGGCGCGCACCGGTGAAGGCGCTGGCGATGGCGGCAGGGTCGGCGGAGGCCGCCGGTGCGGTTGGCAGGTCCATGTTGCCGGGTTCGTTGCTCAAGGAGGCTCTCCCTTTGGCGTTGTTGCGCTGCGCATCGACAGCGTTCGGATGACGTGTATATGGTAAACCGGTGTCATCTGGCAATGTGCAGTGCGTCAGAAGGCACGACGGGGGTGGCCAACTGTCACCTGTCATCGTTCCAGGAGCCTTGTGCCGCATGAGATCGACGCTTTTTTCGCTGCTCTGTTCGTTGTCCCTGGCCACTGCACCGGCGATTGCTGCCGCTGCGGCGCAGCGCGCACCGCCGCCGGCCGTTGCAGGGGCCGAAGAGGCCGCCGGTGAGCACATCGCATTGTGGCCAGCGGGAGGGGTTCCCGGCGAAAGCGGCCCCGCGCGCGGACTTCACGTGGTGGAGCGCAGCGCGGACCCGGCCCGGCCCGATCGTTACGTCGATCAGATCGATGCGCCGTGGTTGGTGGTGGATGCCCCGGCGCAGTCGAATGGCAAGGCGCTGCTGGTGATTCCAGGCGGCGGCTACCAGCGCGTGGTCATCGACAAGGAAGGCACCGCACTGGTCCCACGGTGGGTTGACCGCGCCGGCTATACCCTGTTCGTGCTGCGTTACCGGTTGCCCGAGGCCGGCCGCGACCGCCAGGCGGCGCTTGCCGATGCGCAGCGCGCGATGCGCGTGGTTCGCGCAGCCGCAGCACGCCGCGGCCTGGACGTCGAAGACATCGCGGTGATGGGCTTTTCAGCCGGTGGGCACGTCGCCGTGCGGCTGGCCACCGGCTACGACACCCCCGCTTACCCGCCAGCCGATGCAGCCGACCGGCTCAGCGCGCGGCCGTCCCGCGCCGTGCTGGTGTACCCGGTGATCGACATGGGGCCGCAGGCCCACGGCGGCTCACGCCTGCGCCTGATCGGCGAACCGGCGGACGCGGCCCTGGTGCGCCGCTACTCGATGCAGGACCAGGTGCGCGCGGACATGCCGCCCACCCTGTTGCTGCATGCGGCGGATGACCGCGTCGTCAGCGTCGACAACAGCCTGCTGATGGCGCGTGCGCTGGCAGCGGCGGGCGTGGAGCACGAACTCCATGTGTTCGCCCACGGTGGCCACGGCTTCGGCATGCGCGCGGCCGCGGATTCGACCACGGCCCTGTGGCCGGACATCGCGCAGCGCTGGCTGCGCGCCCAGACCCAGACCCAGACCCAGACCCCGGAGGGTCACCCATGAACGACGATCACGCCGACCTGCAACGCCGCCGCTTCCTCCGCGACAGTGCACGCTGGTCGTTCGCTGCCGCCGCCGCCTCCCTGCTGCCGAACGCACTGGCCCAACCTGGCCTGCACGCCGACCAGCAGGTACTGGCGCGGGTACGCGGGGGGCGCGTGCGCGGCCAGCGCGAACACGGCACGTGTGTGTTCCGCGGGCTTCGCTACGGCGCCGACACCGCCGCCTACCGCTTCCAGCCACCGCGCCGGGAAACGCCGTGGCGCGGTATCGCCGATGCACTGGACTACGGAGCCGCCGCGCCACAGGGCGGCAGCGAAGGCCCGGGCAGCGAAGACTGCCTGTTCCTCAATGTCTGGACGCCGGCGCTCGGCGACGGCGGCAAGCGGCCGATCCTGTTCTACATCCACGGCGGCGGCTTCAACAACGGTTCCGGCAGTGACCCGCTGTACGACGGCGGCGCGCTGTGCCGGCGCGGCGACGTGGTGGTGGTGACGGTCAACCATCGCCTCAATCTGTTCGGCTATCTGTATCTGGGCGCGCTCGGTGACCCGCGCATGGCCGCGTCCGGCAACGTCGGCCAGCTCGACCTGGTGCAGGCCCTGCAATGGGTGCGCGAGCATGCTGCGGTCTTCGGCGGCGATGCGGGCAACATCACCGTGTTCGGCCAGTCCGGGGGCGGGGCGAAGATCGCCACGCTGATGGCGATGCCCGCGGCGAAGGGACTGTTCCAGCAGGCTTGGACGATGAGCGGCCAGCAGGTCACCGCTGCCGGCCCGCGCGCCGCCGCGCAGCGCACCGCCATCGCCATGGAAGCGGCCGGCGCGAAGGACGTCCAAGCGCTGCTGCGTCTGTCCCCGGCCGCGCTGCTGGCCGCCGGCAAGGCGCGCGATCCGTCGCGGATCGAGACCAGCGGGCTGTACGTGGGGCCGGTGCTGGATGATGTGGTGCTACCGGTGCATCCCTTCTTCCCCGAAGCGCCGGCGCAGTCCGCGCACATCCCGATGGTGATCGGCAACACGCGCGATGAAACCCGTGCGTTCCTCGGCAACGATCCGGCCAACCACGAACTCACGTGGGACACCCTGCCGGCGAAGCTGGAACGCGAGCAGTACGTCGACCTGCGCCCACAGCGGGTGATCGACGCGTACCGCCGGATGTATCCGGATTACACGCCGTCGCAGGTGTTCTTCGCCGCCACCACCGCCGGACGCTCATGGCGCGGGGCGGTGGAAGAACTGGAAGCGCGCGCGCGGCAGCGCGCCGGCGCGGCGCCCACCTGGGCCTACCAGCTGGACTGGGGCTCGCCGCTGGACGGCGGCAGGCTCGGCGCTTTCCACACGCTTGATATCCCGCTGGTGTTCGACAACACCGCCCAGCCCGGTGCACGCAGTGGCGATGGCGCGCAGGCGCGCGCACTGGCGGCCACCATGAGCAGCGCACTGCTGCAGTTCGCCCGCCATGGCGATCCCAACCACGCCGGCCTGGCGCGCTGGGAACCGTACGGCCTGCCGCGCCGGCAGACGCTGCTGTTCGATGTGCGCAGCACGCTGGTTGACGACCCGCGTGGCGGTGAGCGTGAGCTGTATCGGCAGGCACCGTTCCTGCAGCGCGGCACGTTCTGAGTCCTGTTCAAAGGAGCTGTTGATGATCCGTAGTCCCTCCAGGCACCCCGCCGGGCATGGCCCGGCGCTACCCGTGTCCATCATGCAGCGCTTGCTGCTTCTCTTCTGCTGCGTCACACCGCCGGCCTTGGCCGACGTGCCCGCCGACCGGCCGGCGCCAACGCCGATCCGCGCCAGCAAGGTCATCCTGGTCGGTGACTCCACCACGGCCGTGCAGGGGGGCTGGGGAGCGCGCTTCTGTGCGGACCACCTGGTGTCCTTCGCGGCCTGTACCAATCTGGCGCGCGGCGGACGCAGCACCTACAACTACCGCGCCGAAGGTTCCTGGGCGCTGGTGGAGGCGGAGATGCGCACCGCCGGCTATGCCGCTACCTGGGTGCTCATCCAGTTCGGCCACAACGATCAACCCGGCAAGCCGGGGCGTTCCACCGGACTGCGGCATGAGTTCCCCGACAACCTGCGCCGGTACGTTGCCGAGGTACGCGCGGCCGGCGCGGTGCCGGTGCTGGTCACGCCGTTGACCCGGCGCCAGTTCGCCGATGGCACGCTGATCGACGACCTGGGCCCTTGGGCGGACGCCGTGCGCACGGTGGCCGCCGAACTGGACGTGCCGCTGGTCGACCTGCACGCCCGCAGCCGGCAGCTGGTGCAGGCGATGGGCCCGGTGCTGGCGATGCAGCTGGCACAGGCACCTGCGTCGCAGGAGCAGGTCGCCGCTGCGCTGACCGGCACCACCGTCGATGCGGCCCCTTCCAGCGCGGCCGGCCGCGCGGCGCAGCACGCGCTGCTGGAACCGATGGGGCAGGCCAAGCGGGCCTTCGACTACACCCACCTGGGCGACAAGGGCGCGGATGTGTTCGCCACGATCATGGCCGAAGAGCTTGCACGCGCCGTTCCCGCGATGCGCCCCCTCCTGTTGCCTTGACGTATTCAGCTCCTCGGCCCCGGGGTTGCTCACCGCTCTACTGCACGGATACGCACGGAAACAGGCACTCTCGTCTGCTGTTGACACCGTGCAAACGTTCCGCGGACGTCACTCGCCTAGACTGCAGGCATGGATCTGCACCTCACCCCTCCGGCCTTCCGCGGGAAAGACCGACTGATCGCGGCGCTGGATGCGGCGGTCGGGCAGGGCGATGCCGGAGCGATCGCCCGCGCGCTGCAGCACACGCTGCGGCAGGCGATCCATGATCCGGAGATCGAACTGCCTTCCTGCGTCCACCAGCCGCTGCAGGGCCGCTACGCTCGTCGGGAACTGCACCGCAGCACGACGCTGGGCTACAGCGTGATCGCGATGTGCTGGGGGCCGGGACAGGGCACACCGCTGCATGACCACGATGCGATGTGGTGCGTGGAAGGGGTCTGGCGTGGCGACCTGCGGGTTACCCCCTATGCGCTGCTGGAACAGCGTGGCCCGCGCTGGCGGTTTGCCGCGCAGCCGGTGCTGTACGGTGAAACAGGCAGCGCCGGCAGCCTGATTCCGCCGCACGAATACCACACCCTGCGAAACGCCAGCAGCGAGGACATCGCGGTGTCGCTGCACGTCTACCAGGGGCCGATGGAACGCAGCACCGTGTTCGATCCGCTCGGCGATGGCTGGTACCAGCCACGCGTGCAGGAACTGGACAGCGACGGCTGATCAGCGCAGGGATGACGGCCAGCGGCCGTCGCTCCCCTCACGGCAGGGCGACGGTGTTGTTCAGGCGGGTGACCTCTTCGCCATCGTCTGCAAGGCCTACCCGCACGCGCAGTCCGCTGCGCTCACCGGCCGGCAGCGGCAGGCTGACCGTGGTGGTCTTCGGCTGCAGGTCCAGCGGCGCGTCCATGGCCGGGACCTCGATCCGGGCGATTTCGCGGCCGCGTGCATCTTCCAGCACCGCCACGCCTACGCCAGTGGCCACATGGCCCAGGCTGTGCACGGTGACGTGCACCTGGCGGCCATCCACCCGCACGTCGCCGCGGCCTACGCCCAGGTCGGCACGCTGCTCCACCGGGGTACCGGCGCGCACCCGTTCGAACTCGAACACTTCGGTGCGGCCCGGCTGGAACTGCAGCGGCGTGCTTGCGCTGCTTTCAAGCACGAACTCGCGCTCGCGCGGCGTGCCATCGATGCGCCCGTCACCATCGGCGTCCACGCCACTGCGCACCCGCCAGGTGCCGCTGGCCACGTTCCAGCCGGTCATGTCGGCGCGGATCACCCGCTTGCCCAGGTTATGGCTGGTCACGGTGAAGCGCTCGCGCGAGGGTGCATGCACCAGCAGTGCCACCTGTTCGGCCGCTTCATCGCGGTCGAAGCGCCAACTCACCGTATGCCCCGGCCAGCTCTGGTTGCGCTTCAGCGCGATGCCGCCCAACCGCGCGCGTTGCAGGAACTCGCTCGGCGCTTCCACCCGATCCGACCACCAGTGGCCTTCGGTGTTCATGTACGCGCGTTGTGCCTTGGCCTGGATGCCATCGGCATGCAGGGCCTCGATGTAGCCGGTATCGCCGCTGGCCTGCCAGGCCATCAGGCTGGCGAAGCCGGTCTTGCCACCCTTCGCCTCGGCGGTCAGTTTCGGGTACCAGTCCTGCTGCCGGCCCAGTACCTCGACGTAGTTTTCGCCCAGGTTGGACAGCGCACCGGGACCGCCACGTTCCACCCGGTAGTCCAGCGCCTTCAGGTATTTTTCGTCACCGCTCCAGCGCCATGCGGCCCAGAACGTATGCATGATGTCGCCGCTGCCGGAGCCGTTGTTGAGCTCGCCGCCACGGGTTTCGCCAGTGGCCCAGTTG
>Ga0308163_10002799_pt1 | contig 15371 bp, 19 predicted proteins | sample PhyTR1_FD_201037 | JGI IMG/M metagenome (GOLD analysis project Ga0308163, IMG submission 201037) | Phyllosphere microbial communities from UC Gill Tract Community Farm, Albany, California, United States - DLSLT.R1 | ecosystem: Host-associated > Plants > Phyllosphere > Unclassified | place: USA...
ACGGGGCGCCGAGGCCGCTGAGGGCGGGCACAAGATACACGCCGCCGGTGTCGGGCACGCTGCGGGCGAGTGCTTCGGTTTCGGCGGCCGTGCCGATCAGGCCGAGCGTGTCGCGGAGCCACTGGACGAGGCTGCCGGCAACGAACACCGATCCCTCGAGCGCATAGGCGCGCTGACCTCCGAGTTGCCACGCGACGGTCGAGAGCATCCGGTGCCCCGATGTTGGCGGCGTCGCGCCGGCATGGGTGAGGATGAACGCGCCGGTGCCGAACGTCGCCTTGGTCTGGCCGGGTGCGAGGCAGGCTTGGCCGATCGCGGCCGCCTGCTGGTCGCCTGCGATGCCGCAGATCGGAATCGCCGCGCCGAACGCTGTCGTTTTGCCGAATCGTCCGGCGCAGTCGACGATCTCAGGCAACGCCGCAAGGGGTACGCCGAACAGCGCGCAGAACTCGTCGTCCCAGCCGCCGGTGTGCACGTCCATCAAGGCGGTGCGCGAGGCGTTGGTCGCGTCCGTCACGTGCAACCCGCCGGTCAGTTTCCATATCAGCCAGCTGTCGACCGTGCCGATCGCAAGGCGCGCTCCCGCGTCGGCGAGTTGGGGCCACTCTCGCATTGCCCAGTCGATCTTCGAGGCGGAGAAATACGGGTCGAGCAACAGGCCGGTCTTGGCCTGAACCTCAGCTTCGTGGCCCCGTTCGCGCAGGTCCCGGCAGGTCGCGGCGGTACGCCGGTCCTGCCAGACGATCGCGGGCGCGAGGGGTTCGCCGGTCTCGCGGTCCCAGAAGACGATCGTCTCGCGCTGGTTGGTGATGCCGATCCCGGCGATTCGGTGCGCGCCGCCGGCCTGCGCGACCATCGCCGCGGTCACGCGCAACGTCTTGCGCCAGATCTCGGCGGCGTCATGCTCTACCCAGCCCGCGCGGGGGTATTTTTGGTCGAGCGCGCGGGCTTCGCTGGCGATGCAGCGGCCGTCGCTCGCGAAGAGCATGGCGCGGGTGGAGGTGGTGCCCTCGTCGATGACGAGAATTAGATCTTTGGCGTCGTTCGGCATGCTTGAATGCTAGCCACGATTACGGGATGGAGGAACAAAGGAATTGCCATGACGGATGAGGGTCTTCGCCACGAAACGCACCAGCCGGGGGGCGGGGACGGCGTCGTTGCGGAAGGTCCACCGGCCGAGAGCGCGTTCGGGTTGCCGATCGCGGTCGGGGTCGAGGATGCGATGCGGATCGCCCAGCGCCGCGACCGGTTGCTCGCGGCGTTGACGTTGACCGCAGGCGTCGGGCTGATTCTTGCCACGCCGTTCGCGCTGAAATCCGGCGCTGAGTTCTTCCTTCCGCTCACGATCGCGCTGGTCATCTCCGTTGCGCTCGTGCCGGTGCTTGAGTGGCTCGAGCGACGCCACGTTCCGTCGCCGCTCGCCGCGATTCTGTGCATCCTGGTGTTCCTGATCGCCGCGAACATCGCGATCGCCGCGATCCTCGTACCTGCGACCGACTTCTTCCGTCTGCTGCCGACGCGGCTGGACCGGATCCAGAGCAACCTAGCGCCGCTGCTCGACCTGTATTCGAGCCTCGAGAAATACGTGAACAAGACGCTGCGGCAGGTCGCGTCGACGCCGATCAAGCAGCCGGCGACCGCAGGCGTTGCCGCGCCGGGCTCGATCCTCGAACTCGCGGCGACGTCGGCACCGGCCGTGATCGTACAGTTCCTGTTCGGTGTCCTGATCGTGTTCTTCTTCCTCTCGGGCTGGACGCGGATGCGACGGCAGACGATCACCGGGCGGACCAGTTTCGACGGGGCGATGGCGACGGCGCGCGTAATACAGGACATCGTCGACGACGTGTCCGCCTATCTCGGCACGATCACGCTGATCAACATCGTGCTGGGGATCGTCACGGGCACCGCGTTGTGGTTTATCGGCATGCCGTATCCGGCGATGTGGGGCGGGATCGTCGCGCTGCTCAACTACATCCCGTATTTCGGGCCGGTGATCGGTGCGTTTCTGCTCGGGCTGGGGGGGCTGATGACGTTCTCGGACATCTGGATGGCGATGCTGCCGCCGGCGCTGATGTACGGGCTGCACCTGGTCGAGGCGAACGCGATCACGCCGTTCGTGGTCGGGCACCGGCTGACGATCAGCCCGTTGCTGATCCTGATCTCGCTGAGCTTCTGGGGATGGGTGTGGGGCACGTCGGGCGCGTTGCTCGCGGTTCCGCTGCTGATCATCATCCAGACCATCGTGAAGGCCGCTGGCAAGCCCGATATCGCCGGGTTCCTGTTCGAGCACGGGACGCTGGTGCAGCCCAAGACCGGACGAAATCGCCGTCGTGGCGACCCGCCCGAGGCACAACGTGAAACTGGCGGATAATTTGGGTTGACGGTATCCGAACCCTCGCCTAGTTGCCGCCTCCACGCTGTTTCAGCGGGTGTAGCTCAGTTGGTTAGAGCGCCGGCCTGTCACGCCGGAGGTCGCGGGTTCGAGTCCCGTCACTCGCGCCATCGTTTGCTCTGACCGGGTAGATGGTTCGAGATAGTGTTGAGGCTTTGACGAGCCTTCCCGCGTGTCCCTTGGGACGCTAGGGTTCGTCATTGGGAATGCGGGTGTAGCTCAGTTGGTTAGAGCGCCGGCCTGTCACGCCGGAGGTCGCGGGTTCGAGTCCCGTCACTCGCGCCACCCTGATGGGTGGCCGAGACCCTTCTTTAGATTTTGGATGTCGCGAGCATTCCACCCCATACCGTTCGTGCTGAGTGGAGACCGAGTAGCTTCGCAAGAAGCGTATTGGGGGCTCGTATCGAAGCATGCGTTCCGCGCGCCAACCTGTCCTTCGATACGCCCTCTCGATACGCCGCTGCGAGGCTACTCGATGGCTACTCAGGATGAACGGTAGGGGCAGGGAGGCCAACGGAGCGCATCGGCTCAGGGAGTCTACAGGCCAAGGCGGACTACCGCCCGAGCTCCATCCAGCGCAGAACCGGCTTCAGCGGAGCTATCCAGATCAGGCCGGTGAACAGGTAGAACACCAGTTGCCCCAGCCAGTGCCAGCTGCCGACGATGTTCGACAAGCTCACGATGGCTACGCACCACACCAGGATCAGTAGCAAGATGCCGAGCATGCCGACGGGTTTGCGCCAGGTTGGCGTCATGGCGTGATCCAGTCTGATTCGGTGGCGATGGCGTGGAGCGGGACGTCCCACGGGTCTGGGGTCAGCATGTCGACTTCCTGCAAAGACAACGCAACCCCGACGCGCCAGGCGTTCGGGTGGGCGAGGAAGGCGCGGTCGTAATAGCCGGCGCCCTGGCCGATCCGGTTGCCGCTGCGATCGAAGCCGACGAGCGGCGTCAGGATGATGTCGGGTTCGAGTTCGGCCGCGTCCTCCGCGGGCTGGTGCAAGCCGAACGGTCCGGCGATCAGCGCCGCCTCGGTCGCCCAGGACAGGAAGCGCATCGGCAGCGAGCGGCGGACGACATGGGGCAGGGCGATGACGCATCCAGCATCGACGGCGGCGCGTGCGAACGGTGACGGATCGGCCTCGCCCCCGAACGGGACATAGGACGCGACCGTCAATCCAGGTTTCAGCCGTGCCAGAAACGCCGACGGCACCGGAAGCTCGACGGGGGGGCGCGCTTCCCGCGCAGCGCGGAGCGAGGCTCTCAGCGCGCTCTTGTCGGTCATGCGTGCGCGACCTGCAAAAATGGTGGTGTGGCGGGCCCACCATGGCCGTGTGCCGGGTTATCCACTGACGCACGGTACGTCAGGTGGGGACCATGTGCTTCGGACCAGGATCCTAACAGGGACAGCCCCCTATGGATGATGAATAGCCTCAGGGATAATAAAGGCTCGTACCGGGCAGAACCCGCCACGACCAATCTAGGCGTTCGGAGGGCTTAGCTCAAGGGCTTCCGCGAGCCCTTCGAGACGATCGGCGATCCGGGTGAGTGCGATCTCGCTCACGGCCGAGCCTTCGGGCGGGCGATGCGCGGCCTCGTCGAGGTCGTCGGCTAGCATCAACGCGACGAACAGCATCGCGCGCTCGGCGCTGAGGCCACCCGCCGCGCGATCCGCGGTCGCCCAGCGCTCGGCGACCATCGCGCCGAGCAGGCGGACGCGGGATTCTTCGCCATCGCGGCAGGCTACGGCGTGCGGACGGCCGCCGATATCGAGCATGACCTGTGCCATCAGTTGGGGTTCCCACGAGTGATGACGTCGTCGAGCGCGGCGACCGCCTCGGCCATCCGCGCCTTGAGGGCGGCGTGACGCTTGGCGAGCGCGTCGCCGCTTTCGGCGCGCGCGGCAATGGCGGATTCGATTCGCGCGATCGCGGCGTCGATCCGGTCGACGGCAGTTGGTCCGTCGGAAGGTGTGTCTGACATAGCATGCGAGATAGCATGCACGGGGTGTGCGACAAGCCGGTTTCGCCACCGTGCTCCGCGATCCACGGTGTTGACAGGGCGGCCCACCGCCCCGCAAAGGCATCGCGCCCGGAACGGACTCGCGGGCGTAGCGGAGAGACAGCAATGACGGTCAAGGTTGCGATCAACGGTTTCGGGCGCATCGGCCGTCTCGTCGCCCGCGCGGTACTCGAACAGTCGAACGGCGCACTCGAACTCGTCGCGATCAACGATCTCGGCGACGCCAAGTCGAACGCCTGGCTGTTCAAGCGCGACAGCGTCCACGGCAAGTATCCGGGCGAGGTTTCGGCCGAGGGCAACGAGCTGGTCGTCGACGGCAAGCGCATCCGCGTGACCGCCGAGCGCCATCCCGCCAATTTGCCGCATGCCGAGCTGGGTGTCGACATCGTGCTGGAGTGCACCGGCTTCTTCACCGACAAGGCGAGCTGCCAGAAGCATCTCGATGCCGGCGCGAAGAAGGTGCTGATCTCGGCACCGGGCAAGAACGTCGACCTGACCGTCGTCTACGGCGTCAACCACGACAAGCTGACCGCCGAGCACACGATCGTCTCGAACGCGTCGTGCACCACCAACTGCCTCGCGCCTGTCGCCAAGGTGCTGAACGATGCGATCGGCATCGAGCGCGGCCTGATGACGACCGTGCATGCGTACACCAACGACCAGAAGATCCTCGACCAGATCCACCCCGACCTGCGTCGCGCACGCGCTGCGGCGATGTCGATGATCCCGACCACGACGGGTGCTGCTCGTGCGGTTGCCGAAGTGCTGCCGGAGCTGAAGGGCAAGCTCGATGGTTCGGCGATCCGCGTGCCGGTGCCGGACGTTTCGCTGATCGACCTCACCTTTACGCCGTCGCGCGATACGACGCGTGAAGAGGTGAATGCGGTGCTGAAGGCGGCATCCGAGAGCGGCCCGCTGGTCGGCGTGCTCGACTGGTCGGACGAGCCGCTGGTTTCGATCGATCTCCAGCATACCCCGGCGTCGTCGACGATCGACAGCCTGGAGACCACGGTGATCGACGGCAAGCTGGTTCGCGTCGTCAGCTGGTACGACAACGAATGGGGCTTCTCGAACCGGATGGTCGATACCGCCACCGCGATGGCGAAGTTCATCTAAGCCTGCGATCCATGCACCCCCTCTTCCGTTCGCTTCGAGCGCAGTCGAGAAGTCGTCTCCCGTGACAGATGGTGTCTCGACTGCGCTCGACACGAACGGGGAGGGGGCGGTTTCCCAGGCTTTGATGAAAGCTGGCACGATCGCGGGGATCGCCCGACACCCCCGCGCGAAAGCCCCGATGGAGGTCATCTACCATGTCGAGATCACCATCGAGGCCGGGCTGCACGGCGACTTTCGCGGCTATGTGAAGCCCGGCGGCAAGGGCCGGCGACAGGTCACGTTGCTCGAACGCGGCGATTGGGCCGCGGTGATGGCCGAGGTCGGCCACGATATCCCATGGTACGAACGCCGCGCGAACCTGCTCGTCGATGGCTTCGACCTACCGCAGATACCCGGCACCCGTCTCCGCATCGGCGCGGACGTCGTGCTGGAGGTGACGCGCCACACCGATCCGTGCGAACGCATGGAGGCCTTGGCGCCAGGATTGTTCGCCGCGCTGACGCCCGACTGGCGGGGCGGGGCGTGTACCCGAGTTTTGATGGGCGGCAGAATCGCCGTCGGTGATGAGATCAGGATCGAAGAACCATGACCAAGCCATTCAAGACGCTCGATGATATGGGCGATATCCAGGGCAAGCGCGTGCTCATCCGCGAAGACCTGAACGTGCCAATGGCCGAGGGTCGCGTCACCGACGACACCCGTCTTCGCGCTACCGTCGCGACCGTCGGCGAGCTTGCCGACAAGGGTGCGATCGTCCTCGTTCTCGCACATTTCGGCCGTCCCAAGGGTGTGCCGAGCCCGGAGTTCTCGCTGTCGCAGGTCGTGAAGCCGTACAGCGAAGTGCTCGGTCGCGAAGTCCGCTACATCGACTGGGAAGGGGCGGATGACGCCGTCGCGACGCTGGAACCGGGCGATATCGCGGTTCTGGAGAACACGCGCTTCTTTAGCGGCGAGGAGACCAACGACGCGGCTGTCGTCCAGCGGTTTGCAAGCCTTGGCGATCTCTACGTCAACGACGCCTTCTCAGCGGCGCACCGCGCGCATGCCTCGACCGAGGGTCTTGCCCACGTATTGCCCGCCTATGCCGGCCGCGCGATGGAAGCCGAACTCGATGCGCTCCAGAAGGCACTTGGCGAGCCCGAGCATCCGGTCGCGGCGGTCGTCGGTGGCGCGAAGGTGTCGTCGAAGCTCGACGTGCTGCGGCATCTCGTCACCAAGGTCGATCATTTGATCATCGGCGGTGGCATGGCGAACACTTTCCTGGCGGCACGCGGTGTCGATGTCGGTAAAAGCTTGTGCGAGCATGAGCTTGCGAGCGTTTGCGAACAGATAATGGAAGCGGCGGACAAGGCGAACTGCACGGTCCACCTGCCGTACGACGTGGTGGTCGCGAAGGAGTTCAAGCCGAACCCCGCCACGCGCACCGTCAACGTCCACGAAGTCGCCGCCGACGAGATGATCCTCGACGTCGGTCCTGCGGCGGTGGAGTCGCTCGGCGATGTCCTCAAGAACTGCCGAACGCTAGTCTGGAACGGCCCGCTCGGCGCGTTCGAGACGCCGCCGTTCGACAAGGCGACCGTCGCGCTCGCCAAGACCGCTGCGGCACTCACCGAAGGCGGATCGCTCGTCTCGGTCGCCGGCGGTGGCGATACGGTTGCGGCGCTCAACCATGCGGGCGTCGCGGACGCGTTCACGTTCGTCTCTACGGCAGGCGGCGCATTCCTCGAATGGATGGAAGGCAAGGACCTTCCCGGCGTCGCGGCGCTGACGCGTTAAGGCGCCGGTTCCCGCAGCAACGGGACCAGCAGGGTATTGAGTTCATTCAAGTCGAATGCGCCGGCTTTCGCATAGCGAACCACGCCGGCGCGATCGATGATGTAGTTGGTGGGGAGGGCGCCCATCACCGCGAACGACCCCTTGATTCGCCGCGCCGACGGGATCGTCATCGCGGCGAACAGGGGTTTCAGCTTGAACGCAGGCAACGAATCCTCCGTCGCCACCGCGAACACGCGCAGGCCGTTGTCCTTGCGAATGCGGTAATAGCTGTCGAGCAGCGGAAGCTCTGCCTTGCACGGCCCGCACCATGTCGCCCAAAAGTTCAGGACGACGACCTGCCCGTGCAGATCGGCACTGCGCACCTTGGTCCCGTCGATCAGCGTCAGTTCGAACGGCGGCGCTGGTTCGCCCAGTTTTACCTAGGCCGTCGCGGCGGCAGCGATCGCGATCATCGCGCATGCGACGATGCTTTGCATAATCTTCATTGGCCCGCCCCTGCACCGCCCGCCCCGTATTTCGAGAGTGTCGGCGTCGAAAGATCCAACGTCAATCACTAGGTCTACTGTCCAGCCGGGGTTGATCCTCAACACCCGCCCGCCTATGTTTAACATGTTAAACGGAGACTCGGATGCTCGGCGTCAGGCTCGATAGCGAACTCGAAGAGCGACTCGCGGCGGTTGCGCGCACCCAGGGGCGCAGCAAGAGCGATATCGCACGCGAAGCCGTGCGACGCTATGTCGAACGCCACGACGAGGCGTTCCTGGCGGAGGCGAAGCGGCAGTCATTGCGGGCTGCGGCACGTGATCGCACAACCGACGACTGGGAGTGGGCCGATCTTGCGGCTGCCGAAGATATCCTCACCGATTTGCCCAAAAAGCATGCGGCGGAATGAAGCGCGGCGACATCGTGTCGATGATCGGCCGAGGCGATTTTTCATCCAAGCCTCGCCCAGGCCTGATCGTACAAGCCAATGCGTTTAACGATTTTCATCCAGCCCTGACGATCTGTCCTATTACCAGCCATATTACCGGCGACGCGTTCTATCGGGTGGCGATCGCCGCCGAAGCTGAGAGCGGTTTGAACCGCGACAGCGAAGTCGAGGTCGATCGGCTCCAAGCGATCTGGCGGGAGCGGATCGGGCAGAGGATTGGTGCCGCCTCCAATGAAGTAATGTTTGCGGTCGATCAGGCACTCCGCCGTTGGCTTGCCCTTTGAATATCAGAAAAGGATTTACCATGACCTCGACAATCACCCCGCAAATCAAAACGATTCTCGACAAATACGAGGCCACCAGTTCGGCGGTGAAGGCGAACCTCGCGCGCATCCTGATGCAGGGCAAGCTTGGCGGCACCGGCAAGCTGGTGATCCTGCCGGTCGACCAGGGGTTCGAGCATGGCCCGGCGCGCAGCTTCTCGGTCAATCCGGCGGCGTACGACCCGCATTACCATTACCAGCTCGCGATCGATGCCGGGCTCAGCGCCTACGCCGCGCCGCTCGGGATGCTCGAAGCGGGAGCGGATACGTTTGCCGGGCAGATCCCGACGATCCTCAAGTGCAACAGTTCGAACAGCTGGGCGACGACGATCGACCAGGCGGTGACGGCGACGGTGTCGGACGCGGTACGGCTCGGCTCGGCGGCGATCGGCTTCACGATCTACCCGGGCGCGGACCAGTTCTTCGATCTCGTCGAGGAAATCCGCGAGCTGAGCGAAGAGGCGAAGTCGGTCGGTATCGCGACGGTGATCTGGTCGTATCCGCGCGGCGGCGAGTTGACCAAGGACGGCGAGCTCGCTTTGGACGTCGGCGCCTATGCCGCGCACATCGCGGCGCTGCTCGGCGCGCACATCATCAAGACCAAGCTGCCGACCGCGCATATCGAGCAGAAGGAAGCTAAGCCGCTTTATGCAAACACCGATTGGTCGAAGCAGTCGGACCGCGTGAAGCACGTCGTCCAGTCGAGCTTTGCCGGGCGTCGCATCAACGTCTTCTCGGGCGGCGCGTCGAAGGGCGAGGACGCGATTTTCCAGGACGCGCGCGACATTCGCGACGGCGGCGGCAACGGCTCGATCATCGGCCGCAACACCTTCCAGCGTCCGCGCGACGAGGCGCTGGCGATGCTCGATCGGATCATCCGGATCTACAAGAACGAAGAATAAGCTGCGGCTTGCCGCCACGTCATCCCGGTTATGCGCTGGGGTGACGTGGAGGGCATCAGCGGCTAGGGGGCGGACATGACCGAATTCGAAGATCCGCTGGGCCCGCTCGATCCCAATTTTGCCGAGAATTTCCGTCGCGACATGCGCCGGCCGGCTTGCCAGTTGTATCTGGTGTCCCCGCTCGAGTGCGGTGGCGACTTTCCAGAGCGTCTTGCTCGGGCGCTTGATGCTGGCCCCGTGGCTGCGTTCCAGTTCCGCGTGAAGGATATCGATCAGCACGCCGCGGCCGCACTCGGCGAGCCGTTGCGCGCGATCTGCGCGGAGCGTGATGTCGCGTTCATCGTCAACGACGATATCGGGCTAGCCAAGCGTCTCGACGCGGACGGCGTGCATCTCGGGCAGGACGATGGCGATCCGCGTGAGGCGCGGGCACAGCTTGGCCCTAACGCGCAGATCGGGGTGAGCTGTCACGGCAGTCGTCATCTGGCGATGGAAGCGGGCGAGGCGGGGGCCGACTACGTCGCGTTCGGGGCGTTCTATCCGACGACGACGAAGGTCGCGACGCATTCCGCCGAGCCGGTGATTCTGTCCTGGTGGTCGACCCTGTTCGAGATGCCCTGCGTCGCGATCGGCGGGATGACGCCGGAGAACGCCGCGCCGCTGGTTGCTGCAGGGGCGGACTTCATTGCCGTGTCCGGCGCCGTCTGGGGTGGCGACGAGGTTGCGGCGATCAAGGCGTTCGGCGAGGTTCTTGCGAAGCGCTGAGCCGTTGGAAACAACCGTCGTCCCGACCGTTTGATGCAATAGCGTAACGGTTTGGGATGATGGGCATGACGGCATTTGCGATGAAGACTGCGGTTCTTGCGGCCTGCTTGCTGGGTGCCCCGTCGCCCGCACTGGCGCAGACAGCGCCGGCCAAGCCCGTACCGATCGACCGTAATGTCCTGCACGTCCAAGTCATCCTCGATCACCTCGGCTTCGGGCCGGGCGTGCTCGACGGGCGTGGCGCGCAGTCGCTGGTCGCGGCGCTGAAGGGGTTCCAGGAGGCGAAGGGGCTGCCGATTACCGGCAAGTCCGATGCACGGACGTTGCAGGCGCTGTATCCGTACCGTGCCGCGCGGCCGACCGTGACGGTCGCGCTGACGCCGGAGATGCTGGCCGGTCCGTTCGTCAATCCGTTCCCCAAGGATCCCGCCAAGCAGGCCGAACTACCGTCGATGGGCTACAAGACCGTCATGGAGAAGCTCGGCGAGACGTTCCACACGACGCCGGCGGTGATCGTGGCGCTGAACTCGCCCACGACGAAGCTGGCGCCGGGCACCAAAATCGTGTTCCCGAACGCGTTGCCATCGTCGCGAGCCTATGATCCGAAGCTGAAGCCGGACTGGATCGCGACGCTCACCATGCTGAACGTCGATGCGAAGCAGCCGCAGGCGGATCATGTCGTCGTCGACAAGTCGGATGGCGTGCTCCGCGTGCTCGACGCGAACGACAAGCTGATCGCGCAATTCTCTGCGACGATGGGGTCGAGCCATGATCCGCTGCCGCTCGGCACGTGGACGATCAAGGGCTCGGACTACAATCCGAAGTTCCACTTCAATCCCGCACTGTTCTGGGATGCGAAGAAGGGGCAGCAGAAGGAAATGCTCCCTCCGGGCCCGAACGGTCCGGTCGGGGTCGTCTGGATGGATCTGTCGAAGGAGCATTACGGCATTCACGGCACGCCCAATCCCGAGACGATTGGACGCGCGGAGAGCCATGGCTGCATTCGCCTGACCAACTGGGATGCGGCGCGATTGTCGATGATGATCAAGCCGGGCACCAAGGCCGTGTTCCAGGCGTGAGGCGATGACGCGGACGTTCTGGATCATTCTCGGGCTGATCGTGGTTGTGGTCGGTGGCTTTGCGTCAATGGTGTCGTTCGGGAGCAGCGGTAGCGGCATCGAGCGGCGGGTGCCTTGGCGCAAGCCGGTGCCTCCCGCCGAGGTCGCTGCCGTTAATACAACGCCTGGAGCCTTGGCCGTTCCGGTAGCGGGCGTGCCGCGGAAAGCGATCGCGAATAGCTGGAACGATGCGCGGGGCGGCGGTCTGCGTGGGCATCACGGGACGGACATCATGGCACCGGGAGGCACGCCTGTCGTTGCCGCCGCATCTGGGCGGATCGAGAAGCTGTTCCAGAGCGGGCTTGGCGGGATCACACTCTACGTCCGCTCGCCCGACCGCCGTTGGACCTATTACTACGCGCACCTTGCCGGCTACGCCGCGGGCATCCGCGAGGGCATGGCCGTCAAGGCGGGTGATACGCTGGGCTATGTCGGCGATACCGGCGACGCGGGGGCGGGCAATTACCACCTGCATTTCGGGCTGACCAAGATGCAGCCGGGCGAGCGCTGGTATCAGGGCGAGAACGTGAACCCGTACCCGCTGCTTGCCGGAAGCCGGTCGCCCCGCTAAAGCCCGCCGCTTCGGGTTTCAGCAGAGCCACGCCTCAGGGCCATGCTTCGCGGACGGCCCCTAGCTCTTTCCAGCAGGAATCGGTCATGAAGATCAACGCGGTCGAGATTCGTCCCGGCAACATTCTTGAATATGAGGGCGGCATCTGGCGCGCCGTCAAGATTCAGCACACCCAGCCCGGCAAGGGCGGTGCCTATATGCAGGTCGAGATGAAGAACCTCATCGACGGCCGCAAGAACAACACCCGCTTCCGCTCCGCCGAGAGCGTCGAGAAGGTACGGCTCGAGACCGTCGACTTCCAGTTCCTGTTCCGCGAAGGCGACATGCTCACCTTCATGGACAAGATCAATTACGAGCAGATCTCGCTCGACGCCGACATCCTGGGCGACGCCGCGGCGTTCCTGCAGGACGGTATGGACGTGGTGATGGAGCTCTGGGAAGAGCGGCCAATCTCGGTCCAGCTTCCCGACACGATCGAGGCGCTGATCGTCGAGGCGGATGCCGTCGTGAAGGGGCAGACCGCTTCGTCGAGCTACAAGCCTGCCGTGCTCGAAAACGGCGTGCGCGTGATGGTGCCGCCGCATATCGGCGCGGGCACGCGGATCGTGGTCGATGTGTACGAGCAGACCTACGTAAGGCGCGCAGACTAAAATCTGCTCCCCCTCCCGCAAGCGGGAGGGGCCGGGGGGTGGGCACCCGCCCTCCATGGTACGCGACGATACTGGCGCGAACAATTTCGATGCCGCGCGACGCTGATAGCGCGAGCCCACCCCCGGCCCCTCCCGCTTGCGGGAGGGGGGAGATAGAATACCATGCCCAGCCATTCCGGCATCATGACCGTCATCGAGCGCGCCGCCCGCAAGGCCGCGCCGCGTTTGCGTCGCGACTTCAACGAGGTCCAGCAGCTCCAGGTGAGCCGCAAGGGTCCAGCCGACTTCGTCAGCCAGGCCGATCAGCGCGCCGAGCAGACGATCTTCGAAGAACTTTCGCACGCCCGTCCCGACTGGGGCATGCTGATGGAGGAGCGCGGCGAGGTCGAGGGCGATCCGAACAAGCCGCGGTTCATCGTCGATCCGTTGGATGGGACGTCGAACTTCCTCCACGGCATCCCGCATTTCTGCATCTCGATCGCGGTCGAGGAGCCGATGCCGAACGGCAAGCGCGAGGTGACCACCGCGCTGGTGTATCAGCCGCTGACCGATGAGAGCTTCTGGGCTGAGAAGGGCCGGGGCGCTTGGCTCACCGACCAGCGGCTGCGCGTGTCGTCGCGGCGTGATCTCTCCGAATCGCTGATCGCGACGGGGATTCCGTTCCTCGGGCATGGCGACTTTGCGCAGTGGAGCCGGATCTTTGGCGCGGTTGCGCCTGAGGTTGCGGGCATCCGTCGTCTTGGGGCAGCGGCGTTGGACCTGGCTTGGCTTGCGGCCGGTCGTTTCGACGGGTTCTGGGAATCGAACCTGAAGCCTTGGGATGTCGCGGCGGGCATGCTGCTGGTAAAGGAAGCCGGCGGCTTCGTCACCGACTTCCGTGGCGGCGATCGCGCGATGGAGCGTAACGAGTTCCTCGCTGCGAACGACGCTCTCCACTCGCGTCTGCACAAGCTAGTGGCCGGAGCGTTGCGCTAAGGCGGATGAACTATCCCCCCCCCGCAAGGGGGAGGTGGCTGGCGTTTGCCAGTCGGAGGGGGAGGTAAGGGCAACCTCTGGTCCGCGTCCTCCCCCTCCGTCACCTTCGGTGCCACCTCCCCCTGGCGGGGGAGGATCGTGAGGTTGACAGCCTCAGCGCGCAGTCCGTTATGCCGGCTTGTTCCGGTATCCACTCGCGCAAAACATCTTCCGTTGTTTGTTTGCGGTGCGGGGGGACCTCGGGATTGCTCGGTGTATCCCCTAGAGCCGAAGTTAGCTTGTCTCCCCGCGAAGGCGGGGATCCAGACTGGGCTCCCGCCTTCGCGGGAGAACAAGGAGGCGGGGGCTGTATTTCGAACGCGGCGTCGTCTTTGCTTCTCAGCAAGGCGCCGGACACGTCCGAGGTGACGGATCGGTATTGGCGACGTCATTGCGCGCCAACGCCCATCCACGCCAAGTAACGCATGTTTCCCGCCACCCCGGCCCCTCCACTTGCGAGTGATTCTCACACCCCCCGAGCCTTGCCCATCACCCCCCATCGGCCTAAAGCGGCCCCGTTCCGTTCGCACTTGCGAGAAGCAATTTGGTCGACCTGTCGCACTATCTTCCGATCCTCCTGTTCCTCGGGATCGCCATCGCATTGTCGAGCACGTTCGTGTTCCTGCCGATGGCCGTCTCGCGCCTCACGGGATCGCATAAGCCTACGCCCGAGAAGCTCAGCGAATACGAGTGCGGCTTTCCCGCATTCGAGGATCCGCGGAGCCAGTTCGACGTACGCTTCTACCTGATCGCCATCCTCTTCATCATCTTCGATCTCGAGGCCGCGTTCCTGTATCCCTGGGCCGTCTCGGTCTTTACGCTCGGCTGGACCGCGTGGATTTCGATGATGATCTTTATCGGCGAATTGGCCCTTGGCCTCGTCTACGCATGGAAGAAGGGAGCACTCGATTGGGAGTAGAGCTTCAGCCCGCACCCGGTTCGCCCAGCTCGCTGGTGCCACCCGACCAGGGCTTTTTCGACGGATTGAACGGTGAACTGACGGACAAGGGTTTCCTCGTCACGTCGACCGAGGAGCTGTTCCAGTGGGCTCGTACAGGCTCGCTGTGGTGGATGACGTTCGGGCTCGCGTGCTGCGCGGTCGAGATGATCCACGTCAACATGCCGCGCTACGATCTCGAGCGCTTCGGCGCCGCACCGCGCGCTTCGCCGCGCCAGTCGGACGTGATGATCGTCGCCGGCACGCTGTGCAACAAGATGGCCCCGGCACTGCGCAAGGTCTACGACCAGATGTCCGAGCCGAAGTACGTGATCTCGATGGGATCGTGTGCGAACGGCGGCGGCTATTATCATTACAGCTATAGCGTCGTGCGTGGCTGCGATCGGATCGTGCCGGTGGACATCTACGTCCCCGGGTGCCCGCCGACGGCTGAGGCGCTGCTGTACGGCATCATGCAGTTGCAGCGGAAGATCCGGCGGTCCGGGAGCATCGAGCGTTGAGGGCTCCCGCACCAGCTTACACGTCGAACGACGGCGTGATCGACAGCGCCCGCGCGGCGCTCGGCGGCATGCTGCTCGACGCGGTCGATCATGTCGGCGAAGTCGCGCTGCACGTTCGTCGCGAAGACCTGTACGACGCGATGATCGCGTTGCGCGACACGCCGGGGCTTGTCTACCAACAGCTCATGGAGATCGCCGGCGTCGATTATCCGGATCGCGCAGAGCGGTTCGAGGTCGTCTATTGCATGCTGTCGCTGACGCGGAATCACCGTCTGCGCGTGCATGTCGCGACCGACGAGGAAAAGCCGGTGCCGTCGGTGACGGATATCTGGC
>Ga0308163_10002800_pt1 | contig 15369 bp, 10 predicted proteins | sample PhyTR1_FD_201037 | JGI IMG/M metagenome (GOLD analysis project Ga0308163, IMG submission 201037) | Phyllosphere microbial communities from UC Gill Tract Community Farm, Albany, California, United States - DLSLT.R1 | ecosystem: Host-associated > Plants > Phyllosphere > Unclassified | place: USA...
CAGATGTTCCAGCGGCATATCTGCCGAGATAGCATTCTGCAATTTGCTGGTTAGCGGCAAGACTTCAAACAGCGCCAGCCGCCCGTAATAGCCGGAGAAGCAGTGATCACAGCCCGGCGCTCGCCAGGTTTGCAGTGTGCCCGGCCAGAGTTCGGCCGGCAGATGGGCGATGGCTTGTCCCGGCTGACGGCAATGCACGCACAAGCGTCTGACCAGACGCTGCGCCACCACCAACTGCAAAGCGGGGCCCAGCAGATAACCGGGAATATCCATCTGGCGCAGGCGCGTCAGGGTTTCAGCAGTCGAGTTAGTATGCAGTGTGGAAAGCACCAGATGGCCGGTCTGTGCTGCTTTAACGGCGATGCTGGCCGTTTCGGCATCACGGATTTCCCCCACCATAATCACATCGGGATCCTGGCGCAGTAGTGCGCGCAGCACACGATTGAAATCGAGCCCGCTACGCGGCTGGATCTGCGTTTGATTAATACCATCCAGCGGGATCTCAACCGGATCTTCCACGCTACAAACGTTCTTCTCTGGCACATTAAGCGCGCTTAACCCGCTATAGAGCGTGAAGGTTTTACCGCTGCCGGTCGGTCCGGTGACCAGAATCAAACCCTGCGGTTTCGCTAGCGCGTTTTTCAGTAAACGCAGCTGTGCTGCAGGCATGCCGAGTTTATCGAGGGTGATGGCGCTGTTTTCACTTTGTAGCAGCCGCACCACGGCTTTTTCGCCCTGGCTTACCGGTAGCGTTGAGAGACGAAACGCCGCCAGTTTGTCCTCTATTTCCAGCGTAAACTGTCCGTCCTGCGGCAGACGCCGTTCGGCGATATCCAATCCTCCGAGAATTTTCAGGCGCGCCAGAATCGCAGCGGGTTGTGCTTCAGAAGGCTGCGGTAGTTTGTGCAACACGCCATCGATGCGCAGACGCACCCGCAGTCCATGGCGCTGCGGTTCAAAATGCACATCTGAGGCGCGCCGCTGAATGGCCTGGCGCAAAATCTGATCGACCGCGTTAATCGCTGACTCAGCGCTGGCCTGTTCACGTGGTGCTGCAGCGACATCCGGCTCGTGCAGCAACTGCTCAAGCCGTGCCGCAGGCCAGCACTCGACCTCCACCTTGCACTGGCTGGCGAACTGTAGCGCTTCCAGCAGCAGCGGATCGGGTGTGTCGGCTACCGCTACGCGCAGTAGCGTGGCGTCATGGTGCAGAATCACCGCCTGATAACGGGCGCACAACGTGTGCAGCGCACTATTAGGTTTGTCCATCAGTTGGCATCCTTGTCGGCAAAGCGAAACTGCTCGAGGCAGCTATCGCGCAGGCTGCTGTTATCGCTGGTACAAGTGCGTTGCCAGCTCAACGTGCCATCCGTTGCGCTCCAAATCGGCAGCATTTCAACCGTTAATCCGCTGAGACTTTCCTGGCCGGTCAGGTTGATGGTTCCGTTGACCACGCTCAGCGTTGCCACATAGCGCGAACCTTTGGCCACCGGAATGCCGCGTTCTCCTGCCTGACACTGCGCCGGTCCGCCGCGCTCAATGGCACAGAGTTCTACTGCTGTTTTGTACGGCACCATGGTTTGCAGCATGTCGGTGAGCGCTGCGCGTTGCAGGTAGTTTTGATAAGCCGGTAAACCGATGGCGCTGAGAATGGCGACGATGCCAATCACAATCATTAATTCGATAAGGGTAAAACCGCGTTGTCTGTCCATAGTGAGGCTCCTTGTTGTGGAGCCGCTACGGTAGAAAAGGGCGAGGGAAAGCGGAAGTCATGGCTGCGCGAGGCTGGAAAGCATCGCGCAGAGAATCGTCAGATTTACAGCGGAGATAACAGCATTTTGGAAGCCAGCTCGCATATCTGCCGCACTAACACGCGGCAGAACGGGGCATTAAAGCTCGCGGAAACGCATCGACAGATCCAGCGCGCGCACATGTTTGGTCAGCGCGCCGACAGAGACATAATCAACGCCGGTCTGGGCAATTTGTGGCAGCGTGGTTTCGGTTACGTTGCCAGAGACTTCCAGCAGCGCGCGTTTGTGGGTTAGCGCAACCGCTGCATGCATCATCTCAAGGCTAAAGTTGTCGAGCATGATGATGTCCGCTCCGGCATCGATGGCATCCTGCAGTTCCGTCAGCGATTCAACTTCAACTTCTACCGGCACATCCGGCGACAGCCACAGCGCTTTTTCTACGGCGTTACGCACCGAGCCGCTGGCGATAATGTGGTTTTCTTTTATCAGGAAAGCATCCGAAAGGCCTAAACGGTGGTTATTACCGCCACCGCACAACACCGCATATTTCAGCGCGGTACGCAGGCCTGGCAAGGTCTTGCGTGTATCAAGCAACTGGGTTTCGCTGCCCGCCAGCAGGGCGACATAACGGCTAACCTCGGTGGCCACGCCAGAGAGCGTCTGCACGAAGTTGAGTGCGGTGCGTTCTGCGGTTAACAGCAGGCGCGCCGGGCCGGTAAGCTCGAACAGCAGCTGATCGGCAACCAGCGCTTGTCCATCTTCTACATGCCAGTTAAGAGTGACTTTATTACCGAGCTGGATAAAGACTTCCTCTACCCAGCGTTTACCACAAAAAACACCGGCTTCACGGGTGATGACTTTTGCCACCGCCTGCTTTTCTGCTGGCAGCAGCAACGCGGTGATATCGCGATCCGCATCCACTTCGCCACCTAAATCCTCCTGAAGCGCCCGGGCAACGGCTTCCGGGATATCCTGTTCTATACGTTTAATCAGTTCCTGACGGCGATGATCGGGATCGTAACGACGCGTTGCCATGGTTTTGCCCCTCCACAAGACGAATTTCGTGCGCTCACCTTAGCCTGATCTATCGACCATTGCCAGTTGCTGGCGGTGAAATGTTTAGTATCCTGAACTCGGCTGCGTCGGCGCATTAAGTCGCAAGTCTGCTGGATGAAACATGTTATTCTCAGCCTGATTTTGCTTAGGATTTAACAGCATGAAACTGGAAGAGGGCTGGATTACCAGCGCGCGTAAAGTACCTTCACCACACTTCAATCAGCGTCCAAATGATGAAGTGCCCTCGCTGTTGGTGATTCACAACATCAGTTTACCGCCCGGTGAGTTTGGCGGGCCGTGGATCGATCGCTTATTTACCGGCACGTTGCCTGCCGATGCGCATCCCTATTTTGCGGACATCGCCCATTTACGCGTGGCGGCGCATTGTTTAATCCGTCGCGACGGCGAGCTGGTGCAATACGTCTCTTTCGATCAGCGCGCCTGGCACGCCGGCGTGTCGCAGTTTGAAGGACGTGAAAGCTGCAACGATTTTTCCATGGGCATTGAACTGGAAGGCACTGATACGCTGCCCTATACCGATGCCCAGTACGTGACTTTGCAGCAGGTGACTCAACTCCTGCTGCAGCACTATCCGTTGACGCCTGCGCGCATCACCGGCCATAGCGATATCGCACCAGAGCGGAAAACCGATCCCGGTTCCTCTTTTGACTGGTTGCGCTATAAAGAATCCATCAGGCAGGAGAATCCCTGAGACAGCAGGAGCGGGTATGACGTTGTTTAGCTTGTTATTAGTTTTAGGTTGGGAACGCCTGTTTAAGTTGGGTGAGCATTGGCAACTGGACCATCGGCTGGAGCCGCTGTTTCGTGGCCGCCAGCGTTTTTCCCTGCTGCGCACGCTGATGATGACAGTGATAGCGATGCTGATCGTCTGGCTGGTGGTGTGGAGCCTGAAAGGCATCTTGTTTGGCGTGGCGCAACTGCTGTTCTGGATTTTGGTGGGATTGCTGTGTATTGGCGCGGGTTCGGTGCGACTGCACTATCACAGCTATCTCAAAGCCGCGAGCCATGACGATGAAGCGGCGCATCAGGCGATGGCGGCTGAACTGACGCTGATTCACGGCGTGCCGGTTGAGTGCAGCGAGCGCGAGTTCCTGCGTGAACTGCAGAACGCGCTGATTTGGATTAACTTCCGCTTCTATCTTGCACCGCTGTTCTGGTTTGTGGTCGGTGGACCTTACGGCCCGGTGCTGCTGGTGGGTTATGCGTTTCTGCGCGCCTGGCAGAGCTGGCTGGCGAAGCATCAGACGCCGCTGGCGCGCTCGCAGTCTGGCGTTGATCGTCTGCTGCACGTTTTGGACTGGATCCCCGTGCGTTTGGCCGGCGTGGCTTACGCGCTGCTCGGCCACGGCGAACGTGCGCTGCCAGCGTGGTTTGCCGCGCTGGGCGATCTGCATCGCCCGCAATATCAGGTGCTGACCAGCCTGGCGCAGTTCTCGCTGGCGCGCGATCCGCACATGGATAAAGTCGAAACGCCACGTGTTGCAGTGGCGTTGGCGAAACGTATTTCTCTGGTGCTGGTGGTGGTGGTCGCGCTGTTGACGATCTACGGCACGCTGGTGTGATCGGCTGGCGGCACGCCAAAATCCGGTGTGCCGTCTTCACGCCAGTCGAAATATTTCAAGCGCGTATGGCGATTCGGATCCCACAGCGGATCGCCCTCAATTTCGGTGTAATTGCGCGCGTGATACACCAGCACCGCTCTTCCCGCTTCATCCACCGTAAAGCTGTTGTGTCCCGGTCCGTATTGCTGATTATCCCAGCTGGTGGCAAATACCGGCCGCGCGGATTTACGCCAGGCGTTGATGTTGAGCGGATCGGCTAACACATCAATGCTTAATATCCCCAGACAGTAATTTTCATCGGTCGCGCTGGCGGAATAGGTGACAAACAGCTGGTCGCCATGCTGAATCACCGCCGGTCCTTCGTTGACGCTGAATCCCGCGCACTCCCATTCATACTCCGGTCGGCTCAGCATCAGCGGGGCGCTTTTTAGCGTCCACGGATTGAGCAACTCGGCGAGATACAGGTTAGAGTTTCCGGGAATCGCCGGATCTTTTTGCGCCCACAGATACCAGTGTTTACCTTGATGGTGGAAGTAGGTGGCGTCCAGTGAGAAGGAGTCGATGGGCGTATGTACGCGGCGGCAGGGCTGCCAGTTACCGCTCAGCGGATCGGCATCATTACACACCAGCGCATACATGCGGTGCTGGAACAGGCCATCTTTTATCGCCCGCGTCGGTGCGGCAGCGAAATAGATCACCCATTGCCCGTTGATGTGATGCAGTTCTGGCGCCCAGATCAGCGCGCTAAAGGGGCCGGTATCCGGTTTGTGCCACACCGTTACCGCTTCTGCCTCAATCAGGCCAGCCAGCGTTGAGGCATAGCGAATCTCCAGTCGGTCATATTCCGGCACCGAGGCGATAAAATAGTAGCCATCGGCATGGCGCAGAATAAAAGGATCGGCGCGTTGCGTAATAAAAGGATTGGGCCAGCTCATTTGATCTCTCCGGGTTGCGCAGTCGCAGAGGACGCGATAGGGGATTCGTGGTGTGAATGGGCACGGCGCAGCGCCAGATCGGCCTGAATCGTACGCATTAAGTTGCGATCCACTTTCATTAAACGCACCACGCCGGCGGTGATCAGATATCCCACGCCCGGAATGACCGTGAACAGCAGCATGATGCCGTTAATCGCGTTGGGGGTCTGCTGTTTTGCGCCGGCATCGTAGCCATAAATCGACAGCAGGAAACCGACCATCGCCCCCGCCACCGCCAGCCCCACTTTGAGGAAGAACAGGTTGCCGGAGAAGCTCATACCAGTGATGCGTTTGCCGGTTTTCCATTCGCCGTAATCATCCACGTCGGCCATCAGCGACCAGTGCAGCGGCGAGGGAATCTGGTGCAGGATATTCAGCAGGAAGTAGGCGATGACCACCGCGACGGTGGCGTGCGGATCAATCCAGTAGAAGCCGCAGGAGAACAGCGCCAGCGCGATGTTGGTCCAGAAGAACACCTTGAGCTTGCACCAGCGATCGGTGAGGATTTTTGCCAGTGTGCTGCCGAACATCATGCCGATGACGCCCAGGCTGATAAACAGCGTGGCAAAGTGCGTTGATTGCCCCATCACCCAGGTGACGTAGTACATGGTGGCGGCCATGCGGATAAAACCGGGGCAGACGTTGCAGAAGGTCAGCAGCAGAATGCGCACCCACTGATCGTTTTTCCACACGTCGCGCAAATCTTGTTTCAAATCATCGTTGCTTGGCGTGGCCGGGCGAATGCGTTCACGCACATTGGCAAAACAGAACAGGAACATCGCCAAACCGATCAGCGCCAGCACGCCCATGGCCATTTGATAACCGCGCGCTTTGTTGTCGCCGCCAAACCATTCGGCCATCGGCAACAGCGAAAGTGAGAGGATCAGCGTGGCAATGCCCACCATCACAAAGCGATAGGACTGACATGACACGCGCTCACCCGGATCGTTGGTGATCACACCGCCCAGCGAGCAGTAAGGGATGTTGATGGCGGTGTAAGTGAGTGACATCAGGAAGTAAGTGACAAACGCCCAGATAACCTTGTTGTCGTAGCTCCACTCCGGCGTGGTGAACATCAGCACGCTAAACAGCACGTAAGGCACGGAAACCCACAGCAGCCACGGACGGAAGCGGCCCCAGCGACTTTGCGTACGATCGGCAATGGCGCCCATGATCGGATCGGTTACCGCATCAAGTACGCGTACCGACAGTAATAGCGTACCGACCAGCGCCGGGGCTAAACCAAACACATCAGTGTAGAAATAATTGAGGAACAGCATGATGGCACCGCCAATCATGTTGCATCCGGCATCGCCCATGCCATATCCCAGTTTCTCTCTGAACGAGAGGGCTGCTCCTTTCATTGATCGTCTCCAGCGATATGATGAGCAGGAATTATCTGTGCAAAATCAGTAATCTGCTGGGGAGCAAATGGTCGGGTAGATGGACAAAACGCGCGGGCGGGGAAAAGTGTGAGCCAGATCAGAAGTGCTGCCCGGCATCAGCGTGCCGGGCAGGGAACAACATTACGCTTTCTGTAGTTTGTTCTTGATGGTGTAACCGATAGCCAGAATCACCAGCCATACCGGAATCAACCATACCGATATCGCCATGCCTGGCGTCATCAGCATAATGACCAACACACCGGCGAGGAACACCAGGCAAATCCAGTTACCCAGCGGATAGAGCACCGCTTTGAAGCGCGTGGTGACACCTTGCTGGTCTTTCTTTTTACGGAATTTCAGATGCGCGAGGCTGATCATCGCCCAGTTGATCACCAGTGCGGAAACCACCAGCGCCATCAGCAGGCCAAAGGCTTCGCCTGGCATCAGGTAGTTGATCAGTACACACAGCAGGGTTGCCACGGCTGAGACCAGAATGGTGGCGACCGGCACGCCGCGACTGTCCACTTTCAGCAATGCTTTCGGCGCGTTACCCTGTTGCGCCAGGCCGAACAGCATGCGGCTGTTGCAGTAAACGCAGCTGTTGTAGACCGACAGCGCCGCCGTCAGGATTACCACGTTCAGCGCGTTGGCCACAAAGGCATCGCCCAGCTCATGAAAAATCAGCACGAACGGGCTGGTATCGGCAGTGACTCGCGTCCAAGGCAGCAGCGAAAGCAGCACCGCCAGTGAGCCAATATAGAAAATCAGAATACGCCACAACACCTGATTGGTGGCTTTCGGGATGCTCTCTTGTGGATTGTCGGCTTCTGCGGCAGTGATGCCCACCAGCTCCAGACCACCAAACGAGAACATAATGATTGCCATCATCATCACCAATCCGGTCATGCCGTGAGGCAGGAAGCCGCCCTGATCCCACAGGTTGCTGACGCTCGCCTGCGGGCCGCCGTTGCCGCTAAACAGCAACCAGCCACCGAACAGAATCATGCCGATGACCGCGACCACTTTGATAATCGCGAACCAGAACTCCATCTCACCGAACACTTTGACGTTGGTCAGGTTAATGGCGTTGATCAATACAAAGAAGATGGCGGCGGTGGCCCAGGTAGGAAAATCCGGCCACCAAAATTGTACGTACTTGCCCACAGCGGTGAGTTCGGCCATGGCAACCAGCACATACAGCACCCAATAGTTCCAGCCCGAGGCGAAACCGGCGAAGTTGCCCCAATATTTGTAGGCGAAGTGACTGAAGCTGCCGGCAACCGGCTCTTCAACCACCATCTCGCCGAGTTGGCGCATGATCAGAAAGGCAATAAAACCGGCAATCGCATATCCCAGAATCACGGCCGGACCGGCCGATTGAATCACTGATGCGCTACCCAGAAACAGGCCAGTACCTACGGCTCCGCCCAGCGCAATCAGCTGAATATGGCGATTCTTTAAGCCGCGGTGCAGCGTGTCGCCATGCTGTTGTTCCATACAAACCTCGTGATGTTGTTATTGTGCACCTGCAGTGCGCGCACTGTAAGGCTGTTTACCTTAATGTATTCTTTTCTTTACGGTATCTGGCGTGCTGTGTGCATGCATGAGCTACCACGGCGTTCAGAATAGTGATAAGCGCGTCAGTTTGCACCTGCTTTTGCTTTTTGTGCTGAGAGATGACTGAAAAAGCAGCAGCATCCTCTGCGCGCCCGTCGCAGTATTTCTGCCATGAAAAAAGGGTGAACACGAATAGGTTTCCCTTATGGTTGAGCAGTTTTCTGGACGCTAACTCAGTGTAAGGTTAGGTAAAAGTGCAATTCATTAACATTTGCCGTGTGCGTGGGATTTCTCGCTTGATGCCGGTAGGTTAGCGCACCAGCGCTGCGATCATCCCCTGAAGTGTGACCGCACCCATATAGACACAAGGTGAATACTTTGTTACTTTACCGGCACCATTTTTCAATTGGTATTACCAATTTACTCCGGACGTTTGGCTGATAAGAAGGGAAGATGGCCTACAGTAAAATTCGCCAACCCAAGCTCTCCGATGCGATCGAGCAACAGCTGGAATCCCTCATTATGGAAGGGACGCTCCAGCCGGGTGAAAAACTGCTCCCCGAGCGTGAACTGGCGAAACAGTTTGATGTCTCACGTCCATCCCTGCGCGAAGCGATTCAGAGCCTGGAAGCTAAAGGCCTGCTGCTACGTCGTCAGGGCGGCGGCACCTTCGTCCAAAAAAATCTCTGGCAAAGCCTGAGCGACCCGCTGGTCGGTCTGCTTGCCGAACATCCAGAATCTCAGTTTGACCTGCTGGAAACCCGCCATGCGCTGGAAGGCGTGGCAGCCTATTACGCGGCACTGCGTGGCACCGATGAAGATCTGCAGCGCATCCGCGACTGCCATGTTCATATTCAGCAGGCACAGGACAGCGGCGATCTCGACGCCGAAGCGGATGCAGTGATGAAGTATCAGATCGCTGTCACAGAAGCCGCCCATAATGTGGTGTTGCTGCATCTGCTGCGTTCCATGGGCCCTATGCTGGAACAAAACGTCCGTCAGAATTTTGAATTGCTCTACGCTCGTCGGGAAATGCTGGCGAAAGTGAGCGGTCACCGCGCCAGTATCTACGAGGCGATTGTGGCTCGTGAGCCAGAACAAGCACGCGAGGCATCTCATCGTCACCTGGCGTTCATTGAGGAAATCTTGCTGGATAGAAGTCGGGAGCAGAGTCGTCGTGAACGCTCCCTGCGTCGTTTACAGCAACGTAAGGAATAACGCACGGCAACGAACGTGCGGAAAACACGACGGGCCTGTCTTCTTGTGCTGTGAACCAGAAGCAAAGCACAAGAAGACAGGCTCCTGATAATTTCAACGTATTAGACACAGATAAGGAATACACCCCATGTCAGAACGTTTACAGAATGACGTGGATCCGATCGAAACTCGTGATTGGCTACAAGCGATCGAATCGGTCATCCGTGAAGAAGGTGTTGAGCGCGCGCAGTATCTGATTGATCAGGTAATGAGTGCAGCACGCAAAGGTGGCGTGAAAGTTGCCGCAGGTTCCTCTGCAATCAGCAACTACATTAACTCTATTGCTGTTGAAGATGAGCCGGACTATCCGGGCAACACCTCTCTTGAACGTCGTATCCGTTCCGCAATTCGTTGGAACGCCATCATGTCGGTGCTGCGTGCGTCGAAGAAAGATCTGGAGTTGGGTGGCCATATGTCCTCCTTCCAGTCTTCCGCGACCATTTATGAAGTGTGCTTTAACCACTTCTTCCGCGCGCGTAGCGACAAAGACGGCGGCGATCTGGTTTTCTTCCAGGGTCACATTTCTCCAGGTATCTACGCCCGCGCCTTCCTTGAAGGTCGTCTGAGCGAAGACCAAATGAACAACTTCCGTCAGGAAGTGCAGGGCAAAGGTCTCTCTTCTTACCCGCACCCGAAACTGATGCCGGACTTCTGGCAGTTCCCAACCGTATCAATGGGCCTGGGTCCGTTGAACGCGATCTATCAGGCGAAATTCCTGAAGTATCTGGAACACCGCGGTCTGAAAGACACCTCAGCACAAACCGTTTACGCCTTCCTCGGTGATGGCGAGATGGATGAGCCGGAATCCAAAGGTGCGATCACCATCGCCACCCGCGAGAAGCTGGACAACCTGGTGTTCATCATCAACTGTAACCTGCAGCGTCTGGACGGCCCGGTCACCGGTAACGGTAAGATCATCAACGAGTTGGAAGGCATCTTTGCCGGTGCTGGCTGGAACGTGATCAAAGTGATTTGGGGCGGTCGTTGGGATGAACTGCTGCGTCAGGACACCAGCGGCAAGCTGATTCAGCTGATGAACGAAACCGTTGATGGCGATTACCAGACCTTCAAATCCCGTAACGGCGCGTACGTACGTGAGCACTTCTTCGGTAAATATCCGGAAACCGCAGCTCTGGTGAAAGACTGGTCAGACGAAGAGATCTTCGCGCTGAACCGCGGCGGCCACGATCCGAAGAAAGTCTACGCTGCACTGAAAAAAGCGCAGGAAACCAAAGGTCAGCCAACGCTGATTCTGGCCCATACCATCAAAGGTTATGGCATGGGTGACACTGCTGAAGGTAAAAACATCGCGCACCAGGTTAAGAAGATGAACATGGATGGCGTTCGCTACATCCGCGATCGCTTCAATGTGCCGGTTGCCGATGACAAAATCGAAGAGCTGCCATACGTCACCTTCGAAAAAGGCTCTGAAGAGTACAACTATCTGCACGGTCAGCGTGAGAAGTTGGGCGGCTACCTGCCAACGCGTCAGGCGGAGTTCAGCGAGAAGCTGGAAATGCCAACGCTGGAAGAGTTCCGTCCACTGCTGGAAGAGCAGAATAAAGAGATCTCCACCACCATCGCCTTCGTGCGTGCATTGAACGTGATGCTGAAGAACAAGTCGATCAAAGATCGTCTGGTTCCAATCCTTGCCGACGAAGCCCGTACCTTCGGTATGGAAGGTCTGTTCCGTCAGATTGGTATCTACAGCCCGAACGGTCAGCAGTACACCCCGCAGGACCGCGAGCAGGTTGCGTACTATAAAGAAGACGAGAAAGGCCAGATTCTGCAGGAAGGGATCAACGAGCTGGGCGCAGGTTCATCCTGGCTGGCGGCGGCGACCTCTTACAGCACCAACAACCTGCCGATGATTCCGTTCTACATCTATTACTCGATGTTCGGCTTCCAGCGCATCGGCGATCTGATGTGGCTGGCCGGCGATATGCAGGCACGCGGCTTCCTGGTGGGCGGTACTTCAGGTCGTACTACGCTGAACGGCGAAGGCTTGCAGCACGAAGATGGTCACAGCCACATTCAGTCGCTGACTATCCCGAACTGTATCTCTTACGATCCGTCTTACGCGTACGAAATCGCGGTCATCATGCAAGATGGCCTGGTGCGTATGTACGGCGAAGCGCAGGAAAACATCTACTACTACATCACCACGCTGAACGAAAACTACCACATGCCTGCGATGCCGCAGGGTGCGGAAGAGGGTATCCGTAAGGGTATCTACAAGCTGGAAACCGTAGAAGGTAGCAAAGGCAAAGTGCAGCTGCTGGGTTCAGGTTCAATTCTGCGTCACGTGCGTGAAGCCGCGCAGATCCTGGCGAAAGATTACGGCATCGCTTCTGACGTCTACAGCGTAACCTCGTTCACCGAGCTGGCGCGTGATGGTCAGGATTGTGAGCGCTGGAACATGCTGCACCCAACCGATGAGCCGCGCGTACCTTACATCGCGCAAGTGATGAACGAAGCACCGGCCGTCGCATCGACCGACTACATGAAGCTGTTCGCAGAACAGGTTCGCAGCTACGTGCCTTCCAGCGATTATCGCGTGTTGGGTACCGATGGCTTCGGTCGTTCTGACAGCCGTGAAAACCTGCGTCACCACTTCGAAGTGGATGCATCGTATGTGGTTGTGGCTGCGCTGGGTGAGCTGGCTAAACGCGGTGAAATCGATAAGAAAGTGGTGGCTGAAGCCATCACCAAATTCAATATCGACGCCGATAAAGTTAACCCGCGTCTGGCATAAGAGGTAAGAGAGTAATGGCTATCGAAATTAACGTACCGGACATCGGGGCAGACGAAGTTGAAGTCACCGAAATCCTGGTAAAGGTGGGCGACAAAGTTGAAGCTGAACAGTCGCTGATCACCGTGGAAGGCGATAAAGCCTCCATGGAAGTGCCTTCGCCGCAGGCGGGCGTGGTTAAAGAGATCAAAATCTCGACCGGCGACAAAGTCGAAACCGGCTCGCTGATTATGATTTTTGACGCAGAAGGTGCCGCAGAAGCGGCGCCAGCGCCAGCCGAAGAGAAGAAAGCGGAAGCCGCTCCTGCTGCCGCTGCTGCGGTCAGTAAAGAAGTCAACGTACCGGACATCGGCGGCGACGAAGTTGAAGTCACTGAGATCCTGGTGAAAGTGGGCGACACCGTAACGGCTGAGCAGTCGTTGATCACCGTTGAAGGCGACAAAGCCTCAATGGAAGTCCCGGCACCGTTCGCGGGCGTGGTGAAAGAGATCAAAATCTCCACCGGCGACAAAGTGAACACCGGTTCACTGATCATGGTGTTCGAAGCAGAAGGCGCAGCGCCGGCGGCTGCTCCAGCAGCTAAACAGGAAGCGGCTCCAGCAGCAGCACCTGCGGCTTCTGGCGCTAAAGACGTCAACGTCCCAGACATTGGTGGCGACGAAGTTGAAGTCACCGAGATCCTGGTGAAAGTGGGCGACAAAGTCGCTGCTGAGCAATCCCTGATCGTGGTTGAAGGCGACAAAGCCTCAATGGAAGTGCCTGCACCGTTCGCCGGTACCGTGAAAGAGTTGAAAGTGGCGACTGGCGATAAAGTCAGCACCGGTAAACTGATCATGGTGTTCGAAGTGGAAGGCGCGGCACCGGCTGCGGCGCCTGCGGCTAAGCAGGAAGCGGCTCCAGCGGCAGAAGCCGCGAAACCGGCAGCGGCCCCAGCAGCAGCGAAAGCGGATGCGAAAGGCGAGTTCGCTGAGAACGATGCTTACGTACACGCGACGCCGGTGATTCGTCGTCTGGCGCGCGAGTTCGGTGTTAACCTGGCGAAAGTCAAAGGCACCGGCCGTAAAGGTCGCATCCTGAAAGAAGACGTGCAGACTTACGTCAAAGACGCGGTGAAACGCGCTGAAGCGGCTCCGGCTGCAGCAGCCAGCGGCGGAAGCCTGCCAGGTCTGTTGCCTTGGCCGAAAGTGGACTTCAGCAAGTTCGGCGAAATTGAAGAAGTTGAACTGGGCCGTATCCAGAAAATCTCCGGTGCCAACCTGAGCCGTAACTGGGTGGTGATCCCGCACGTTACACACTTCGACAAAACCGATATCACCGATCTGGAAGCGTTCCGCAAACAGCAGAATGCCGAAGCAGAGAAACGCAAACTGGATGTGAAATTCACGCCAGTGGTGTTCATCATGAAAGCCGTTGCCGCTGCTCTTGAGCAGATGCCACGCTTCAACAGTTCACTGTCTGAAGATGCACAGAAACTGACGCTGAAGAAATACATCAACATCGGTGTGGCGGTTGATACGCCAAACGGTCTGGTGGTTCCGGTGTTCAAAGATGTGAACAAGAAAGGCATCACTGAACTGTCCCGCGAGCTGATGGCGATTTCCAAGAAAGCGCGTGATGGCAAGCTGACCGCCGGCGACATGCAGGGCGGTTGCTTCACCATCTCCAGCCTTGGCGGCCTGGGCACCACGCACTTCGCGCCAATCGTCAACGCGCCGGAAGTGGCTATCCTCGGTGTTTCCAAGTCAGCGATGGAACCGGTGTGGAACGGTAAAGAGTTTGAGCCGCGTCTGATGATGCCGATCTCACTCTCCTTCGACCACCGCGTGATCGACGGTGCTGATGGTGCGCGCTTTATCACCATCATCAACAACACACTGTCCGACATTCGCCGTCTGGTGATGTGAAGTTAATCAAGGCCGGCGAAAGCCGGCCTTGTTGTAAGCATTCAATGTTGCCGCGGTTGGCAGTTTGTTAACAATTCTGTAAACTCTCGCGGTGAAATGTCCCGGCGGATATAGGGCATTAGAGCTTGGGAAAAGCTTTTTCCTGACTGCCGGTAATCAAACAAGAGGTCATGATGAGTACAGAGATTAAAACTCAAGTCGTGGTACTTGGGGCAGGTCCTGCAGGTTACTCTGCAGCCTTCCGTTGCGCTGATTTAGGTCTGGAAACCGTAATCGTTGAGCGTTACAGCACCCTCGGCGGTGTTTGTCTGAACGTAGGCTGTATCCCGTCAAAAGCGCTGCTGCACGTCGCCAAAGTGATCGACGAAGCAAAAGCCCTGGAAGAGCACGGTATCGTGTTTGGCCAGCCGCAAACTGACATCGACAAAATTCGTTCGTGGAAAGAGAAGGTGATCAACCAGCTCACTGGCGGCCTCGCGGGTATGGCGAAAGGTCGTAAAGTGAAAGTGGTGACTGGCCTCGGCAAATTCACCGGTGCTAACACGCTGGTGGTCGAAGGTGAAGGTGGCGCAACCACCATTAACTTCGATAACGCGATCATCGCGGCCGGTTCTCGTCCAATCGAACTGCCATTCATTCCGCACAACGATCCGCGCGTGTGGGATTCAACCGATGCGCTGGAACTGAAAGAAGTGCCGAAGCGTCTGCTGGTTATGGGCGGCGGCATCATCGGTCTGGAAATGGCCACCGTTTATAAAGCGCTGGGTTCAGAGATCGACGTGGTTGAGATGTTCGACCAGGTGATCCCGGCTGCTGATAAAGACGTAGTGAAAGTCTTTACCAAGCGTATCAGCAAGAAATTCAACCTGATGCTGGAAACCAAAGTGACCGCTGTTGAAGCGAAAGACGACGGTATCTACGTATCGATGGAAGGTAAAAAAGCGCCAGCTGACGCACAGCGTTATGATGCGGTGCTGGTGGCGATTGGTCGCGTACCGAACGGTAAAGGCCTTGATGCGGGTAAAGCAGGCGTGGAAGTGGACGATCGCGGCTTTATCCGCGTCGACAAGCAGATGCGCACCAACGTACCGCACATCTACGCTATCGGTGACATCGTGGGTCAGCCAATGCTGGCGCACAAAGGTGTGCA
>Ga0308163_10002804_pt1 | contig 15348 bp, 16 predicted proteins | sample PhyTR1_FD_201037 | JGI IMG/M metagenome (GOLD analysis project Ga0308163, IMG submission 201037) | Phyllosphere microbial communities from UC Gill Tract Community Farm, Albany, California, United States - DLSLT.R1 | ecosystem: Host-associated > Plants > Phyllosphere > Unclassified | place: USA...
CTCCCGCCCTTGATGACGAAATACAAACTGCCCACGACTTACAACTTCCGGAATCCCATGAGCCAAGAAATTTCTAGGCTTTAGAATATCCTCAACATAGTTACCCAATACCAACTCTTTGAGGAGTTTATGATGACGCTTCAACCGCCCATAATTGGCCCACCTTTTATCGCTATCACACAACGAAAGAAGGTCTTCGATAGTAGGCGATGCCTTAAAGGCATCCAGCTTCATAACATTCGAAGCGTGAAACTTCGAGCTAGCCTCATAAAAACCTGTATAGATTTTACTCTGTGTCTCCGGCGGGAGGCTTTTCATGGCACACATAAGAATATCATTTAGCTGATGATCTAAATCACCAACTTCAGCCATTACAATACCTCTCATGTTATCGAGATCTAAAACTTTTCGCAGACTCTGCTGCCCGACTCTAAGAATACGTTCAAGAATCGTATGCTTGTTAGCTATATATATACCCTCTAACTTGCGCTCCAGAATAGCTTTCCAAAGTAAAGAGGTGTCACCAGATGAGTAAAAAATTATCTCCGTAAAAACTTCCTGCTCCCTAACATCAGCGATGAAATCTTGTCCATAACCGTAACCATCTAGATTAAAGTCAACCACCAACAGGTCGTAGTCATCATACGGAGCTTTATCTTTGAACTGTTCAGGAGTGGTTACAAGATCAACAATTGGAACAAAACCCCAGGCTTGAATCTCGCCCTTCAGATAGTCCCAATCTAGAGAATCAAATAACTCGTTACTATCATCAAACCATAATACTTTGTACTGAAGTTTCATCGAATCAACTCCAAAACCAATGTTAACCCACGGGGAGTATTTGGCATAGCCGTCAGTTTCCCGTCGATTGACTCAGCAATTCTACGAGCATGAAACAAACCCAATCCCGAACCGGATGTCGTGGTAACCCCCATATGAAAAATATCATCTATATCAGAAATCTCTGAAGAAAGCCCGCGCCCAAAATCCGAGAATTTCACTTTCAAATTATTGGCACCAACCTGCTCAATAGAAACATCGAGGCGCTTTGAGTGCGCTTTAACAGCATTATTCACAATATTATCAATCAAAATTGAAAGCTCTATACGACTAGCACGCAACTCAAAGCTGCTATGAACAGAGTTGCTCACAGTTATATTTACGCCAGCCCCAGTAAAATCCTTTGACACGTTGATGAGATATTGCTCGATAAAAGCTGGAATATCTGTGACTTCCTTCTTCATCCCCGACCTAAAATTTGCCTTGCTGGCGAACTGAGCAACCGCCGCCATACGTCTATTAGCCATTTCAGCTTTTTCTAGAAACTCAATAATAGTCTTTACCGAAGAGCCGGCATTCAAGCCTTTTATTGCCTTCGCAAGATAATTTCCAACAATAGTAGAGTCGTGATTTATCTGATGATGGAAGACCACCAAGTCCTTTACTTCAGTCGGAGCTACAGATTGAAGAAACAAAGTCTGAGCGCGATAAGTTTCTTTCTCGCTTTCAAGCTTCTCAACTACTTTATGTTGCTGAGCAGCTGCAATCTTTAGTTCAACAACCTGAACCTTAGCGACCTTAGCCTCTTCGTCTTTTTTTGCGATCAAACCTCGTATTCTGGACAAGGATTTTTTTAGATCACCGTCAATTTTTTCTGAAGCGTCGCCTTCGATTTCACTTAAAAGCTTCTGGACTTCCTCTGTTTTAGTTTCATAAACGCCCTCAAGAAGAGCTGGATTAAACCAAAAATTTATTGTCTTAGACGGATTGCTTCCGATCAGCGTCATAATCGACAAAGCTATTCGCTGCTGCTTTCTGTCCCAGGATTCTACGTATTGCTCCGAAGTATTATTCCAGTCCAATCCATCTGACTTGCGCAGCTCATCACGAAGGTGAAAGGGAACACTATCCCAATCTAGCCCCTCAACTACGAACCGCTCCAGCTTTCTTAGAACATCTAGAAAGAAACTCTCTCTAAGAAACTTGAACGAATCAGTATTCTTTAATCCCTCACGACTGGAAACAGGTTCAAATGAATTATTCTTATCAAATATTTCAATTCTGCCTACAACATCTCGACTTGAAAGATACCTGGTAGTACCCTGCGTTTTTCGTACATCAAGCTTTAGCCAGTCATCCCCTCTATCACCGTAAGGCGCGACCCGAAATCCATTCAGAAAGAGAAAAATCGATCCGAACTCAATAGATCTAACGCCAGCCTGGCGAGTAAAATATGCTTTTTTGTAGGGATTAAGATAGTAAACTATAGCGTTTACATCATCCAAAGATTCATAAACCGACGATTCCTCAACAACTTTAAATACTAGCTCGCCTTCATGGTACAGGTTGGTCGTAACAGTTTTACTTTCAGACGAGATACTGCAATCAATATATGTCGACTTAAATTTTAACTTTTCGAAAATTTGATTCTGAACAGGTCCATTCACTCTGGAGTAATAGGACTGCCCTTCATCAGACTTTAAATATTCGGGCACCTCCAGAGTTATCGAAAACGCATCTCGCTGAAAAAGCTGATTGGGATTCAAAAACTTTTCGAATGATCGTTTTAGCTCTAAAAGCCGTTCTCGCCCCCACCCTCCTCTGAGTTCTGAAATCACCAAGACAGTTCCGTGAATTGGAAAGCTATTAAGGCCAGAAACCTTGCACGCTTCAGCCTCCGCAATTGCATTTATATAAAGCGGAATGTCCTGAATAATCCTATCTTTTTGACCTTCAACTTCAAAATCCTGCCAAAAAATTGGCAAACTTAAAATATCGCCACCTAACTTTCTAGTTATTAAGTTCAGTCTTGTACCGAGTCTATCGCAGGAAAACCGCCCAACCCCTTTATTCCCTGCATAATAAACACCATTCTCTTGAGGCGTCAGTTTTTTTTCTGAATATGCGATATTGAGCCACTTATCCACAATATCAGACAAATCCATTCCCGACCCATTGTCTACAATAACAATTCGAGATTCCACAGATTCAGCAGAGGCTTTAGCCGCCATCCCTTCAAAGCGAACAACAACATCAGGCGAACCTGCATCGTAGGAGTTCTTTACCAACTCAACAATAGCGATATCGTCGTCGTTGATTAGGTCTTTCCCTACCAAGTTTTTCAGTAACGTGTTGGTTTTGAAATGATATGGCTGCATATTTCCTCTCAAGACGCTAAGTCATTCAACACAAGCCCTACAGCCTCTGCGAAAAGTGGCGGCACCGCGTTCCCAATTTGGGTATATCTAGGACAGCTATTTTTGCGATCTTTTCCGCCAGTCGTGTACTGACCGTTAAACTGGTAATAATCAGGAAAGCTTTGAAGCCTGGCATTTTCTCTTGCAGTCAAAATTCTAGGTTCCGAATAATGGATCATATCATCCGGAAGCGTAGTGATTGTCGCTGAGGGTTTGCTGGCATTGAGGGGAGTTATAGAATGCTTTTTTATATTCAAACGATGCCTGTCAAGGTCAGAAAGATTTCGACCTGGAGTACATGTATCCATAATTTTTCTAAACTGATTTTTTGTCTGCTCTTTATGCCTTGGCAGTCTTAGGCTGTTAGGCTCAATCTTAGAACCGCAACGCATTAGTTCAATGTATGGTGTGCGGAACTCTGCAGACAAGTAATCTATTTTCACATACCCCGTACGAGGAGAGTCATCACAAGGGACCAGCTTAGAGCCAGCTGTCTCCATATCACCGATGGCATCTTTAACACTAACCAAAGATGCAGCGCTCAAACCCTTAGATTCTAAAAACATCAACCTCGATTCTTTAATTAAGTCTATTGGAGACCTCCCGCCTAACCTCCGTATTGCTGGGTCGCCGTTTTTGATTGCTATTAAAATAAATCGTTTTCGTTGTTGCGGAACACCGAACAAGCTTAAATCCATCAATTCAGAATACACCGCATAACCAAGCTTCTTTAAACTACGCTGTACTTTTACAGAGTAAGGCAGAGTTTCTGAAGACTCATTCTTCTTGGAGAACGGTATAGTAAAACCTCTGACATTTTCTATAAGCAGCATTCTCGGCTCTAACAGACTAACCATCCTTATGTAATCTTCTGTAAGCGCGTTTCGAGGATCTGATTGTGAACGACGGCCTGCTAATGAGAATCCTTGACATGGAGGCCCGCCCGCAAGAAGGTCAATACTACCTTTCATATTCAAAAGGTGCTCTGAGTGGTTCTTCAGCAAATCACCAGTAGTACTCGCCTGCACTGGAAGCCAGTCCGGCCAATCAAAATTAGCCTCAGTCCTTTCACCTGCTACTAGGTTTTTAGAAAGGGTGCCAAAAGCATCTGGATTTTTTTCAATCGCAAATTTCCCTTTCCAACCGGCGTTTGTCAGACCAAGCGAGAGCCCTCCGCAACCAGCAAACACATCAGCAAAGGTTAAGCGCTCACCGAAACAGCTATCTGTCAAGATTTTTACTCACTAAAAGGTGTAGTCATAGCGTATGGAGGACGCTCAACAGAGCCTGTCTCTCCCTAGCCACCTTGGCCGTCAAGGTTAGCAAAATCATGAAATTTACGCATTATCCTTGCAGTAGAACGGGTGCCTCAATGTGATAGCGGAAACATGCTGGTCGTACGCGTTGCTTTTTTGCAATAGTCGGTAAACTACAAATTTAAGCGAAAAGCTGATCAGTTTTGCTAAGTAAAAAAGTGTAGTTTCAACCAACAACAGCATCGATCACATAAGATAGCAAGTCGGAAGTAGCGCTGGGGCAACTGATCTTCGACCACCAGACCTCGTTTGAAGAAATTGCTACCTATCACGATGCAAACCCCGCCCAACACATTTCATCAACAGCCAGATCAAACGGCACCACCCACAACCTCAATCCCGCCGAATACTCAAATACCGGCAACGCCTCCTGAAACGCCGCCCGCCTCGGATAGATCAGCACCAACTCCCCCTGCCCTCTGAGGTATTTATGGCCGTAGGCAAACAGCTGATAGAAATCCGCCTGATTCAGCCCATAGTTTTTGCTACCAGCCCCGGAATCCAACCGCTTCCACTTCGTATCCAGAACCCAGCTTTTATCGCCCTGAGTGATCATCAGGTCAGGCCGTAGCTGGAAAACTCTCCTGTGCTTGTGCTCGCAGAGGTATTCGGATTTGCGCTCGACGTGCAGGGTTGCGTCTTGGGGTAGGGAGTCCCTCAAACACGCCGCAACGTAGCGTTCGAACAGCTTCTCCATTGGGAACAATAAGCTCATGCCCTGCCACTCACCCGAAATCGCCAAAGGTGTCTGTTGCTGGATAATCAGCTCGCACCAAGGTTTGACGGGTTGGTAATGGGCCATGAGCCGGTCGTTACGCCATTGCTTGAAGTCTTGCGTGGTGTCGCGGCTGGAGGGGATTTCCAAAAGTATTGATCGCAGCTCGTGGGATAAGCGCCAGTTGCTCGGGTCTTGGGTGGTTTTGCAGACGATATCCAATGCCGTTTTGAGCAGGCGATTCTCGGGGCGGTCGGGGAGGAAGATGTCGTGCCGGATCTGGAAGTGGTGTTGCCGCCCTGGCGGCTGGCGCATTTGTCGGGCGGTGTTGAGTTGACCGCGCAGGTAACGCTGCTCTTCCTCAACCCGCTGGTAGTCGAAACGCAGGCCGCGCTTGATCAGGTGGTCGAGCGCGTTAAGAAAGCTGCTCATGACCCACTCGGTCAGTGGAGCATCAAAACGTTGCAGCGCAGTCGCACCCACCTCGCGAGTAGGCAGATTCAGCGATTTTTGAATCATGCGCCTGAGCAATGCACGGCTCTGCTGAATGCAATCGCCTTCCTCAAAATGCTTAGGGAGGATTTCAATACGCGTGCCGCAGGGTGTCTCTAATGCGCCGACATAGTTGTCGAGTTTGAGAAGGCGACGACCCTCAATCTGGACCAACGCCGCGCCAGCTTTGCTGAACTTCGAGCTTTGCTCGCATAGCCAGTCGAAAGCCGAAATTGAGACTTGGGCGAGATCGAGAGTTGGGTTAGGAACATCACTGGTTGTGAGCCGGGCATATTCTCGAACCGTCAGGGCGATTTTCACCCTTGCTGCTCGCCTAGGTGCTGGATGAGCTTTCTCCCAAGGCTTCGCGTATTCAATTGGGTTCCAGTGCTGGAAAGCAAGGAAATACCTGCGTCCACAGCCATATCTCTGAATACGGGCTTAGCGGGTTTCACGACTATGCCTTTGCGTAAAAGCTCGATGCCACCCGTAGTTAACTGACGCAACGTATAGTCGTTGAGATGCAGCTCCTTGGCACTGAATCGCGTCACAGGTTCTGCGGTGTGATCAATAATGCCTAAGTAGGCCTCGATTCTCTCGAACGCAGTTGGATTCAGCTCCCACCGCTCGTTGCTTTGGTTAACAGTGACTGAGTCGCCGAATAACGCGTTCAAGTCCTGATTCGGCTGGAGCAGAAAGCGGTTTTCGACGGCTTTGCGCTGGTCGTTCAGCACCCACTGAATGCGCTGCCAATCTTCAAAGAAATACTCCTGAAGCAAAGGCAGAATTTGTTGCCTGAATATGCCCTCCAACCGCTTCAGCGTAGGTTCTTCCCTGAGAGGCATGAAATAGGCGTGACCGAGGCAGTGATCACGATCAAGCAAGACAGCAATGCGTTGGTTAATAACGTCGAGCAGTTCGTCGATCGCGACACCTTCGACTTCCACCTCATCAAGTACCGTAGGATCAGGGGAAATTTCAACGAAGGTAAAGCGTCGGCGAAGGGCGATATCCAGTGCTGCAAGCGAACGGTCGGCGGTGTTCATCGTACCGATTAAGTGAACGTTGCCAGGAACGCTGAAGCGTTCCTTTGAATAGGGCAACGTCACTTCCAGAGCTTCCGGCGCACCAGCTCGCTTTGAGGGTTCGATGAGGGTAATCAATTCGCCGAAGATGCGGGAAATGTTGCCGCGATTAATCTCGTCGATGATGAGAACTTTAGGGCTGCCATCGCGGGTCGGCGCAGGTTCAAGCGAAAGTTGCTCTGAATTGCCACTTGTAACCCCGACTATCTGCGCGACCAAAGAGGGGATCAGATTCTTGTAGCCATTTACCAAATAAGGTTCGAGAGTCGAACCAATCGCCTTTTTGTCCCAATCGCCATTTCGTAGGTCATCGACGGTAAAGGTGCCGTCTTTGACATATTCAGCCAAACCATTAAGAAGGCTCATGCCGATAGGCAGATGTTTGCCTTGGGGCTTTTCTATCTCCACAACGTCGGCAGTAGCGCGAACAACCTTGTAGCCGGTGCCATATCTGTCACCGACTTTGAAAGGACCTTGTTCAGCCGAGTGCTGAACACACAAGCTTTTAAAAACACCCGGTACAACGCTATAACGCAGTTGGCCGTCTTCTCCGGTATCCGCTCGCAACCCTTCGACGAAGTCCTCGTAGCTGAAGCTTTGGTGGAACGTGACGAAGCGAACATCGCCGGATTCAGCAAATTCGTCAAAACGCTTTTTCAACGCCGGACGCTGGCCTTTGTGGGCGGCCAGGTAATCAGGATCAAGAATCTCCAGAGTCGCTTCAATGGTTGCGTAGGTTTTCCCCGTGCCAGGTGGGCCGAAGAAAATTTGATTGAGCGAAGCCATCCGGGAACATCCTTGTAGGAAGATTCCGACACATTAGCCAGATGGCCAGTATGGGTAAAGCGCTACTACGATCTACGCGGAAAATTTTCAGAAATGCCCTACAGCATTGCATCTTGCCCACCCCGCCAACGCCCCCTACCCTTGCACCGCGCCTAAGAAACGCACCAGAAACTCAAAAGCGGCGGCCAGACCGCACCCGATAAAATGCGGTTTTTTGTACCTGCGGCCTACGGCTGCGCGTCCTAAAATTTCTGTTATGTCGGGAGTGGACCAATACAAGACCCGCAAGGGGAATACGTCCGGCCTTTTCTGCTTTGGGGTTTCTTAACTCCCGACACCTATAGCCCTAGAAAGCTACAAATGCAGAGATCACAAGAATGCCAAACCTCGATTCACCACTCCCTCCCAGGCAACCCACACCCGAACCCCTCGAACCCACCATCTTCCACCGCCATCACCGCCAACTGCGCACGCTCCTGCTGGAATCCCAGGTCTGGTTCTGTGCTCGGGATTTCAGTCGGCTGATGGGTTGGCCGGTGAATGAGCGCACGACGCGCAAGCTGGATACGGATCAGCGTCGTGTGGTGTTGCTCAGTAATCATTACGGGCCTGAGGAGGCGTTGATGGTGAGTGAGTCGGGGATCTACGAGATGCTGGTGCATCACGCTCACGCGGAGAATCGCAATTTGCGGCGCTGGGTCACTAATGAGGTGGTGCCTTGCGTGCGTGATGGCGTGTCGCTCAATGACCACGCGCCGAGTTTGAGCCTGCTGCAATGGCCGGAGTTGTCGGTGTGTCTGTTGAATTGGCAGAGCGAGCCGTGGATCAGGTTGCGGGATATGCCGAGGTTGTTGCCGCATGGGCAAGTGCCGGAGGATTCGGGGCGGGGTAAGGGGTGGTTGGGTTGGTGGCGGGCGGTTTGGCGCGGGCTGAGGCTGTTATGAGTAAGGTGGGTTGCTATCACACGTATTTTTACGGGGTGTTTTGTCTGTGAGGGGTGTAGGGGTTGGGCTGGCCTCTTCCCGGATGAATCCGGTCCCACGGGTTCGGTGTATAGCTGTTGGTTTGGTGGTGGATTGGCTGGTGTCTCGCCAACGAGTTGGCTCCCACAGGGGTAGTGTTTGTCTGGGAGGGATGTGGGGCTGGGCGGCCGCCATCGCGGGCAAGCGCGCTCCTGCACGGAGGTGTCTGTGGTGAAGCGGCGTGTCAGGTTCGCCGCCTCGCCAACACGCTAGGCGCCTACAGATGCCGAGTGTTGGCGTAACGTCTGCGGATCAGGCGCTTGGGCGGTTATCTCGCTGGGTCAAGGTAATCCGGTAGCTCGTCAGCGCTTCGCCCTGGTTGAGGTACTGCTTGCTGAAGTAGCGATAAACCGCGCCCAGTAACTCAATGCGTATCCCGTTGTGCGTGTCATGGATGACGATATCTTTCAGGGCGCTATCGGTGATCAAAAAGCTGCTTGCCTTGTTTAGCTGCTGCAGTATTTCTGTGTCATCCCCCTGAAGCGGCTTGCTAATGTAAAAGCGCAGGGTGTCCGGATCTGTAGCGGCCGCTGCGTAGCGTGTCGCGTACAACCAGCCGCCGCCCGCCAGCGCTCGTTTCATTACCACCTCGTGGGCGCCACCGGGGGTATCCCATGAGTCGATAAAAACTGATTTTAGAGTGAGGAATGCTACGAGCACCCAGAATCCGGTTTTGTAAGGAAAATTAATAGCCTTGAGTTTGGGCATAGCGAATTCCCCTTGCTATCCATAGTTGATCTTTGGGGTCATCACCGTAGGGGGCACGCAAAAACCAGTACCCCCATTCGGCATCAGGGTTCTGGGTCCCGGCTGCTTGTTGAGCAAATCCCGCTGCTCTGAGTAAAACCTGCTCGGGAAGCTGCCCTACCGTACCCACAGCGCGCCACCCTCCAAAGACAGGAGTAGACCTGACCGGGGATGTCATTTTCCCGAGTGAATGGATATTTCAGAGTCGGCGGCGGCTGGGATCGCGGTAGGGAAATTCTTACAGCGTTGTAGGCGGGCTCTCGTTAGATGAAGCGGAGCGCCACCCCGGCCGGTCCCACGGGGTTGTGTATGGCTATTGGTTTGGCGGCGTCTGGGCTGACGTCATCGCGAGCAAGCTCGGCTCCTACAGATATCCGCAACGACCAGAGCTGGTCTCTACCCGGATTACGTGGATCGTCAAATCGGCCGGTTCCGCGGATGAGTCATGACTGTGAGGTCAACGGTGAATGGGCTGACGCTATCGCGGGCAAGCGCGCTCCTACCGGGTTTGTGCGTTGGGGTTCTAACCCTTCATCCGCTCCCGATACGCTTGCAGCATCGCTTTGGTGACGTCTTCCTTGAAGCACAGTGGCGATGCTCCGCCTGGCTTGCTGTAGGCACTGCGTTTGCCGCAGCTTCGGCCGTTGCGCATGGCGTTGTAGGGGCAAGGGCAGTGCCATCATTGAGCCACTAAGGTTTATTTGTGAGAGTCTGGTCTGCTCAGCTGATTTGTCTCACCGCTGGTGAGACAAATTAGTGTCTGCCTGGAGACGGCTTTATTGCTGTTTCGTCGGCTCGACCGGGTCCCAGTTGAAGCGCTGGCGTTCGCCGATGCCGTTGGAGTCCACGCTGTAGGTGTGCTGTTTGTTGCCGATGTCACAGACGCCGATGTAGTCGTGGTTGTGTTGTTCGCGGGGCGGCGGGGTCTGGATGCGGACGGTGCCGTTGCAGCCTTGGTAGTTGCAGGGTGCGGTTTTGCGGTACAGCAGGTAGTCGCCGGTTTCGTCGCGCTCTACCCAGCGGCCGTCCATGAAGCGCGGCTGACCTTCGGGGATGGATTGCATGGCGATCCGGCCTTTGGTTTTGTAGAACACGACGCCGAACATCGCGACGATGGCGACCGTCCAGGCGAGGATTTTCCAGCCGATGTTGAAGTAGGAAAAGATGCCCAGTGCGTCGGCGAAGATCGACATGATGGAAAGCCCGAGCGCGGGTATCGAGCCTGCGAATACCAGGCCGCCTTTGTTGACGCTGGCGCGGCTCAGGCGTTGCACGCTGTCGGGCACGACCTGGAACTGGATAGGGCCGCGCTCGGCGGACTGGGTTTGGGCGATGTTGATGTGGTTGGCGTTGCCGATTGAGCCAATGTTGATGTTGTTGCCGTCGGACATCCGGGTGCCCTCCCTCGTCGTGTTGAGAATGTTGTTGGGGACACGCTAATGGGGTGGGCGCGGGAATGCCACTCTAGTTGTGGTAGTTGGTGGGTTCAGCGGCGGGGGCGGGTATTTCGCCAACAAGTTGCCTCCTACAGAGAGTGTGTTTGTCTGTGAGGGATGTGAGGCTGGGCTGGCCTCTTCCCGGCTGAAGCCGGTCCCACGGGTTGGGTGCACGGGTGATGGTTGGGTGGTAGATTGGCTGCCGTCATCGCGAGCAAGCTCGGTTCCTACAGGGCTGTGTTTGTCTGTAGAGGGCGTTAGTAATCGAGCCGGCCGAACAGCTCTTCGAATGGAAGCATGACGTGTTCCCGGAATGCTGCACTGCCTTGAAGCCTTTGATACCAGGCTTCTACGTGTGGCAGGTGCGGGCGGGCGATGTCCAGATTGAAATAGCGGTAGAGATGGGTGCCTGCAGGGATATCGGCCAACGTCAGGTGTTGCCCGGCGAGAAAGTCCTGCTTGCTCAAGACATGGTCGAGCAGGCGGAAATATCGCGCACAGAGGTTCACGTCTCTTTCGATCGAGACCAGATCCCGCTGAGCTTCCGGGGTTCTGTAAAAGCCCCAAAATACCCCGGTTAGAAAGGCGGGCTGCAAACTGGTCTGAGCCCAATCCATCCAGGAGTCGATTTGAGAGCGGCGTATGGGATCGTCACTCCAGAGCTCAGCACCGCCGTAACGAGCAGCCAGATACCTGAGAATGCTGTGTGATTCCCAGACAACGGTGCCGTCGCTGTCTCTGATCACAGGCACACGGCCGTGGGGGTTCATTGCTAGAAATTCCGGGGAGTCTTTAAGACCAAACTCGCCACCTGCCGGAATATGCTGATGAGGCAGGTTTAACTCGCTGATGATCCACATGACTTTCTGAACATTGAACGATGAGCGCCTTCCCCATACATGAAGCATGTAGCCTCCTTGGTTATTCCATTCAAGCTGAGCATCGAGGGCACGGGATGATGGTCAGCCTCACGCGTTGCCAGCTTACCCTGATCGATCCTGATTAATGCATTGGCAAAAGGTCTTTCATACGCCTGTGCGATGACGGCATCCGGGCTGACGTCTTCGCGAGCAAGCTCGGCGCCTACAGAAGTGTGTGGTATCCGGCCCATTGGGTGTGGTCCTTGTGGATTTGGTAAAGTCTGCACCCTGCCCCGCTTTTGACTGACCAACGCCATGGCTCTGAAATTAACTCGACTCAATGCTCTGCTCGCCCGTGCTGCGCAATGGGTGCGGGGTAGGCGTGAGCGGGTGGTTGAGGATGAAGTGCCCAGCGCGCCGGTTGTTGAGCCGGTTGCGGCGGTTGCGCCCAAGGTCAGGAAGGTTAAGCCGAAGGTGGTGCCCAAGGCCGCGCCGGTACCCAAAGCGCCGGCGTGTCCGCATTGCAAGAAGGTGATGGTCCTGAAGGTCGCGCGGACGGGTGCCAATGCGGGCGGGAATTTCTGGGGGTGTGGGGATTATCCGAAGTGTCGGGGGATTCGGGCGATTTTTGCGCCGATGAAGGCTAAGTAATTTCGTATTTCTGAATGGATGCATTGGAAGCAAAAGTGTCAGCACTGCTGACATAAATCGCCTGCAAAAATAGTGACGCCAGTGGTGTCACAAATCAGACCGGCATGTGTGGCCAATGGACCGGGGAATGGAGAACTGTAGGAGCTGCCGCAGGCTGCGAACTGCGGTGGGTCGGGTGCATTGTTTTGCGCAGCCTTCGGCAGCTCCTACAGTTTCTCGTCTCCCCTACCCCTGCTCCCCATTGCTGATCATCCAGCGAATCATGCTCGTCAGCGGCACGCGGTGGTGGCGGACGCGGCACCAGGCGGTGTGTTCGTCGCCGTAGAGTTCGACGTAGCGGCTGAGGGTGATGTGGCGGCCGTCGTCGGTCAGGCGCAGTTCGATTTCGCGGCTGTGCAGCGACGTTGGGTTAGGAGTGCGGGTTCTGCGGTGCAGGACCAGGGCGTCGTTTCTATTCGTCATCGGGCTCACCGCTAGGGCAGTTTGCAGGGGGTTGCGCGGCAGTACCGGCTTTGCCTTCTACGACAAAACTGGCGCGTTGTTTCGCCACGGTATCGCGCAGGGCCTGGTAATAATCGGGTTGTTTGCGCAGTTGGTCGGTCAGCGGCAATGCCTCGGCGCGGCCGTCGACGATGCCGCCCACGGTGTTGACGGTGCCGAGGGTTTCGACCGTGTCGCTGTCGCCCAGGGGCGAGACCATGAAGCTCAGCACTTTACCTGTCGCATCGCGCAGGTTGCCGGTGCCCAACAGCGGCAGTTCGACGATGGGGCCGTTGGCGATGTTCCACACGCCGAAGGTCTGGCCGAAGTCGGATTTGTGCCGCTCGATGCCCATCTTCCCGGAGACGTCGATCAGCCCGACGATGCCCACGGTGGTGTTGATCACGAAGCGGCCGAAGGTGGTCACCGAGCGGTTGCCGTTACCTTGCAGCAGGTCGTTGATGAAGACCTTGGGCTCGCCGAAGTTGGCGACGAAGTTATGCACGCCGGTCTGGAAGAAGTCCGGCAAATGGCGATAACCGCGGGCGACCGGAGCCAGGGCGTAATCGTCCACCGTGCGGTTGAAGGCGAAGATGCCGCGGTTGACTGGCTCTGCCGGGTCATGGACGGCGTAGTTGACGCTGTCGCAGGGGTCAGCCGGAGCGGAAGGCGCGCCGGCGCAACCGCTGACCAGCACAACAACAAAACCGGCAAGCGTGAAACGGACAACAGGCAAAGCGCGTTTGAGAGTTGGCATGCAGGGTCATCTCGGCAAGGAATGGTGGCGATCCTGCCTGCGCTTTTTTGCCTGAAGATTTCCGTTTTATTGCCTGCCGGTCGCTTTATTACCGAGTTGAAATATATGACGTAGCGCTGGGAATGATTTTAGATACGCACTGCGAACCCATCCGGCAGCGAGCCCACTGTGAGCCATTTATTACTGGTCGACGACGATGTTGAAGTCCTCGCCCTCTTGCAGAAATTCCTTGAGCAACACGGCTACAGCGTGGAAGTCGCCACGGATGGCCCGTCGCTGTGGCGGGCTGTTGAGCGGCGGTCGCCGGACCTGATCATCCTCGACGTGATGTTGCCCGGCGACAGCGGCCTGGTGCTGTGCCAGCAGTTGCGCGCCAGGCACAGCATTGCGGTGATCATGCTGACGGCCATGGGCGAGCTGAGTGACCGGGTCGTGGGTCTGGAGTTGGGCGCTGATGATTACCTGACCAAGCCTTTCGACGCCCGGGAGTTGCTGGCCCGGGTACGCGCCGTGCTCAGGCGTGTGGGTGAAGCTGCTACGGTGTCGGGTGATTCAAACCGGGCGATTCTGGAGTTCGCTGGCTGGCAACTGGATGTCACCCGCCGTGAATTGCGCTCGCCAGAGAAAGTGATGATCCCGCTGTCCACCGGGGAGTTCGAGTTGTTGCTGGTATTTGCCGAGCATCCGCGCCGCATCCTCACCCGCCAGCAGTTGCTGGACATGGCCCGGGGCGAGGCTTATGACGCGTTTGATCGCAGTGTGGACGTGCAGGTCAGCCGGCTGCGGCGCAAGCTTGAAGCGGATATTCACAGCGAGCCGATGATCCGCACCATTCGTAACGGCGGTTATCTGTTCAGCCCGGCAGTGGTGAAACGATGAATTTTCTGGCCAGGCTGCACGCCCGATTCAAGCGCCCCCATGACACGGTGGCGCGCTGGATTGCGCTGACCACCATGCTCGCGATGCTCACGTCACTGGCGCTGTATGGCGTTTTCAGTCAGTTGGCCGGTGTCTGGGCGCGCCCGCCGATTCTGGAAACCGGCTTGATGGAACGGGTCGCCACCATCACCCGCATCATCAACGCCGCGCCGCTGGATCAGCGCGCAAACATTGCCGGGGCCGCCAGTGACAAGGTGTTTAACGTGCTGTGGCTGCTGCGTCGTGAAGACGCACGTTTACCTCAGATTGACGATCCGGGCTTCGACGATGGTCAGCAATTGCTGCGTGATTTACTGGAAATGCCCAGCGCGAAGATTGAGGCGTACGAGCCGAATGATTGGGCTGAGGCACAGGTCGAGCGACCTTATGCGTTGATGATTCAAGTGACGGATGGTTCATGGGTGCAGTTTTCAGTGCCCACACGCAAATGGGGGCTGGACCCGTTCAAACGCAATCTGGTGGTGATCGTGTTAGCGCTGCTGTCGACCGTTGTCGTGGTGCTGATTGCGACTCGGCACTTGGCCTCTCCGCTGGAGCGTTTCGCCGAAGGTGCCCGGCGGTTTGGTAAGGATTTCCGGGCGCCGCCCATTCCGGTGGTAGGGCCCCATGAAATTCGTCAGGCGATATTGGCGTTCAATGCGATGCAGGCGCAGATCCAGCACTTCCTCAACGACCGCACGCAGATGCTCGCCGCCATTTCCCACGACCTGCGCGCCCCGCTGACCCGCATGCGGCTGCGTGGGGAATTCATCGAGGATGCCGAGCAGCAGTCCAAGCTGTTCCGGGACGTGGATGAGATGCAGGCGATGGTCAATTCGGCGCTGGAGTTCTTCCGCGATGATGCGCGGCTGGAACCGGCGACGGC
>Ga0308163_10002807_pt1 | contig 15334 bp, 9 predicted proteins | sample PhyTR1_FD_201037 | JGI IMG/M metagenome (GOLD analysis project Ga0308163, IMG submission 201037) | Phyllosphere microbial communities from UC Gill Tract Community Farm, Albany, California, United States - DLSLT.R1 | ecosystem: Host-associated > Plants > Phyllosphere > Unclassified | place: USA...
TAGGTCTACCAGCGATACCAGTAGTAGCAGATGCAGTCATAAAAGGTATCTTGGATGAAAAAGATTATGAACTGGCTTGGGAAGCAGTAAAAACAACAGCCATGGGCTATGAAAATGGATTAAAGTATGTCCGTGACTTAAAATACATCCCCATCGACAGCATGGATAATGAATCTGTGGCATGGGCATTAGAATATGCAATTGCCGATTACAGCGCATTTAAATTAGCAGAAAAATTAGGTAAAAAAGAAGATGCCATTTACTTCGAAAAAAGATATAAACTTTATGAACAATATTTTGACAAAGAAGTAGGTCATTTTGTAGGTAGAAAAGTTAACGGCGAATTTAGACGACCATTCAATCCATTGATGGCCAAGCACCGTGAAAATGACTACTGTGAAGGAAATGCTTGGCAATACACTTGGCTAGTTCCACAAGATGTTAAAGGATTGATCAACCTTTTTGGTGGAGATAAAAACTTCTTAAAGAAATTAGACGAATTTACAACGATGTCATCTGAGTTAGGTGAAGAAGCATCCAATGATATTACAGGCTTGATTGGTCAATATGCACAAGGCAACGAACCCAATCACCATGTACCCTATTTATATGCTTACGCGGGAGAAGCTTGGAAAGGGTCAGCACTTGCACGTAAAGCAATGATGAACTTCTATACAAGCAAGCCAAATGGTTTATGTGGAAATGACGATGCCGGACAGATGAGTGCATGGTATGTATTTTCAGCAATGGGAATGTATCCTTTAAATCCGATCAGTGGAGTGTATGTATTCGGTTCACCAATGATGGAAAAAGCAACCATTACACTTCCTAATGCAAAACAATTAACCATAAAAGTTAAAAATCAAGCCAAGAAAAATAGTTACATCAAAAGTATCAAACGTGATGGAGTAGCCTACTCAAAATCGTTTATCACATATGACGAAATACTAAAAGGTGGAAACATTGAAATCGAAATGAGCAGCACTCCAAATAAAAATTGGGGAAAAGCACCACAAGATAGACCCATTGCCGTAGACAATTAGACTGCAAGTCTGTCAGGCAACTATTTATGGAATAGCTTTTGATAATAATCAACAAAAGGAGATTAAAAATGTCAGAATTAAACAACAACATCAATATCCAAGATATTGAAGACGGAAATAATCAGCAAGATTTCTATACAAATTTCAAAGAAAAATTGATTGCTGTAGAACAGTTTCCATCCTTGTATAAATTCAAATTCATTGTTAAAGCCGATTTGGAGAAAATAGAGCAGGTAAAACAGGTATTTACACATGCGAGCACCAAATACGCTGAAAAAGAATCATCAGGTGGTAAATATAAATCCATCACTGTAGAGACTTTTGTGAATAATGCCGATGAAGTAATTGATTATTACAAAGAAGTATCAAAAATAGAATCCGTTATTATGTTATAACAAAACGAAAACAGGCTGTCAATTAGACAGCCTGTTTTTGTTAAAAACAAAAAAGCTCACTTTTCAGTGAGCTTTTGTATATGATTAAGTTTTCTTAAAAACTTATGCTTGTGGTGCATCAGTTTTTGGTGCATCTGTAGCAGGTTTATCTTCACGAGGAGGACGAGGCAACAAAGCTTTACGAGAAAGTTTCAATTTACCTTGTTTGTCGATATCCAACAATTTAACCGTTACTTGATCACCTTCTTTGAATATACCATCCATGGTCTCAAAACGTTTCCAATCAATCTCAGAGATGTGTAATAAACCATCTTTTCCTGGCATGATTTCAACGAAAGCACCAAAAGGCATAATAGACTTCACCTTACCTTCGTAAGTAGCACCAACTTCAGGTTTAGCCGCAATATTCTTAATACGTGTACTTGCATCATCAATCGCAGCTTTATTATCCGCAAAAATCTGCACGATACCTTTACCATCCACCTCTTCTATCGAAATAGTCGCACCAGTTTCACGTTGCATTTCTTGGATAATTTTACCTCCAGGGCCGATGATAGCACCAATAAATTCTTTATCAATGATAATCTGAACGATACGAGGAGCATGAGGTTTGTAATCTTCACGAGGTTCAGCAATCGTTTTCTTCATCTCACCTAAGATATGAAGACGAGCCTCTTTCGCTTGATCCAAAGCCTGCGTTAACACTTCCCATTTCAAACCGTTGATCTTTAAGTCCATTTGACAAGCCACGATACCTTTTTCAGTACCTGTTACCTTAAAGTCCATATCTCCTAAGTGATCTTCATCACCTAAAATATCCGAAAGAATAGCATACTTACCTGTTTTCTCATCTGAGATTAATCCCATAGCAATACCAGAAACCGGTGCTTTCAATTTAACACCTGCGTCTAACAAAGCCAAAGTACCAGCACAAACAGTTGCCATCGAAGAGGAACCATTAGATTCTAAGATATCAGAAACAACGCGGATCGTATAAGGGTTTTCAGCTACCGGAGGCAGTACCTGTCTCAATGAACGTAATGCTAAATTACCGTGACCTACTTCACGACGACCAGGACCTCTATTAGGTCTAGCCTCACCTGTAGAGAATGCCGGGAAATTGTAGTGAAGGATAAATTTGTTATAACCGTTGATGAATGCACCATCGATCATTTGCTCTGCATCTTTAGCACCTAAAGTAACAGAAGTCAATGATTGCGTTTCACCACGTGTAAATACAGCAGAACCGTGAGCTGCAGGTAAATAATTTACTTCTGACCAGATAGGACGTACAGTACGTACATCGCGACCATCAAGACGTTTTCCTTCATCCAATACTAAATTACGAACAGCATCGTATTGTACATCGTGAAAATATTTTTTGAATAAAAATTTCGTATCCTCATCCAATTCTTCAGGAAGTGTCGCTCTAAATTCTTCAGCAATCTTTGCGAAAGCTTCAGTACGATCATGTTTAGCAGATGCCGAAGCAGCAACAGCATAAACCTTATCGTAAGTAGCGCTGAAAATTTCAGCTCTCAATGTTTCATTTGTCGGTTCGTGGTTGTACTCACGTTTTACATGCTTACCGACCAAGTTTGCTAATTCAACTTGAGCAGCAACTTGTTTTTTTATTGCCTCATGAGCAAAAGCAATAGCTTCTACCATTTCAGCCTCAGAGATTTCACTACATTCACCTTCAACCATACCAATATCTTGAGCAGAACCAGCAACAATAAATTCTAAAGTTGCTCTTTCTAATTCAGACATTTTTGGATTGATCACCAATTGACCATCGATTTTCGCAACGCGAACTTCAGAAATAGGACCATTGAAAGGAATATCAGAAACTGCAATCGCAGCAGAGGCAGCTAAACCAGCCAATGCATCTGGCATAATATCTTTATCAGCAGAGATCAAAGAGATCATTACTTGCGTATCTGCGTGATAGTTTTCAGGGAATAATGGACGCAAAGCTCTGTCTACTAAACGAGAGATTAAGATCTCGTAATCTGACAAACGTGCCTCACGACGTAAAAAGCCACCAGGAATACGACCTGTAGCCGCGTATTTCTCTTGGTAGTCAACAGATAAAGGCAAAAAGTCAACCCCAGATTTCGCTTCCTTAGCAGAAACTACTGTCGCAAGAAGCATCGTATCACCTTGTTTTAATACTACTGCACCATCAGCCTGTTTAGCCAATTTACCAGTAGAAAGCTCGATCTGGGAGCCATTGCCCATATCAATTACTGTTTTGATTTCGTTATAACTCATTCGTTGTTATTTGCGATACGCTTTTCATCTTTTGGCAGCGTACCTAATATATAAAAATATTTAATTTCTCCGCAAAGATAAGGTAAAATATTCATAATCAAACTCAGATCAGTTGCTTTTCTATGCAATTATAATTGATCAATAACAGCAAAGATCTCCTGTTATCCTAGTGTAGAAAATCTACATTAAAAAAACAAATATATCAAAAATCGGAATTTAGAAAAAAAAACCAAAAAAAAGCCGTCTCCAAAGAAGACGGCTTTTCTAAAGTTTTATACTAAAAGCTTATTTGATGATATCACGTAGACCTAGACCTTTGATGATCGCACGGTAACGGTTGATGTCAGTTTTGTACAGGTAAGCTAATAATGAACGACGTTTACCTACTAACATTTGTAGTGCACGTTGTGTGTTAAAATCTTTTCTGTTTTTTTTCAAATGCTCAGTTAGGTGAGCAATTCTCTTAGTGAATAAAGCTACTTGTCCTTCTGTAGAACCTGTGTTCGTTGCCGAACCTGCAAATTCTGCGAAGATATCTGCTTTGTACTCTTTACTTAAATACATCTCTGAAATAATATTAAAGCGTTAAAAATTTTTGTTAATTGACTGCAAAGGTAGTACTTAAACTTTACTTTGCAAATTAAATGCAGATTAAAAATCAAGTAGCCCTTCAGAATAGATGACGCAGATTTGCTAAATTTAGCTCAAAGTATCCTTAAATCCTATGATTCAAAGGCAATCATAAACCGCAGTATAACCATTAAACCTTAACGTATATTTTCTTTTTGTCCAAATAGTAACAGATCACCCACATAAAAGCAAGAAAACATAAAGAATAAAAAAATGACCCCACTTCAGGAGGTCCTGGCAATGGTTTACAAATATGAGTATAAAACCATGTAAAACCACTCGTATATACCTGCGTTCCATCCTCACCAACGCCATTTGGAATGCGGATGAGTCCAACCAAACGAGGTAGTACACCACTCAAAACAAATATGAAGAGCGGGTTTTTACCAAAAACATCAAAAAACTTGGTTAAACCATTTTTCACTCCTTGCACCTCAATAAACCAAATCATCCCTCCGATCGTCATGATACCTAGCCCTGTAGTATATAGTACATACGAGCTTGTCCATATTTTTTTATTGATCGGAAATCCTAATGACCAGATCCACGCCAAGACAACCAATATAAAACCAGTAACAAATAAACCCGAAAGCAATTTAAAATGAGGCTCATTACTCGTAGGAACTTTAGACCATAACCAATCCACCTGTCCCTGCTTTTTAATAAATGTACCAGCCAAATAACCAAATACCACTTGCACAATCGCTGGCAAAGTACTCATCAGACCCTCCGGATCAAAAGGCACACCCTCCCCTTTATAGATATGTGCGATTCCCAATAATTTGATATCAATAGAAGTTCCAAACCAGCCCGCTAAACTATAAGGATCACCAGGCTGTCCTGCAAAAGCACAGATAGCCCAATAAGCCAATAAGATAATTGTTGAAATCCAGATCAACGCTTTCTCTTTAAAATAATAAGCTAATATAGAAGCAAAACAATACGCCAAAGCAATGCGTTGCAAAACCCCAAAAATTCGAATTCCTTTTTCTGGATTCTCCGGATTGACCCAATGCTTAAACCCCAGTGTATCCCCACTCCATTGAATAAAAGGAGCCCAGTTCAAAAATAAACCAATGGCAAATATTAAAATAGTTCTTTTGATTACCTTTTTCCAAAACATAGCATCACCAGCCTCTTGAAGACGAGGGATGACAAAAGACATCGCATTACCGACAGCAAATAAGAAAAAAGGAAAAACCAAATCAGTAGGTGTACAACCGTGCCAGCTGGCATGTTGTAAAGGAGCGAACATATGTGCCCATGTTCCGGGATTGTTGACCATAATCATCAGAGCAACTGTCGCTCCTCGAAATACATCAAGTGAATAATAACGTTGTTTCATAATCTAGATTGTTTAAGCCAAAGATATTCTTTTTAGAACAGAAAAAAAGCCTCGTTTTCGTTTGGCAACGCCAAAAAAGCAACAATCTGCAAAACAAAAAACCATATAGTTAGCAAAACACTTAAAAAATAACATTAAATATTTTTTTTAAGCATGCTATATTCAGTATAAAACTTTTGAAAATTATAAAGTATAAACATCAAAAATATTGGTAAAAAATAAATAAGAGTGCCATACTTATTAAAAAACATTATAAAGTTCTTGTAATTATAAAAGAATTTACATTTCTTTACCCCCTATAAAGCGATAACCTGAGTATAATCAATATAATGAATATCCAAATTTTAAAAGCACTATACTTTCAAGAATCACAATCAATTGCACAGTTAAGTAAAACTTTTAACAAAAGCATCCCCATTGTTACAAAAGCAATAAATTCTTTATTAGAACAAAAGCTTATTGAGGAAAGCGGATTTGCTGTTTCAACTGGAGGACGCCGGGCTATTCAATTTAAAGTAAACAACAATCTTTCACACCATATGCTTGTGATCGTACTTGACCAATTTTATACATCTATCCATATATTTAATATTGAAAATAAAGTTATTGCACAAATTACAGATCAATACAATCCTCTTGCATGCAGCTCCAGTGCATTAAAAAACATCATTCATTATACCGAACAATTAGTCGTTCAATCTCAAATTCCATTAGCAGATTTTATGGCCGTCGGTATCAGTATGCCTGGATTTGTAGATAATGAGAAAGGAGTCAATGATTCATATGATAAAAATTGTAATCTTCATCATATAAAAAGACATATTGAAGATCATTTTAAAATTCCTACCATCATTGAAAATGATTCTACATGCATTGCTTTTGCTGAACAAAAATTTGGTCTTGCCATAAATACCAATAGCGCATTGGTGGTTAATTTAAATTGGGGAGTAGGTTTAGGTATGATCGTGAATGGCCAGATATTTAAAGGATCAAGCGGTTATGCAGGAGAGTTCAGTCATATTCCATTGAGCACGAGCAATCTACTATGTTCATGTGGGAAAAATGGTTGTTTAGAAGTTGAAGCATCCTTAAGCGCTGCTGTAAAAAATGTAGAGTTCGCCTTAAGCTCAGGAGAAAAATCAAGTTTAGAATCCGAGAAATATCAAGATTTATTAGCACAAGGTGATGCATTATTGGAAAATGCGCTCCAAGGTGATCAATTGGCAATAGCCAGTCTTGGAAAGATTGGTTACATGCTAGGTAAAGGAATTGCCACCTTGATTCATATCCTAAATCCAGAAGTCATTATTATCAGCGGAAGAGGTGCTAAAGCAGGCACCGTCTTAATGCCCCAGATTCAAACGGCTGTCAATGAATTTTGCATACCGAGATTGGCAAGTGCCACGCAATTAAAAATATCAGAAATGAACAAACATGCGCAGAGCCTTGGAACTGCAGCCTTTATTATAGAAAACACATTGCAAAACCTTATAAAAACAGACTAAATTAAAATTTTCAACCAATTCGTATGAGTTATTTTTACAAAAAAAGTGCGGGATTAGCATTATGCACTTTATTTAGTGCATCGTCCTTATTCGCACAGCAATCTATTACAGGAAAGGTAGTAGATGCCAAAGGACCTGTATCAGGTGTAACCGTTTCTGTAAAAGGAACATCGCGCGCTGCACAGACAAGTGCAAACGGCACCTTTACTATTCAAGCCGCACAAGGTGAAACGCTACGCTTCACGAACGTAGGGTACAAATCTTCCGAAATTATTGTTGGATCAACTAAAACGATTAATGTAACCCTTAATGAAGATGCTTCAGCTTTAGAAGAAGTTGTAGTGACAGCCATGGGCATTAAACGTGACGCCAAAGCATTGGGATACGCGGTAAGCAATATCAAGTCAGAAGAAATTACAAAAGCTGGAAATACAAACTTTGGATCTGCTTTATATGGAAAAGCACCTGGCGTAAAGATTACCACTGCCCCTGGAGGATCTGCTAGTGCTGTGAATGTACAAATACGTGGAATCAATTCGTTGAATTACCAACGTCAACCATTATATGTTGTCGACGGAATCATCATTCGTAATGATCAACAGAATGGTGCTGGTGGTGCGAATAATAACAATTTCAACAATGACCAGCGGATCCGAGGAAATGGCATGTTAGATATCAACCCATCAGACATCGATAATATATCCATCTTAAAAGGTGCAGCTGCAAGTGCACTATATGGTTCTGACGCAGCAAGTGGCGTTATTGTTATTACAACAAAAAAAGGAACAAAAGGTCGAGGTCTTGGTGTAGATTTCAATTACAATGGCTCATTAGAGAGAGCTGCTTTTCTGCCAAAATTTCAAAACGAGTACGGCCCAGGTTATGACGCTACCATCAACACAACAAATGGTGCAACTGCCGAAGGTTGGATTGCAGATCCCAAATCTCCATCAGGAAGAAGACCTTATTTCAGATCGTATGGTAGTTTTGGACCTAAATTTACCGGAGAAGATGTTTTATGGTGGGATGGTCAAGTGAGACCTTATGTCGCTCGTGAAAACAACTATTATGACGTATTTGACAAAGGTTACAATTCAACAGCAAATGTTGGGATATCCAATCAAACTGAAAAACTAAATTACCGCTTAAGCGCAACCCGCATGGACTATAAAAGTACAAGTCCAGGTAGCAAGCAAAATAAAAACACATTTAATTTAAATAGCTCCCTTAAGCTGAGCGATAAAATATCAACAGATATCGTTGCCAACTACATCAATACCAACACACATAACCGTACTTATTTACTCGGAAATGTGTTGGGAAGTTTTGATGGATTTTTCAGTAGAACAGAAGATATGGCAGCAATGAAAAATGCCTATCAAACCTCAGATGGATATAAATATTCAAAGTACGGAACAGGACGTCCAGAAGACTTTATTTATACTATGAGAGCATCAAATCTTTTAGATTATTTTTGGAATCAATACAAAAATAGTTACGATGAGATTGAAAACCGTCTCTTGACTAGTGCTACATTAAATTGGGATATTGTCAATCATTTAAAATTTCGTGGAAGAATTGGTAATGACTTTACATCAGCAACTAGCACTAACAAGCAGTATAATGAGAATGCCACCATCTATAATGCCTCAGACAGAAGTACAGGTGGATATGCTACAACAAAAGGTGCTTATTCTATATTGTATGGAGATTTAATGATGACTTATAGCAACAAAATCAATCAGGATTTTGACTATTCAGCAAGTGTTGGTTTCCAGTCACGTTCAGAAAATTATGACGATCAATATTCCAGTACAGAAGCCGGTTTAGTTACAGAAAACTGGTTTAGTATCAGTAACAGTCTGGCACAACCATTAACAACAAACAATCGCAAGGAAATGCTTAAATATGCGTACTTTGGATCACTAAATGTGGGATATAAAGGTTATGCTTATCTTGATGGTACTTATCGCTCAGAATATTCTTCTACGCTTCCTTCACAAAACAATAATTATCAATATGGTTCCGTTAGCGGAAGTTTTATCTTCAGTGACGCATTCAACTTAAAATCAGATAAATTCTCCTACGGTAAGCTACGCGCTTCATACGGTATTGTTGGAAATGATGCCGCAATTTATGAAGCCAACATCGCTTATACACAAGCACCTTTATTAACGGTAAATGGAGCCATACCGTCATTAACATATAAAAACAGATATGGTAATTTAGACCTTAAACCAGAGCGAAAATATGAGATGGAATTTGGGTTAGAATTAAAATTCTTAAAGAACAGATTAGGACTAGATGTAAGTTATTATAATAATTACATCGAAAATCAAATCCTAGGCTTAACAACTCCATCATCTACCGGAGCGACTTCCCAAATCCTAAACATTGGAAAAATAGCTAATAATGGGTTAGAATTATCTTTAAATGGTACACCAATCCAAAATGATAATTTTACATGGACTTCAAGACTAAACTATTCATTCAATAATTCTCGGGTAAAAGAATTAATGGCTGGTGTTAACGAACTTGTTTTTTATAGTGCCGATGCCAATTCATTAAAAATAACGGCAAAAGCTGGTGAAAAACTAGGTAATATCTATGTTTATGACATTGCAAAAGATAATAATGGCAATAATTTAATTTCAGATGAAGGCTATTATGTAATAGACAAAACCAAATACAAAATGGTCGGTAACATTATGCCTAAAGCGATTGGCGGATGGACAAATACATTCACCTACAAAAATTTCATGTTAGACTTTACCGCTGATTACCGATTTGGAGGTAAGATGGTTTCTGAAAATTTAAAATATGGAATGGCTTCTGGTCTATATGAAAACACGCTTCCATATAGAGAAACGGGAGTAACATTGCCCGGAGTTAATGCCAATACAGGTAAAACAAATGATGTGCATTTAAGCGGTGCAGAATATTATTTCAATACATTTAACTGGGGAGATGATTCGTGGTCTGAGAAGGGTGCCGTTTACGACAATGACTTTATTAAATTGAGAGAATTATCCATTGGTTACCGTATTCCAGATAGCTTTACAAAGAAAATAAAAATGAACAATCTAAGATTTTCATTAATTGGTAGAAACCTTTTTTACATCTATAGAACTTTAGAAAATCTAGATCCAGAGGCACCAGTTGGAAACGCGTGGTGGTCACAAGGAGTGGATGTTGGTTCATCAGCCGCGACAAGAAGTTTTGGTTTTTCATTAAATGCAAACTTTTAATCATTAATCTAAGGAAATCATGAAAAAAATATTCATTGCTATATTTACATTAGTTACAGTCTTTTCGACATTGGTCAGCTGTAAAAAACAATTGGAAGACAAGTTCCAAAATCCCGATGCGACAGAAAAGGCTAGTGTATCGGCCTTCTTCGCAGAGCTTCTCAATAACGATCGTGTAAGACCATCATACTGGCATTACCGTACATTTATATTGTCCAATCAAGCAATTTATACACAGACGGCATCTTTTACACCGTCAAACTCCATGTATCAGCCAAGCGATAGTTATTCCTATCAATATTGGACGGATTTTTATGCCCCTGGTGTGTTGGGCATATATCGCTCTATGGAAAAAGCGTATGACGCGCTTCCAGAAGCACAACAATCTAGTGCTAAAGTAATCCTTCAGGCAGCCAAAGTTGTCATGTACGATGAAGCATCCAAATTAATTGACAATTTTGGAGATATACCATTTAGTGAAGCTGGGAGTTTACCCGCTACAAATGAGATTAAATTACCAAAATTTGATGAACAAAAGGAATTGTACTATCAGTTTATAGCAGATTTAAAAGAAATCAATACGTATTTTACAACGGCACAATCTTCCGCTGAATTTAGTAAATATGATATCCTTAATAAGGGAAATATTGCTAAATGGAGAAAATATACAAACTCATTGAGACTACGATTATTAATGAGAATTTCCAACGTTGATGAAGCAAAAGCAAGAACTGAAATTTTGGAAATATTAAACAATCCTGGTCAATACCCACTTACAGACGGTGATAATGATGCTAATTACAAACCCGATCAATCCGATATCTTATTAGCCCCTTTGACTAACAACACTTCAACATTAAGACAAGCTTTGATTGAAGGCACCAATCATTACGCAACAGACTATATGTTAAATAAAGTGATGTTACCTTCAAAAGATCCGCGTATTCCAGTATTTTACGATAAATTTGGAAAAACAGTTGATGGAAAATTTGTGGCAAACAAAGAATATAAAGCGATGCCAATTACTTTTACTTCAGTTGAAGTAGAGCAAAACTTTGCACTTTATTCGATTTTAGATTCTACCACTTTTGCTGATAACAAGAGATTACCGGGGATCGTTTTTTCTGCAAGTGAAACAAATTTTATAAAAGCAGAAGCACAATTGAGATGGGGTTCAGCAGCTTTGGCAAAAGAAGCTTACAACACGGCAGTAAAACAATCAATATCATTTTATTACTATTTAAATAGTATAAATGATGTAGAACTGAAAAAGGAAACCAAACCTAATGAAAGTATGATTGCCGATTTTGTTGATAACTCATCAATCAAATTTACTGGAAATACAAATAAAGATCTAGAATTGATCTTAACTCAAAAATGGTTACACTACGGATTTCTTCAGGCTCAACAAGCTTGGGCAGAATTGAGAAGAACAGGATATCCTGTATTAACATTCCCGGTTGCTGGATTAGTCAATTTTGCAAATCCACCGATGCGCTTAAACTATCCTTCTGAAGAAACTGCGAACAATAGTAAAAATTATGAAGCAGTAAAAGCAAAAGATACCAGAACAACAAAAATATTCTGGGACGTCAATTAATTTTTAATACCTTTAAATACCAGAAAGCCACTCGCGTGGCTTTCTTTTTATAATCATACATTATAACCATATGAAATTAAAAAATATACTTACTATTGTATCCCTTATCTGTATGGGACAGTATAGCTTTGGTCAAGCGCACAATGTATCTTCAGGTTATCAAAAGCCAACCGATCCCATGGTCGCCGAAAATCTGGAACAATGGCAAGACATGAAATTCGGCCTTTTCATGCATTGGGGCACATATAGTCAATGGGGTATTGTCGAAAGCTGGAGCTTATGCCCCGAAGACGAAGGCTGGACACAGCGCAAACCTGAACATGGAAAAAACTATTTCGATTATGTGAAGAATTACGAAAATCTACAAAAAACATTTAATCCAACAGATTTCAATCCTCAAAAATGGGCCGATGCAGCCAAAGCAGCAGGAATGAAATATGTAGTATTCACGACTAAACATCACGATGGATTTGCCATGTTCGATACAAAAGAATCTGATTACAAAGTCACATCTCCCAATACACCATTTTCAACAAATCCAAAAGCAAATATCACCAAAGAAATATTCAACACATTCAGAAATGATGGTTTTAAAATAGGGGCTTATTTTTCCAAACCAGATTGGCATACCGATTTTTATTGGTGGAATTATTTCCCGCCTAAAGATCGTAACGTAAATTACGACCCCGCAAAACACCCAGAAAGATGGGAGAAATTTAAAAACTATACATACAATCAACTTAATGAACTTACTTCAGAATACGGAAAAGTAGATATCCTATGGTTAGATGGCGGATGGGTACGACCATTTAAAACCATTGACCCATCTGTCGAATGGCAGCGTACCATTAAAGTGGAGCAGGATATTGATATGGATCGCATAGGTACTATGGCTCGTAAAAATCAACCTGGTATTATTGTCGTTGATCGCACTGTACCCGGCAAATGGGAAAATTATGTTACGCCAGAGCAGGCAATACCTGAACACACCTTAGATATACCTTGGGAAAGTTGTATCACCATGGGAGATTCTTTTAGCTATGTTCCTAATGATCAATATAAACCCACCAAAAAAATTGTGGAAACGTTGATCAAAATTATTGCAAGAGGAGGTAACTATCTTCTGAACATTGCTCCAGGACCAAATGGTGATTATGATCAAGCAGCTTATGATCGATTAAAAGAATTAGCGGCATGGATACAGATTAATCAAGGAGCCGTATATGCTACCCGTCCTGTTGCACCTTTCCATGAAGGAGATTATTACTATACCAGAAGTAAAGACAGTAAAACAGTTAATATATTTCATATTGTAGAAGGTGAAAGCTACCAGCAACCCACACAATATGTCTTTAATCTGCCCGATCAATTCAAAATTAAAGATCTATCCATACTTGGTCATAAAGGAAAATTAAAATGGTCACAAAAAAACAATCAAGTAACCGTTACAAATCCAAATACAAAATTGAATTATGCAACAGTAATTCAAATCAAGAGTAAATAAAATATATTTTTCCAAATCATTTTCAAAGCCTACTGTGATGCATCACAGTAGGCTTTTTATATATACTAACCTCATATACTATTTTTTATAACGTATTTCTAAAAAAATAACATCAAAATAATATTTTGAAAAAGCCAGTTCAGACCTCTCTTCGTGCATAAAATAAAGACAAATCTTAAGTTAAATATTCCAAAAATATTTAAATCATCTTAATTCCCATGTATAAGAAAATTAACTTCTTAAAAAAAAGTAAAAAGTTCTTGTATCTTTTAATAATATTGTTGTAACTTTACTATTACGGAAAACCAATCCAAATTATGAATGATCAAATTATAAAAGCCATTTACTTTCACAAGCTGCAATCGATTGCACAGCTTAGTAAAACTTTTAACAAAAGTATACCTCTTATTACCAAGTCCGTAAACTCATTATTAGAGATGAATTTAATTGAGGGCAATGATCTTGCAGCTTCTACTGGGGGCAGAAGAGCTATTCAATTTAAGATCAATAATAATTTATTAAAGTATACTTTAGTTATAGCCTTAGATCAGTATTACACGTCCATTTACATCTTTGATTTAGAGAACAATATCATAGCAGAAAACGTCGACATTTACAACCCTCTAAAAAATAAAGACAAAGCCCTAGATATCATTATCGGTCTAACAGAAGAATTGATCACTTTGTCTAACATACCTACAGCAAACTTCTTAGGCATCGGCATTAGTATGCCCGGTTTTGTAGATACGGAAAAGGGAATCAATGATTCTTTTGATAAACAATCAAAATTACACCACATTAAGAAACATATCAGCGAGCATTTCAATATGCCGACCATTATTGAAAACGACTCTACATGTATCGCTTTTGCAGAACAAAAATTTGGCGCAGCGAAAAATGTAAAAAGTTCATTAGTCATCAATCTAAATTGGGGTGTTGGACTGGGCATGATCGTAAATGGACAAATATTCAAAGGGTCAAGCGGTTACGCTGGTGAATTTAGTCATATACCACTTAGTGATAGTAACGAATTATGTTCCTGTGGAAAAAAAGGTTGTTTAGAGGTCGAAGCATCATTAACTGCAGCTGTAAAAAATGTGCAGGCAGCAATAAATGCCGGAGAAAAATCCAGTCTAGAATCCGAACAACAGAACAATCTTTTGGCGCAGGGAGACGCATTATTAGAAAGTGCCATCAATGGGGATCAACTTGCTGTTGCCAACTTAGGTAAAATTGGTTATATGCTGGGAAAAGGTATAGCTACATTAATCCATATTCTCAATCCAGAAGTTATTATCATTAGCGGAAGAGGCGCCAAAGCAGGAACTATTCTGATGCCTCAGATTCAAACAGCGATCAATGAATTTTGCATACCACGATTGGCACAAGCAACGCAAATCAGAATATCGGAGACGAATAAACAAGCTCAAAGCGTAGGAACAGCAGCCTTTATTATCGAAAACTTAATACAAACACTAATAAAAACCAACTAATTAAATTATTCAACCAATTCGTATGAGTTATTTTTACACAAAAAGTGCGGGATTAGCATTATGCACCTTATTTAGTGCCTCTACCCTATTCGCACAGCAATCTGTTACAGGAAAGGTAACAGATGCTACAGGACCTGTTTCCGGCGTAACGGTTTCCGTAAAAGGGACTTCACGCGGAACACAAACAGCAGCAGATGGTAGTTTTACCATTCAGGCTGCGCAAGGAGAAACACTACGTTTTTCTAACATTGGATACAAAGCAACAGAAATTATTGTTGGCTCAACTAAAACGATTAA